>Ga0214182_1000005_pt1 | contig 183393 bp, 171 predicted proteins | sample TroBogEpilimnion_8_FD_153020 | JGI IMG/M metagenome (GOLD analysis project Ga0214182, IMG submission 153020) | Freshwater microbial communities from Trout Bog Lake, WI - 14NOV2007 epilimnion | ecosystem: Environmental > Aquatic > Freshwater > Lake > Epilimnion/Euphotic zone | place: Trout Bog... | reverse complement strand
TGTTGAAGCATGGCTCAAGTGCTATTACATGCGTGACCATCTTGGTCAAGAGTACTCTGGAACCGTAACTGGTGTAGCTACATTTGGATTATTTATCCAACTGGAAAGTCTATTCGTAGAGGGCATGGTTCACGTTACCGAATTAGGTGGGGATTATTTCCAATACGATGAAGCTCGCCAAGAATTACGTGGCGAGCGAACAGGCATTCGTTATCGACTAGGTGATCGCGTTCATGTACTCGTAAGTCGTGTAGATTTAGATGCTCGTAAGATTGAATTTAGTCTAGTGAAATCAGTAGGTGCCGAACCTAGTAATGGTTCGGTAAGACGTCAGGTTTTATTGGCTGCTGATACTGGCAAGCCTAATAAAAAAGCCGCCCCTAATAAATCTAGACCTTCAAGCAAAGAACCTCGTAAACACGGTGGGGTTAATGTGAATGCTGCAAAGTCTGCTGGAACGCTTGGCGCAACCCAATCTAAATCCAAGGCTTCCCGTAAAAACTCTAAAAGTGCTGTAAGTGCAACTAAGCCAAGTCGCCCAGCTGGCAAGCCCGCTGGTAGTAAGCCACCTGTTCGCACCACTAAAGCTAGACGTAAATAATAGACAGATAGATAGAATAATTCATGAAACAAATCTTAGTAGGCTTTCATGCAGTACAAGCCCGTTTACGTGTCGATCCAGATAGTCTTAAGTCTGTTTATTTTGATCCAGGTCGTCGTGATAGACGTATGGGTGACTTCTTGAAGCAGGCGGAAGAGATTTTAGGTGATCGCTTACACGCTGCTGATGCTGAGCGTTTGCATAAGTTAACAGGTCACGATCGCCATCAAGGTGTGGTTGCCTTGGCTGAAAAAATGACTATTGCCCGTAGTGTCACTGAGGTGATTGAGGATGTAGATGGTAGTGGTGCTAAACCATTATTCTTAATCTTAGATGGCATTACCGATCCTCATAATTTTGGAGCTTGTTTACGGGTGGCTGACGGTGCTGGAGTGGATGCAGTAGTCGTTCCCAAAGACCGCTCTGCATCTATTAATGCAACGGTGAGTAAAGTATCCAGTGGTGCATCTGAGGTTATCCCTGTCATTACCGTGACCAACCTTGTTCGCAGTATGCGTGAAATGCAAGAAGCTGGAGTATGGGTAATTGGGACTGATGATGAGGCTGAAAAGTCCATTTATGACCTGGATTTAACTGGTTCGATTGCTCTGGTTATGGGAGCTGAAGGTGAGGGCATGCGTCGTTTAACCAAAGAAACTTGTGATGAGTTGGTTCGTATTCCTATGCAGGGAGCCGTTGAAAGTTTGAATGTTTCTGTTGCAAGCGGAGTATGCTTGTATGAGGCATTGAGGCAGCGTTTGGTTAAGGCTGATAAATAAATATTAAGGGGTAACACATGAAATGCAATGTTGGACATACTGATCGCGTAGTTCGGATGACGCTTGGCATGACTCTGATGGGGCTTGCTGGTTACGGAATTGTTGGTGCCTGGGGTTGGATTGGCATCGTTCCGTTTGTGACGGGCGCTATTGGTAATTGCCCGCTTTATAGCTTGCTGGGTATTAATACCGCCAAGAAATAATCAGCGCTGTATTAAGCGCACATCAGTAAAAAAGTGGGCACCAAATGCCCACTTTTTATTTGGCTAAGAGCGCCTCTAGCTTTTCTGTATCTATACAGAAATTTCGAATACCTTCCGCCAGTTTTTCAGTCGCCATTGCATCATTATTAAGTTGTAAGCGGAAATTGGATTCATCTAATTTCAGAGCGCTCACACCTTCGGACTCCAGGGCGGTTTTCGCATTTGCGGGATCCAGTTTCTTAGTGACAACTGATTGACTTGCATGCAGTTCGCCGAGTAGTTCGGGGCTAATGGTTAATAAATCACAACCAGCCAATTCAAGGATTTGGCTGGTATTGCGAAAGCTGGCCCCCATAATTTCGGTATTGATACCAAAGTGCTTGTAATAGTGAAATATTCTTTTTACTGAAGTAACTCCAGGATCATTTGCTCCGCCATTATTGGTATCACTCCAGTTGGATCCTAGCTTTGCCTTATACCAGTCGGTAATGCGGCCAACAAAGGGGGAGATGAGGGTTGCCTTAGCGGCGCCACAGGCTGCTGCTTGTATCAATGAGAACAGTAGGGTCATATTGCAATGAATGCCATCTGCCTCCAGCTCTTTTGCAGCCTGAATGCCTTCCCAAGTTCCCGCAAGTTTGATTAAAACGCGTTTGCGATCTATTCCATGGGACTCATAAAGAGAGATGAGGTGCCTGGCTTTTGCAACAGTAGATTTTGTGTCAAAAGAGAGTCGCGCATCAACTTCTGTAGAAACCCGGCCAGGAACAATTTTCAAAATCTCTAAACCAAAGGCTACCAAGATGTAGTCAACCAAGTCCGTAGGTGGCAAGTCCAGATGGCTTGCTTTAACCGAATCAACCAAGTGTTGATAAGTGCTTTGCTGAGCGGCTTTGAGGATAAGCGAGGGATTGGTCGTGGCATCTTGCGGGTGATATTCTTTCATCCGTTCAAAATCACCAGTATCAGCAACAACGGTAGTGAGCTTTTTGAGTTGGTTTAATGTATTTACTTTGCTAGTCATGAAGGTTATCTACGCTATTTAATGGGTTCGACTCATTGCCTTGATTATCATATGATAGTTCGGATAACTACAGCATTCCATTTAAGACAGGGCGTCAGGCTAAACATGAATCAAGATCAACTAAAGCAGATGGTAGGAGAGGCAGCCCGGGATGAGGTTCTCAAGCTTCCCGCTGGACTTGTATTAGGGGTTGGAACTGGTTCTACAGCCAATTGCTTTATTGATGCGTTGGCGCCTTATAAAGACCATTTTGCAGGCACGGTGTCCAGCTCAAATGCCACTACTGAACGCTTAATCAAGCATGGCTTTACTGTACTTGATCCCAATGAAGTTGAGAGTCTTCCTGCCTATGTTGACGGGGCTGATGAAATTGATCCAGCTGGTCATATGATCAAAGGTGGCGGTGGTGCCTTAACACGTGAAAAGATTATCGCGTCGATGGCAAAACAATTTATTTGTATTTGCGATTCATCAAAGCAGGTGCCTATATTGGGTGGATTTGCTTTACCTGTGGAAATCATTCCGCTTGCTAAGGGCATCGTCACTCGTGAACTAGAAAAGCTTGGGGGCATAGTGACCCTGAGATTAGAAAAATCTACTCGGCCGGACTTAAATCAAACGCCAAGCAAACCGTTTGTGACGGATAACGGGGGGTGGATTTTAGATATTGCTGGTTTGAAGATTGACGATCCACTGAAGTTGGAGGCGCAGATCAATCAAATTGCTGGAGTCATTACTGTAGGTTTATTTGCCAAAGAGAAAGCAAATCTATTGCTGGTAAGTAATGAATCAGGCGTTTCCCGCCTGATTCTCTAGAAGCTTATTGGCTACTAAATTACTTGGCGTCGTCCGCTTCGGGAACGTAACCTTGAGCCATGTCGGCGCCACCTTCAAAAAAGTATTTTTCAACTTGCTTTAAAAGATACTGGCGAGCTCGTGGGTCAGCCATGTTGAGGCGGTTTTCATTAATCAGCATCGTTTGATGCTTAAGCCAGGCAGCCCAAGCTTCTTTTGATACTTGGTTCCAAATCTTTTTACCCAAATCTCCAGGAAGCGGCGCGAAGTCTAAGCCTTCAGCTTCTTTATTGAGTTTGATGCATTGAATTATGCGTGCCATCTGTAATGCCTTTCTTATAAATCTTTGGTTAAAACCATGGATTTGCGATCCCAGTTATAAATTTGTTTTCTTTCTTCTGGCAGATCCTCTACCGAGGCGCGTTTAAATCCACGCTTCAAAAACCAATGTTCGGTGCGAGTGGTGAGAACAAAGAGCTTTTTAATGCCCTCCTTTTTTGCTCTCATTTCAATCCGTTTTAGCAAACGCTCGCCGTCACCAGAACCCTGTACATCCGGATCGACTGCTAAACATGCCAATTCTCCAACACCATTAGGGAAGGGGAATAAGGCTGCGCAACCAAACAACACCCGGTCATGTTCAATGACGGAGAAGCGATGAATATCACGCTCGATAACATCTTGCCCACGAGCAGCTAAAATACCCTCATCCTCTAGGGGCATTGTCAGTTGCAAGATGCCGCCTACATCATCCTGGTTGGCTTCGCGTAAGTTCTCAATATCAGACGATGCCAGCATCATGCCAATACCATCATGGGTAAAGAGTTCTTCTAGCAAAGCACCATCTTGATTTGACGGGAGAAAGTGCACTCGACTTACGCCGGCACGAATAGCTCTTCCTGATAAGTTCAAAAGACTCTTCATTCCTAGGTCCATCTCTTGGTGCTGAGAAATGTATTCTTGAAGTTGTGGCAAGGAGAGCTCAGTAATGAAATCGCCTTCGACATCCTTAAGTCCGGAGTAAGGGCTTAAAAAGAGAAGTTTGTCTGCTTTCAGGGAGGCTGCTGTTGAGGCAGCAACGTCCTCATAAGCCAAATTAAAGGCTTGACCCGTTGGAGAAAACCCGAGAGGTGAGAGCAATACAATCTTATTGCTATCGAGTGATTGGCGAATGGATGAGGAATCCACCTTACGCACGAGTCCCGTGTGAATGTAATCTACCCCTTCAACGACCCCTACAGGCATTGCCGTAATGAAGTTTCCGGAAATCACTGAAATCCGTGAACCAGCCATTGGGGTATTGGGGAGTCCACGGCTAAAGGCAGCCTCAATATCCAAGCGAAGTTCGCCCGCAGCTTCCTTTACGCACTCTAAAGCCGCCGCATCAGTAATGCGGTAGCTATGCATGGCACTTTTGCCAAACTTGCTCTTAATATTACGCAACATCAACTGCTCTTCGATTTGGGGGCGAATGCCATGAACCAACACAATCCGCATTCCCATGGCATGAAGCATGGCAATATCTTCGATGAGATTTTCTAGGCCAATCTCCTGAACCAGTTCACCCGCAAAGGCAATAACAAAGGTTTTTTCGCGAAAGCTGTGTATATATGGCGCAACGTCACGTAACCACCCCACAAAAGGAAAATTGGAGCTTGATTCTTCGTCGTTTTGAGGAGAGTTTGGTGCGTTTGTTGGCATAGTGAGAAAATTATAGGGTGCAAGAGCCTATAAACCAACAAAAACCCAAAGAGAAGCCTCCGGCTGTGCCTGCTTCCAACACCTTGCGTAAGCTAGAAATCCGTTTTCCGGAAGAATTGCCCGTTTCTGGTCAACGTCAAATCATTAAAGATGCACTCAAGTCCCATCAAGTAGTGATTGTTTGTGGTGAGACGGGATCGGGTAAGACAACCCAGTTACCCAAGATATGCCTAGAGATGGGCAGGGGGACGATCAATGGGGGTCGCTTGATTGGCCATACCCAGCCACGACGGATAGCGGCGACTGCTACGGCTAAACGCATTGCTCAAGAGCTTGGCGGGCCTATTGGACAGGATGTAGGCTATCAAGTGCGGTTTGCGGATAAAACTGGTCAAGGTGCTTCCATTAAGTTGATGACTGATGGCATCTTGCTCGCTGAAACTCAGCGTGACCCTCAGTTAAAGGCTTATGACACCCTGATTATTGACGAGGCCCATGAGCGCAGTTTAAATATTGATTTCTTATTGGGTTATTTACGGCAATTGCTGCCTAAACGCCCGGATCTTAAATTAATCATTACTTCTGCCACTATTGATGCTCAGCGTTTTTCAGAGCACTTCTCCATTGGCGGAAAAGTAGCTCCGGTCATTGAAGTCAGTGGGCGTTTGTTCCCTGTAGAGCAGCGCTATGAACCCCTTGAGCCAGATAAAAAGCCCGACGGGAAAAAAGAATCCAAAGAAGCAAAAGAAATTTCGGATGCGGTAACTGAGGCAATTGCCAAAGTTTGGCAAGAAGGCGCAAAAGGATCGGGCGATGTACTTGTCTTTTTGCCTGGTGAGCGGGAGATTCGAGATTGCGCAGAGGCACTGCGTAAAGACCATGTCTTGCAGCAGCGCTTTCATCCTGAAATTTTAAGTTTATTTGCACGTCAGTCAGTCGCTGAGCAAGAAAGGGTATTTAGCCTAGGCAGTGGTCGAAGAATTATTCTCACGACAAACGTCGCTGAAACCTCCCTAACGGTGCCGAATATTCGCTATGTGATTGATAGCGGGCTGGCACGCGTGAAGCGCTATTCTTATCGGAATAAAGTCGAACAGTTACAGATTGAGCCGATTTCTCAGGCGGCTGCCAATCAAAGGGCAGGTCGTTGTGGTCGTGTTTCAGATGGTATCTGTATTCGTTTGTATAGTGAACTTGACTATCAAGCGCGGCCTAAATTTACCGATCCAGAAATACTCCGCAGCTCTCTGGCCGCAGTGATATTACGTATGAGTTCATTACGCCTGCCAAGAGTTCAAGATTTTCCGTTTATTGATAAGCCTATGGGGCGTGCTATTGCCGATGGTGTTCAATTATTGGATGAGTTAGGAGCGATTGCTTTTGATGAGGAATCTGCGGTAGATAGCAAGGATTCCAACCCCAGTTTTAAATTAACACCCATCGGCAAGCAATTATCGGATTTACCTTTAGATCCCCGAATTGGCAGAATGCTTTTAGCAGCTAAAGATCAAAATGCCTTGAGAGAAGTAACGATCATTGCCTCAGCCTTAGCGACACAAGATCCTCGCGATAGACCTATGGAGCAAGCTGCCGCAGCAGATCAAGCACATTTACAGTTTGCAGATGAGCGTTCTGAGTTTTTAAGTTTTGTAAAACTTTGGGATTGGTATCAAGAAGCTTTGCAACATAAGCATAGCAATCGACAACTAGAAAACCTTTGCCGTAGTAAATTTTTATCGCCAAGGCGTATGCGTGAGTGGCGAGATGTACATGGTCAATTGCACACCATGCTGGGTGAAAAGGGTTGGAAGCAAAATGCTATAGCCGCTACTTATGAGCAAGTACATTTATCCTTGTTAACCGGTTTGTTGGGTTATGTTGCCAAAAAAGAGGAGGATGAAAAATCTCAAGAGCGTGGCAGCAAAACTGGTAGCTATGTTGGTGCTCGTGGCATCCGACCTTTTATCTGGCCTGGCTCCACGATTGGAAAAAAAGCCGGCGCCTGGATTCTGGCTGGGGAGTTGCAAGAAACTAATCGCATGTATGCGCGCACCATAGCCAAGATTGAACCTCTTTGGGTTGAAAAAGTCGCAGCCCATCGATTGGTTAAATCCTTAAGTGATCCCTTTTGGGACAACCGCCAAGGCGAGGTAATGGCCTTTGAACGAGGCACCTTATACGGTTTGCCGATTTATCATGGCAGGCGAGTCAGATATGAGGCCCACAACCCCGAAGAAGCTCGTGAACTCTTTATGCGCAAAGCTTTGGTTGAAGAGGAGCTGTTTGGGCGAATGGATACGCCAGCATTAGCCCGTGAAACCGAGATTGAGGCTAAAAAGAAATATCCTGAACTTGGTTTCTTTTGGCATAACCGCCGTTTAATTAAAGAAATCGAGGCTTTAGAGCATCGCTCCCGCCGTCCTGATGTATTGGTTGACGATGATTTGCTCTTTGCTTTTTATGACTCTGCTATTCCTAAGGAGGTGATGAGTCGGGAGGGTATGAAGGCCTGGTTTAAGCGGGACCTTAAAACGGGTCTTGAGGCTGACAAAGCATTGCGTTTGAGTAAGACTGATTTAATGCGCCATGAAGCTGCTGGAATCACGGTAGATCGCTATCCTAAAAGGATGGCCGTAGGTGGAGCTGAGTTATCTCTAACTTACCATTTTGAACCAGGCAGCCCCAAGGACGGGGTTACGCTAGTAGTGCCACTGACTTCCTTAAATCAAATCGATGGTCGCCGCTGCGAGTGGCTTGTTCCCGGTATGTGCGAAGAGAAGACTTTGCTTTTACTCAAAACACTGCCACAAAAAATCAGGCGGCATTGCGTCCCATTGCCAGAGTATGCAAAAGCGTTTTTAGAAAGAGCGCTTGAATCAAATACCTATGGTTCGGGTGACTACCTCGATAGTTTAATTGGCGATATTCGTCAAGAACGGGGTTTGGAAATCAAGCGTACAGATTTTCGACCAGAGGCATTACCTACCCATTCTTCAATGAACTTTAGATTGGTTGACGAGCATGGTCGTCAGTTAGAAGTTGAACGAAATCTTGCCCGTTTGCGAGCCGAGTATGGTGGTGCTGCACGTAGTGCCTTTCAGGCAATTGCTCAAGATGCAATGGAAACAGAACTTTCAACTCCTGTACGTGTGCCCCTTGAGAGTAATTTAAAAAAGACCCCTCAAGCTAATGCAGTAAATGTACCGGGTCGTCAGGTGGAGCAGGGCGGGTATCGAGCCTGGGAGTTCGGTGAATTGCCTGAAACATTAGAAATACAAAAGGGCAACAAAACCTTGTTTGGTTATCCGGCTTTGGTAGATCGTATTGATTTCTGCGATTTAGAGGTTTATGACGATTTAGAAGAGGCCCGAAAATTTCATTGGCAAGGATTGCGCAGGCTTTTTTCCTTGGGTAATAAGGAAACCCTAAAGGCGCTACAAAAACAATTGCCAGGTATACGAGAGATTGGCCTGTTATTTATTAACATTGGCTCAATTGATCAATTGATAGATCAAATTTTAAATTTATCGATAGAAAGAGCCTTCATGGGCGATCCACTACCGATGAATGCTGAGCAATTTAATGAGCGAGTTCAGCATGGAAAGCCAAGGCTAGCTTTGATTGCTCAAGAAGTTGCTAGGCATACTTTGGCTGCGTTGCAGGCCTATGCCGACTTGCAGAAAAAATTACCTCAAGCAAAAGCAGTTTCGGCATCTGCTTATGCTGATATTCAGTCTCAACTTCAGCAATTAATTTTTGAAAAATTTGTTGCTGAAATTCCCTATGAGCAATTAGTTCATATTCCTCGTTATCTCAAAGCGATCGCAATGAGAATTGAGAAATTACGATCCAATCCGGCGCGAGATAGTCAGTGTCAAAAGGATTGGGAGTCCGTTGCTCGTCCCTGGCAAAAACTGATTCAGGGACACAAGGTAGGTTCCGCCTATCAATTAAGCGAAGACCAAGGTTTACAGGATTTTCGCTGGCAATTGGAGGAGTTGAGGGTGGCTTTATATGCGCAGGAACTTAAAACACCAACGCCAATGTCCTTAAAGCGTTTAGAAAAGGTTTTGAATAGCTTGCGCTAGATCAAATTAAGGCCATAAGGGCGATATAAATAGAGCCTGAATTGCTTACAATATGGGTTATGTATAAATCTTCTGTAATTAAAGGTATTTTCGGTGCTCTTACGGGCATTTTCTTGGTTCTTCCCTTGCGGGGTCAAATAGCGTTCGCTCAAACGACGCCCCCAGCAGGAGAACCAAAAATCGCAATTGTCCTAAATTCCGGCGATGCTAGTGTGAGTTTGATTGATATGCAAACCCGCCAAGTAACTAAGACTGTTCCAGTTGGTAAAGAGCCGCATCACTTGATGATGACGCCTGATCAAAAAACACTTTTGATTGCAAATGCCGCAGGTAATGATGTCATGACCATGAATCCAGCCAATGGTGAGCTAACTGGACGTATTCCAGACATTATTGACCCATACCAAATTGGCTACTCTCCAAACCGTCAATGGTTTGTAGCAAATGGCAATCGCTTAAACCGTGTGGATATTTATTCTGCTGATGGTACAAATCTCAAATTGGCGAAGTCGATTAAGCTTGGTAAAACTCCAAGCCACATTGCGTTTACGTCCGACAGTAAGACTGCCTTTATTACTTTACAAGATTCGAGCGAATTAGCGGCCATCGATTTGGCCACGCAAACAGTATTGTGGAAGATGCCTACAGGACATGTACCCGCTGGATTGTGGATGACGCCTGGTGATCAATATCTTTTAATCGGCATTACTGGTGAAGATAATGTTCAGGTGATTGACTGGAAAAATCGTAAAGAAGTCAAACGCATTTTTACTGGCAAAGGCGCGCATAACTTCCGTCCCTTGGGCGATAAGAAGCATGTATTTGTTGGTAATCGGATTGCCTCTACGATCAGCTTGATCAATATGCAAACTCTGGAAAAAGAAGGTGACATCACTGGACTTCCTTCTGGGCCGGACGACATGGAAATTACCCCTGATGGTAAGACCATGTGGGTCACCTTCCGTTTTGCTAAAAAAGTAGGGGTGATTGATATTCCTTCAATGAAATTGTTAACGACAATTCCCGTTGGAAAATCTCCCCATGGAATCTTTTTCAATCCCCGAGCTTCTTGGGAATAAAGTAATTTGATGATTCTGAAATCGCGCTTCATTCAATTTACAGCCGTGCTCATGCTCGGCTGTATTTCATTAAATGGCCAAGCTCAAGCTCAAACTCAAACTCAAACTCAAACTCCAACTCCACAATGCAATAAAACCGTGTACTTAACCTTTGACACGGGCAATATGTCGGTAGCTCAAGCAGTCGCCGATATTCTGAATCGTCAGCATGTCAAAGCCACCTTTTTTTTGGCAAACGAGAAAACCAGTCGCGGGGATTATTCTTTAGATGATTCTTGGAAACCTTATTGGCAAGAGTTGGCTAGGCAGGGGCATCATTTTGGTAGTCACACCTACGATCACACGTATTTTGTAAAAGATGGTCCATCTGGCGGGGTCTTTGAGAAGCCTCAATTTGGTCCCAAGGCTGGGATGACCATTCTCTACAACGAAGCAGCGTTTTGCCGTGAGATACGCAGATCTGACGATCGATTTAAAGAGCTTACAAATCAATCTATGCAGAAAATTTGGCGTGCACCTGGCGGGAAGGTATCACCACGTTTAATAAAGATGGGTAATTTATGTGGTTACCAGCATATTGCCTGGGCACCCGCTGGATTTTTGGGGGACGAGCTGGACTCAGGTAAGCATCCAAATTCCGTCCTTCTGGAAAAGGCTAGTCGAGATATTCAAAATGGGGACATCACCATGGCGCATCTTGGTATTTGGTCCAGAAAAGATCCCTGGGCTCCAGCCGTATTGGAACAGTTGATCATCAATTTAAAGAATCGTGGATTTTGTTTTGCCACATTACCTAAGGCCGACGCTGTACAAGCCCAATAAATGATGGAATTGAACTCATTGACTGCTGTCTTTTCTGGCTGGTACGGCAATGCCCAGGAATTTGTTTTTTCAAATATTGCTGGACCAATTCTTTATCAATTAGATTTAATGTCTTGGGCAGAGGATGTTTTCGACGGCATCGATTGGTTTTTATTTGGATGCATACAAATTGCCCTGATCATCTTGATTTTAAAAACGTGGGAACATTTTTCTCCGGCGCAAGATCAGTCATCCCAGAAAAAATCCAGTCGTGCTGATATTTTCTACACGCTTTTTCACCGCCTGGGAATATTTCAGGGTTTGATGTTTGTATTTTTATCGGGATTTTTTTTCCAAATTGACTCAGTGCTTCATGATTTCCGTTTTGATAGGTTAAATGTTGAATCGTGGTGGCCTTCAATTACTTCGATCCCGTTAGTAAGTTTTTGTATTTATTTGGTATTACTAGATTTTGTCGAGTATCTATATCACCGCGCCTCACATCGTTTTCATTGGTGGTGGCAATTGCATGCACTGCATCACAGTCAAACGGCAATGAACGCTTGGTCAGATAATCGCAATCATATTTTGGATGACATCATGCGCGCGGTAGTGTTTTCTTTCTTTGCGCTCTTGTTTGGTGTTTCGCCAGGCCAATTTATTTATTTAGTGGTCTTGAGTCAATTTATTCAAAGTTGGCAACACGCCAACATTAAAGTTGATTTGGGAATTTTTAAGTACTTCTTAATTTCACCTTTATTTCACCGAATGCATCATGCTGTGGGATATGGGCATGAAGCCAAAGGTAAGCCTGGTGTTTTGGGTGGATGCAATTTTGGAATTCTTTTTCCCTGGTGGGATATGTTGTTCAATACTGCAATCTTTACTAAGATAGCCCATCCAACAGGTGTGAGAGATCTATTGGTTTCCAACAATATCTTTATTCAACAATGGCAGGGATTGCGGCATGCCATTAAAGCGTTATTTCGTTAATCCTTGCGAAATTTACTGAACTTTCTATGAAGGCAACCGGATCTCTATGAATGGCTTTCAACAAGTATTTAAATCTTTCGGACTAGCCTTAGTCGGGACCATGCATCCCAAGGTCTTATGGCTTAGCTTTCGTCCATTTCTGATTGTTTCAGTTTTATGGGGTTGTTTAATTTGGTTAACTTGGACCCCGGCACTAGAAATGTTGGGTCAATTTTTAACGACTTCAGTATTTACCAGTTGGATACAGGACGGGTTGATTTGGGCTGGCTTCGAGAACGCGCGAGCCTGGATTGCCCCTTTATTTTTTGTGATGCTATTGATCCCTTTAATCGCCATTAGTCTATTAGTCTTTATGGCGTTTACGACAGTGCCCTCTATCGTCAACCTCGTTTCTCGCCAGGCTGCATATCGTGATTTAGAGTTACGCCGTGGCGGTGGAATTTTTGGTAGCGTAATTTATACCCTTTGGTCGGCTTTAGTTTGCTTATTAGTGACTATATTTACTTTGCCGGTTTGGTGGATTCCACCTTTGGTTGCACTTTTACCGCCATTGCTCTGGGGTTGGTTGACAACGCGTTTAATGTCCTATGATGTGTTGGCTAAACATGCCAGCGCAGAAGAACGAAAGATTTTGCTTCACAGGTATCGCTGGCCTTTATTGACCATGGGAATTGCCACTGGAATGTTGGGTGCCGTTCCAACATTCTTTTGGGCTACCTCTGCATTAGCCTTGGTATTATTTCCAGTCGTTAGTTTTGTGGCGCTTTGGATTTACTCATTTATTTTTGTTTTTGCCGCCTTATGGTTTTCACACTTTTTGCTCGATCGATTAAAAGATCTGCGTAGCGAAGAGTTAGACAAGTCCTTAACAATTGAGGCTCGTGTAATTGATCCGGAGTTACCTTACTATGGTTGATGCAATAAAAAAAGTTTTAATAGATGCCCCAGAAATGCCAGACAAAGTGGCACGTCGCTTTGGATTGATCGTGATTGGTGACGAGATCTTATCTGGTCGTAGGCAAGATAAGCATCTGGGAAAACTCATCGAGTTACTCAATGAAAGAGGGCTCAGTCTTTCTTGGGCTCGTTATGTTGCGGATGATCCAGAGCAAATCACTGCCACCTTAAAAGATAGCTTTGCTAGTGGCGATATTGTGTTTAGCACTGGCGGCATTGGTGCTACCCCTGATGATCACACGCGTCAATGCGCCGCTTTAGCCTTAGGTACAAAAACAGAATTGCACCCTAGTGCGCAAGAGTTGATAGCTGGGCGTATTCAATCAATGGCGGAGGGTGATCCTATTAAAGCTGATCTCAATCACCCTGAAAACCTGCAGCGCTTCAAAATGGGTGAGTTCCCGATTGGCAGCGAGATTATTCCTAACCCATATAACCAAATTCCAGGGTTTCGCATTAAAGAGCATCATTTTTTGCCAGGCTTTCCAGTAATGGCAGCCCCTATGATGGCCTGGTGTTTGGATACCTATTACAAAGATCTTTTTCATCAGACGGATTGGGCCGAACAAAGCTTCATTGTTCCCAAGGGAATTGAATCTACCTTAACGCCGCTTATGGAGCGAATTGAGGCTAATTATCCCGGGGTAAAAGTCTTTAGCCTTCCATCAGTAGGAGACCCCTCTAAGGGCGGAATCATGGCTGATAGACATATTGAACTGGGAATTAAGGGGAACGCTCAATTGCTATCAAGTGCTTGGATAGCTCTACGAGCAGGAACCCAAGAGTTGGGCTATGAAATACATGATCTGTCACAAGTATCAAATGCACCAAAATAGAGCTTTTAGGGCTTTTTGAGTCTTAAATGAAGTAATTGAGCACTTAAATAGTGCAATAATGGCGGTTACCATTTGTTTGCTTCAGTAAATTACTTACATCCATTAGGCATGTTTGGTGCCTGGAATAGACAAGGTAAATGCCTTAAGTTTGAATTCCGAATTTAGTTAATAGAGGAGATTTGCATGACGAAAACCGTCGCTGATGTAATGAAGTTAGTTAAAGAGAAAGAATGTACTTTCGTTGATTTCCGCTTTGTAGATACAAAGGGTAAAGAACAACACACTACAGTACCTATTTCCCATTTTGACGAAGACAAATTTGAGAGTGGTCATGCATTTGACGGCTCCTCTATTGCTGGTTGGAAGGGTATTGAAGCTTCCGATATGTTGTTGATGCCTGATCCAACAGCTTGCTATATCGACCCATTCTACGAAGAATCCACCTTAGTTATTACTTGTGATGTGATCGAGCCATCTGATGGCAAAGGCTATGACCGCGATCCACGCTCTATCGCTAAGCGTGCTGAGTCTTATTTGAAGAGCACTGGTTTAGGTGATACAGCTTACTTTGGTCCAGAACCAGAATTCTTTATTTTTGACGGCGTTCGTTGGGGTGCCGACATGCAAGGTTGTTTCGTTAAGGTAGATTCTGAAGAGGCTCCATGGTCTTCAGCTGCTGAAATCGAAGGCGGTAATCCAGGACATCGTCCAGGTAAAAAGGGTGGTTATTTCCCAGTTGCTCCTGTAGATACATTCCAAGACATGCGTTCTGAAATGTGTTTAATCCTTGAATCTTTGGGTATTCCTGTCGAAGTTCATCACCATGAAGTTGCTGGCCAAGGTCAAAACGAATTGGGTACAAGATTTAGCACATTGGTTGAGCGCGCTGACTGGACTATCTGGCAAAAATATGTAATTCAAAACGTTGCTCATGCTTATGGCAAAACAGCAACATTTATGCCTAAGCCTATCGTTGGCGACAACGGTTCAGGTATGCATGTTCACCAATCTATTTGGAAAAACGGTGAGAACTTATTTGCTGGTAACGGTTACGCAGGTTTGTCAGAATTCGCATTGTTCTATATCGGCGGCATCATTAAGCACGCTAAAGCATTGAATGCGATCACAAACCCAGGTACAAACTCTTACAAGCGTTTAGTTCCAGGTTTTGAAGCTCCAGTGAAATTGGCTTACTCAGCACGCAACCGTTCTGCTTCTATTCGTATTCCACACGTATCGAGCCCTAAGGGTCGTCGCATTGAAACTCGCTTCCCTGATCCATTGGCTAACCCATACTTATGCTTCTCAGCATTGATGATGGCTGGCTTGGATGGTGTGCAGAATAAGATTCACCCAGGTGAAGCTGCTGACAAGAATTTGTATGACTTACCTCCAGAAGAAGATGCATTGATCCCAACCGTTTGCGCAAGCTTGGAAGAAGCTTTGGAAGCGTTGAATAAAGATCGTGAATTCTTGACTCGTGGTGGTGTGTTTACAGATTCAATGATCGATGCTTATATCAATTTGAAGATGGAGGACGTTACACGTTTCCGTATGACGACTCATCCTATCGAATTTGATATGTACTATTCCCTGTAAGCGAAGGATAAAAGTTGAGCGCAGGTCTTTTGCGCAATTCGATTAAAGGGGCAGCTTCGGCTGCTCCTTTTTTTCCGACATTGCTCGACCAAATGCCTAATGCCATCGTGGTATTTAAGGCAGAAAACCATCAGTTGATTTATGCGAATCCAGCTGCGGAATCCGCTTTGGATGTTTCCTGCAAGTCTATTGAGGGTCATTCGGTTCAGGATGTTTTTGGCGATAACCAAGCGCTAACGATCATGATTGAAGAGGCTAAGCATGGGCAAAGCTCCGCTCAGCGCCAAGAGATGGTTCTCAATTCATTGCCTGGCAGTATTCATCAAGATTCCATTCCAGCGCATGTAGTTATTGCAGCTCTCGAGGATCCCAATCTCATCATGATGGAGTGGTTTCCAATTGATCAGCAATTGCGTAGTGAGCGAGATGAGCGTGTTAGTCAGCAAGTTGAAGCAAACAAGGAATTAATGCGCAACTTGGCTCATGAGATAAAAAATCCCTTAGGTGGGATTCGTGGTGCCGCGCAATTACTTGAATATGAATTACCAGATAAAGGTTTGCGTGAGTACACGCAAGTCATCATTAAAGAATCAGACCGACTCCAGACTTTAGTAGATCGATTGCTTGCCCCGCACCGTAAAGCACATGCCATGGAGTCGTTTAACGTTCATGAGGCCCTGGAGCGAGTTCGTAGCTTGGTATTGGCTGAGTTTCCCAAGGGGTTGCGGATCATTCGCAACTATGACACCAGTCTTCCTGATTTGCTGGGCGATCGGGAGCAGTTGATTCAGGCGGTTTTGAATATTGCTCACAATGCCGCTCAAGCGCTTTCCGAGGAGATTCGCTCAGGTGTGGCTCAGATTGAATTTAAAACACGTGTAGCGCGTTCTGTCACGATATCAAAGCAACGCTATAAGCTGGCTATGGATCTGCACGTTATTGATAATGGCCCCGGAATCCCCGTTGAGATTCGTGAGCGCATCTTTTTCCCTTTGGTTTCGGGGAGAGAAGGTGGAAGCGGACTAGGCCTTACCTTGGCTCAAACATTTGTCCAGCAACACCAGGGCTTTATTGCCTGCGATAGCCGGCCAGGTCGAACAGATTTTCATATACAAATTCCATACCGTAAGCAGGAGAAAACATCATGAAATCAATTTGGATCGTAGATGATGACCAATCCATTCGTTGGGTTTTAGAAAAGGCTCTTGCCAGAGAAAATATTTCTCATAAGAGTTTTTCAAATCCAAATGACGTTCTCAATGCCTTGGAGAAAGAGTCTCCCCAGGTTTTGATTTCAGATATTCGTATGCCTCGTGGCAATGGTTTGGATCTCTTGCAACACGTCAAAACAACTCACCCCTTGCTTCCGGTGATCATCATGACGGCTTACTCAGATTTAGATTCTGCTGTCGCATCATTTCAAGGTGGTGCGTTTGAATATCTCACCAAACCATTTGATATTGATAAGGCTATTGAACTTATTCGTCGCGCTATGGAGCAGAGTGAGCGCAGCCAAGCTAGTGGAAAAGAATTAAACGCATGGAGACAAGATTCTGCTGAAATCATTGGTCAAGCTCCAGCAATGCAAGAAATCTTTCGATCGATTGGTAGGCTTGCACAATCTCATGCAACCATTCTTATTACTGGCGAATCTGGAACTGGTAAAGAGTTGGTTGCCCATGCTCTGCATAAGCATAGCCCGCGAGCTAAAGGCCCATTTATCTCCTTTAGTACTTCTGCCGTTCCAAAGGAGCTTCTTGAGTCCGAGCTATTTGGTCACGAAAGAGGCGCTTTTCCCGGGGCTCAGACTTTAAGAAGAGGGCGCTTTGAACAAGCGGATGGCGGCACCTTATTTTTAGATGAAATTGGCGATATTCCATTTGATTTACAAACCCGTTTATTGCGCGCCTTAACGGACGGGCATTTTTATCGCGTTGGCGGTCAAGACCCTATCAAGGCTAATGTACGCATTATTGCCTCTACGCATCACAATTTGGAATCTCGTGTAGCTGCCGGATTATTTAGAGAAGATCTATTGCATCGATTAAATATTATTCGATTGCGCATGCCTGCTTTACGCGAGCGCTCTGAAGATATTCCTGCTTTGGCTAAGTTCTTCATGTTGAGTTGCGCAAAATCTTTGGGTGTAGAGCCCAAGAGGCTCTCTGATGAAGTCTTAAGAGAAATTAGTGTGATGCCTTTTCCCGGTAACGTACGTCAATTAGAAAATCTCTGCCATTGGCTAACGGTGATGTCCCCATCGAATGTGATTGGCATACCGGATTTACCGAAAGATATTATTGCGGCAGCTATTGAGCAACCCTTGGTGATTCATGGTGAATCAAGCTCAGGAACCCCTTCCATTGTTAGATCGGCATCAACAGATTGGGAGAGTGGCTTAGGTCGTCTTGCCGTTAAAATGCTCCAAGATGGTGAAACCGAGGTTTATGACGCTTTGTGTTCCAAATTTGAAAAAGCGGTTTTAAAGGCTGCTCTTGAGGTTACGCGAGGTCGTAGGGTCGAGGCGGCGCAACGACTCGGTATTGGACGCAATACGATTACTAGAAAGCTGCAGGAGTTAGGTATAGATGACTGATTCCATACGGATAGCCGCGTGGAATGTGAACTCCTTAAAGGTTCGCCTTCCCCAAGTGCTGCGCTGGCTGCGTGATCAAGAATTGGCAAAAAAACCGATTGATGCGCTGTGTCTTCAAGAACTTAAGCTAACTGATGACAAGTATCCCCATAAAGAATTAGAGGAGGCTGGTTATCTCAGTCTTGTTGCGGGACAAAAAACCTATAACGGTGTAGCTATCATTGTGCGTCGTGCTGCTTTAGCGCCCATAGCCTCTGATATTCAAACTGCCTTTCTAAATCCTGTTCGGAATATTCCTGATCACGTTGATGAGCAGCAACGGATTTTGGCTGCAACAATTTGTTTTAAGGGAACGCAGGCTATTCGTCTAGTCTCCGCTTATTTTCCTAATGGCCAGTCGCCAGATAGCGATAAGTTTGTTTACAAGTTGGCATGGCTTGATGCCTTATCTGCCTGGATAAAGCGCGAACTTGAATTACATCCGCGTCTAGCGCTTCTAGGGGATTTTAATATTGCTCCTACCGATATTGATGTCCATGATCCTGCGGCATGGGTGGGTCAAAATTTAGTTTCACCTCCTGAGCGAACAGCATTTGGAGAGTTGTTATCTCTGGGCTTACACGATTCTTTCAGAATGTTTGAGCAGCCGCCCAAAACATTTAGTTGGTGGGACTACAGAATGATGGGATTTAGGCGTAATGCTGGCATGCGCATTGATCACATCCTCATTAGCGATGCTTTAAAAGACAAATGCGTCGCTAGCAAAGTTGATAAAGAGCCGCGCACCTGGGAGCAACCTTCTGATCATGCTCCCGTGATTGCGGAAATTCAAGCCTAGTGTATTGCAGTGGTTAAGCAAGGCCACCGTGTCGAAGTAGAGCGTCAATACTTGGCTCTCTACCTCGGAACGCCTTAAAGGAGTCTGCCGCAGGCCTGCTACCGCCAACCTCAAGAATTTCTTGACGATAGCGTGTTCCAATTTCTGGATTTAATACGGAGCCCGTTAATTTAGCGCCCTCCTCAAAAGCCGAGTAGGCATCCGCTGAAAGAACTTCAGCCCATTTGTAACTGTAATAACCAGCGGCATAACCACCAGCAAAAATATGGCTAAAAGTATTTGGCCAGCGTGAGATCTCTGGTTGCGGGGTGACATTCAATTTGGCGGCTATTTCTCTTGAGAGATCAAGCACCGCATGACCTTTTGCTGTCTTCGCATCAAAGGTGGAATGCAGGCGCCAGTCCGTTAATGAAAATACGATTTGTCGTAATGTTGCTAAACCGTTTTGAAAGTTTTTTGCTGCGAGAATTTTGTCAAATAATTCACGCGGTAATTTCTGACCAGTTTCTATATGAGAGGTCATTTTTTCTACAACTTCCCATTCCCAGCAAAAGTTTTCCATAAACTGACTTGGGAGTTCAACCGCATCCCATTCAACGCCATTGATTCCTGAAACCCCTAAAGCGCTAACTTGAGTGAGCAAGTGATGGAGTCCATGTCCACTTTCATGAAAGAGGGTGATGACATCATCATGGGTGATTGTTGGTGGGCGAAGTTTCCCATCTACTTTTACAGGGGGTGCAAAGTTGCAAACTAAATACGCTACTGGTAATTGAATATCGCCATTGGAAAATTCACGACGTCCACGCGCATCATCCATCCAAGCGCCACCACGTTTACCTGGACGAGCATAGGGATCTAAATAGAAATAGGCGATGTCCTGATGATCTGCATTACTGACTGAAAAGGATTGAACATCATCATGCCATTTCGGTAAATCTGCAGCCTGAATGTAGACTCCAAATAGGGTTTGGATTACGCCAAATAGACCTTCCAATACTTTTGGTAGGGGGAAGTACTGCTTCAATTCATTTTCAGAGAATGCGTAACGTGCTTGCTTAAGACGTTCAGAGGCAAAGGCCATATCCCATGGCTGCAATCCATCTGTTATCTGTAGCTCTGTAGCGGCAAACTTTTCAAGTTCGCTCCAATCAGCTAAAGCAAAAGGCTTCGCACGTTCTGCAATATCACTGAGAAAATGATCGACTTCCTCTACATTGCGAGCCATTTTTGGAGCAATGCTTAGGGCCGCATAGTTTTCAAAGCCGAGCATGCGAGCCTCTTCATCCCGAAGACGTAATTGATCTAGGATGTTCTGGGTGTTGTCCCAATCTAACTGACCTTTGCCGTACTGAGGCGCCAATTCTGAAGAGCGGGTGATGTAGGCCTCATACATGAGGCGCCGTAACTTTCGATTTTCTGCATACTGCATCACAGGGTAATACGAAGGGAAATGCAAAGTAAATGACCAGCCCTTGAGATCTTTTTGTTGAGCCGTATCTGCGGCAGCAGCGATTGCATCCTCTGGTAGGCCAATTAGTTGATCTTTATCTGTAGTGGTGTAAACAAAACCATTAGTAGCATCAAGCACGTGATCTGAGAAAGCTTTTCCGAGGATTGCTTGTTCATCCTGAATCTCAGAAAACCTTGGTTTTTGATCTTCAGCCAGCTCCGCACCGCCCAAGCGGAAATCCCGCAAAGAGTTCTGAATGACCTTTTTTTGAGCGGAGGAAAGATTTTCAAAATCAGAGCTGTTACTTAACGCTTTAAATTTTTCATATAAAGCTAAGTTCTGTCCAAGACTAGAAAAGAAGGCACTTACTTTTGGCAACATTTCACCATAAGCTTCACGAAGTTCTGGGGTATCAGCCACGCTATTGAGGTGGGAGATCACGCCCCATGATCTGCCAAGTGATTCGGTAGCATCTTCAAGGGGTTCTGCTAGAGCGTTCCAGGTGGATGGGGTGTTGGCATCGGTAGCGTGATCAACCGCTTGCTGTGCTTGGTCTAGTAAGAATTCGATGGCGGGAGCAATATGCTCAGGCTTAATTTCTGAATAATGGGCAATTTCACGACCAAATGAAATTAATGGGTTTTTAAGCAACTCAGGGGGAGATTTTGTAGTCATCCCTCTAGCTTAATGTACTGCGGAAACTTTTGCCAAAAAAGGGATTAAAGATCCGTTTAAAGGGCCTCGAACTTCAGGGTTCATTTTAGTTTTTAACAAGTAAGGCAGTAGGCGTCTAAACAATGCACCTGTAAGTGATCAGTTTGAAGTCAAACTAGTGAAGTCAGAGCCACGCAAACGAAAAAGAAATGCTACAAAGTTATTTACGAGGATTTAGTAGGGACACTAAAAGAAAGGCTTCAGAATATCCCAATCAATTTTGTTGAGGTGAATAAGGAAAACCGGTCTTTTGGTAATGGATGCATGAAGTAGGCCCCTAAAGATTTCTTATTGTTTGGTCTTAGATAACTCTGCACCAGATGACCGGGAATACTAAATCACTTTAGGGTGGTTTTTTCTTTTTAGTAATAACCCTAATAGCTAGGGAATCAATCTATTGTTGTTAGCGCCCTTAATATCTAATAGCGTTTGATATTTATATATGATTGCATTTAATAATGCGAGTAATTGAGCTATGACCCTCATGCTATTATTAAAATCATAATGTTACATAGTATTAATAAATAGAATAAATTTTCATATATCTACAGAGAGACTTTAAATGAAAAATAAACGTATTGTGAGTTTGCTAACCGCGGCATCGCTTGTCCTTGCCTCTATCGGCAATGCAATCGCCTGCACTTCATTGGTGTATACCGATGCACAAGGTCGAGCCTATATTGGTCGAACAATGGAATTTGTTGGCGTGCAACCTGATCACCTAACCTATTTCCCTAAGGGTAGCCAGTTCTCATCACTTACACCTGATGGTAAGCAGGGAATAGCTTTTAATTCTAAGTACGGGATCTTTTCAGCCAGCATTAAAAAAGGCCTGGTTCAGGGCGATATGCAAGAAACCGTCATTGATGCGATGAACGATCAAGGCTTAGTTTTTTCAATTCAGTCATTGGGTGGCAATACTTCACCAGATGTTAGTCGTGCCCCACAAGGAAAGATTCTTTCGGCTGTAGATTTTGGACCATGGGTTTTGGGTAACTTCACAAATGTTGCGCAGGTGAAACAGGCTCTTGAAAATAAAGAGGTTGAAGTTTGGTTACCTACAGTTCCATTCTTGGGTGAGGGTGCTTTCCCTGTGCATTACGCGCTCTATGACAAAACAGGTCAGGGTATTGTTATTGAATGGATAGGCGGGAAAACAATTGTATATGACAATCCAGTAGGCGTTATGACTAATAACCCTCCATTTCCATGGCATGTCCAAAACATGAGTAACTATGCCTATTTAACTAACGTGGATAAAAATAGCGGCAAGTTTAATAACCTAAAAGTTAACGCATTCGATGGCGGTGGCAATATGGCTAACCTCCCGAGCGTGGAAACTTCACCGGGCCGGTTTGTAAAGGCTGCGTACTATTCAACGTTTGCAGAAAAAGCGACAACCCCTGCTCAATCCATCTTTACTCTCAGTCACATCATGAACAATTTTGATAGACCGAAAAATATTTCTATTGATTTGCCTAGCGATATGCCTGGCGGCGAACGTGACATGACATCTGTAAAGGGCGCCAAATCCGCTTCAGAAGTAACGCTTTGGACCACCATGAGGGATACCAACCAGAACCATTTTTACATTAGAACAATCGATAGCATCAATTATTCTATGTTTGATTTGAATAAGCTCACGACATTAAAAGCTGCTACGAAAGTTTCTTTTGAAACCCTAAATGCCAATCCTAATGTGGATGGCACTTCGCTGTTTTTGAAATAAATCAATAAAATTCCATCAATATTATTGGTGGAATTTTAGAGTTTGAAAGATTGCCGCTAAGTTGAATAAATAGCAGTAATGAACGAAAGCCACTTTCTAGTAGCTTTCGTTTTTAACCTTTTAGGGACCAAGAGTTGATCTATTGCTACTTGTACCTTAAATTTCTCAACGCGACTATAGGAATACGCTCAAGAGGGTATAAAAATACAAATTTTTGCAAGGTGTCGCAAACATTGAAATAAATTTTTTGTTATAGTTCTGATAAATATACAAATCAGAGTTTTTGCTGACCATTTTTCTTTTAGAGCTCTATTTACATGTTTCCAGGCAATACTCTCGTTGTGGTGTGGCAGGACACTATTCCACAGATCATTTATGGACTTCTTCTGATCGGCATAGTGCTTGGATGTGTTGGTTATGTATTCATTACAACAACCCTACGTTTCAGAGCATCCCTTCAAACACACATCATTCGGTCACGATTCTCTGCAATCCTTTTATTTATAGGTTGCACCCTTATCTTGGCCTTGGCGCAGTTATTTGCGATCTCTCTGTGGGCTCTCTCTTTGGTAGCTATAGGAAGAGCGGATAGCTGGGATCAAGCTATGCGTTATAGCGCAAGCAGCTATACCACCTTAGGTATTTTTATTGACAACATGCCTAGCGGTTGGCATCTCATTCCTACTTTTATCGCCTTTTCAGGATTGTTTTCATTTGCTTGGGCAACCTCATCGATTATGTCGATGGTCAATGCTTTAACAAATTATCTAGAGTCACCGCAAAGTCAAAATCGCTCTTAATTTCACCAGATTTCATTAATCTTAACTAACGTTTTTATAAACAAGAAACTCATTTCCTTACTGCTGGCTTTGTTGGCATTCTCCACTTTTTCGAATACTCTAGTGTCACCTTAGAGTCTTTTTATGCGCCCAATACCAATTCTTCTTGGATTTGGGGTATTGGCCCTTATGCCCAATCTCCTTCGGGCAATAGCGGTCACTTTGGTTCGCAACAAACCGGTGCAGGTGTCACGGCAGTGGTTCTTAATCGTGACGGCCCTTGGCCTTTGCGGCCAACATGGAAGCTCAGTACAACTACGACTCTCACCGTACATCAAATCCTTTGTATGTCGGGGTATCTAAGTTAGAAGTCTTTGATGGCGTACCGATTTCTTTTGGTGCCGGTCCCATGTATTACTTGAGCAATACGCCTGGTGGTCCATCAGGTTGGGGTGCACGAGCTACAGCAACGCTGGTAATTTTGAAGTAATGACTTTCTCAATTAGACTAAATCGATTCTTGGTTTTGGTGATTTAATCTTGCCAAAGTAGTCAATAGAACATAAATAAACCCGCCTAGGCGGGTTTATCTTTGAACTTCTAGTTTGGATCTACCTTTTCCCGATGAGCTCTTCATAAAACCCAAGGGGTTTAGGGGGTGAAGGAGGTTAAGAGAGTTAAGGGTGTGAAGAGGGGGCTTAAGCTTGGGCAGCCTTTTCCGCGGCTTCTATGGTGTTCATTAAGAGCATTGTGATGGTCATAGGACCTACACCGCCGGGTACAGGGGTAATCCAGCCAGCCACCTCTTTAACTGTCTCAAAATCAACGTCACCACATAGCTTGCCATCAGCCATGCGATTGATTCCAACGTCAATGACAACTGCGCCGCCTTTAACCATATCACCCGAAACCATTTTTGGTCTTCCTGTAGCTACAACCAAGATATCAGCACCTTTAGTGTGATGAGCAAGATCGCGAGTTTTGCTATTACAGATTGTGACAGTTGCCCCGGCTTGCAATAAAAGCATCGCCATAGGTTTTCCGACGATATTAGATGCCCCAACTATTACAGCATTAGCGCCGCGGATTGGGTAATCAATGCTTTCTAAAATCTTCATGCAGCCATAAGGAGTGCATGGTTTAAATAGTGGCTGACCCACCATTAAAGCGCCAGCATTTGCCACATGAAATCCATCGACATCTTTTTCTGGAGAGATAGCTTCTAAAACATGCGCAGTAGCGATATGTTCAGGAAGGGGTAACTGAACCAAAATTCCATGAATAGCAGGATCCGCATTCAGTGTGGCAATACGCGCAAGTAATTCCACCTCACTCAATGCCGACGAATATCGATCGAGCACAGAATGAAAGCCAACATCCTCACAGGCTTTTACTTTGTTTCTGACATAGACTTGGCTTGCGGGATTCTCACCAACAACAATGACCGCTAAACCAGGTCTTATACCTTTTGCAGTAACAATCGCAGCTCGTGCAGCGATTTCTGTACGAATTTTTTTCGATAGGGCATTACCGTCTAATAGGTGTGCAGGCATATCTGGTGACTTAGCAATAAGAATGAGAGGAGGTATGAATTAATTTGGCTGTGGATCAGACAGTGCCAAACGGAGAAGATCGGCAACAGTATTCACGTTGAGTTTCTCCATAATATTTGCGCGGTGAGCTTCAACGGTTTTAATGGAGATTCCCAAGTCATCAGCGATCTGTTTATTTAAACGTCCAGCAACAATACGCTCTAACACTTGTTTTTCACGACCCGTTAATTTACTCAGTAGGCTGCGAGTAATTTTTCGTTGGCTAGCTTGTGAGTAATCGATGCGAGCTTTGGCAAGCATTCTATCGACCAGACCGCATAAGTCATTTTCTTTAAAAGGCTTTTCAATAAAATCTACTGCGCCACGTTTCATGGTGGAGACGGCCATCGAAACATCGCCGTGACCAGTAATGAAAGCGACTGGCATAGGAAAGTTTTCACTAGAGAGGCGTTCTTGCAATTCGAGGCCGGACATTCCAGGCATCCGTACATCCAAAATCGCGCAAGAAATTGTGGATTTATCGGTGTTTTGAAGGGATTGTAAAAAACGCTCAGCGCTTGCATGGCAGCGGACAACATAACCATTGCTTTCCAGTAACCACGTTAAAGAGTCGCGTACCGCTTCATCGTCATCGACTACGTAGACCACTTCGGTCTGATTGGTTTTTGCTGGGCTGCTTAAGTTCATATGAAATCTCGTGAATTAAATCGATAGGACGGTTAAACATTTTCCACAGAATTTGAATAATCTATGGGTAGAAGTATTGTAAAGGTGCAGCCTGTCAGCTTGGTATGTTCTGTATCCATATGGTTTTTAGCCCATAGTCGCCCATGATGGGATTCAATAATAGACCGACAAATATTGAGTCCCATTCCCATTCCGTCTTGTTTAGTGCTGAAAAAGGGCTCAAACATACGCTCAATCACCGATTCATCTATTCCAGACCCGGAATCAGTGACATCGATACGAAGCATGGCGGGAAAGGTGCTGGTATCCAAATTGGCAGAGATATTGACTGGTGGTGCAGACCAGCGGGAGGTCAGGGGAAGCGATTCTCTGATGCTATCTAATCCATTCTTGAGAAGATTGACCAGAACCTGCAAAATCAATACTGGATCTAGATTGACCTCTGGAAGATGTTCTTCTATATGGGAAGTGATGCTGAGTCGATGACGATGGGCTTCAATTTCAACCAAACCAACGGCATCATGGATGATATCGGCAATAGAGCAATATTTACGTTGAGGCTCACTACGTTTCACAAAACTACGAATCCGCTGAATGATTGTCCCAGCTCTATGTGCTTGTTCTGAGGCTTTTTCTAAAGCAGGCAAGATTTCTTTCTTTAATGCCGGATCAAGGCCTTGTAAGCGCTTGGCAACACCCATGCAATAGTTTGAGATTGCCGATAAAGGTTGATTTAACTCATGCGCAAGAGAAGAGGCCATTTCACCCATAGTTGTGAGTCGGCTGGTAAATTGCATGCGCTCTTCTTGTTGGCGGGCAATATCATCCGCTTCTTTGCGCAAGGTAATATCTGTAGCGATTAATAGCTCGGCCATATGACCGTCCACCCAGGGCACTAGTCGTCGACGAACTTCATACCACTTGGATGTTTCGCCCAATAACTGAACTTCTTCTGAATCGGATTCTTGATAAAGGGAGGAGGGTGAAAGGGTGCTGATTTGGTTGTCATGCTCTTCAAGAATCTTGTCGATCGCATGCTGAGGAACTTCTTCACCAGCCAAATCAAGGTGACCTTGTGAGTTATCGCCAAAGCGTTCTCGATAGAAGCGATTGGCAAATAATAAATCACCAGACTCAATTGAGACTACCGAAACTGCAGCATCAAGGCCCTCCAAAACAGTAACGAAACGATCTTGAGTGGCGGCTAATTCTTCACGAATTCTTTTAGGCTCGGAAATATCAATTAAAGACGTTACCCAGCCAGTTTGATGGCCTTTTTCATTGATTAATGGAGCCACAAAGGTTCGGGTTTGGATTTGGGTACCATCACGACGGTAGATTGCCCCTTCTATACCAGCCTTGTTTTGTGGTCCAAAGCTGGGCTGAAGAACACGATTAATTTTTTCAGTAATTTCAGGAATGCGATCTTGAGGCCAAAAGGGGAAGGGAGGTTTAAGTCCAATTAACTCTTTGGCAGACCAGCCGGTCATCTCACAAAAAGCCCTATTCACATAGGTAATGCGTTTTTCCATATTGTGCGCACGAATACCTACTGGCGTAGAGTTTTCCATGGCATTTCGAAAACTGGTTTCGGTGCGCAGATTCGCTTCGGCTTCTTGTCGAACTTGCATCTGCTTAAGCACTGACCAAAGACTCCATATTACGAATACGCTTAAACCCAGAACTACGCCAATTAACATTCTGAAGGTTAAATTGGTGGGAGGTGGATAGGTATCGATGCGAAGCGTGAGGTTAGGGCTTAGTACGCCCATGTCCAAATTTGTTTGATTGCTTAATGCTCTCTTGGGTATATTTCTATCTGAAGAAATAGCGAGTAATTGATCGTTGTCAGCCAATAAAGAGAAGCGATATTGAGATTTCAGTTCTCCTGGAATAATGTCCAAAAGACCTTGTGCTGTATATAAAACAGCCAATGTACCCATGGATTCCCCGCCACTGTAGGATGGAATGACTTGCCAAAAAACACTCATTTTTTCTCGTGCAATTGGTTGGTCAGTGTTGGGGGGTAAATCGACATATTGGCTAAAGGCAGGGCGATTCGTTACCTTACTAAGCTCTAAAGTTTTATAAAGCTCTTTACTGAGAGTAGAGTTATTTTTTGACTTAAAGAGATAATCTGCTTTATGGTTTATTGGTGGCACTGACCACTGAACGGTACTATCGTTGTTAACCCAAATAGCTTGTGCGATTTCAGGGTTTTTCTGCGAAATATTTTCAATTTGTTCAAAAGCGTTCTTTTTGTACTTGTCTTGATCAATGCTGGCAGCAAATTCACGATTGATCGCAATAAAAGAATCCGTGTTGTTTTCAAATCGAAGTTGTATGCGTTGTTTCGCAAAGGCAAGCTCTCTGTATAAAGAAGCCTCTTGCTGATTCTTTTCTTGTAAATGCAATGTCCCCAGAATGACGCCCATCACTGCTGTAAAAATGATGATGGCTAATAATGGTGTGTAGACCAATCTGAAGCCCCGGATTCGACGGAGCCATTTAGCAGGATTGAGGAGATTTGAGGGGGTAGCCTTGAATTTCATGGATGCGAGTCATTTTGCCTGATTTCTCTGTATTTACCCCCATATAACCCGTCTTTTGTATGCGCTGCAGCATAATTTCACATTATGACAAATACTATCATTATGTGAAAATTTCCTTGTTTACACCCATATACCTTCCTAGAATATTAGCTATAAAGTAATTCACTAATAATAAGTTCTATATGGAGGCAGTTTATGGCGGCAGTTCCAGAGCAAATCTTAGGTAAAACAAATGCACAGGATGTAGATCCTGGAGAGACGCAAGAATGGTTGCAGGCTCTTGATGGGGTCATCCGCAATGAAGGCCCTGAACGCGCCGCTTACTTAATTGACCAACAAATTTCTCATGCACGAGTAAACGGCGTTAATCAACCGTTCCATGCAGAAACCCCTTACATCAACACTATTCCAGTAGAGCGTCAAGCACGCTTGCCTGGTGATCAGAATGTAGAGCATCACATCCGCTCCTATACGCGATGGAATGCAATGGCGATGGTTTTGCGTGCCAATAAAGACACTAATGTTGGTGGCCACATCTCGTCATTTCAATCTGCAGCTACTTTGTACGATGTTGGCTTTAATCACTTTTGGCATGCCCCTTCACCAGAGCATGGTGGAGACTTAATTTTTGTTCAGGGTCACTCTGCTCCCGGTGTATACGCGCGAGCCTACATGCTTGGTCGTTTGACTGACGAGCAGCTTGATCACTTCCGTCAGGAAGTTGGCGGCAAGGGAATCTCCAGTTATCCACATCCTTGGTTGATGCCTGATTTTTGGCAGTTCCCAACAGTGTCGATGGGCCTTGGTCCGATTATGGCAATCTATCAAGCCCGTTTTATGATGTACATGCAAGATCGCGGATTCATTAAATCTGAAGGGCGCAAAGTCTGGGCATTCTTGGGTGATGGCGAAACTGATGAGCCAGAATCATTAGGTGCGATCGGCATGGCTGGCCGTGAAAAATTAGACAACCTGATTTTTGTCATTAATTGCAACTTACAACGTCTGGATGGACCTGTACGCGGTAATGGCAAGATTATTCAAGAGCTTGAAGGTGAGTTCCGTGGTGCCGGCTGGAACGTCATTAAGGTAGTGTGGGGTGGTCATTGGGATGCTTTATTTGCCCGTGACAAAAAAGGTATTTTGATGCAACGCTTAGGCGAAATCGTTGATGGTCAATATCAAACGATGAAGGCTAAAAATGGCGCCTATGTTCGCGAGATCGTATTTAATACGCCTGAACTCAAAGCTTTAGTAAGTGACTGGAGCGATGATGATATTTGGCAGTTGAATCGTGGTGGTCATGATCCCCATAAAGTCTATGCTGCGTTTCATGCTGCTGTAAATCATAAACAGCAACCTACGGTAATTTTGGCTCATACCATTAAAGGTTACGGTATGGGCGGTTCTGGTGAGGCGATGAATATTGCTCACCAAGCTAAAAAGATGAATGCCGATGATGTACGTCGCTTCCGTGATCGTTTTGAGATTCCCGTTAAAGATGATCAATTAGATGACATGCCTTTAGTGAAGTTTGCTGAAGGTAGTCCTGAGCTTGAGTATATGAAAGCGCGTCGTCAGGAGTTGGGTGGTTACTTGCCTCAGCGTCGCACTAAGGCAGAAAGCTTGCCAGTACCTTCATTAGATGTTTTTGCGGCTTTACTTGAAGCAACTACAGATGGTCGCGAGATTTCAACTACGATGGCTTTTGTACGCATGCTCAATACGATTGTTCGCGACAAGGTTCTAGGCAAACGTGTAGTTCCAATTGTTCCTGATGAATCCCGCACCTTCGGTATGGAAGGCATGTTCCGCCAGCTTGGTATCTGGAATCAACTGGGTCAGCTCTATACCCCAGAAGATCATGATCAACTGATGTTTTACAAAGAGGATAAGCATGGTCAAATTCTCCAGGAAGGCATCAATGAAGCGGGCGGTATGTGCGACTGGATCGCAGCGGCCACATCGTATTCCACGCATGGCGTTCCGATGCTGCCTTTCTACATCTTCTATTCCATGTTTGGATTCCAAAGAATTGGCGATTTAGCATGGGCAGCTGGAGATATGCGTAGCCGTGGATTCTTGCTTGGTGGTACTGCGGGTAGAACCACTTTGAATGGTGAAGGCTTGCAACATGAAGATGGCCACAGTCAAATTTGGAGCTCTGCAGTTCCTAACTGCATTAGCTACGATCCATCATTCTCTTTTGAAGTAGCTGTTGTCATTCAAGATGGTATGCGTCGCATGCTTGAAGTTCAGGATGATGTGTATTACTACATTACCTTGATGAATGAGAATTACGCTCACCCAGCCATGCCAAAAGGCGCTGAAAAAGACATCATCAAGGGCATGTATAAACTTAAGTCTGTTGGCGATGCAAGCTCTAAATTGCGTGTGCAATTGCTGGGTTCGGGAACTATCTTCAGAGAGGTGATTGAAGCTGCAGAGATGTTGGAAAAAGATTGGGGTATTGCATCTGATTTGTGGGGTTGCCCAAGCTTTACGGAGTTGGGACGCGACTGGACTGCTGTTCACCGTAACAACTTGCTCAATCCAACAGCCCAACCTGTCTTGTCACATGTTGAAAGTTGCTTAAAAGATACGACTGGCCCAGTCATTGCCGCTACAGATTATGTGCGTTTATTTGCTGAGCAGATTCGTCCGGCTATTCAGCATATGGGTCGCCGTTACGAAGTATTGGGAACCGATGGCTTTGGTCGATCTGATACCCGTGAAAAATTACGCGACTTCTTCGAGGTTGATCGTCGCTGGGTCGTTTTAACTGCACTGCGTTCTTTAGTTGATTCTGGTCAATTTGATCGTCAAAAATTAGCTGATGCCATTAAGAAGTACGGCATTGAAACTACAAAACCCAATCCAATGACGGTTTGATTAGAGATAGACAAAATGAGCAAATTAATCGAAATTCAAGTTCCTGATATTGGGGATTACAAAGACGTGCCTGTTATTGAGGTCTTGGTCAAAGTTGGCGATCAAGTAGAAAAAGAGCAATCCATTGTGGTGTTGGAGTCTGATAAGGCCACCATGGATGTTCCGTCTTCTCACTCTGGCATCGTTAAAGAAATCAAAGTGAAGGCAGGGGATGTATTGTCACAAGGCTCAGTAGTAATCTTGCTTGAAGAAGGTGCCGCCGCGGCGGTTCCTGCCCAGGCAGAGGTGCTCAAGGTAGCTCCAGTAAGTGCATCAGCCGCTGCAACTTCCTTGGTACAAATTCAAGTTCCTGATATTGGGGATTACAAAGACGTGCCTGTTATTGAGGTCTTGGTTAAAGTTGGCGATCAAGTAGAAAAAGAGCAATCCATTGTGGTGTTGGAGTCTGATAAGGCCACCATGGATGTTCCGTCTTCTCACTCTGGGGTGGTGAAAGAAGTCAAAGTCAAAGTAGGCGATTTACTTTCTGAGGGTTCTATTGTTCTCGTATTGGAAAGTGGTGCCGCTTCAGTAACCGCATCCAGTCCAGCTTCGGTATCGGCACCTGCAAAGCCCGCGCCTGCTGCTGTAGAGACTCCAATTGCTAGAGCTCCAACACCATCTCCTGTGAGCGTTCAGGCAACGCAGGTTGTTGACCCCACAGCAAGTCATGCAAGCCCATCTGTACGTAAGTTTGCTCGTGAACTTGGTGTGACAGTTTCTCAAGTTAAGGGTTCCGGACCCAAGGGCCGTATTACCCAAGAGGATGTCCAGGCATTTATTAAAGCCGCAATGACGAGCGGTGGTGGCTCTGCGAGTGCCAATAACGCAGCGTCTGGCGGAAGCTTGGGCGGTTTAAACCTCATCCCTTGGCCAAAAGTCGATTTTTCTAAGTTCGGTGAAATCGAGCGTCAGCCTTTAAATCGTATTAAGAAACTCACCGCTGCCAATTTGGGTCGAAACTGGGTGATGATTCCGGCCGTGACTTATCACGAAGATGCCGACATTACGGATTTAGAGGCTTTCCGCGTACTGACCAACAAAGAGAATGAAAAGCAGGGATTAAAAATTACCATGCTTGCTTTTTTGATGAAAGCCGCTGTTGCTGCCCTCAAAAAATACCCAGAATTTAATAGCTCGTTAGATGGTGATGAGTTGGTTCTGAAAAAGTATTTCAATATTGCTTTTGCTGCAGATACACCAAATGGTTTAGTTGTTCCTGTCATTCGAAATGCCGATAAAAAAGGTATTTTTGAAATTGCTCGTGAGACCTCAGAGTTGGCGGCATTGGCTCGTGATGGTAAGTTAAAGCCCGATCAAATGCAGGGTGCTAGCTTTACGATCTCCTCCTTGGGTGGTATTGGCGGGACGTATTTCTCCCCAATTGTGAATGCTCCCGAAGTTGCGATTTTGGGCGTAAACAAAGCCGCTATGAAGCCTGTATGGGATGGTAAACAATTCGTACCGCGACTTATTTGTCCACTGTCATTGTCAGCGGATCATCGCGTGATTGATGGTGCTTTAGCTACGCGCTTTAATGTTTACATTGCTCAATTGCTTGCCGACTTCCGTCGCGCAGCGCTATAAGGAGTAATGATGGCTAAGCAAATAATCCTTGTTCCTGATATTGGTGATTACGCAGATGTTCCTGTAATCGAGGTATTGGTTAAAGTTGGCGATGTGGTTGTAAAAGAGCAGTCTTTACTAATATTGGAGTCTGACAAGGCAACGATGGAAATTCCATCGGATGTGGCTGGAACGGTTACCAGTATTTCCGTAAAGTCTGGGGATAAAGTTAGCAAAGGAAGTGTGATTGCTGAAGTTGAAGTGAGCGCATCTGCTGCTCCCGTTTCTCAAGAAGCTCAAACAGAACCAGTTCAACCATCGGCGCCAACTAGCCCTGCAGTTTCAGCGCAAACCCCAAGATCAACACCTGTTGCTGGTGAGTACAGTGGTGCCGTTGCTCATGAGTGTGAGGTGCTTGTATTGGGCGCTGGTCCTGGCGGCTATAGTGCGGCGTTCAGAAGTGCCGATTTGGGTATGAGCACCATCATCGTTGAGCGTTACGCTACCTTAGGGGGTGTATGTCTCAATGTAGGCTGTATTCCATCCAAGGCTTTATTGCACACCACATCCGTGATGGATGAAGTTAAGACGATGGCAAAGCATGGAATTACCTTTGGCGAGCCAAAGATCGAAATCGATCAATTGCGCGCTTATAAAGATTCTGTCATAGCGAAGTTAACGGGTGGTTTGGCCGGTATGGCCAAAGCCCGCAAAGTAGTTACTGTACGTGGAGTAGGGCACTTTTTAGATTCACATCACGTCGAAGTGGAATTGACTAGTGGTGATGGTCAAGAGCTTACAGGAAAAAAAGAAGTTATTCGCTTTCAGAAGGCGATCATTGCCGCCGGTAGCCAACCTGTAAAACTTCCTTTCTTACCTGACGATCCTCGGATTATCGATAGCACTGGTGCTTTATTGCTCAAGAGTATTCCCAAAAGAATGCTGGTCATTGGTGGCGGAATTATTGGCCTCGAAATGGCGACGGTCTACAGTACCTTGGGTTCGCGCATCGATATCGCTGAGATGATGGACGGCTTAATGGCGGGTGCTGACCGAGACTTAGAGAAAGTCTGGGAAAAATTTAACGCCAAACGTTTTGAAAAGATCATGCTCAAAACCCGTGCTAGCAAAGCCGAGGTCAAGTCCGATGGTATTCAAGTAAGTTTTGAAGGGGAAAACACACCTGCAGAACCGCAAACATATGATTTGGTATTGGTCGCGGTAGGGCGCACGCCCAACGGTAAAAAGATCGATGCTTCTGCGGCTGGGGTAACGGTTGATGAGCGTGGATTTATTTCAGTAGATAAACAAATGCGCACCAACGTTTCTCATATCTATGCGATTGGAGATATCGTTGGTCAGCCGATGCTTGCTCATAAAGCTGTGCACGAAGGTCATGTGGCAGCGGAAGCTGCAGCGGGACAAAAGTCGTATTTTGATGCCAAGCAAATTCCATCAGTCGCCTACACCGATCCCGAAGTGGCTTGGGCTGGTTTAACTGAAGAACAATGTAAAGCTCAAGGCATTGCCTATGAAAAAGGTTTGTTTCCATGGGCTGCTAGTGGTCGAGCAATTGCTAATGGACGTGATGAAGGTTTTACAAAACTGCTTTTTGATGCCAATACGCATCGCATCATTGGTGGTGGAATTGTTGGAACCCATGCTGGCGATCTCATTGGTGAGGTATGTTTAGCTATAGAAATGGGAGCAGATGCCGTGGATATTGGTAAAACTATTCATCCACATCCAACTCTTGGTGAATCAGTGGGCTTGGCTGCTGAGGCTGCGCATGGTCACTGCACTGATTTGCCACCTGTTAAAAAGAAAACCTCATAATTATTTTTACAGGCGCTAAAAAGATAAAAGCCCCGATCGTTCGGGGCTTTTGTTTGACCAAAGAAAACTTATTTTTTCTTAACGGCTTTGCTGGCGGTAGAGACATTTTTCATGGCGGTGTCGGTAGCGTTATTCAAATTCGTTTGAGCAACTTCAACAGCATGTTTTACTGCTTTTTGACTTGTCTCAAATACATTATTTGCAGAAGCGATGGCTTGCTTAACTGCTTGAACAGCGGCATCAGATCCGGCCGGCGCATTTTTTGTCCAGTCTTCAACTAAGGCGTTGACTTTCTTTTGGCCTGCTTGAAATTCTTTTTCAGCAGACTTTGTGAAGTTGGCTTGAGTTTCATGGGCTAAATCATATAAATGACGACTGTAAGCCATGATCTTTTCGGCCATTGGCTGAACTGCTTCCGCTTGATGGGCAAGTAGCTGTTGAATATCTTTTACTTCCAATGCTTTTTTGGCGCTACTCATGCTATCGCTCAGGCTTTGCTTGGCGATGTGCATATTAAGCTCAACTAATTTTTCAATGCTTTGCAAAGCTTGATTGGTGAGGCTGCTGAGAGTTTCTAGGTTGGCTTTTTGTGCAGCCGCAAGCTGTTCTGGCGTTAAGTTCATTTCAATCCCTTCCGTGGTATTAAGGATGAACTTCACTATGAGGCCATCCGGCAATTAAATCAATATCGGCTTATTGTAAATATAAATGGTGCAGTGCATTATTGGTGTAAGCCCTAGGCTTATATGGCTTAAGTACGTAATGATCAGAATCCACTTAAAATAGCCGATTGTTAAAAACTCAATATATTCAGATAGTTACTTATGACACCTCGTTTTTTAGATAGTGCAATTGCACCATTCTTTGTGCTGATCTGGAGTACTGGGTTTGTTATTGCCCGACTGGCAATGCCTTATGTTGAGCCAGCTACCTTTTTGTTTTGGCGCTTTGCGGGTGTCTTGATGGCTATGGCAGTGCTCAACCTCATCTGGAGAATTAGTTGGCCAAGTTGGCATCAAATTAAACACATTGCCATTGCGGGACTGTTGTTGCAGTTTGGGTACTTAATGGGTGTTTGGTTTGCCGTACGGTTGGGCATGACTGCTGGACTAGTTGCCATTATTGTGGGTTTGCAGCCAATTCTTACTGCATGGTTTGCTGCCTGGATTTCTGAAAAAGTCACTTCTCGGCAATGGGTTGGGCTAGGCTTTGGTTTCGCGGGAGTCGCTCTCGTAGTTGCGGAAAAGATTAGTTTTGCCCATATCCCTGTAATAAGTTATTTCTTGGCATTTGCCGCCTTGTTATCTATTACCTTTGGCACGCTCTATCAAAAAAAATATTGCCCAGTCTTTGATCTAAGAGCCGGATCTTCAATTCAATTTGGAGTTTCTGCCGTATTGAGTTTTATTTGTATGTATTTCTTTGAAACAGGTGTGATGGTTTGGAATGCATCTGTAATAGGGGCATTACTTTGGGCTATTTTTCCGCTGTCGATTGGATCCATAAGTTTGTTATTTATGATGATTCGCAAAGGGGCTGCCACCAAGGTCACCAGCTTACTTTACTTAACCCCTCCAACTACGGCAGCAATGGCTTGGTTGCTCTTTGATGAGCCGTTTACAACATTTATGACTCTGGGGCTCATCTTAACGATGACAGGCGTGATCCTCGTGAATAGGCGTCAAACTAAAACATTGGCAACTATTGCTGAATAAATTTGCACCGTATTTGATTTTATTTACTGCATTTAGGGGCAATTAAGCGCCCTGAATCGGAAAAGTTATTTATCATTCCGTATGTCAAAAGTTTTGGAAGGTATTTGGGGATGTTGTTGAATCGAATTTCAAGCATATTGCTCTCCTGTTTGTTCGCAATGTCTGTTACTTTCGGGGTTTCCGCAAATGCTGCGAGTAAAGACAAGCAGGCCAAATCATCAAAGTCTTCACCTACTAAAACAGTAGCCAAAACAACATCTAAAGCGGTAGCCGTCAGAGCACCCAAAAAAGCGAAGACTGTTCGAGTAACGGTTACTCGTTCAAATGCACCTATTGTTGAGGCGCCGCCTTCTCTTGCAACGGCTTTAGGTTTGCGTGGTCAGCACGATAACCTTAGCTTGAAATCCAGTGTTGCGATCGTTGTTAACCAAGATACCAAAGAAGTCTATTTTGAAAAGAATCCTACAGTAAGCCTGCCTATTGCCTCTATTACAAAGCTCATGACTGCAATGGTAGTTTTGGATGCCAAGCTCCCGATGGATGACGTGGTGGTCATTAACTCTGAAGATGCCCATATCTATAAGCACTCACGTTTAGTAGAGGGAACAGCCTTAAGACGTGAGGATGCTCTTCATGTGGCCTTGATGTCTTCTGAAAATCGCGCGGCCTATACCTTGGGTCGCAACTATCCTGGTGGTATTCCTGCGTTTGTGGATGCTATGAATCGTAAGGCAAAAGAATTGGGCATGGATCATTCGCACTTTGCAGATCCAACAGGATTGATGAGTGAAAACGTTGCTAGTGCCGAAGACTTAACTCGTATGCTAAATGCTGCCTATCAATACAAATTGATTCGGGAGTTTTCTACATGGCCAGAGTTAACCATGGTGATTGCAAATCGTCCGCAAGTCTTCTTAAATACAAATCGACTTGTGCGAGCAGGTAATATGGATATTGGCCTTCAAAAAACCGGCTTTATTAATGCAGCAGGTAAATGCTTAGTAATGCAGACCAAAGTAAATAACACACCTTTGTTGCTAGTCTTTTTGGATTCCCAAGGCAGTCAATCGCGTTTTGCGGATGCTGTCAGAGTGCGTGATTGGTATGAAAAAATGCCCTCTGGCCCTCAACCAATTCGTCGTTTGATGTAATTAGATTCCGGGTTCTGCGGTTTTAGGTTTAAATCCCATGCCCTTGGAAACTAGTAGTGCGGTATCTTGAAGTGCTCTCACCCAGTCCCCTTGAATGCGATCGGTTGGGGCGCTAAGAGAAAGTCCTGCAACCAGTTTTCCGGTGTCATCCAGAATTGAGGCTGCTACACAGCTCACCCCAAGCTCTAGCTCTTCATTGTCACGTGCATTTCCATGTCGTCTAACTAAATTGAGCTCTGTTTCAAGTTTGCTTGGGTCTGTAATGCTGTTACGCGTATGTCCAGATAAGCCTGTACGGGTTACATAAGCGCGTACTTGACTTGGGTCATCGCTGGCTAAAAAGAGTTTTCCCACCGATGTAAGGTGCAGGGGAGCGCGACCACCAATTGCTCGCACCACTTGCATGCCAGATCGTTCGCTATAAGCGCGATCTACATAAACAATTTCATCGCCCTGTCTGACCGATAGGTTGATGGTCTCGCCAGTTAACTTATGCAGGGCCCGCATAGGCGCTTGTGCGGCCTCGCGAACGGACAATCTTGCTTTTACCAAATTACCTAGCTCTAATAGTTTCAAACCCAGACGATAAGTTCCACCGTCACCACGCTCAACCAGCCTGCAGGCAACCAGATCATTGAGGATGCGGTGAGCGGTTGAGGGGTGGAGAGCGGTGATCTCTGATAGGGACTTAAGGCTACTGGACTCCTCATGAATGGCTAGGGCGTCTAACAAGTTCATCATCCGCTCAACCACCTGGATTGCGGTTTTACCAATCTCCCCAGGGGTTTTGCCAGTTTTGACGATTTTGTTTGTATTCATGAATGCAATTGTATCTATTTCTTGGGAAATTGCACAATATGAAATCTGATTTCATAGCCAAAAAACATGGCTAATGGACTCTTAAGTACGCAAAGCCTTGGCACATTCCGCTATGAGTTCTGGACCCCGGTAAATCAGACCGCTATACAGTTGAATCAGGTTGGCTCCGGCATCCCTCTTTTCTTTAGCGTCAGTGCCAGACAGAATGCCGCCAACGCCAATAATCGGAATCTCATCCTTAAGCTTGCCTTTTAACAATCTGATGATGTGAGTCGAAGCGTTCTTAACGGGTGCCCCGGATAGGCCGCCAGCTTCATTTCCATATTGAAGCTTTTGAACGGCATCTCGTGCGATAGTTGTATTGGTGGCTATGACTGCATCAATACCAAATTCTAATAACAGGTCAGCGATAAGACTGACATCACCTTCATCTAAATCAGGTGCAATTTTAAGAAAGAGGGGCTTGCGACTTCCAAAGCGATCGCTAAGACGTTCACGTTCAACATCTAAAGAGCCAAGTAGTGATCGAAGCATTTCTTCGCCTTGAAGCGCGCGAAGATTCTGAGTATTTGGAGAGGAAATATTGACGGTGATGTAGGAGGCAATCTCATAGACTGCTGCCATGGCTTTGACATAGTCACTAGCCGCTTGATCAATTGGTGTGCTCGCATTCTTGCCAATATTTAAACCAACGATGCCACCGTTTTGCCAGTATGTAGATTGACGCACACGTTTTACACAGGCATCAACACCATCATTATTAAAACCCATGCGATTAATAATCGCCTGCGCTTGAGGTAATCTGAACATCCGTGGTTTGGGATTGCCTGGTTGGGGTAGCGGGGTAACTGTCCCAATCTCCAGAAATCCAAAACCTAGAGCTCCTAAACCATCTATATGTTTACCATCTTTATCTAGGCCAGCAGCCAAACCAACAGGGTTTGGAAAGGTGACTCCGCATAAGGTGTATGGATCAGGATCTGGTTGATGAATGAGGTGCCCTAAGATTCCAAGGCGTTCAGCGCGATCAATATTGTTCAGCGTGAAGTTATGAGCCTGCTCAGGATCCATGCAAAAAAGCAGAGGGCGTAAAAGTGAATAGCTATCGATCATAGATGCTTATTATCCCTCAGCAAGCACTTGCCAACGGTCATCTACCAACCCTTCAAGAGGTTGGTACTTAATCTTGTAGGCCATCTTGGCGCTATCTTTAATGAAGTACCCCAAGTACAAGTAGGGAAGATTCAACTCTAATACCTGATGAATTTGCCAAAGAATGCTAAAGCATCCATAGCTATCGGAAGGATTTGAAGTATCGTAAAACGTATATACCGATGAAATTCCTTGATCGAGGATATCGATCATGCTGATCATGCGAAGCTTGCCGGGACTGGCATCGTTAGGGCCATCTCGAAATTCCACTATCCTGGAGTTCACACGGCTTTGCAATAAAAACTGGGAATACTGATCTTGACTATCCTGATCCATTTCCCCGCCAGCATGCCTTTCATTCTGATATTGCTTGTAAAGCTCGTAGTGCTCTTCTTGGTAGCCTAAATTTAGTACATGGACCTCTAATCCAGAATGCTTCTTCCAGGCGCGTTTTTGACTTCTGGTGGGAGCGAACTTTTTTACAGGAATGCGGGTAGCTATGCAGGCTTTGCATTCATCACAATAGGGGCGGTAGGTATATAAACCGCTACGCCTAAAACCCGCATTTACAAGCTCACCATATATATCGGTATGAATAAGGTGTGATGGCGTCGCTACCTGAGAGCGTGCCATTCTATCGGGCAGGTAGCTACAAGCATAAGGTGCGGTTGCATAAAACTGCAAAGCGGTGAGTGGAAGCTCTTTAAGCTGAGTCATAGCCAGTATTGAAGAATCTCTTTATTGAAGTTCCAGGATCTTTCAATATTAGTGTGTTTTATGCAAAGCTGGAGTTTTTCTAAAAACTCATTGCGCTCCATTGGGTTGGCACCTAAAGACTTTAAGTGGGGCGTTTCCTGTTGGCAGTCGATCATTTCGACTTGGTTTTCAATACACCAGGCGGATAACGCTGCTAAGGCTATCTTAGAGGAATCAGGTTTACGACTAAACATGGATTCACCAAAAACCATGCCACCAAAATTTACGCAATATAAGCCGCCTATGAGCAGATCGTTATCCATAACTGAAATGCTATGAGCATGTTGCCCCTCATAAAGTTTTGTATATGCATTGATGATTTCATGCGTAATCCAAGTGCCATCCTGATCCCTGCGAATGTTGGTGGCACAGGCGCGCATTACCGCACCAAAATCATGATCAACAATAATCTGTTTTGTAGGGTCATTTAAAAATTGTCGAATGGTTTTTTTAAAGGACTGATGGCATTTGAATTGAGTTGGTTTTAATACCATTCTTGGGTTCGGTGACCACCATAAGACAGGTTGATTATCCGAATACCACGGGAAGATTCCCAATTGATAAGCTGACGCAAGTTGGCCTGGGTAAATTCTTTCGCTAACCGCAATTAATCCAGGAACATTTGGATCGGGATCGGGTTGGTAAAGTGGGTTGGGGAATGCATCATTCGCGCCTAACCAAGAAATATTGCTCATATGAGATTTGATTCGCGCTTAAATCTTCTCGCTAGATTGAATATCTCTGCTACGGACATGAATTTCAACCTGTGAATCAAGCCTGCCAGCCGCGCGATCGGCAAAGTACCATTCAAGGGTTTGTTTGACGGTGGGGAAGGCCAACTCATCCCAGGGAATTTCATGTTCTAGGAATAGAGCAACCTCAAGACTTTCCTCTCCAGCAGAAAACTCTGGCGTTGGCATTTTCGCCAAATAAAACAGATGAACTTGTTCTGCATGCGGAACATTGAGTAAAGAATATAAAGGGCCAATCTCAACAGTAGCGCCAGCCTCTTCGAAGGTTTCTCTAGCGGCACCTGCGCTTGTACTTTCTCCAAGCTCCATAAATCCAGCTGGTAGTGTCCAATATCCATGCCTAGGTTCTATGGCGCGTCGACATAAAAGGATTTGATTTTCGTATGCAGGGATTGTGCCAACAACGTTGCGTGGGTTTTGATAGTGAATGCTTCCGCAAGACTCACATACATGACGTTCGCGAGAATCATCGGCAGGAATTTTAATCGTTAGAGGTGATGCACAGTTGGAGCAAAACTTCATAGGAACTTTCTAGAAATGGGCTTGAAGTGGGCCCCGCAATGCATTGCTAACCATTATCTTATCCGCCATTGAAACATCTGTAATAGTAAGGTCAGCTTCATGGGCATTCCATATGGGGTCCTTCAAGATATGTGCACGCATAACCCCAGGCAATACCCCTGCCGATAGGGGTGGAGTGAGCCAACTCGTGGAATTCTTTGGTTTGATAAAAATACTGGATCTTCCGCCCTCAGTGACATGCCCTGATTCATTAACGAATATGGCATCAAAACCACCGTTAGCTACAGAGGCTTGCCATGCCTCGTCATAAACAGGTCTGAAAGAGGTTTTGTGCCTCAGTAATATATTGCCTGAATGGGTAATGGCATTTACTGGATCTTTTAGTAGATCTTTTGCCCAAAAAATCTTCACTTCTTTAGGTAGGGACTCTAGTATCCCGTTAGATATTTGGAGACTTCCTTCTGAAGAAAGGTCTAGTCTTAATCTATAAGAAATGCCTTGGTCTAATTCTGAGCTGAACTCGTCAATTAAAGCTTTGGCTTCCAGTCTTGCAAAAGGAATTCCTAAAGCTAAAGCAGAGCTTTGCATTCGATCTAAGTGGGATTCGAGTAATTTCACTTTGCCATGATCGATCAGGATGGTTTCAAAGACTCCTGTAGCGCTTGGGAGGTCCGTCAAAAAAGAGGCTTTTATTCGGCATTCTTCCCACTCTTGATTGGCTGTTGAGTCGATGGTAATTCCAGCGCCAACCCCCATTGTGAAATGCGATGCTGTAGTAGCGGGGTTTTGTTCAATCTCCACTGTACGAATGGGAACACTTAGAGCGAGATCGCCATTGGGATCTAACCAACCTAATGCGCCGCAGTAGAAATCTCGATTGTCAGGCTCTAGCTCCTGAATAATCTCCATGCTGCGCTTCTTTGGGGCGCCCGTAATGGAGCCACAGGGAAATACCGCATTAAAGATTTCTTTAATACCAACCCCGGATCTAATCTTGGCCTCTATCGTAGAGGTCATCTGCAAGATATCGCCATGCTGCGTAACCTCAAAAAGATTTGGAACGGTTACGGTATTAGGTAGCGCAATACGACTTAAGTCATTGCGAAGCAAGTCCACAATCATGACGTTTTCTGCTTGATTTTTTGGGTCGGACGATAAGTCATTAGAAGAATTCAGGCTGGCACTTGCAGTGCCCTTCATAGGCATAGCTTTGATGAGGTCACCGGATTTTTCGATGAATAATTCAGGGGATTGAGATAGAACGAATACATTTCCATCCTCAAGATACGCGCCGAACCTTCCAGGCTGACGTTCGCGTAGTCTTTGATAAAGAGCTAAAGGTGCACCATAGACTTTTCCTGAGATGCGGTAAGTATGGTTAATCTGATAAACATCGCCATTGAGGATGTACTCATGAATGGTAGCAATATCTTTCTTAAATTGCATTTCATCAATAGAGGTCTGAATCTCTAAAACCCCCGCGAACTGACTGTCAACTTTCTGGTTTGCAATCTGTTGTGCTATTAGTTCATCTACCTGTACCTTTGATAGTTTTTGAACAGAATGAAAAGACCAGGCTTGAAGTAATGGGTGCTGTGATTTTCGAGAGGGCAGATTGTGAATGAGATGGCCATACTCATATGCCATTAACAGTACAACAAATTCACCGCGACTCAGCGCCGTCGTGATTTCAATTAAGCAAGCATCAATAGCTTGTAAGGTAAGGGCGGGTTCATCCCCCGCAAATATTGACCATGCCTGCAGAGGAGATTCATAAAGTCGGCTTGATGGTTTAGATGCAGTGCTTCTTGCATCATCAAGCAAAATCATTTTTACAAACCCTCTGCAGTTAAGAGTGCTTATTTCAGGATAGTTGCAGATTCAATGATGACGGGTTTAGTCGGGACATCTGCCATACGACCCATTTGAGGGGCTGGTGCAACCATTGTTTGTACTTTACGGATTGCATCAATAGTTTGTGTACCTGAGATGACTTTTCCGAATACCGTGTATCCATTACCCATTGCATTGGGGTAGTTAAGGGCTTGGTTATCGGCAACATTAATAAAAAACTGTGCGGTTGCTGAGTCGGGATCGGAGGTGCGAGCCATAGCGATGGTGTAAACCTGATTTTTTAAACCATTTTGCGCTTCAGACAATACGGGTGCATTAGTGGGTTTTTGAGTTAAATCTGGGGTAAAGCCTCCACCTTGAATCATGAAGCCATCAATGACGCGGTGAAAAATGGTGCCGTTATAAAACCCACTTTTAACGTAGTTTAAAAAATTGGCAGTAGTTTTGGGAGCCTTAACATCATCAAGCTCCACTACAAAATTGCCTAATGTAGTTTTAAATTCAACCTTAGGGCCGGCATAAGCCATAGCGCTGCATAAGCAGCTTGCAGCAATTAAAAGACTTGTTAAGATTTTACGCATGACATCTCCAGAAATGTAAATGGGGTAAATGAATTGTAGCGATGGTTTAGCTATTAAAGACCGCTTGGGATTTTGCCAGCATGGGCATAAGCAGGTTCATCAAACATACCAGGGCGTTTTATGTAGTCCAGTACCCAGTCAATAGAATCAGCGCCCCAAAAGCATTGTTGATTAAAGGCTAGCGCCGGAACCCCAAATGCTCCATGTTTTTGAGCTTGCTCTGTATTGGTGATCAATCGTGACTTTACTGCAGGGTCATCAGGTTTGGGGGTATCACTAGGCAATCCTAGGTAGGTACAAAATTCTGGCCAGGATTGGTTTGGGTCTTTGCCTTCGAGCCAAACATAGTCAAAGGCTTTTTCAACCATTTGCCAGTCGGCTTTTGCTTGTACCAATAAACGTTGTGCGGCTACGGTCGTAAATGGATGATGACCAGGAAATTTCAGCGGTATTCCTAGTTTCTCAGCCTGCCAAACGCAAAATTGATAAGTATGAGGGCGTTTTGCCGCTACCTCACCAGGCCCTCGATTTTCTGTCGAACGTAGAAGCCCGCCTAATAAAACTGGAATAGGCTCTATGTCTAAATGTAGGTCTAGTTTGTGGCGCTGTTTTATATAAAGATAAGAGAAGGGCGAAACGATATCGTAATAAAAAAACGCTTTTTGTTTAGTGCTCATGTTTTTTTAGATTCATCATCAAGTTTACGTAAGAATGCCATCTTCTCAGAAATCTGGGTTTCTAATCCGCGTTGAACAGGTTGATACCAGTTGGGCTCTTTCATGCCTTCTGGAAGGTAACTCTCTCCAGCTGCATATCCATGCGGTTCATCATGTGCATATCGATACTCCTTGCCGTGACCAAGCTCTTTCATGAGTTTGGTTGGAGCATTGCGAAGATGAATGGGAACGGGTTTACTTTGGTCTGTGGCCACATAAGCGCGGGCTGCATTAAAAGCTTTGTAGCTGGCATTGCTTTTTGAGGCTACTGCAAGATAGACAAGCGCTTGACCTAAAGCCAGTTCACCTTCTGGTGAGCCCAATCTCTCATAAGTTTGAGCGGCGTCATTGGCAAGCTGTATGGCTCGTGGATCAGCTAAGCCGATATCCTCCCAAGCCATGCGAATAATGCGTCTAGCCAAATATCTGGCATCAGCACCCCCATCAATCATGCGGCAAAACCAATATAGCGCGGCATCTGGATTTGAGCCGCGTACCGATTTATGAAGTGCGGAGATTTGATCGTAAAACTGATCGCCACCCTTATCGAAGCGACGTGATTGAGTAGCGATCGCATTTTCAATAAATTGCTGATCAACAATACTGATGTCGGATCCTGAAGCTGACAGCGCATTTCTAATTTGTTCTATGAGGTTAAGCAGACGGCGTGCATCACCATCGGCGAAAGAAATTAGACTTTCAATAGCGATATCTTCAAATTCAATACCAGGCATTGCATATTCATGCGCTCTATCAAACAGTACTCTTAACTCTTGTGCGTTTAAAGATTTCAGCACATAGACTTGCGCTCTGGAAAGTAGGGCAGAGTTCACTTCGAATGAGGGATTTTCTGTTGTGGCGCCAATAAAGGTAAATAAACCGGATTCAACATGGGGCAATAATGCGTCTTGTTGGCTTTTATTAAAGCGATGAATCTCATCAACAAACAAAATGGTTTGCTGGCCGTATTGCGCCATATTCTGTTGAGCTTGCTCAATAGATTCGCGAATTTCTTTAACACCAGCTAGAACTGCTGAAATGGCGATGAACTCTCGATCAAAAGCTTTTGCGGAAAGTCGAGCCAAAGTGGTTTTACCAACACCTGGTGGACCCCATAAGATCATAGAGTGAGGTTTGCCAGATGAAAAGGCAAGGCTTAAAGGTTTGCCATTACCTAGTAAGTGAGCTTGTCCAATGACCTCTTGGATAGTCTTTGGTCTTAAGGCCTCTGCTAAGGGAGGTGGTGGAGTGCTATCAAAAAGCCCGCTCATATTAGTTGGATTAAGCCTGAATAAACAAGATGACCAGTGCTGCCCAAACTAAACAGATTGCGGAAACATAGGTTAAATGTTTTCTCAATTTGATGAAGGCAATTCGAGCCTCATCGTTTGTGAAATAGTATTGATAGGTATCAACATCGATATTGCGCTGTATTAATAATATCGAGGCCAGAATCACTAAGCCTACAGGGATGTAAATATGCAAAGCTACCCAAGCCACCAAGGCTGGAATAACGCCCCATATCCACGCATTTCGTGCTTCCCACTTATCGCTTGGTGGATTATTTCCTAGGGTGTGTAAATTAGCGCCCCAATGGATCGCCCCCATGAAAGCAGTGATGATGGCACCATAACCCGCAAGTGATTCTGCGCTCAGATAATTGATTGGTGTAGGGGCGAGCTGAACCATTAAAGCTAGACCAATGAATGGAATGAGTCCTGCGTAAGCTAATTTACGTACTAGTGGTGGAAGTGGGTTCACGAAATGTATCTATTACCTGTTGTGGGTTGGTGAAAAAGGGACGAATAAATCTTAGGTCAACATTCTTATTGATCGTAGGTATAAACACCGCGACCAGTTTTACGACCCAAGTAACCTGCAGCTACCATTTCCCGCAAGAGGGGGCATGGACGGTATTTGGAATCACTGAAATTTTCAAAATAGACTTCCATTACAGCAAGGCAGGTATCAAGACCAATTAAGTCAGCTAAAGCTAAGGGGCCAATAGGTTGGTTGCAACCTAATTTCATACCGGCATCAATATCTTCTGGACTGGCTAAGCCTTCAGATAAAACAAAGAAAGCTTCATTAATCATTGGCAACAAGATGCGATTGACTACAAAGCCAGGTGAATTTTTAACAGTAATTGGCTCTTTGCCAATGCGTTTTGCCATCTCAATAATAGCGGCATGAGTCTCATCACTGGTTTGTAGTCCACGAATCACTTCAACCAAAACCATTAAAGGGGGAGGGTTGAAAAAATGCATCCCAATAAATCTGCTTGGATTTGAATCTAGGGCCGCTAATTTAGTAATTGAAAGTGATGAGGTGTTGGTAGCAATCAGGGTTTCTTTGCTTACAATTTCATCGACTTGCTTCAGAATTTTTTCTTTAATAGCCTGATTTTCAGTGGCAGCTTCGATAACAAGTTGCAGACCTTTAAAATCAGAGTATGAGGTGCTGCCTTTAATATGACTTAAGGCTACTGCTTTGGCATCGGGGGTTAATAACTCTTTCTTTACCAAGCGATCTAAGCTTTTGCTAATTTGGGCAATACCTCGCTCAACAGCGGCATCATTAACATCAACCATCACGACATCAAGACCGGCAACAGCACAGACTTGCGCAATGCCATTACCCATCGTACCTGCGCCAATAACGCCAACTGATTGAATTTTCATCTTATTTCCTTTTTTGATACTGTGTTGAACCAAATAATTGTTCTCTAGCCTTGTCATCATGCAAGGGTTTGCGTAATGCGGTTAATACTTCAACACCACGTTTAACTGCAGGTCTTTCTCCCACTTTCTCAAACCATTTTTTAAAATGGGGAAATTCATTGATATCAATCCCTTGATTCTTCCAGTTTCTTGTCCAAGGATAAATAGCAATATCTGCAATGGAGTATGTTTTTCCAGCTATATAGGGATTATCTTTCAATTGATGATCCAATACGCCATATAAACGTTTAGCTTCATTGGTATAGCGATTAATGGCGTAATCTATTTTCTCTGGAGCATAGAGTCGGAAATGGTGGTTTTGACCCAACATGGGGCCTAAACCACCCATTTGGAACATCAACCACTGCAGCACCTCATATTTAGCACGGGTGCTTTTTGGTAAAAACTTGCCAGTTTTTGCCGCTAGGTAAAGCAAAATTGCCCCGGATTCAAAAACGCTAATAGGTTTTCCATCGGGCCCTTGAGGGTCAATAATGGCGGGGATCTTATTATTCGGGCTGATTTTTAAAAATTCTGGCGCAAACTGATCGCCTGCGCTGATATCAATAGGGTGGGCAAGCCAGTCGCGGTCCAACTTGAAGCCACATTCTTCAAGCATGATGTGAACTTTATGGCCATTTGGAGTTGGCCAACTATAAACATCAATTATTTCTTTTTTAGATTTGCTCATGTTCTTTGTAGTTCCTTTATAAAGATTGCAAACGTTTTAACGCTTCTTCAAGGGTTTGTTCCTTTTTAGCGAAACAAAAACGAATGACCCCAGAGTTCACTGTCTCTTGATAAAACGCAGATACAGGAATGGCAGCAACACCGATCTCCATCGTAAGCCACTTGCAAAAATCTGCCTCATTCAATTGGGATTGGGGGATGTTTAGTGAGGAGTAATCAACACACTGAAAGTAAGTACCAGGTGTTGGTAGTGCCTTTAATTTCGTGGACTCAAGTCCTTGTCGAAAAAAATCACGTTTAGCTTGATAAAAATCAGGAAGCTGAAGGTAGTGGTTAGGTTCTTGTAAATACGCAGCCAAGCCATATTGCATAGGTGTATTTACTGTAAATACATTGAACTGATGAACTTTTCTAAATTCAGCCGTCATCAATGCGGGTGCGGCAACATAACCTACTTTCCATCCGGTAACGTGATAGGTCTTACCAAAGCTTGAGATTAAAAAACTCCGAGCGGCTAGCGGGGGATGGCTAGCAACGCTATGGTGCTTGGCGCCATCAAACACCATGTGCTCATAAACTTCATCACTTAAAAGTAGGGTGTTGGTATTTTTTAGTAACTCAGCCAACCTATCAAGATCGGCTTTTTGCCACACCATGCCGGTAGGGTTATGGGGACTGTTAACGATGAGTAGTCGCGTTTTAGGATTCAGAGAATCTGCCAAATGTTGCCAGGGTATTTCATAGGAGCTCACAAGGCCTTGCGCATCCCTTTGGATGGTTAATGCCAGTGAGATAACTTTGCCACCAGCTAATTCGATCGAGGGTCGGTAACTATCATATGCAGGTTCAATAATGATGACTTCATCACCTGGACTGACGCAACAAAGAATTGCGGTGAGGATTCCTTGAGTGCCCCCAGCTGTAATCGTAATTTCTGTATCGGGATCATATTGATGCCCATATAAATCAGAAATCTTTTTGCTGATAGCGTGACGCAGATCAGAAACCCCAATCATCGGCGGGTATTGATTATGATCCGCCAGCATTGCCGCATTTACACCGGCGATTAAATTTCGATCGCAGGGGAAGTCTGGAAAGCCTTGCCCCAAGTTAATAGCCTGATGTTCTGTTGCCAGGGCAGACATAACTGTAAACACCGTTGTCCCCACCTGTGGAAGGCGGCTTGGAAATGGTGGGGTGAGGGCGGATTTGATGGTCATCAAAGGTTTATGACAACTTATCTGGGTAATCGCTAGAATGGACGTAATACATTCTTAAATTGTGCCATGCTGATCGTTCTATCCCCTGCAAAATCTCTTGATTACAAAACCCCGGTAAAGGTAAAGAACCCCACCTTGCCAGATTTCATCTCGGAGTCAGCAAAGCTCATTGCGGATTTAAAGAAGCTAGCACCCCAGGAAGTGGCAAATCTTATGGGCTTATCTGATCAGTTAGCCGCGTTGAATGTTGGTCGCTATCGGGATTGGTCCAAGAAATTTACCGAGGAAAACAGTAAACCGGCAATCTATGCTTTTGATGGCGATGTCTATGATGGTTTTGATGTCAAAACGCTTAAAGATAAGTCTGTTGAGTTTGCTCAGGACCATATTCGTATTCTTTCAGGTTTATATGGCGCATTGAGGCCTCTGGACCTCATGCAGCCCTATCGATTAGAAATGGGTACCTCTTTTAAAAACCCCAAAGGAAAGGATCTTTATGCCTTCTGGGGTTCGCAAGTTACCAATTCTCTGAAGGCCTTATTGGAAGAGCAAAAGAACCCTTGGCTTCTAAATTTAGCTTCTGAAGAGTACTTTAAGGTGGTTCAGGCTAAAGATTTAGGTTGTCCAGTCATCTCGCCTGTCTTTCAAGATGCTAAAGCCGGTAAGTACAAAATCATTTCTTTTTATGCAAAACGAGCTCGAGGCTTGATGGCGCGCTATTGTGTTGAAAATCGGATCAAAACCATTGGCGACCTCCAGGGTTTTGATTTGGATGGCTATCAATACTGCGCTTTAGAATCCAAAGAAAATAAGCCCGTATTTCGCAGGGAGGAAAAGAAATAATGGCTGTTTACCGTACAAAATCCTCGCAACGCTCATCGCCAGACGTTGAGCGTCTGGTAGCTGATGCTATTTCCTTAGCGGCATCTGGCAGTCAAATTGAAGACCGTTTTTGGGAAGGGCGCTTAACTACTCGCTTAATGCGCTTACTAAAGAGTCAGAACCAAAATGCGATTGATGCAGCGCTAGATCAAACCTTTCGAATTAATACTGTTGCATTTGAGGTCTTGGCAGATACTGGGGAAACGCTTGCAGAGTCCCTAACAATTGAATCTGACGGCAATCAGTGGGATGTGCTTTTGCTAGCGCTTCCTATTGTTGCCCATACGCGCTATCAAATCCCGTCCGGCCCTTTGCCGGTCAATATTATTGAATCAACAGCCATTGCTTTGCAAACTACTATTGCCTCATCAGATACACGTCTAGCGATTATTCCTTGGCTCTATAGCATTGATCAAATGCCTCACTCGCATTGTCAAACCCGCTTAATGACAGAAGCTTTGGCTGATGCGGCGATTTCAGGAAAGGCGATGAAATTGGAGTTGAAGGGCATGTCAGAAACTATCGACGTATTAGCTGACCCGCGTTTCATCATTGCTGCAATAGCTGCGCCTAGTGGTTCACCAATATTTAGATGGCAGGCAGAACCACCTATTCATCAAGAGCGCGGAGTTAGTTTGATAGGCTGGCAAAATGCTATGCAAGCACCAGTAGCCTCACTACTTCCTGGATGTGAATTTGAACTCTTGTTACCAGAGGCTTATTTCACCAACTGTCGTCTGGCGGACAAGCATGTAAGACCGCTGAGCATTAAAGCGGCAGTGAACTTTCTAGAAACTACCTTAGGCATTTTGCCGACAGGCTTATCTTGCGTTGTCGGCGCATTTGGTGAAGAGCAGGTTGATGAGTATCGGATTTCTTTTAGCGCGAAAGGTTCGCCTGAAGTTATCTATGGTGTTATTTGGCCTTTATATGATCGAGAGAGCGTAGCAAATGATGCGCTCAATGATGCATCCGATGATGAGAGTCCGATTAAACGAATCTGTGATGCTCTGCATAATGCTGGTGTGGAAGACGTCTTCCGTCATGCAATGCTTTTTGATCCAGAGTTATGTGATGACTGTGGCGCACCGTTGTTTCCGGATCGCTCTGGAGAGGCGGTTCATGCCGAAATGCCAGAGGACACTCCAACCCAACAACCTTTATTTCATTGATAGTGCTTATTAAAAAATAGTCACTATTCAGTTTGAAAGCGCGTTGATCAAAAGTAAAAAAGCCGAGAAATTCTCGGCTTTTTTATTATTGCAAAAATCAGAGATTAATTCTGATTGAACGGCTCGGCATCAGCAAATAAATGAGGGAGCTTGCCTGATTTCATTTCAGCAGTTTGGCAAAAATCAGCCAGACGAGTTCCCGCTTTAATGTTGAATAACATCGCTTTATTACCAAGCACTACCAGGTCGTAACCTAAGGCAGGGTTTTTATAGCGTAAGCTACCTGGTAAGGAAGTTTGACGTTGCATATCAACACTCTTGGATTCCCAGATTAAACGCAATTTCTCAGTAGTACCTGAGGTTTTAAATTGACGATTTTCACTGCAGCTCCAAGTAAATACTTCTTCGTTAACTTGTGCATGGGCAACATTACAAAAACCAACCATTGCCAAGCTCATTGCAAGAAGAATTTGCTTCATATTTTTTTCCTTAGGAAAGTAAGTGTTTAACACCGGCTTGTTCCTCAAGTAATTCATTGAGTGTGTGGTTCATACGCTCACGTGAGAATTCATCGATTTCCAAGCCTTCAATCATCTTGTACTCTCCATTTTCGCAAATAACTGGGAAGCCGTAAATAACTTCCGCAGGAATGTCATATTCGCCTTTTGAAGGGATACCCATAGTTACCCATTTGCCATTCGTGCCGAGAACCCAATCATGAATATGATCGATTGCGGCATTAGCTGCAGATGCTGCTGAAGAGAGACCACGTGCTTCAATGATTGCCGCGCCACGTTTTCCAACTGTTGGAATAAAGACATCTTTATTCCAAGCCGCATCATTGATGCTATCTTTAACAGACTTACCATCAACAGTTGCAAAGCGATAGTCAGGGTACATAGTTGGGCTGTGGTTACCCCAAACTACTAACTTCTCAATATCAGCAACTGGTTTGTTCAGCTTGCTTGCCAATTGTGAGAGTGCGCGGTTGTGATCAAGGCGCAACATAGCTGTGAAGTTCTTAGCTGGCAAATCTGGTGCTGATTTCATAGCGATATAAGCATTGGTATTTGCTGGATTACCTACTACCAAAACCTTAACAGTGCGCTTAGCAACTGCATTGAGAGCTTTACCTTGAGCCGTGAAAATTTGCGCATTAGCGGAGAGCAAATCTTTACGCTCCATGCCTGGGCCACGTGGGCGGGCGCCAACCAACAGGGCAACATCAATGTCCTTAAATGCTGTCATTGGATCTGAATGAGCAGTCATTCCAACTAACAATGGGAATGCACAGTCATCCAATTCCATCATCACGCCAGATAAGGCTTTTTGCGCTTTTTCATCGGGAATCTCGAGCAACTGGAGAATTACAGGCTGATCTTTGCCCAACAAGTCGCCATTGGCGATGCGGAATAAGAGTGAATATCCGATTTGACCGGCTGCACCGGTTACAGCGACACGCATTGGGGCTTTTGCCATTTACTAAGACTCCAGATTGAGGTTAATTAAGGAAAACTTTTCTATTATCCATTCAAGTGTAGGGACTTTCCATTTACACTGTCAATGATGTCTTATATAAGACCTAGAAATAAGATTGATTTTATCCAATTGATTGTCGTGCTGGAGTGAAATTGCCTAACGCATCTTTACCTATAGCTTCATTTAGCCCTCTGTATCAACAGATTAAGGCGATGATATTGGCCAGTCTGCAAGCCTCTGAGTGGTTGCCGGGTGCCGCTATCCCTAGTGAAATCGAGCTTGCAGCGCGCTATGGGGTCAGTCAAGGCACCGTCCGCAAGGCAATTGATGAGCTTGCCACTGAGAACTTACTGGTTCGCAAGCAGGGCAAAGGAACTTTTGTTGCTACCCACCAAGAAGAGGGGGTTCAATACCGATTTTTACGACTTGAGCCTGATTCTGGGCACAAACTGCCTTTAAAAACCCAATTTTTAAGCTGTGAAACTACTCAATCCACGGATTCGATTGCCCGATTGCTTAAATTAAAGGCAGTTGACCTCGTCATTCACATTGAGCGTATCCAGACTTTCGCTGGAAAACCCATCGTATTTGAAGAGATTTGGCTCCCAGAGGGGCGTTTTAAGGGTTTGACCTTGTCAGACTTAAATGCCTGGACAGGCCCAATGTACGCCTTTTATGAAGGTCATTACGCCACGCATATGGTTCGCGCTGAGGAAAAGATCAAAGCGATTGCCGCAGATGCCTCTATGGCGAAGCATTTAAACCTAGAGGTGGGTAGAGCTTTGCTGTCGGTAGAGAGGGTGGCTTTTACCTACGGGAATAAACCAGTAGAAATTCGGCGTGCACGGTATGACACTTCAGAACAACACTACGAAAACAAATTGAATTAATATTTAACATGTTAGTAAAAACCACTAGTTAAGATAAAAAATCCCCCAACGACTCTAAGGTTTCCAATAGAATATGTTGCGATACAACAAAGTAGTACTGAACCTCCACCTAAACATAGAGATTACCCATGGTTGATGCAGAGAAAGCAGTAAAAAGCGCCAAACCGGTTTTCCGGAACATTGGCTTAGCCCAGTTGATTCATTACCGCCTTCCTTGGGCAGGTAAAGTCTCGATTCTTCATCGTATAAGTGGAGCAGTTTTATTTCTGCTTTTGCCATTTATCCTTTATCTTTTCGATCAGAGTCTTGCTTCAGAGCTGAGCTACCAAAAATTTCAAGCCTTCACTGGCAATATTTTGGTAAAACTGATTTGCCTTGGTTTGATTTGGTGCTTCTTGCATCACTTCTGCGCTGGCATTCGCTACCTCTTATTGGATCTTGAAATCGGCGTAGAGAAATCAGAAGCTAATCGCTCAGCGATTTTCGTATTCGCTTTAGGTGTTGCTCTCACGGCGATTGTTGGTCTTAAATTATTCGGCTTTTACTAAGCGTTTCTACACTAAGGAAATTTCATGCCTATTTATCAAATTGGACCAAAACGCTTAGTTGTAGGCGCGCATTACGGTCTCAAAGAATGGATTATTCAGCGCGTTACCGCGGTTGTAATGGTCGTTTTCACGATCGTCCTATTGGTTGATTACTGCATTACTGGTAGTTCAACTTATGAAGGCTGGTCTGGCTTATTCAGCAACCAATTCATGAAGTTGTTAACCATGTTGGCTTTGTTCAGCTTGTTCTATCACGCCTGGATTGGTGTGCGTGATATCTGGATGGACTACATCAAGCCTGTAAGCATTCGTTTGACACTCCAAGTGTTAACGGTTCTGTATCTCGTAGCCTGTGCGGCTTATGCCGCTCAAATTTTGTGGAAAGTGTAATTCGATGACCGCGATTAAAAAAGCATTGCCACGCCGCCGTTTCGATGCGGTAATTATTGGTGCAGGTGGTTCAGGTATGCGTGCTTCTTTGCAATTAGCAGAAGCCGGCCTGAATGTTGCGGTATTAACTAAGGTTTTCCCAACTCGCTCACACACTGTTGCCGCTCAAGGCGGTATTGGTGCTTCATTGGGCAATATGAGTGAAGATAACTGGCACTATCACTTTTACGACACCATCAAAGGTTCCGACTGGTTGGGTGACCAAGACGTCATCGAATTTATGTGTCGCGAAGCTCCAAAGGCTGTTTATGAGCTTGAGCATTTCGGTATGCCTTTTGATCGTAACCCTGATGGCACGATTTATCAGCGCCCATTCGGTGGACACACGGCAAACTACGGCGAGAAGCCTGTACAGCGCGCTTGTGCTGCCGCTGACCGTACTGGTCATGCGATGTTGCACACTTTGTATCAACGTAACGTTCGCGCAAAAACCAATTTCTTTGTTGAATGGTTGGCTTTGGATTTGATTCGTGACGACGCGGGTGATGTTGTTGGTGTTACCGCTCTCGAAATGGAAACTGGCGAAGTTTATATCCTGGAAGCCAAAGTAGTATTGATGGCTACTGGCGGTGCTGGTCGTATCTGGGATGCTTCTACTAACGCCTTTATTAATACTGGCGACGGTATGGGTCTCGCGGCTCGCGCAGGCATTCCATTGGAAGACATGGAGTTCTGGCAATTCCACCCAACTGGCGTAGCTGGTGCTGGTGTGTTGTTGACAGAAGGTTGTCGTGGTGAAGGCGGTATTTTGCGTAACAAAGACGGCGAACGTTTCATGGAACGTTATGCGCCAACTTTGAAGGACTTGGCTCCACGCGATTTCGTATCACGCTCAATGGACCAAGAAATTAAAGAAGGTCGTGGTTGTGGTCCTAACGGTGATTATGTAGTGCTCGATTTGACTCACATTGGCGCTGAAACCATCATGAAGCGTTTGCCTTCTGTGTATGAGATCGGCATTAACTTCGCCAACGTTGACGTTACCAAAGAGCCTATCCCTGTTGTACCAACAATTCACTATCAGATGGGTGGTATTCCTACCAACATTAATGGTCAAGTTGTAGTACCGGGTAATGGCAAACATAACGACGTTATCAATGGCTTATATGCAATTGGTGAGTGTTCTTGTGTGTCAGTGCACGGTGCGAACCGTTTAGGTACAAACTCATTGCTCGACCTCTTGGTGTTTGGTCGTGCGGCCGGTAACCATATTGTTGAGTTGGGTCTTAAGGATCGCGAATTCAAAAAATTACCTGCTGATGCTGGTGAGCAAACATTGGCACGTATTGCAGCACTTGATAACTCCACCTCTGGTGAGTATGCGCAAGATGTAGCAAACGACATTCGCAAAACAATGCAGAAGTATGCCGGCGTATTCCGCAATCAAGAGTTGATGGATGAAGGTGTTCGTCAAATGGCTAAATTAACTGAGCGTGCTAAACACCTCTGGGTTAAAGATAAATCTGAAATTTTCAATACAGCGCGTATTGAAGCTTTGGAAGTTGCTAACTTGGTTGAAACTGCAAACGCAACGATGATTTCAGCAGCGGCTCGCAGAGAAAGTCGTGGAGCCCATTCGCATGATGATCACCCAAATCGTGATGATGACAACTGGTTGAGACATACTCTTTGGTATAGCGAAGGCAATCGCTTGGATTACAAGCCTGTCCAACTTAAACCATTGACAGTAGATTCAGTTCCTCCAAAAGAACGTACTTTCTAAGCTGTAGATAGATAAAAGAGAGATAAGAGATGAGTGATATTCGTATTTTTGAAATTTACCGCTACGATCCAGATGTCGATGCAGCACCACGCATGGAGCGTTATGAGCTTGAACTCACTGGCGAACGCATGCTGCTTGACGCCTTGATTTCCTTAAAGAAACAAGATGAGACGATTTCTTATCGCCGTTCATGTCGCGAAGGTGTTTGCGGTTCAGATGCGATGAACATCAACGGTAAAAATGGTTTGGCTTGCTTAACCAATATGCTGACTTTGCCTAAAGTGATTACTTTGCGTCCATTGCCTGGCTTGCCAGTTGTGCGCGATTTAATCGTTGATATGACTTTGTTCTTTAAACAATATTTGTCAATCAAGCCTTACTTAGTCAATGACAATCCACCCCCAGAAAAAGAGCGTCTCCAGAGCCCTGAAGAACGTGAAGAGTTGAATGGTTTGTATGAGTGCATCTTGTGCGCATCATGCTCAACTTCATGCCCATCTTTCTGGTGGAACCCAGACAAGTTCGTTGGCCCGGCTGGCTTATTGCAGGCTTATCGCTTTATTGCCGATAGCCGTGATGAAGAGACCGCTCAACGCTTAGACAACTTAGAGGACCCTTACCGTCTTTTCCGTTGCCATACCATCATGAATTGTGTAGACGTATGTCCTAAACATTTGAATCCTACCAAGGCAATTGGAAAGATCAAGGAGTTGATGGTTCGTAGGGCTGTATGACGATAGGAAATGCAGAGTTATATCGTTTAAAAAGCGATGCCCGTAGAGGGTTACTTGAGAACGATTTAATTCTGCAACGTTTTTTTGAGCGCTATAGCACTCAGTTAAGCGCTGAAGATGGAAAAGTATTGGGGCAACTGCTGGCTCTCGAAGACAATGACCTGATGGATTTATTAATCGGTCGCAAAGATTCGGTGGCGGTATTGGAGAAGGAAATGCAAACTCCCGCCTTCAAAAATGTTTTAGAGAAGCTCAGAGAGAAATAATTCGGCATTTTGGTGCATTACTTGCATCTCACTGCTATTGAATTGTGTATTAATCATATATTTGAATGACTAGAGGAATAGAAATGATTGAATCGGACATCAAAGCAAAATTATCGTTTTCAGACGGTACCCCAGATATTGACTTGCCAATCTATAAAGGCACTGTTGGTCCTGACGTAATCGACATACGTAAGCTTTACGGTCAAACCGGTAAATTTACTTACGATTCAGGCTTTCTATCTACCGCGTCATGCAATAGCAAAATTACTTACATTGATGGCGATAAGGGTGAGTTGCTCTATCGCGGTTACCCAATTGAAGATTTGGCAAATAACTGTGACTTCTTAGAAGTTTGTTACTTGTTGATCAATGGCGAATTGCCAAATGCTGCTGAGAAAAAAGAATTTGATACTTTGGTGATGCACCACACGATGGTTCATGAGCAAATGCAATTCTTCTTGCGTGGCTTCCGCCGTGATGCGCATCCAATGTCTGTGTTGACTGGCTTGGTTGGTGCAATGGCTGCTTTTTATCATGATCAGATCAATTACAACGATCCTAAAGCTCGTCAAATTGCGCAGGTACGTTTGATTGCGAAGATGCCTACTTTAGTTGCGATGGCATACAAGTACTCTGTGGGACAACCATTTATCTATCCTGATAATTCCTTGTCATACACATCGAATTTTATGCGCATGATGTTTGCTACTCCTTGCGAAGAATACAAAGAGAATCCAGTTTTAGTTCGCGCTTTGGATCGCATCTTTACTTTGCATGCTGACCATGAGCAAAATGCTTCAACTTCTACAGTACGTTTGTGTGGATCTTCTGGCACAAATCCATTTGCCGCAATCTCAGCTGGTATCGCCTGTTTGTGGGGCCCAGCACACGGTGGTGCTAACGAAGCTTGCTTACAAATGCTTAATGAAATTCAAGCTAATGGTGGCGTAGAGCGTATCCATGAATTCATCGCCCAAGTAAAAGACAAGAACTCTAACGTTCGTTTGATGGGCTTTGGCCATCGCGTTTACAAAAACTTCGATCCACGCGCTAAATTGATGCGTGAAACTTGCTACGAAGTTTTAAACGAACTTGGTCTCGAAAATGATCCATTATTTAAACTCGCAATGACTTTAGAGCAAATCGCTTTGGAAGATGACTACTTTGTAAGTCGTAAGCTTTATCCAAACGTTGATTTCTACTCTGGAATTGTTCAGCGTGCTCTTGGTGTACCAACAGAAATGTTTACTTGCATCTTTGCGTTAGCAAGAACTGTAGGTTGGATTGCTCAGTGGGAAGAAATGATTACTGATCCTGAGTATAAGATTGGTCGTCCACGTCAGTTGTATGTTGGCGAGACTTCACGCAAAGTGCCAAACATTTCAGTTCGCAAGTAAGGTTATTAGGTTTTTTATGTCTCGTACGCTATATGACAAGTTATGGGATGACCATGTGGTCTACTCAGAAGAGGATGGCACCGCCACGATTTATATCGACCGACAACTGCTGCATGAGGTAACCAGCCCTCAGGCTTTTGAAGGTTTAACAGTGGCTGGTCGTCCTGTCTGGCGTATTTCAGCTAACCTCGCGGTTTCTGATCACAACGTTCCAACAACTGATCGTAGTGAAGGCATCGCTGATCCAATCTCGAAGTTACAAGTCGATACTCTCGATCAGAACTGTGATGCATTTGGTATTACTCAGTACAAAATGAATGATGTCCGTCAGGGCATTGTTCACGTCATTGGACCGGAGCAGGGCGCAACCTTGCCAGGTATGACAGTCGTATGTGGTGACTCTCATACAAGTACGCATGGTGCTTTTGGCGCATTAGCCTTTGGTATTGGTACGTCGGAAGTTGAGCATGTATTGGCAACTCAGACCTTGCTTATGAAAAAAAGCAAGAACATGCTGGTAAAGATTGATGGACGCTTGCAGGTTGGCTCTACAGCTAAAGACATTGTGTTGGCAGTCATTGGCAAAATCGGCACTGCTGGCGGTACTGGTTACACCATCGAGTTTGCTGGCGAAGCGATCCGCAATTTATCGATGGAAGGACGTATGACCGTCTGTAATATGGCTATTGAAGCTGGCGCCCGCGCTGGTTTGGTAGCTGTAGACGAGACAACTATCGATTACATCAAAGATCGCCCGTATTCACCTAAAGGCGAAATCTTAAGACACGCATTGCAATATTGGCGTACTTTGCACTCTGATCCAGACGCCCATTTTGATGCTGTAGTTGAATTGCGCGCTGAAGAGATTGCCCCCCAAGTGACTTGGGGCACATCACCAGAAATGGTTTTGGCAATCGATGATCGTGTACCCGACCCAGAAAAAGAGCGTGATCCGAATAAACGTTCCGCAATGGAGCGAGCGCTTGAGTATATGAATTTGATTTCGAATACTCCTTTGAGCCATATCTCGGTGGATAAAGTCTTTATTGGTTCCTGCACCAATAGCCGCATTGAAGATATACGCGCCGCCGCTAGAGTTGTTGATCGTTTAGGCAAAAAAGTTGCAGCGAACGTGAAGTTAGCCATTGTTGTTCCTGGATCTGGCTTAGTAAAAGCACAAGCAGAGCGTGAAGGTTTAGATCGCGTATTTAAAGCCGCTGGCTTTGAATGGCGTGAGCCTGGTTGTTCAATGTGTTTGGCTATGAATGCTGACCGCCTTGAGCCAGGTGAACGTTGTGCCTCGACCTCTAATCGTAATTTCGAGGGTCGCCAAGGTAATGGCGGTAGAACCCATTTGGTGAGCCCAGCCATGGCTGCAGCCGCGGCCATCGAAGGTCACTTTGTCGACATTCGTAAAATTTCTTAAAGGTTAGTGCGTGCGTAAAACTTCTTTAATTACCCGTTTGGTTTTTGTTGGATTGATTGGCGTTATTGTTTCCGCGTGCAGCAGCACAATGGAAGGATTTGGTAAAGACCTGCAAAATATGGGTAACTCCATGAACAGTTCTGGTTCAAAACCCGCAAATAACAATCAATCCCAAACCAAGGGCAAAGATGTTGTTGTAACTCCGGTTCAATAACAACTCCTCAAGTATTCATTTAAAAAGCACCAATCATCATGGAAAAATTTACGGTATATAAAGGCCTAGTTGCCCCGTTAAATCGCGAGAATGTCGATACCGACGCGATCATTCCTAAGCAATTCCTCAAATCCATTAAAAAAACCGGATTTGGCCAAAATTTGTTTGATGAATGGCGCTACCTTGACCATGGCGAGCCAGGTCAAGATTGCAGCACACGTCCAATTAATCCAGACTTTGTCTTAAATCAACCACGGTATAAGGGTGCTGGAATTCTTCTGGCCCGTAAAAATTTTGGCTGCGGAAGCTCTCGTGAGCATGCACCCTGGGCTTTGGAGCAATCTGGCTTTAGGGCCATTATTGCCCCCAGTTTTGCTGATATCTTCTTCAATAATTGCTTTAAAAACGGTGTGTTACCCATTGTTTTAACTGAACAACAGGTTGATCACTTATTCAATGAAACCTTGGCATTTAATGGTTATCAGTTAACCATTGATCTCGAGCGTCAAGAGGTTATCGCTCCCGATAACCGTACATATAGCTTTGATGTTGCCCCTTTTAGGAAATATTGCCTCCTTAATGGATTGGATGATATTGGCCTAACTCTGCGCCATGCAGATAAAATCAAGGCTTATGAAGCTGAGCGCATTCTTAAGATGCCTTGGCTTACAACACAATTGCCATAACTTAAAACTTAAGGGTTGTCATGAAAATTGCAGTTCTCCCGGGCGATGGGATCGGCCCGGAAATTGTCGCTGAAGCGGTTAAGGTATTAAACGCACTTGGACCAAAATTTGATTTAGAAACTGCGCCAGTAGGAGGAGCCGCTTATGAAGCCGCTGGCCATCCTTTGCCGCCCGCAACGTTAGAGCTAGCTAAAAAAGCCGATGCCATTTTGTTCGGTGCTGTTGGTGATTGGAAATATGACACCCTGGCTCGAGAGTTGCGCCCAGAACAAGCCATTCTCGGTTTACGCAAACACTTGGAGCTATTTGCAAACTTCAGACCCGCCATTTGCTATCCAGAATTAACCGCAGCATCGAGTCTCAAGCCTGAGATCATCGCCGGATTGGATATTCTGATTATTCGTGAACTCAATGGTGATATTTACTTTGGTCAACCACGTGGCGTTCGCAATTCTGAGCTGCCTTTATTTAAAGGTGCGCGTGAAGGTTACGACACAATGCATTACAGCGAGCCTGAAGTAGAGCGCATTGGCAGAGTTGCCTTTGAAGCGGCTCGCAAACGTGGCAAGAAAGTTTGTAGTGTTGATAAGGCTAACGTATTAGAAACCTCACAGTTATGGCGTGAAGTCATGATTCGAATTTCTAAAGAATATCCAGATGTTGAGTTGTCCCATATGTATGTGGATAACGCCGCTATGCAGTTAGTCAAAGCTCCCAAGGCATTTGATGTTGTTGTCACTGGCAATCTTTTTGGAGATATTTTGTCCGATGAGGCTGCGATGTTGACCGGCTCTATTGGTATGCTGCCTTCAGCTTCCTTGGATAAAAACAACAAAGGCTTATACGAGCCAAGTCATGGTTCTGCGCCCGATATCGCTGGTAAAGGCATTGCTAATCCTTTGGCAACTATTTTGTCTGCCGCAATGATGCTGCGTTATTCGCTAGGAATGGCTTCGGAGTCTGATCGTATTGAGGCAGCTGTGCAAAAAGTATTAGCGCAAGGTTTACGTACCGCTGATATCTATACAGAAGGCACCCAAAAAGTTTCGACTGTACAAATGGGCGATGCTGTTGTTGCAGCGCTTTCCAAATAAATCATTTAAAAGTCTTTAAGAGATAGTTGATCGTTATGGCAAATTCAAATACACCATTGGTAGGTTTAGTAGGTTGGCGCGGTATGGTCGGCAGCGTTCTCATGGAGCGTATGCTCGCCGAGAAAGACTTCGACTTGATCGAACCTGTATTTTTCAGTACTAGCCAGGCTGGTGGAGAAGTTCCACTGCTAAATGGCCAAAAAGTAACTAAAAATGAAAATACCCTACAAGATGCAAATGACATCAAAGCGCTTTCTCGCTGCGACATCATTTTGACTTGCCAGGGTGGCGATTACACCAATGACATTTTCCCGAAATTACGTGCAGCTGGCTGGCAAGGTCACTGGATTGATGCGGCTAGTGCATTGCGCATGAAGGATGACGCGGTTTTGATTTTGGATCCCGTAAATCGCTCAGTGATTGATAAGGCTTTGGCTGCTGGTGGTAAAAATTGGATTGGCAGTAACTGCACCGTGAGTTTAATGATGATTGCAATGGGCGGTCTTGTTAAAGCTGACATGGTTGAGTGGATTAGTGCCATGACTTATCAGGCGGCATCTGGTGCTGGCGCACAAAATATGCGTGAGTTACTTTTGCAAATGGGTGCTTTGCGTGATAGCGTAGCTACTGAATTGGCAGATCCTTCATCTTGGATTTTGGATATAGACCGTAAGGTTACTGCGACATTACGCTCTTCAGAATTCCCGAAAAAGAATTTCCGCAACACTGCGTTGGCCGGCAGCTTAATTCCATGGATTGATGTTCCTGTTGACAATGGACAGACTAAAGAAGAGTGGAAGGGCGGCGCTGAATTTAATAAAATTCTGGGACGTCCCGCATTCCGTACGCCAGGAAGCATTCCAGTTGATGGATTATGCGTGCGTGTTGGTGCAATGCGTTGTCACTCTCAAGGTTTAACCATTAAGCTCAAAAAAGATATTCCTTTGAAAGAAATCGAAGAGATTTTGGCAAACGATAATCAATGGGTTAAGGTTGTTCCTAATGATCGTGAAACTACAGAGCGTGATTTATCTCCGGCTGCGGTAAGTGGAACCCTGACAGTACCTATCGGCCGCTTACACAAAATGTCTATGGGCCCAGAGTATCTCGGCGCATTTACAGTTGGAGATCAACTTCTTTGGGGTGCTGCAGAGCCATTGCGCCGTATGTTGCGCATTTTGCTCGAAAGATAATGTTGCGATTTATTCGTCTAAGTTTTAAACGGGCATTACTCTTGGTATGTCTAAGTTGGACGTGCCTAGCTGGGGCTATGACCTTGGGTTCGCCGCACTTGCTTTCTCGTCCTGGCGAGCCGCTTCGCGCTGAGATTCCTATTAAGGTTGGGCCTCAGGAGAAGGAGTTACTAGATAGCTTGAGCGTCAAGCTTCCAGGAAAAGATTCTTATGAGCGTTTAGGCGTTTCTCAAAAAATCCTCACTCTTAATCCACAAGCGATGGTGTACCGAAACCGTCAAGAGGAATTGATGATTTTGGTTGAGACGGTGAATCCCGTACCGATGACTGACGATCCTTTTTTAGATGTCTTGGTAAATCTTACTTGGTCAGCGGGCAGCATCAATAAAACGTATACCTTGTTAATAGGAGATGCGCAAAAGATTTCCGTAAGGCCTGGACAATCTTTATCGGAAATCGCTGCGCAACTTGCTCCACAACTTGATGGTGCAACAGTTGATCAAACCATGTTGGCTTTATTTAAAGCTAACCCGGATGCCTTTGCCAGCGGAAGTATTAATCTTCTTGCAGCTGGCGCTGAACTCAGTAAACCAAGCCCGGCTTTATTACGCTCTATCAGCCCTACGGAAGCGACTCAATTTGTTGAAGAAGCTAATTCACAATGGCGAGCTAACCATGAATCTGATGGCAAGCTCTCAAGCAACTCAGCATCTAATGGCAAAAAAGATTCATTGAGCGATGCCAAAGATCACCTAAAGATTGGATCAAGCATTGATGCCAATGCTGATGAGCGTCGCTATACCGAAGACTTGGTAGCTCAAGAAAAGGTACTTGAGCAGACCCGTGCAAAGGTCGCTGAGCTAGAAAAAAATATTGCCGATCTACAAACGCTGATAGATCAATCAAAGGGTAAAAAAACGCCTGTAGATAAATTTAGTCTTGGTGGTTTTGGTCCTGGGTTGCTGGCTTTATTGCTGATTAGTGCTGCTGGAATTTTGCTTTGGTTCTTGGCTCGTAATGCCCGCAAATCTGAAACTGATCATTTTAAAAAGCCTGTAGCTCAACATGTTGAAAAAGTAAGTGCAACGGTTCCAAGCGCAATCCCTGATCGCACAAAGGCATTGCTAGCCGGTATTGATTTGGATTTATCTAAACCAGTAGTCTCCGTACAAAATATTGTCCCAGTACCTGTATCAGAGTCTGCCCCAGTCCATAATCCTTTGGCTGATACCCTACGAGTGAAGTTGAACTTAGCGCGGGCGTACATGACGATTGAAGATTTTTCAGCCGCCAAAAAATCACTCGAAGAAGTTGTTAAGGCGAGTTACGCAGTGGACCCAATGATCACTATCGAAGCTCAATCTTTGCTTGAGGAGCTAGCTCATCGCCACGCTTAAGCAAAAGCGTGCACAGCGGGCAGGGCAAGAAGAGTAAGGGAAGCGGAAAAAATCATGCGCATAGCCCTTGGCCTTCAATATGATGGTAGTCCTTATTCAGGGTGGCAAACACAACTCAGCCTCAATACTGTTCAAGATGAGCTAGAAAAAGCGCTAACGGCTTTTATTGGTAAAGATGCATGTCAATCACACCCTGTTCGAGTAATTACTGCTGGCCGTACCGATACTGGCGTACACGCTTTAGGCCAAGTGGTTCATTTTGATACCAATGTAGATCGAGAAAATTGGTCGTGGGTGAGGGGGGTCAATTCATTCTTGCCGGAATCCATCGTTGTTAATTGGGCAAAGCCTGTCTCTGAAGAATTTAGCGCACGCTTTTCCGCTTACGAGCGCACTTACTTTTATGCATTGCATGCTGGACCTTGCAGAACACCAATGGTTGCAAAACGCTCTGGTTATTTAATGCTCGCTTCAGATCGTTGGTTAGATATTGATGCAATGAAACTTGCCGCCGCATGCCTCATCGGCGAGCATGATTTCACATCATTTCGCTCATCTGAATGTCAGAGCAAGACCCCTGTTAAAACGCTCTATGAAATCGAGATTGTTTCCGATCAGCCTTGGGTCTATTTCCGAATTAAAGGAAACGCCTTTTTGCACCATATGGTCAGAAATTTACTTGGTAGCTTTGTGATGATTGGTACCGGTAAACAGACCCCCGAGTGGATGAAGACAGTTTTGGAGGCAAAGGATAGAAGTATTGCTGCGCCAACCTTTTCCCCAGATGGACTTTATCTTGCCAAAATAGCCTATCCAGAAGAGTTTGATATCCCAGCCCCTTGGCTTGATAACTCCTGGTTCCCAAAAAACCTCTTTAAGGACAAATAAGCCAGAACGCTTATTATTTGACTATGGGCCTTCTCACTTATTCACCAGGTAAAACTCGTGTCAAAATCTGCGGTTTAAAGACCCCAGCGGCAATCGATGCTGCCGTGCAGGCAGGGGTAGATGCCGTAGGTTTTGTCTTTTATCCCCCAAGTCCTAGGGCCGTTACCCCAAATATCGCTGCGGCGCTGATTTCCAGGCTGCCAGCCGGTGTTGATGCTGTTGGGCTGGTAGTTAACGCCTCGGATGCTGACTTTGCCGCTATACGAGCAGCAGCCTCAATTAGTCTTTGGCAATTTCATGGGGATGAAACTCCAGAAGAGTGTGAAAGGCTGGCTGCAGGTGAGCCGTGGATGAAAGCTGCCAGAGTGGGAAAAGAATTCGCATTTGACGATTTTTCCCTACAATACAAGCATTCAAACGCTTTTCTACTCGATGCCCTAGTTGAGGGATACGGTGGTGGAGGCGTCCCTTTTGATTGGCAAGGAATACCGCAGACATGGGCAAGCGAAAACGCGCCTCGGGTCGTTTTGAGTGGTGGGTTGAACGCACACAACGTGGGCGAGGCTATTGCTCGTCTACATCCTTGCGCGGTTGACGTTTCAAGTAGCGTTGAGAGCACTAGGGGCGTAAAAGACTCCGCATTGATGGCACAGTTTGTAAATGCCGTTCGTGCAGCCGATGAGCAATTGGCATCCCAATAAATTGCTGTAGAAAATTCAAAAGAGGTAGCTATGTACGATAAGCCAGATGCAAGAGGACACTTTGGTCCCTATGGTGGTGTATTTGTTTCCGAGACTTTAATGTTTGCATTAGATGAACTTAAAGAGGCTTATGCAAAATACCAACACGACCCTGAATTCATCGAAGAATTTCATTACGAGTTAAAACATTTTGTAGGTCGTCCATCCCCCGTATATCACGCTAAGCGTTGGAGTGAAATGCTTGGAGGAGCGCAGATTTATCTTAAACGGGAAGATTTGAACCATACTGGCGCACACAAAATTAATAACGTTATTGGTCAGGCAATGCTGGCTAAGCGTATGGGTAAGCCGCGCATCATTGCTGAAACTGGAGCAGGTCAGCATGGAGTTGCTACGGCAACTATCTGTGCGCGATTTGGTTTGGACTGCACAGTTTATCAAGGCTCTGTTGACGTAGCGCGCCAAGCGCAAAATGTTTTCCGCATGAAGCTACTGGGCGCAAAGGTCGTGCCAGTTGAGTCGGGTACAAAGACTTTAAAAGATGCGCTAAATGAAGCCATGCGTGATTGGGTTACCAACGTAGACAATACTTTTTACATCATTGGTACTGTTGCTGGACCCCATCCATATCCGATGATGGTGCGAGATTTTCAGAGTGTCATCGGTGAAGAGTGCAAAGTACAAATGCCAGAGATGACAGGGCGTCAACCGGATTATGTTTTAGCTTGTGTTGGTGGCGGCTCAAATGCCATGGGGATTTTTTATCCTTACATTGATTATTCAGATGTGCGTTTAATTGGTGTTGAAGCTGCTGGACATGGTTTAGGCAGCGGTTTGCATTCAGCAGCATTGTGCGTTGGAAAGCCAGGGGTGCTTCATGGAAATCGTACCTACTTACTACAAGATGAAAACGGTCAAATCTCTGAAACCCATTCTGTTTCAGCGGGTATGGATTACCCAGGAGTTGGTCCAGAACATGCATGGTTGAAAGATTCCGGTCGCGCTGAATATGTTGCTATTACCGATGAAGAAGCGCTTAAAGCTTTTCATGATTGCTGCCGCATTGAAGGCATCATTCCGGCGCTTGAGTCATCTCATGCAATTGCTTATGCCTGTAAGTTAGCTAAAACTTTACCCAAGGACAAAACGATTTTGGTGAATTTGTCTGGTCGTGGTGATAAAGACATGCATACAGTTGCACAAGCAACTGGATCAGAGGGTTGATCTGCTGATCCACGGGCCTATAGATCCAAACTCTCATTTAAAAATATTTAGAAATCCTTATGTCAAAAATTACCGCAACCTTTAACGAGCTCAAAGCCGCAGGTAAGAAAGGGTTAATTCCCTTCATTACCGCTGGCGATCCAGATCCAGGGCTTACTGTTGAACTAATGCATGCATTAGTTCGTGGTGGATCTAGTGTGATTGAGCTTGGCGTACCTTTTTCAGATCCGATGGCGGATGGCCCTGTTATTCAAAGAGCCTCTGAAAGGGCATTAAGCCATGGCGTAACTTTGCATAGCTGCCTAGAAATGGTGAAAGAGTTCCGTCAAAAAGACCCGAAAACACCTGTTGTGCTCATGGGGTACGCAAATCCCGTAGAACAGATGGGGGCGGACCGTTTTGCTACTGAGGCTAAAGCAGCTGGTGTAGATGGGGTCTTGATCGTTGATTATCCACCTGAAGAATGCGTGGATTTCGCCGCCAGAATGAGGGTTGCAGGCGTTGACCCGATCTTCTTATTAGCGCCTACATCATCACATTTACGTATAAAGGAAGCCGCCAAAATAGCTTCTGGTTATATCTATTACGTGTCCATGAGGGGCGTCACCGGATCATCCAACCTGAATACCCAGGATGTAGCTAGCAATATCCCGAAAATTCGGGAAGAAACAGCCATTCCGATCGCTGTAGGCTTTGGTATTAATGATGCCGCTAGCGCTAAAGCAGTCTCTAAAACAGCTGATGCCGTAGTAATTGGCAGTCGCATTATTCGACTTTTAGAGGAATGCCCCCCTGACCAAGCAGTACAATCCCTTGAAACCTTCATTCGTGAGATTCGCGTTGCCCTGGATACTTAAAAACTGATGAGCTGGATAGATAAATTACTCCCACCCCAAATTCAACACACCGATCCTGCGAATCGCAAATCGGTTCCTGAGGGATTGTGGGTTAAGTGCCCAAGTTGTGAAATCGTGCTTTACAGCTCGGATATCGAAGCCAACCTCTCTGTTTGCCCTAAATGCAGCCATCACATGCGCATTGGCGCACGCCAACGCCTTGATAGCCTATTGGATTCCAAAGGCCGTCATGAGATTGGTGCTGACATCTATCCTATTGACCCCCTCAAATTTAAAGATTCAAAGAAATACCCAGATCGCCTAAAAGAAGCAAGCGATGCTTCTGGCGAGTCTGAAGCCTTAATTGTGATGAGCGGCAAGATTGAAGCTATTCCTGTTGTGGCTGCTTGCTTTGAATTTCAGTTCATGGGCGGATCGATGGGTTCAGTGGTCGGCGAGCGTTTTGCTCGCGGAGTACAAGAAGCCATCAATAAGAAGTGCGCCTTTATTTGCGTGACCGCTACGGGCGGTGCGCGTATGCAGGAGAGCTTACTTTCCTTGTTTCAGATGGCAAAAACCAACTCCATGTTGACCTTGCTTTCTAAAAAAGGGTTACCTTACATTAGCGTCTTAACCGATCCAACTATGGGCGGCATCTCTGCAAGTTTTGCCTTTATGGGCGATGTAGTGATGGCCGAGCCAAAAGCGTTAATTGGTTTTGCTGGCCCACGCGTGATTGAGCAAACTGTGCGCGAAAAGCTACCAGAAGGTTTTCAGCGTGCCGAGTTCTTGATGCAAAAGGGCGGAATTGACATGATCGTAGATCGTCGTCAGATGCGTACTGAGATTGCCCATTTACTCGCTTTGCTCCAGCAACTTCCCGAGCCTGCAACAGCGAGTAGCACTTCTGCTTAAACGTTGAGTACCGCGCACCAAGCCCCCGCATTATTTCCTAGCCTAGAAGCATGGCTTAGGCACCTAGAAACTGCACACCCTGTTGGCATCGACATGGGTCTAGACAGAATTAATCGTGTCAAAGCTGCCTTAGGCTTGCATTTTGACTGCCCGGTTATTACTGTTGCCGGCACCAATGGTAAAGGCTCTACCTGCGCTTTTCTAGAAAGCATTCTGCTTTCCTCTGGGTATCGCGTTGGCTGTCATACCTCACCACATTTATTGAGTTTCAATGAGCGTGCACGCATAAATGGTGAAGAAGTAAAGGATGGAGTTTTACTTGAGCATTTTGCTGCAGTAGAAAATGCCCGCGTCAGCTTGTTAGATGCACCGACCTTAACCTATTTCGAATTCACGACGCTAGCCATCATGCATTTATTTGCCAAGGCCAATTTAGACGCAGTCATTCTAGAAGTCGGTATGGGTGGACGTTTGGATGCTGTCAATATTGTTGATGCTGATTGCGCGATTGTCACGAGTATTGATATTGATCATGCCGATTTCTTGGGTGGTACAAGAGAAGAAGTCGCTTTGGAAAAGGCTGGCATATTTAGACCTGGCCAAATTGCGATTTGCGGCGATCCCATTCCCCCTCAGACCCTTATCGACTACGCTGAAAAAATTGGCTGTGATTTATGGCTTATGGGCCGAGACTATAACTTCCAAGGCGATAAGCAGCAATGGGGTTGGGCTGGTCGAAATAAACGATTTAGCGGTCTGGGCTACCCAGCTTTACGAGGAGCCAATCAGATACTGAATGCCTCAGCAGTGGTAGCTGCTTTGATGGCATTGCATCAACGCCTACCGGTGAGCGCACAAGATATTCGCAATGGCTTTGCAATGGTGGAGCTACCGGGTCGATTCCAGGTCCTTCCAGGTCAGCCAACCGTAGTTTTAGACGTTGCCCACAATCCCCATGCGGCTGCAACCCTTGGTCAGGGCTTGGATAAGATGGGCTACCACCCCTATACCTATGCAGTTTTTGGTGCCATGGCTGATAAGGATATTGAGGGAGTCATAAAACCCCTATTAGGTATAGTAGATTTCTGGTTTTGCACGGATTTACCGACCCCTAGGGCCGCTAGCGCAAAGCTGCTTGCCTCCAAGCTTGAGGCGATGGGGGTTGCAGTGAAAAACGGCGAAGATGGTGGTATTGAATGCTTCCCAGATCCTGCTGCAGCGTATCAAAAAGCGATGTCAAAAGCAGGTGAGGGTGATAGAATTGTGGTCTTCGGATCCTTCTATACCGTTGCAGGCGTAATGGCTTACAGAAACAACCAGGCGCATTGATCCATGATTCGTTTATCTAAGATTTTTAAGCGAAAACCACAGGCCGACGAGTTCGAAAGAGCTTCGGTTAGGGTTAGACGCACCACAAAAAACACTATTCCTCGCGGTATGCAACGCACGCTAGAGACTGAAGAAGTTGAACTGAATGAAGACCCAGAACAACAGAGAGCACGCCATCGATTAATCGGCGCGGCTGTTTTAGTTCTGATTGCCGTCATTGGATTACCTCGCATCTTGGATAGTCAGCCTAAAACGGTAAGCAACGATATTGCAGTCAATATCGTGACGAGCCTGCCAGCACCTAATGCTCTTGCACCGACACCAGATTTAAAAGCACCAGTCACACCTTCGGCTGAGGCTACCTCTAAAGAGAAAGAAGTTGCCACTACGGCGGCTGTTGTGAAAGATGAGCCTCCAAAAGAAGCCACTGTCGTCACCGCGCCTACAGAAACTAAAGTTGAAGACAAACCGGCAAGCGCAACAAAGAGCGCTGCCTTAGGTTTAGCGGCTGGTGAAGAGGTTGTTGCAAGTGCTAGTCAAAAACCAAAGCCTGCAGCTAAAGTAGCGGATACGAAGACCGCAGATAGCAAGACCTCTGCAAATGGCTCTGGAAAATTCGTAATTCAGATTGGTGCTTTTGCTTCAGAAGATCGCGCTAAGGGTTGGGTTACTAAATTAAAAGATCAAAAAATTCCCAATTACACGCTTACTAAAACCGGTGCTGACGGTGTGAAGTTATACGTTTTACGTGCTGGGCCTTTCACCGGTAAGGACTCAGCTGATTCAGCAGAGAAAAAGATTAAGGCAATGGGCTTGTCTCCGCGTGTTGTTGAGCTTGGTGGCAACTAATGGATCATTTTTCAACATTGAATTTCACAACGGTTGATTACTTCACCTTAGTGGTTTTGCTTGTTTCTGCATTGGTCGGTATATCAAGAGGTTTGTTTAAGGAAGTTCTTGCTCTGGTTTCTTGGTTCGTAGCGGCATGGGTTGCTTATCACTACAGCAGCTATCTTTCTACTGAATGGCTTTCCACATTCCACCTAGATGAATTATTAAGTCTTGGCGTGAGCTTCTTGATTTTATTTGTTCTCACTTTAATCGCATGCGGCTTGCTCGGTAATGTCATTCAGAAAATTATTCTGTCTGCAGGCTTGAGTATGACTGATCGTTTTTTGGGGTTAATTTTTGGTTTATTGCGTGGAGGTCTCGTGATTGTTGTACTTGCCTCACTCGCCGCATTAACACCCATTCCTCAAAGTATTGCATGGCAAAAAGCGATTACCCGTCCAGCTATCGATATGGCAACGGGATTGATCTCAGGTTGGTTACCCCCTGACTGGGCGAAACAATTGAGTGATGCTATGCCAAAAATTACACCAACAGTTACACCTTCATTAACAATAGGGATCTAGGCTTATGTGCGGCATTGTCGGAACAGTTTCCCATTCCCCAGTTAATCAACTGCTTTACGATTCATTGCTGCTTTTGCAACATCGTGGACAAGATGCCGCAGGCATCGCCACAATGAATGGCAATTCATTCACAATGCATAAAGCAAATGGTTTAGTTCGAGATGTATTTAGAACTCGAAATATGCGCAGCTTACTTGGTAACGCGGGTATTGGACAAGTTCGTTATCCAACAGCCGGCTCTGCTAGCAGCGAAGAAGAGGCTCAACCTTTTTATGTAAGCGCTCCATACGGCATTATTTTGGCCCACAACGGTAACCTGACAAATGCACCAAGTTTGCGTGTGGAGATGGCATATCGCGATCGACGTCATATTAATACCAGCTCAGACACCGAAGTTTTATTAAATGTCTTGGCTGATGAGTTGCAAAAAGAAACCAATAGCGCCGCGCTTGATGAAAATGCTATGTTTAATGCAGTTACGGAAGTAACTAAACGCGTTAAAGGTTCGTATGCGGTTGTTTCTTTAATTGCGGGTTATGGTTTGTTAGCCTTCCGTGATCCGTTTGGTATTCGTCCATTGTGTATTGGTCGTATCGATACTCCTAAAGGCCCAGAGTGGATGGTCGCTTCTGAATCCGTAGCTCTTGAAGGCTTAGGCTTTACCGTCGTTCGCGACGTCAATCCTGGTGAAGCAATTTACATTGATTTAGATGGCAATTTTTCTACTCGTCAATGTGTCGAGAATGCTGTTTTAACGCCTTGTATCTTTGAATACGTTTACATGGCACGCCCAGATTCAACCATAGATGGTGTGACTGTTTATAACGTCCGTATGCGCATGGGTGATTACTTGGCTGAAAAGATTCGCGCCAATACTAATGTGGCAGAGATTGATGTTGTAATGCCTATTCCAGATTCAAGTCGTCCAGCTGCGATGCAGGTGGCAAAACGCTTAGGTATTGATTACCGCGAAGGCTTCTTTAAAAACCGTTATATCGGCAGAACTTTCATCATGCCTGGACAAGCGGTTCGTAAAAAGTCTGTACGCCAAAAATTAAATGCCATGCGCATTGAATTTAAAGACAAGACCGTTTTAATTGTTGATGACTCTATTGTTCGCGGAACAACCTCCTATGAAATCGTGCAAATGGCACGTGAATCAGGAGCCAAGAAAGTCATCTTCGCTTCTGCTGCACCTCCTGTGCGCTTTCCAAACGTCTATGGCATTGATATGCCAACCCGTAGTGAGTTGGTGGCTTATGGCCGTACCGATGAAGAGATTAATAAGATGATTGGTGCAGATCAACTTATTTATCAAAGCGTTGAAGATATGAAGCAGGCTGTTAAAGATATCAATCCCAATATTCAAAACTTTGAAGCCTCTTGTTTTGATGGTAACTACATTACAGGCGATATCAACGAGTCTTATTTAGATGCCTTGGAAGCCGCTAGAAATTCCACTGCAGCTAAAGCTGATCGCCAAGGTGATCCTAGCGACTTTGCTCGCTCACAACTTCACCTACATTTAGCAACCGAAGATTAATGAGAGATATCGAAACGCCCTGAAATGGGCGTTTCTTCAATTCGGTGTCAAAATAGAATCATGAAAAGTACAACTAAGCGTCAAAAGCCTGATTTTTCCAAACTTGCACTAGAGACTATTGCGGTTCGCGCTGGTACTCGTCGTACCGCTGAATATCAAGAGCACTCTGAAGCGATGTTCTTAACGTCGAGCTTTTGTTTTGAAAGCGCGGAATTGGCAGCCGATGGCTTCGCCCACGCCGACCAAGGTTTTATCTATTCAAGATTTACCAATCCCACAGTAAGCATGTTCCAAGATCGCTTGGCTGCGCTTGAGGGTGGTGAAGCTTGTATTGCTACATCCTCCGGAATGGCGGCGATTTTGACAACTGCAATGGCGCATTTGCAAGCAGGGGATCATGTTGTTTGTTCGCGTTCGGTATTTGGCGCAACGATTCAGTTGTTTTCAACAATACTTGGTCGTTTTGGAATCACCACGACTTACGTTGACTTGGCTGATACAAAAGCATGGCAGGCTGCTGTGCAACCAAACACCAAAATGTTTTACTTGGAAACACCATCCAATCCCTTGACTGATATTGCTGACATCAAGGCGATTTCTAAAATTGCCAAGAAAGCAAAAGCCTTATTTGCTGTAGACAATTGTTTCTGCACCCCAGCCTTACAAAAGCCATTGTCACTTGGTGCTGATGTCGTGATTCATTCAGCAACAAAGTATTTAGATGGTCAAGGCCGTGTCGTTGGCGGGGCCATTGTTGGTAGCAACGATTTTGTCATGGGGAAAGTATTTCCATTTGTTCGCACTGCTGGACCAACACTTTCAGCATTTAATGCCTGGGTGTTCTTAAAGGGTCTTGAAACGCTTGAGTTGCGGATGAAGCAGCAAAGTCAAAATGCACTTGCGCTTGCGCAGTGGTTAGAAAAACAACCTGGTGTTGAGCGCGTTTATCACCCTGGCCTGAAATCCCATCCACAGCATGCATTGGCAAAGCGCCAGCAAAAAGCGGGTGGGGCGATTCTGTCATTTACTTTAAAAGGCGGAAAGAAGGCAGCATTCAAACTCATTAACCAAACTAAGCTTTGCTCTATTACGGCAAACCTTGGTGATACCCGCACAACCATTACCCATCCTGCCACTACAACGCACTGTCGTGTCACACCAGAAGCGCGTAAAGCGGCTGGAATTACCGATGGCCTAGTACGCATTGCTGTTGGTTTGGAAAATGTTACCGACTTGATGAATGATCTCACGGGCGGCTTAAAAGCCCGCTAAGATTGCTCATGAGCTTTACTGATGCCACCCAATTCTGGAACGAACGTTTTAATAATGATGAATTCATATTTGGAAAAGCACCAAATGAATATCTTGTTAAACAAACTAAAGCGTATTTAACTCCTGGTCAAAAGGCACTTTGTATTGCTGACGGTGAAGGTCGTAATGGAGTATGGCTCGCCAAACAGGGTTTAGTTATTGAAGGTTTTGATGTTTCGGATATTGCCTTAGACAAAGCTAAGAAATTTGCTGATGATAATCAGGTAAATATTGACTACTCTTTTAGTGACGTAGATTCTTGGAATTGGCAGGCAAATTCCTATGACGCCATTGTTGCTATCTTCATCCAGTTTGCTGATCCTGCAATGCGTTTGCGTTTGTTTAAGAATATTCTTTTGGCTTTAAAGCCAGGTGGAATTTTTATTCTTCAGGGATATACCCAAAAGCAGTTAGAGTACAAAACTGGTGGACCAATATTGATTGACCATCTCTACACCGAAGAAATGATTCGTGAGATGATTTTAGGGTTAGAGATACTGGATCTGCAAAGTTATGATGCAATTCTTGAAGAGGGCACCCGTCATATTGGTATGTCAGCCCTGCTTGGGTTGACTGCGCGCAAACCTACTGCAGGCCTATAGCTAGCGTTTATTAATGTGAATCAAAGGGTTGCTTGATGGGAATCTTTGTAGCTTACCTAATTAAGGCGTCAAACCCTCAAAGACTGCATTAAAGTGCTTAAAGCATTCAAATGAAAGTCTGCATACAATACTAAATTGACCTCTTAGCAAGCGCTAATTGAGAGTCGTATAAATTAACTTATTTTTTAATGTTTCGCATGCGCGAATCGAATGAGGATTGATGATGAATCAACAACGTAGAGCTTTATTAAAGTATTCAGCAGTTTTTGGTTTGATGGCATCAGCTGGCTTAATCAGCGTTGCTCAAGCCGAAGAATGGAATAAGGCTGCATTTGAAGGTAAAAGCCTCGATGAGGTATTCAAAGCTCTAGGCACCGGTAGTAGCCCCGATAAATCTTCTGCGGTCACTTTAAATGCACCCGATATTGCTGAAAATGGCGCTGTTGTTCCCGTTGGTATTACAACGACTCTAAAGGCTGACCAAATGGCAATTTTGGTTGAAAAAAATCCCAGCACCTTAGCTGCTCAATTTTTTATCCCAGCTGGTACAGAGCCCTTTGTAACTACCCGCATCAAAATGGGTCAAACCTCTAACGTTTATGCCTTGGTTAAAGCCGATGGCAAGTGGTCAATGGCTGTTAAAGAAATTAAAGTCACCCTCGGCGGTTGCGGCGGTTGATTTCCCGCCCCCCCCCCCGGATTGATTCATTAATAAATTATTTAGATAGAGATAAAAATGTCAGATCCAATGCGCATTAGAGCAGCAGAAAAAGATGGAGTTGTAGACGTCAAGATTTTGATGAAGCACGACATGGAGTCTGGGCAGCGCAAAGATTCTTCAGGAAAGCTGATACCAGCCTGGTTTATTAGCTCCCTCAATGTTAAGGCTCAAGGCAAGGATGTGTTTAATGCCCATTTTGGCCCCGCAATCTCGAAGGATCCCTTTTTAAATTTTAAATACAAGGGCTCCAAAGGCGACAAGATTGTGGTCAACTGGGTTGATACAAAGGGCGATAAACGTAGTGATGAAGCTACAGCCACATAAGCAAACAATCAATAGATCCATTACATGAACTCAGCACGCGATATTTTTAAAAGCTTTCTTTTATTATTTGCATTGCTCATTGGCGGGCATCATGCTTATGCGCAATCTACCGCCGATGACATTGCCAAGTACCGGGAAATGATTGCAGAAGGAAACCCATCAGAACTTTATGAGATGGCAGGTGAGGAATTGTGGAAAACGCCTCACGGTCCAAAAAATGCAAGCCTGGAGAAATGTGATCTAGGCATGGGGCCTGGCGTTGTAGATGGCGCGTCTGCCCAGTTGCCGAGATACTTTAAAGATACCAATCGCGTGCAAGATTTAGAGTCACGACTGATGACTTGTATGGAAAAATTACAAGGTATACCACCACAGAGCATTATCGATGCTAAGTTTGGGGTTGGTCCCAAGAAAGATATGGATGCGATTGTTGCTTACGTGGTTACGCATTCCAAAGGAAAAAAAGTTAACGTCAGTATTGCCAATCCGAAAGAAAAGGCAATGTACGAAATGGGCAAAAGAGCCTTTTATTATGAGGCTGGACCATTTGATTTTTCATGCGCCTCTTGCCATGGATCTGCTGGTAAGCGTATTCGCTTACAAGACCTGCCTGACTTAACTACCCATGAAGGTGCAGTTATTGGCTGGGGTTCATGGCCCGCCTATCGTGTTTCTAGTGGGCAATTCTGGACTATGCAACAACGTTTGAATGATTGCTTTAGACAGCAACGTTTTCCATTCCCTATTTATGGCTCAGATGTCACGATTGCTCTGTCTATGTATATGGCTAAAAATGCCAATGGCGGAGTTATTCAAACCCCTGGACTAAAGCGTTAAGAATATGAAAATCTCTATGATCAACTCACTGAAAATTCGCCTCTTAATTTCGCTTTCCTTCGTACTTACTTTTTCAAGTATTAATGCATTGGCCCAAAAAAATCCAGACACTCAATTTAATAAAATGATGACTGAAAGCTTTCGGACTGAAGGCATTGCTAATGTAGATAGGATTATCCAAGATCGAACACAACAATTTTGTTCTGATCCAAAATTCGTTGCGAGCAAAGCTGGCGCCATTAAAGCTGTAGAAATACAAAATTTAAATATGGCTATGATTAGCCCACCTTCTGATGCTAACTATATGGGCGACTGGAAGAGTGGTGAAGCAATTGCCCAAAGTGGCCGCGGTGCAACATGGACTGATACTGCCAACACCACTAATGGTGGAGGCTGCTACAACTGTCATGAGATTGATAAAAAAGAAATATCCCATGGCAATATTGGTCCAAGCTTGTGGAATTACGGAAAAATTCGCGGCAACTCTCAAGAGGTTCTAACCTATACTTGGAATCGCATTAATAATTCCAAGGCATACAATGCCTGCAGCAATATGCCTAGATTTGGGCATTTTAAAATTTTGAATGAAAAACAAATCCAAGATTTAATGGCGTTATTACTTGATCCTCAGTCACCTGTAAATCAATAGGTCAAAGGATATGTCCATCAATCGTAGAGAATTTTTACAGACTTTAGCGGTCGCCTCTGCTGGTGGATTAGGTTTAAGCTCAAACTTTGCCATTGCTCAAGATTCAGCAAAAAAGTTTTATGAACTACCCAAGTTTGGCAATGTTCATTTACTGCATTTCACTGACTGTCATGCCCAACTATTGCCAATCTATTTTCGCGAACCGAATGTCAATATCGGTATTGGCTCACAAGAAGGTAAAACCCCACACTTAGTCGGTGAATATTTTTTAAAGGCCAATGGCATTCCCGCCGGAACTAGAGATGCTCATGCATTTACTTACCTAGACTTTACGGAAGCTGCTAAAACCTATGGAAGAGTCGGTGGCTTCGCCCATCTATCTACCCTAGTTAAGCAAATGAAAGTTTCTCGTCCAGGCTCTTTACTACTGGATGGTGGTGATACCTGGCAGGGCTCTGGTACAGCTTTGTGGACCAATGGTCAGGATATGGCTGATGCAGCTTTGGCTCTTGGGGTTGATGTGATGACTGCTCACTGGGAGATGACTCTCGGTGAGGATCGCGTTATGGAAATCATTAATAAAGATTTCAAGGGAAAGATTGATTTCATAGCGCAAAACATCAGAACGGCTGATTTTGGTGATGCGGTTTTTCCTTCCTACACCATGCGCAATATGAATGGTGTGCAGGTAGCCATTATTGGTCAGGCGTTTCCCTACACGCCTATTGCCAATCCACGTTATATGGTTCCTAACTGGACATTTGGAATTCAAGAAGAAAACCTGCAAAAGACGATTGATGAAGTAAAGGGTAAAGGCGCTAAAGTGGTGGTGCTCTTATCTCATAACGGCATGGATGTGGATTTAAAACTGGCATCGCGTGTACGTGGATTACATGCCATTCTAGGCGGACATACCCATGATGGTGTTCCTATACCGGTTCAGGTAAAGAACCCTGGTGGAATGACTTTGGTGACCAATGCAGGCTCAAATGGAAAGTATTTAGGCGTACTTGATTTTGACGTTAAAGGCGGTAAACCTGCCGACTTTAAATACAAACTTTTTCCTGTTTTCTCGAATTTGATTCCTGAAGATAGGTCTATGGCGGATCTAATTCAAAAAATCAGAAAGCCATTCGAGTCAAAGCTTCAAGAAAAACTGGCAACAACAGACGCTTTGCTTTATCGGCGTGGTAATTTCAATGGTAGTTTTGATCAAGTAATTCTAGATGGTTTAATGGCTCAAAAGAATGCAGAAATTGCATTTTCGCCAGGCTTCCGCTGGGGAACAACATTATTACCAGGTCAAGCTATCACGATGGAGGATCTGCTGGATCAAACGGCAATTACCTATCCTTACACTACCTTGAGCATGATGTCGGGCCAGACAATCAAGACGGTCTTGGAGGATGTTGCAGATAATTTGTTCAATCCAGACCCTTACTATCAGCAAGGTGGTGACATGGTAAGGGTAGGGGGCTTGCAATACACGATAGATCCTGCGGCAGCAGCTGGCCAGAGAATATCGGAAATGCGCCTAAACGGTAAATTGATTGACGCCGATAAATCCTATCGCGTTGCCGGATGGGCTCCAGTTAGTGAAGAAGCTAAAAATCAAGGTGGAGAGCCCATATGGGATGTCATTGCTCGTCATCTACGCGACATCAAAACCGTTCAGTCAGTGAAGTTGAACGAACCCGTAATTAAGGGTATAGCTGGAAATCCTGGAATAGCTCCAGTTTAATAATCAAAGGACTCAGATGAATATTTTCAAATCAATGGCAGTAAGATTTTTTCTTGTTCTGTCATCATTAATCCCTTTTGTGCTGCCAGCCTATGCGCAGCAAGCCGCGGCCCCTAGTAAAGTTATTTATCACATTGATGATGCTCAAGAGCAGGCGCTCAAAGGTTTGCGTAACATTCGCAATCATCTAGATGTCTCTCCTACAACGCAAATTATTGTCGTTACCCATGGCAATGGAGTAGACATGTTGTTAGATGGTGCCAAGGATAAAAAGAATGATGTTGAATATGCCCCATTGGTTGCAGCCCTAAAATCTCGCGGAGTCCGCTTCGAGGTCTGTGAAATTACACTCAAAAATAGAGGCTTAAAAAAAGATGAATTTATTCTCGATGCTGACTTTACCCCTTCGGGCGTAGTCAGAATTGCTGATTTGCAGTTCAAAGACCATTACGCCTACATAAAACCTTAATCTGCTGGAATTAGGCTTGCGGCTTTAAAATAGTTACATAAAGCGTTTTTTGAGATTTAACGATCTTGAGCAGGTAGATCTTGTTTTTGCTAACGCTAAAATTTAAAAAGATGGGATTCGTTTGATGACTATTAACTGGGTTGACTTTACGCCTATGCCAGCGCTATTGGGAGGCTTGATATTAGGCCTGTCAGCAGTCCTTTATGTCGTTCTTCATGGCAGAATTTTAGGCATTAGTGGAATCGTCTCCGGTCTCTTACGTCCACAAAAGGACGATTATCTTTGGCGCTTTGCCTTAGTCTTTGGCCTTTTAACTGCGCCGTTCTGGGCAATGGCGCTTTTTGAACTCACGCTTTATCCAATCATTGATGCTGATTGGCTTGGGATTATTGTTGCTGGTCTATTGGTTGGTTTTGGTTCAGTTTATGGCTCAGGATGCACTAGTGGACATGGAATCTGTGGTCTATCGCGCCTATCGCCTCGGTCCTTAGTGGCGACTGCTACCTTCATGCTTTCGGGATTCTTGGTTGTTTATATTATTCGTCATGTAATAGGGGCCTAAGATGAGAAAGCACTTTAGCCTTATTAGCCAGTATTTAATCGGTGTGATGTTCGGCTTTGGATTAATCATTTCGGGTATGACCAATCCTCAGAAGATCTTAAATTTTCTTGACATCACTGGTTCTTGGGATCCATCGCTCATATTCGTCATGGGCGGAGCGGTATTGGTTGGCCTAGGTGGCTTTTACCTGGTTACTAAGCGCAGCGAGGCTTTTTTTGGTGGGGTATTACATATCCCAAAAAGACGCGATATGACCAAGCCTTTGATTATCGGCTCCCTGATGTTTGGGGCGGGCTGGGGTATTGCAGGGTTTTGCCCTGGACCTGCGATTGTTTCACTTGGATCCGGACAAATTAAGGCACTTGTTTTTGTGCTTGCTATGCTAGTCGGCATGATAATTTGTGATCGCTTTTTTACAGGTCATAAAAGTAAACCATAATGCATCAACTTTTTAAGAATCCTTCTTCTTATCTATTAAAGGGGTATCAATGAGTCTTCCTATCGCTTGTCATAACGATTTATTTGGCACTGCTGGTCAAATTACACCCGAGCAATTAACTGAGGTAGTTGCATTGGGTTATAAAAGTGTGATCAATAATCGTCCTGATTTAGAGGGTGGTCCAGAGCAACCTGCGAATGCGGTAATTCAGGCGAAAGCTGAGAGCTTGGGTTTGGCATACGCTTATTTACCAGTAGTCAGTGGCTCTTTAACGCCTGATCAAGTTGTGGAGATGGCACGTTTGTTGAAAACAATGCCGGCACCTATTTTGGCCTTTTGCCGTTCAGGCGCTCGCTCTACCAATCTTTATCAACTTGCTTTACAAGTTTGTTAAGTAAAACCTATGCGTATTGAAATTCCTGAAGAAAAGCGATTTGTGCATGAAATGCTCATGCCCATCCGTTGGGGTGATATGGATGCCTTTGCACATGTTAATAACACCATCTTCTTTCGATACATGGAGCAGGCTAGGGTAGAGTGGATTGAGTCCTTGGGCTTTAAGCTGGCCGTGGATTCAACAGCGATGTTAATGGTCAATGGATTTTGCAATTTCTATCAACAGCTCTCTTATCCAGGGGAGTTGATTTTAAAAACTTATATTGGATCAATAGGCAAGTCTAGTGTTGACCTTTATACAACCATGAGCCTTACTACAAGCCCAGATGTTTTAGCGGCCGCAGGAGGAGCCACCATGGTTTGCGTTGATCTTAGCACCAATAAATCTATTCCATGGCCAGAATCCATTCTTCAAAAGATAAACTAGGATCCATTCTTGCAACCTAGTAATCACCATATTTTAAAAATTGAACAATTGAGCTCAGAGCTTGATAGTTTTGATGCCATTATTGATGTGCGCTCACCAGCTGAATTTGCTTTAGACCATATTCCGGGTGCAATAAATTATCCAGTTCTGGATAATGAAGAGCGGATTCAAATTGGCACACTATATAAACAAGTCTCACCATTTGCCGCAAAAAAACTGGGCGCTGCTTTGGTCTCCCGAAATATCGCAAATCATCTTGAGCACTCCTTAATTGATTTACCTCGTGAATGGCGTCCTCTTATCTATTGTTGGAGAGGTGGAGAGCGTAGTGGGGCCTTTACTCATATCCTGAACCGCATAGGCTGGAAAGCTATGCAACTTGAAGGTGGCTATCAAGGATTTCGGCGCACCGTAATTGATGGTTTAGATCAGGCTGCCAAGGACTATTCATTTCAAGTTATCTGCGGTATGACAGGTAGCGGCAAAACCCGAGTGCTGCATGAGCTCAAAGCACTAGGTGCGCAAGTGTTAGATCTTGAGGGTTTGGCAATTCATAGGGGATCAGTGCTTGGTAACGAGCCCAATATCGAGCAGCCCTCTCAAAAAGGTTTTGAAACAAATCTATGGGGCGCCTTTCGATCACTTGATCCTTCTAAGCCTGTCTTTGTTGAGTCTGAAAGTAAAAAAGTAGGGGGCCTGCATGTGCCCGATCCCTTGATGGAAAAAATTCGTAACGGAAAATGCATTGAGCTCCGCTCATCAACTTCTACCCGCGTATCCTGGTTGCTACGTGAATACCATCACTTTCTTACCGATACCGATAACTTCAAACATAAATTAAGCCTTCTGACTTCACGCTATGGAAAAGTGCAAATCGAAAAGTGGAATGAAGCTATTGATGCAGGGAAATTTGATGGCCTAGTTGAAGAATTATTGGTCATGCACTATGACCCTTCATATCAATCTTCTATCGAACGTAATTTCCCTCATTACGATGAGAATTACTTCGTTCAACTAAATGACGATAGCGATCAATCTTTCCAACAAGCAGCGCAAGCCATTCTTGAAAAAGTGAGTTAGTCACATGACTATTGGACGCCGCCATCACCGTTACTACGATCTACTTTTAACGGCTTTTGTTGTCGTATTGCTGTGTTCAAACTTCATTGGTGCAGGTAAAGCTGCTGTTATCCATTTACCCTATTTTGGTGATTTTCCTTTTGGCGGCGGCGTGCTGTTTTTCCCCATTGCATATTTTTTTGGCGATGTCTTAACTGAAGTGTATGGGTATTCATACGACAGAAGAGCGGTTTGGGTGGGCTTTGTAGCGCTAGCATTTGCCGCGATCATGGCGCAAATTGTGATTGCCTTACCTCCTGCACCAGGCGCTTACATGACCAACTATCAACAGGGCCTTGAGACTGTTTTTGGTAATTCTTGGCGTATCGCTCTAGCATCCATGATGGCATTTTGGTGTGGCAGCTTTACCAATAGCTATGTTTTGGCCAAAATGAAGATTTTGACAAAAGGGCGATTTCTTTGGTTGAGGACTATTGGATCCACAGCGGTTGGCGAGCTGATTGATTCATCCTTGTTTTATATGCTTGCCTTCTACGGACTCTGGTCGACCCAGCAGGTAGTTGAAGTAGCTCTGGCTCAATACGTGCTCAAAACCTCCTGGGAGGTCTTGGCTACCCCATTAACGTATTACCTCGTTAACCTTCTCAAGCGCAAGGAAAATGAGGATTATTACGATACAGATACGAATTTCACGCCATTTAGAGTCAAAGTGTGAGTTTGGCCGTAAAAGAGCCTCAAAACCGTTAAAATAACGCTCTTTGCGCACTTGTAACAAGTGCGCCGATTTTATTCATTCTCAGAAAGCTAGAAAACATCCGTGCTGTCCGCATCTAATATCACCATGCAGTTCGGGGCAAAGCCCCTGTTTGAAAACATTTCCGTTAAATTTGGCGGTGGTAATCGCTACGGCTTGATTGGCGCCAATGGTTGCGGTAAGTCTACCTTTATGAAAATTTTAGGTGGTGAGCTTGAGCCTACCAGCGGAAATATCAGTCTTGACCCAGGTATTCGTTTGGGTAAATTGCGTCAGGATCAGTTTGCCTACGAAGATATTCGCGTATTAGATGTTGTGATGATGGGTCACGAAGAAATGTGGAAAGCAGCTGCTGAGCGCGATGCTATTTACGCCAACCCGGATGCAACTGATGAAGATTACATGCGTGCTGCTGAGCTTGAAGGAAAGTACGCTGAGTATGGTGGTTATACCGCCGAAGCCAAAGCAGGTGAATTGCTCCTAGGTATTGGTATTCCAATTGACCAACACAATGGACCGATGAGCAGCGTAGCTCCTGGTTGGAAGTTGCGCGTTTTACTTGCTCAAGCTTTGTTTTCAGATCCAGACGTCTTATTGTTAGATGAGCCAACCAATAACTTGGATATTCACTCCATTCATTGGCTTGAAGATATTCTTAATGACATCAAGAGCACGATTGTGATCATTTCCCATGATCGCCACTTCTTAAATCAAGTGTGCACGCATATGGCTGACATGGATTTTGGAACTCTTAAAGTCTATCCCGGAAATTACGATTCCTATATGCTTGCCTCCGTGCAGGCACGCGCTCAGCAAATGAGCTCAAACGTAAAAGCAAAAGAAAAAATTGCTGAACTACAGGCTTTCGTTGCGCGATTTTCTGCAAATGCTTCAAAAGCGCGTCAAGCGACCTCACGTCAAAAGCAATTAGAGAAAATTGAAATCACTGAGGTCAAGCCTTCTTCACGTCAAAATCCCTTTATTCGTTTTGACTCAGAGAAGAAGCTTCACAACATGGCTGTTGAATGTAATGGCCTGACTAAAGCATTTGACAGAGTGATTTTTAAGAACTTGAAGTTAAGTATTCGTGCCGGTGAAAAGATTGCCATCATCGGTCAAAACGGTGCTGGTAAAACCACCCTTTTAAAGTGCATCTTAAGCAAGCGTTTTGGCGGCATCCCTGCTGATAGCGGTGATGTGAAGTGGGCTGAGAATGCCAACGTAGGCGTTATGCCACAGGACAATACAGAGCTTTTCGCTAAAGATGAGACTTTGATGGACTGGATGAATGCTTGGCGCTACAGCGGTGATGACGATCAAGTTATTCGTGGAACCTTAGGTCGCTTGCTTTTCTCTGGTGATGATATTGGTAAATCCGTAAAGGTTTTATCTGGTGGAGAAAAAGGACGCATGATTTGGGGCAAGTTAATGCTTCAAAAATACAACGTCCTAGCAATGGATGAGCCAACCAATCACATGGATATGGAGTCGATTGAGAGTTTACAAATTGCTTTAGAGAAATACGAAGGCACTTTGATCTTTGTTTCTCACGATCGTGAATTTGTCTCTGCATTGGCTAACCGTATTCTTGAAGTTAAGATGGACGGCACTATTTCTGATTACTCTGGTACTTATGAAGAGTACTTAAGAAGCCAGGCGTTAGCGGGATAATAAACTTCAGGGTTAATGAAAATTAACCCTGTTTTTTTGATTATTTAGTTTCTTTGATCTGTCGCTGGAATCGCATTGCGGTTCCTTCAGCGCGAATACGCTTCCAAACAGTATCCTTTTCCTCTGGGCTAAAAAATACCCAGTTACTCACTTCATGAAGTGTTCTGCCGCATCCCTGGCAAATCTCGTCGTAAAGCGTTGTGCAAACTCCAATACAAGGTGAATCAGAAGCATCATCACCCGTAGAAAGTGAGTGTGACCCATCTTGGGAATCGAGCTTGGAGTTAGACGTCATGGCAGTACTTTAGTCGATTTCAGCGGAGTATGCTCAGCAAGCTCATCCACATAAGCAGCCATTCCTGCCTGTTCACGCTTTAAGTAAAGCTTCACTGCATTAGAAAATTGTTCATCTGCTAACCAATGCGCGGACTGAATAGTTTTAGGCAAAAATCCCCTTGCCATCTTGTGCTCTCCCTGAGCACCACCCTCCAAAGTTTGAATACCTTCACGAATGCAATATTCGATAGCTTGGTAATAGGACAATTCAAAATGTAAGCAGGGGATGTACTCTATAGAACCCCAATAACGACCATATGCGTTAGCGTTTTCTTTATCAACGATGAGTAATGCGCTAGCAATGGGAGATCCGTCTTTACTAGCTATGATGAGATGTAAGTTCTCAGGCATTTTCTGAACGAGAAGTTTAAAAAGCTCAGGATTTAAATAGGGCTGTGAACCATGTTCGATATAGGTATTGGCATAACAGCGATAGAAAAACTCCCAATCAGCATCTGAACTTTCCTGTCCGGGTATATGAGAAAAAGTAATTCCGTAACTCAATACCTCTGATCTTTCACGGCGAATATTCTTGCGCCTTTTCATATTAAGAGCAGAAAGAAAATGTTCAAAGTTTTCGTAGCCTTGATTTTGCCAATGAAACTGAACGGAATCACGCAACATGAATTCATGCTCAACCAAAGCCTTTAATTCATTTGCCATTGGAAATAAAACATGTATTGAGGAGAGCTCATTCTGGATAGCAATCTCTTTAAGACTATTCAATAAAACCTCTTGAATAGAGTTCTTATCGTGATTGTCTTTAACCAGCAGGCGCGACCCTTGAACAGGGGTAAATGGAATGGCTGATAAGCACTTGGGGTAATAATTTAAGCCATGCTGTTGATAGGCTTCGGCCCAAGCCCAATCAAAGACAAACTCCCCATAAGAGTGTTGTTTCAAATACATTGGCATAGCGCCAACTATTACAGAGGAACTATCCTTAACAATTAAATGGGCTACCTGCCAACCCGTTTCCCCGCCAACGCAACCAGCCTCTTCAAGAGCGTTTAAGAATTCATACTTTAAAAAAGGTGTGCTATCGGGAGATAGGAGGGCATTCCATTGGCCAGCATCTACTTGTGCAAGACCTGGAATAATCTCGAGTTGATAGGAGTCAGCTTTCAATTCTTAGTGCTGAATCAACTCAATTTTGTAGCCATCAGGATCAGTTACAAAGGCAATCACTGTATCCCCACCTAATACCGGTCCGGCTTCACGAGTAACATTCCCACCAGAAGCTTTAATTTTTTCACAAGCTGCATAAGCATCTGGCACGCTGATGGCAATATGGCCATAGGCAGTACCAAGGTCGTATGAATCAACCCCATAGTTGTAAGTAAGTTCAAGCTCTGATTGGCCGTCTTTATTACCTTGTCCATAACCCACAAAGGCCAGGGTATATCTTTGCTCTGGACGCTCAGTAGTGCGCAGCAAGTTCATGCCTAATATCTTGGTGTAAAAATCAATAGAGCGAGTCATATTGCCGACTCTGAGCATGGTGTGTAGGATCATCATGGTTTTGAATATAACGCTATTCTTTAAATTGGGTTGGACATAAAAAACCCAGGCATTAAACCTGGGTTTTTTTGACATATTCAATAATTATTGAATTTTTGCTTTGGCGCGAAGCTTTTGCATCATTTCAGCAAATTTAGCTTTTTGCCAATTTTGATCGGAAGCAATCATCTGTTTAAGCTGATCCTTTACCGACTCATAGTCAGGCGCCTTAACATCACGCGTGTCATCCATTTTGATGATGTGCCAACCGAATTGAGTCTTTACAGGCTTGTCGGTCATCTGCCCCTTTTTGAGTGGCACCATGGCCTTTGTAAACTCAGGTACCAATGCCTTATCGCTAACCCAACCTAGATCTCCTCCATTAGGTGCGGAGCCAGGATCTTTAGATTTGGCTTTAGCAAGATCTTCAAATTTAGCGCCGGATTTAATTTGAGCGATAAGCGCATTTGCGTCTGCTTCTTTTTCAACCAGAATATGTTCTACGTGATATTCCTTGCCTGAGTACTGGCTTTTCATGGACTCATATGCAGCTTTCAGCTCTGCTTCGGTGAAGCCTTCTTTAGCTACATAGTCTTGAAATACTGCCGATACCAAGATGCCCATGCGTGATTGTTCAATTTGATCGCGCACAGATTCATTTTGGGTAATTTCACGTTTATCCGCTTCTTGCAAAATGAGTTCACGCGTCACCAACATTTCACGACCTTGGTCGCGAACCTGGGGGTTATCTGGCTGACCAGATTTTTGAACAAGCTTATCCAATTGTGCTTTCGGAATAGGTTTGCCATTCACAATAACGGCGTTTTGAGCAAATGCTGCGCCAGTGAAGAGACTTGCGCTGATAGCGCTAATACTTGCGAGTTGACGTATAGAGGCCATGAAATTTAAGTGATTTTGAGGTTAAAAAGGGCTAAATAGCTATATTAATGCAGAGCGGGGGATTAGCCTACTTCATCGGGGCTGAGCGCCACTATGGTCAAAGCATGAATATCGGCTGGAAAGTGGCATGCAAGCGCCGCATATATGGCTCGGTGCCTTGAAACGAGGTTTAGGCCCTTGAATTCAGGGGCTGTAATGCTGATCTTAAAATGACCGCCACCCGATGCCGCTCCAGCATGGCCTGCATGAAGGTGGCTTTCATCCTCAATATTAAGCCTTACCAGCTGAAAAGCTTTTCTCAGGTCTGCATCAAATCTGCTCATGCGGGCTTGGTTTGTACTCATTCTGGGGAATGCTCCATGTGGCGAGTCAGCCAAACACCCTGGGCAATCACAAAAGCCAGGAGGAGACCGGTACTTCCGAATAACTTGAAGTTCACCCAGGTTTCTTCTGAGTACTCAAAAGCTACATAAAGATTGAGGGCACCCATTAGGAAAAAGAAAATGGCCCAAGCGTGATTTAACTTATGCCAGATGGAATGCGATCCGTGAGGTTTGAGGGTAATTTGTTTACCCATCATTACCTGAATCCAATTTTTTTGAAAGAACTGAGCGCTGATAAAAAGTACGGCTGAAAACAGCCAATACAGCGCAGTCGGCTTTAACTGAATAAAGGTTTTGTTGTGCAAAAAGATGGTCAGACTACCAAATACCAAAATCATCACAAGACTTACCCATTGCATAGCATCGATTTTGCGATGACGGTAGTACACCCACAAAATCTGCAAAATGGTGGCAACCATCGCAACAATAGTTGCACTGTAAATATCGCCAAACTTAAAGGCGATAAAAAATAAAATAATAGGGAAGAGATCAAATAGAAATTTCATTGCTTAATTATCCAGGTATTTATGTCATTTACTTTGATTCTGCGGGTTTGACTTTCTCGCTTGGCTCAAATTTGAGCGATGCTGAGTTAATGCAATACCTTAAGCCGGTTGGTTGAGGTCCATCATCAAAGACATGTCCTAAGTGGGCATTGCATTTTGAGCAGCGCACTTCAGTCCGAATCATGCCATGGGTAGTATCTCGATGCTCAATAATAGCGCTCTGATCTGCGGGGGAGTTATAGCTTGGCCAACCGCATCCAGCATCAAATTTTGTATCCGAGGCAAACAAAGGAGTTCCACAACAAACGCATTTATATTGACCCTTATCCCAGTGGTCCCAGTATTTTCCTGTAAAAGGCCTTTCGGTTGCTCCCTCTCTTGCAACCCTGTATTCCACATCACTTAATTCTTTTTTGTAGTCTTGGTCTGTTTTTGTCATCATGCGTCCTTTATACAATGATCGCCCAGATCTTTACATCTCTATGAAGAGCAACTGACAGATACATGCTCTGCATCGGGGCCGGGGGGTTTTGAATACTCTTCATTTTCGATCTGTTCATCAAATGGATGACTGAGAATTTCGAATAGTTTTTTAATTTCTGAAAAATCATCTTTTTGCGCCTTTTCAATAGCCACTTGTGCAAGATGATTGCGAAGAATAAACTTTGGATTGACTTGATTCATTAATCGACTTCTTTCGAGGTCATCAGCGGATTCGGCTTGAAGTCTAGTTAAGTAATCTGTAAACCATTGATCAATATTGTCCCGATCAATAAATTGGTCCCTTAGTGAGATATCGGTTATTGCTGAGGCGCTTTTTACTTGAGACAACTCGCGAAAAAAGCAAGTGAAGTCTACTTTGGAATCATGCATCGCTTGCAACAACCGCTCTATCAATTGCACATCGCCATCTAGACTGGCTTGTAACCCTAACTTTTGACGAAAGCGAGATTGCCATGCCTGTGCGTAGGTAACAGAAAAGTCATCTAAAGCTGCCTTTAATAAAGTCTGAGCCTGCTCATCAGAATAGTTAACCTGGATCAGCGGTAGCATTGAGCTAGCCAAGCAGGCCATATTCCAATGCATGATTTGGGGTTGACGATGATAGGCATATCGACCACCTTGATCGCTATGGTTGCAGATATGGTCTATTTGAAAATAATCCAAGAATCCAAAAGGCCCATAGTCAATCGTGAGGCCTAATGCGCTAATGTTATCGGTATTGAGTACACCATGACAAAAACCCACAGCTTGCCAGTGTGCAACGAGTAGTGCATTTCGTTTGCAGATTGCTGAAAAGAGCGCAAGGTAGGGGTCACTGGTATCTAAACACTCTGGATAGTGGTCATTAATTAATAAGTCGGCTAATTCTTTGAGGCGATTATTTGCCCCTAAGGATGCGAAATGCTCAAAGTGTCCAACGCGAATAAAGCTAGGTGCGAGTCGAGCACAAACGGCAGCGGTTTCTAGGGTTTCACGTACTATCGTTTGCTTGCTGCCGACAACAGATAAAGCGCGACTCGTTGGTATTCCAAGTGCATGCATCGCCTCACTACATAAGAATTCTCTGATAGAGGATCGCAATACAGCGCGCCCATCACCCATTCGGGAATATCGTGTTTTTCCTGAACCTTTAAGCTGTAACTCTTGACCGGCAATTTCACCAAGCAAGATGGCGCGCCCATCACCTAGTTGACCGGCCCACATGCCAAATTGATGACCACTATAAGCGGTAGCTTTAGGCTCTAAAAATTGATGGTTTTCACCTGAGATTTGGTTGCCAGCAAGAATATCGAGCCACCCTTTATCAATTGGAAATCCATCGCCAGATAAGGGGAGGCCAATTAGCTCTGCAGCAGATGGCGATAAGGCAACCCAATAGGGGTCGATAATTGGAGTGGGGGAGATAGCGTGACAAACATCGTCACCACTTAAGGTAAAGGCCATATTCGTCTATTCTATGGGGAATTCCCTTGGCCGTCTTAAGCTACTAAAATAACCCTATGACAAATACAGTTCAAATCAACGCTGCCACCCAATTAGCCAATCTTGGTGAGGAGCTTAATGTTCCCTTTTTGAAGCTTTTAGGGGTTCGCTTAATCAGTGCAGAAATGGGTAAAGGAGAAATTCTCCTAGCCCTCAAGCCAGAACATACCAATACATGGGAAGTAGCCCATGGCGGTGTTCTTCTGACATTAATGGATGTGGCGATGGCTGTTGCGGCTCGCTCTGCAGATCCTGGTGATCGCAGTGTTGTAACGATTGAATTAAAAAATAATTTCATGCAAGCTGCTAACGGAATATTGCGTGTCAAGGCGGATACTGTTCGTCACACGGCCACCATGGCATTTTGTGAAGCTAAGCTTTATAACGATCTAGGTGAAGTGTGTTGTATGGCTACGGGAACCTTTAAATACCTGAAACGTTTACCATCACGTAATGCCAATGGCGAACGTGTGGTGAACGATGACCATCGTACTGTCTGATCTTTTAGGGACTAAACCGCTAAATTGGAACCAGATGCGGCGCTAATTTGTCCAGTTACTACATCGTGACCAATGGTGCCGTTCATATCAAAGCGCCGCTCAACCATTTCAAAATTACCATCTTTACGCACTCTCAGAATGGTGCTTGCACGGGTGCCATAAGAGGGTGTTTTAATAAATGCCGCAGACAAGGCTTTTTCCCAATCTTTACTGACACCAGTACTAGGTAACTCGTGATCGCTAGCTTGATGCGAATCAGCTAGAAGGTGCAAGTATTGGTCAGCATTTCTGAGATCCCCATGGTCCATGGCTAAAGTTTGCGCAAAGGCAGCAACCCGATGATTTACCTTAGGCCATGGCGTATCTAACATAGCATTTGACAGACCATAAACACCCGGGGTTAATGGTTGAGCTGGGTAAATTTTACGAGGGCGAACTTTTTCACCCATCATCAAGCGATTACTAACCCAATGCATTTCAGCATTTTCGGGGTCGCTTAAGTCAGCCATCAGTAAATTAAAGCCGTTGTATTGCTCAAACCGCTTCGAGTTCTCTTGAACAAAGTTTATAGGGCGAGCTTGACCAGCAAGATACATGAGCGATAGTTCACCGCGGGTTCTGGAATCTGGCTTTTTTTCACTTGGCGCACGTACATTCGTGAGCGCGGCAAAACGGCCGGCATTTGAAAATCCCAACCAAGTTCCAGGACTGCCTAAAACATCTGCTCGATCACGACCAGCCAAAATATGAGGATGCTCTGGCCACCAGGAAATTCCTTCGGTATCGCGTTCATAGAATTCATCACGATTAGCTGCAACGACTAGCGGATAGTCGGGATGAGATTTCCAGGCAAAAAGGATTAGACACATATATTTTGGAAATCAAATTTCTATTAAAGGGTAGGGCAGTAAATCTATGATTAACTCTGGCCCATCAGTTGAGCCTAAATGCAACTTCCCGCTCTCAAGAGCCTCTAATTTGCATTCAATCTGCAGTTCAATTCGATTCGAGATAAATGGATTGGATGCAGAAAGCACCACCATTCCAGCAGGCTGCGCCGGATCGTTTGAATGAAACACTTCCAAGCCAGGCTGACAGAAATCCGGACCAACTTCAGCACTCTCATTCATCAAGTGAGCTAACTGCAACCTTCTTTTAATCACTCCGCGATATTGACTGCGAGCAACGATTTCCTGACCTGGATAGCAACCTTTTTTGAAATCCACCCCTTCAACAGATTCAAAATTAATCATTTGTGGCACAAATTGTTCTTGGGTTGCCAAAACAATTCGAGGAATGGCGCTAATCACTTCTAGGTAATTCCAGGTCTTAAAGGCGTTATCCACATTAACTAGGTCTTCAGATAAATTATTCTGGCTAGCCTGCAAAAACCGGGAAACACTTTGACCTGCTATCAAGACATCTGGCAGTCTCAACGTAAAGCTTTCAGGATCATCGGTTGCGGGTGTTATTTGACCTTCTAATCCATATTGACCGGTTACCATCCATTGATTAGAAGCATCTACCACCTTCACTTTGGATCTTAAGACAAACATCGATAAACGCTTGGCAAAGGCAGCGGCGATATCTTTGGAGATAAATAAGGCAAAACGATCATCAGCAGACTCGTTTGCGGGATATAGTCCCATCCATGAACTAGCCATCAAACGCCCTTTAGGACTGCAATAGCCAACCAATCTGACTGCCAAATGCCCTTGGGCTAACTGAGGCGGGTAGGTGCGCTCTAGTCCTAAAACAGCATTGGTCAGTTGATTATGTAAAAAGCTGGCTGCATCTGGACCTTCTACAATAATGAGACCCCATTGAGGTAAAGGGCAAAGACCAGATTGAATTTGGCCAGTGGGCATGGAGGTGTTTTGCTGGTGAATTGTCATGAGCTTTTATCATAGCCTGATGAGCAAAAAATTTCATAGGCGTAATCTATTTGTTAAAAATGCCAAGTCACATCCACTAAGCAATCTGTTGATATGGGTTGTTGTCTTAGCTGGTTTGGTCTACGGCATGATTTTTTTATGGCCCGTAGTTCCTTCACAGGCCAATACCCCTGATTTACATGCCTATAAGGTCAAAATACAAGCTCAATCGAGCCTCATGAGTATTGGTGAGCAGCTTGCACAACAGGGTATCCAAACCTTCCCACTGGGGTTTTTCATTGGTGCTAGAGCTTTATTCGTGGGTTCCAAGCTAAAACCTGGTACCTACCTGTTTTTGCCTAATGCAAGCCTTGGTCAAATCCTGTTGCAAATAGCTAGAGGTGATCGGGTGAGAGAAACCATTGCCATTATTCCGGGCATGACAATCTGGCAATTGCGAGCACTAGTAGATGCGCACCCCGCTTTAATTCATAAAACTGCAGGAATGAGTTCAAAAGAGCTCTTGTCTCTTTTGAATTTAAACTACCCAGGAGATGAGGGTCTTTTCTTTCCGGATACCTACGTATTTGACCCTGATGAGTTGGACACTACGATCTATCTAAAAGCCTCACAGGCCATGCAAAAGCAACTAACCCAAGCATGGGGCCAAAAAAGTGCTGAAAGCCCCCTTAAAACGCCATATCAGCTTTTAATTCTTTCTTCTATTGTTGAAAAAGAAACGGGCAAGGATTCCGATCGAGATTTGGTCGCTGCAGTCTTTATTAACCGATTAAATAAAGGCATGCCTCTACAAACAGATCCCACCATTATTTATGGGATAGGACCTCGTTTTGATGGGGATATTAGAAAATCCGACCTTCGCAAAGACAGTCCCTACAATACTTACATGCACAAAGGTTTGCCTCCAACCCCCATAGCGATGCCCAGTCGTGAATCCCTGCTAGCCGCAGTTCATCCGGCCAATAGCAGTGCACTCTATTTTGTTGCGCGAGGCGATGGCAGTAGTCATTTCTCATCCACCTTGAATGAGCATGAGGATGCTGTAAATCGCTACCAACGCAAACCTGCTGCTAAAACCCGTTCAAGCAAATAATTTAATCAACATGACAGCTCAATACCCAGGATATTTCATCAGCTTTGAAGGCATTGATGGAGCCGGCAAAAGTACCCATATAGAAGCATTTGGTCGTTTGATGCATGAGCGCTTTCATGATCGCGAAATCGTCATAACACGTGAGCCGGGCGGAACCTCTCTAGGCGAGCAACTCCGCAATTTGTTGCTAAATACCCCCATGCATTTAGAAACTGAAGCGTTGTTGATGTTTGCAGCGCGCCGTGAACATCTTGCACAAGTCATTGAACCAGCGCTTCAAGCGGGAAAAATTGTCATTTCCGATCGCTTTACTGATGCGAGTTTTGCATACCAAGGAGGGGGGCGGGGCTTAAGCATCGAAAAGTTGAATGAATTAGAAAGATGGGTTCAGGCATCCCCTGAAGGCGGCCTCATACAACCAAATCTGACGATCCTTTTTGACTTACCTGGAATAGTTGCAGAGGCACGCAGGTCTCAAGTAAGAGCGCCGGATAAATTTGAACAAATGGACTTAGACTTTTTTGAAAAGGTTCGCCAAGAGTACCTTCGCAGGGCTAAGGCTGATCCAAAACGCTTTTATCTGGTGGATGCGACCCATACCAAAGAAGCTATTTGGGATGAATTAAAAGATATCGAGATTTCTATCTAGATGGCATCAAATAAGATCGCACCATGGTTGCAACCTCTTTGGGATGGTTTAAATTTCAACGCCTTCCCAAGCGCTATTCTGTTGCATGGCCAGTCGGGTATTGGAAAGTTTAAATTTTCAATTGAATTAGCTAAAGCGCTTTTATGTGAAAGCAAGGATGCTTCCCTTAAGCCATGCAATCATTGCGAAGCCTGCCATTGGTTTGATACTGGTAACCATCCTGACTTTATTGCCTTAGTGCCGCAAACCCATCGTAAGCTACTTCCGCATGGTGATCTGGATATAGAGTCTGACTCGCCTAAGAAATCCAAAGCTGCCCGCGATGATGCTGATAGTGAGGTCGCAGAGAAAAAAGAAAAGAAAAATATCTCCATTGAAGAAACTCGCCAAGCCATTGAAGGGCTATCAATAGGGTCTCATCGCGGTGGTAATCGGGTCATTCTTATTTATCCACTGGAAATGCTACGTTCAGATTCAGCAAACACATTGCTTAAATCCTTAGAGGAGCCACCAAGTAACACCATCTTTATTTTGCTAGCAGATCGCCTTGATCGCGTTTTACCAACCATCAGATCACGATGTCGCTTGCTATCTGCCCCAAGGCCAGATCGTCATATTGGCCTTGCCTGGTTACGTGCAGAGCTTTCAGGTATATCCGGGCTGAAGATTTCCGATGGTGATATGGAATCCATTTATGACGAACAGGGTGGGGCGCCTATTGCAGTTTTTAACTCTTTAGAGGCTCGCCATAATCAGGATGAAAAAGACGAATTAACCATTTCAATCCAGGCGTCCCGTTACTTACTTCAAGCAATGTCTCAAGGCTCGCGGATGAACTGGTTGGATGCGGCAGAGAAGATCCAAAAAGCCAAATTCTCAATATTATTGGCAACCATGCAAAAGTGGCTTGCAGACTTGCAAAGCGTAAAAGAATTAGGGGCTCCAAGGTACTTTCCTAAACATGAAGCCACACTTCAGGCTTTAGCTCAACAAGCTAAGACCCCAAAATTACTGAAGTTTTGGAAGTCTGTGATGCAAATGCGTCGCCATGAAAATCATCCCTTAGCCATCAGAATTCAACTGGAATCCTTGCTCTCCCAATATCAACAGGTATTTGAAGACTAAAATAGCGAGTCATGTTTATAGACTCGCACTGTCACCTCGACTTCCCTGATTTTCAAGCCCGCATGCCTGAGGTATTGGCCAATATGGTTAATGCCAAAGTTACTCATGCCCTTTGCGTTTCCGTAGATTTGCCGGATTTCCCCAAGGTTAGACAGTTAGCTGAGGATCATGCTCATCTTTACGCATCGGTTGGTGTTCATCCGGATTATGAAGATACCCCTGAACCCACTCTAGATTTTTTGGTTGAAGCTGCAAAACACCCCAAGATCATTGCTATTGGGGAAACGGGCTTAGATTACTTCCGTATGGGTGAAAGAAGCTATGAGTCCATGGAATGGCAAAGAGAACGCTTTAGAACGCATATTCGAGCAGCTATTGCCTCTGGCAGGCCTTTAATCATTCATACTCGCTCAGCCTCGGAAGACACCTTGAGAATTCTCAAAGAAGAGGGTGCCGATCGAATAGGGGGCGTTATGCATTGCTTTACTGAAAGCTTAGAAGTCGCAAAAGCGGCAATGGAAATGGGGTTTTTTATCTCATTTTCCGGAATTGTGACCTTTAAAAGTGCCAAAGACCTACAGGAAACCTGTAAACATGTGCCCCTCGAAAGAATGCTCATTGAGACAGATTCGCCGTACTTGGCCCCAATTCCATACAGGGGCAAGACAAACGAGCCTGCCTGGGTATCTAAGGTTGGGGAGTTTGTTGCTGAACTTAAAGGAGTTTCCGTAGAACGCCTGGGAGAGCAAACTTCAAAAAACTTTTTTGAATGTTTTCAGGTGGATAAAAAGAACTTATCAGGTGCTATATGAGAATTAAGAACACCCTCAAAGCTGGAGTATTGAGCACCGCCTTATGCCTTAGCGGTCTGATTTGGGCTCAAACACCTTCACAAATTGCTGATTTCAGAAAAGCAGCGGTATTTGATGACGTTTCTGAAGTTAAATCATTGATTTCAAAAGGCATTAGTCCCAATACCAAGGATCCCAAAGGGAATCCGATGTTGATTGTGGCTATTAAAGACAAGTCTTACAAAGTGATTGATTATTTGTTAAATAACAAAGATATAGACGTTAATTTAACGAATAACAGTGAAGAGTCTCCATTGATGATTGCCTCTATTGAAGGTGATCTGCCAGTAGTGAAACAGCTAGTCATCAATAAAAAAGCTGAAATCAATCCAAAAGGCTGGACACCACTGCATTACGCATGCACTAGGGGTAACTTAGATGTAGCTGAGTTTCTGCTTGCTAATGGCGCTCAGGTGAACGCTTTAAGTCCGAATCACACTACGCCATTGATGATGGCCGTTAGTTCTGGGAATGAACAGGTGGTTAAGTTGCTTTTAGATAACGGCGCAGACCTCAAGATACGCAATATTTATGGAATGTCAGCCATAGATGTTGCTGAGATGTTCTCCAAAGACGGTATACGAGATGGCTTGATGTCACGTTGGCAAAAACTCTACAAACAGCCATATCCAGGTGGTCCTAAAGGAATGGTTGGTTAAATTGCCTTTATCTTCTTTGCGTATAATCATTATTATGTCAAACAAGATATCCCATTGATCCCGTGACATACACCCCCATAGAACCCACATGAATTTCAGCGTCTTTTCAACCCTTCCGAGTTTTAGCACTTTCTTTTCGCAAATTAACACTGACATGGGCAACAGTCAGATTTGGATTATTGTGCTGTTGGCATGCCTCATGCTCACAATTCATGGTGTTGCTGTTTTGGCCATTGCATCGGGTTTTCATGCCTTGGATCGAAAGTTAAGCAATCGCAAGGTGTATGGGGCAAATTTTCTTTCTTATTTCACTGCCATTCTGCTGATCATTGGCACCCATCTCACTGAGATTATTGCGTGGGCTTATGTATGTGTAGCCTTTCAGGTTTTCGCTACCAATCCTCAGACCTTTTACTTTGCCGGTGAAATGTACACCACAGTTGGCTACGGCGATTACACCTTATCAGAGCATTGGAGGGTTTTGCCTATCCTCATTTCGTTCTCTGGAATTTTCTCCGTTTCAATGTCTGGAGCAGCGATGTATTCCATGATGGGCGCCCTACTGAATCGCCCAAACAAAAGCACGACCACTACTGGCAATCTTTAATCTGGGCTTATTGGGGCTCTTTGCTTAAAAACCAGCTCCAAAACACGTCCATTGGACTCTTGAGAGCGAATTTTCCCCGGCAGCCAATCGAGGTCTCTCGCTAGCCATATATCGACCTGACGCTTATATGGGTCGTTTTCACGTTGTAATAAGGCGTAATGTCGATTTATAGACTTGCCAAGACTTGGAATATCTTCAGAAAATGCCTCTCCATAGCTTTTGAATTGCCACATCTCAAGGCTGTTGTAATCCACAACTGGAACTGATCGAATACTGCCAGCTTCATCGATTTTGTCGCTGCCATTTAATAAGGCGGCAAACTGAAACATTAGACTAAAGCGGTCCTGGGTTCCGGGAATAATGTCTGGCGTGAATTCAGGTTTCTCGGAAAAATACATCTTTCCCGTGCTTGCTTCCGATGCATTTGCGCCCCTATCAAATCTTGAATACCTTGGTGGATTTGAGCCTCTTTGAGCCCAATAGATAGTGGGTGCTAATCCATAGGAATCGATAGATCCAATGGATTCATAAACAAAGGGACCAATAAAAGCATAGGGAATATTGACGTGTAATCGATAGTTATTGCCCTGGACGATCCAGTCAATTTGACCCCTTTGGTAAAGTTGTCCATCAACATAAGCGTCGTAATAGAGGATCGCTGATTCTGGCAAACGAAATGCTTGCCCTTTCTGGTTTAGCAAAGCGCCCTGCGCTCCAGATTTATCGGCATTTTCAGCTTCTGTTGATGCCGTTGATGAATTACTCGGAATAGTCTTTTTAGGAGTTTTGGTAAGCTGAATTTTCTGCGGTGCTTCGGGTCTTAATTCTGTTTTGATAATTAAATCATCCGGAACTTGATTAGGCGTACCAATGTGTAAAAAGGTGGATCCGAACAACAAAAAGAAATGTCCTAGCACCGACACAATCAATGCCAGGATTAGAACCCAAATGGATCTTTTCATTTGGGGATATAGCAATTAGCCAAAATGATTAGAAAAATTACTCGAGGATGAAATCAAGAACTTGTGGAAGATATTCGGCGTAATTGGCTATGCCATGATCACTTCCCTCTAGAACCAATTGCTTTGCTCCAGAATAAAACGCCACCATTTCTTTCCAGTCTAATAATTCATCGCCTTTAGCGGCAATGAGAAAATAGTTTTCTGGATGATGAAGTTTTTCAACCTGAAGATCTTGCAGTTCTTGAATATATTCAGGACGAAAATCATAGGGTTTATCACTGTCATACTCAGTCATCATGCCAACGTGAGGAGCAAGTTCTCTTGCGGCTCTTACGGCTGGGTTTAAGGCAATCCCTTTGGAATGATATTTTTCCGCTAGATAGTTGATGTAATACCCGCCTAATGACGATCCAATAAAAACAATGCGATCAGCATTGACTTTGGCAATGTGATCCTCAACCAATTTCATGCTTTCTTTGGGGGACGCAAGCAACTGAGGACAAAACCATTCAATGGGATTATCTATCGTAGACAGTGCTTTAACAGCCTCACCAGTCATCACTGCTTTACTGGATCGTGGTGATGAACGAAAGCCATGTAAATAAATCACTAAAGTTGAGGCCATTATCAAACCTTCACCAAGGCACAAGCTCTAGCCAGAATATAGCGATCTTGAAACCGAGTTTCATTAAAAAACGTCGTGAGATAGGTGGCAAATCGGGGCATCTTAAACCTTTAAGTCGATGAACATCATGTTATCGATGGTATCAAAAATCTTCGGAATTGACCGCTTGCTTGATACCCAGCTTAAATCAGTAGAATTATTTTAAAAATACGCTAATATCATCAAGTCTATTAAAAAAATATAAGGAAATTACATGAAATCCAAATACGCACGTATCGCATTGGTCTCTGCAGCACTTTTGGCTGGCCCTGCTTCAGTATTTGCTCAAGCTACCGATGCTAACCAACCCGCTATTGTTGATGCAGCCATTACTGATAACACTTATCAATTATTTGAAGGCAATGTCGTCAGTATTGATAAAAAGACACGCACTATTATTTTCAAAAATGCTGAAGGCGAAACAAAGTTTGTGGCTGGTCCAGACATTACTAATTTCGATCAAATTAAAAAAGGTGATCATTTAAGTGTTACCTATGAATTGGCTGTAGCAATTGAGTTGATTAAAACTAAGAGTGATGGTGTTCGTAGCAAGGTTGAAACAGAAACTGTAACTTCATCTAAAGCCAATCAGAAACCATCCCAAGTAATCTCCAATACAACCGACATCATTGCGGATATTGTTGAAGTCAACCGTGAGAAAAAATTGGTATCTGTTAAAGGCCCAAGTGGTCAGATTACTACTGTCAAAGTAAAAAACCCAGAATTATTAAACAATGTTGCTGTTGGTGAGCAAGTAAAAGTAATCTACTACGATGCCATGGCAGCCTCCATTACTTCACCAAAGAAATAATGAGTGTTCACATTTAAGAATCTTTAGGTATAAGTTTTGATTCTGATTACCCTACCCCTGCCTCAGGTTAATTTCTACCTACACGCAGGGGTTTTTAATTTGGCTGAACCAGAATAGGTCTAATGACTTAGAAATGTTACTGTGATTATTTACTTATTAATACTGCAACTGTTGGTATCAACACTTTATTACTTGAGCGCCCCATTTGTTCTTACCCCCTTTATTTTTTTCTTCTGGGGACTTAACGCAGCAAGCGTTATTGTTCTGCTAAAAAATTCCGCCAACCTAAATCATGTACTCACGCCAAAATTAAAGCTGGTTCGATATGTATTTACAGGTACCTTAATTTGTCTTGAGATCGTCATTAACATCACCTCGGATTCCTATATTGCCGATAATTTACATGGCTTTATAAGCGATATGGAAGTGTTGGTTACTGGTATTACGCTAGGCGTACTTTGGTACAAAGAACTTACCGCGCAATTTAAAAGCAAGAATGCTTAGCTGACGTTTTTAGCTAGCAGAATAGAAACGTTTGAACCACCAAAGGCAAAAGAATTGCTCATCGCATAGGGGATCTTCAGCTCTAGAGATTTTTGTGGCAAGTAATTTAGGTCACAAGCGGGGTCTGGAATTTTCAAAAAAGCAGTACCCGGGGCAATACCCCCTTGCATTGCCTGAACAGTAATTACCATTTCTAAAGCTCCCGCCGCACCAAGCGTATGGCCATGGATGGCTTTGGTCGAACTAATGCTTAAGCCTTTAGCGCTCTCACCAAATGCCTTTTTAATTGAATCAGTTTCAGCAATATCACCTACTTCAGTTGCCGTGCCATGAGCATTGATGTAAATAACTTCTTCAGGATTTAAGTGCGCCTCTTTTAAAGCGAGTGAGATCGCTTTTGCTTGGCCGTCAGAGTCAGATTTTGTAATGTGCACCGCATCTGAGCTGGCACCATAACCAATGATTTCACCAAGGATATTTGCACCCCGCTTGGTAGCGCTTTCTAAAGACTCGAGCATTAATGCTGCTGCGCCTTCACCCAAAACAAATCCTGTACGGTTTTTAGAAAAGGGTTTACATGAGCTTGAGATGTCTTGAACATCTGGGGTGGCGAGTGTTCTCAACGCTTCCCACGCCTTAATGGCGGCGGAATTAAATAAGCTTTCCGCACCACCAGCAATAGCTCGATCACAATAGCCGTGCTTAATACTGCGATACGCTTCGCCTATAGCATGAGCTGAAGAGGCGCAAGCGGTGGAATAAGTGAGTGAGGGGCCCTTAAAGCCCGTTTGAAGAGAAATTAATGCCGCAGGAGCATTTGCCATGACACCAATAATTGTAAAAGGCCTCAGTCGATCTTTTTGCTTCAAAAATATGTCTTGGTATGCGTTATCAACGGATGTGGCACCGCCAAATCCCGTACCCCAAAATATTCCCGCTCTATCTTGATCTTCTTCAGACAAATTTTGTATGCCCGACTGTTCTATGGCTTCTTTTGCGACTATCCACGATAGTTGCGCAACACGATCAAACATGCCCGTTGCCGATGGATCTAAAAGCCTAGGCAAAGGTTCGGTAATCGTACCTGCGCAAGGAAGATCAACGCTAATGGGGAGCTCGCCCTGAAAAGGGGTGATGCCAGAAGAGCAAGTAATAGCTTTTTTAAATTGAGTCTTCGCCCCAATACCAAGGCAAGAGATTGCGCCCAACCCAGTAATGACTACCCTATTGGTTTGGTTACTCAAGATGATTTAACGAGCGGAATCAATGAGATTTGCCACATCCTGCAAAGTCTCGATTTTAACGTTTTCATTAGGAATACGTACTTTAAAGTGATCTTCTAAATCAAAGATTAATTCAATCTTTTCAAGTGAATCTATACCCAGTGACTCTAGGGTTGTATCAGGCGCTAATTCCTCAACATTTTTACCAAATCTTTCAGAGATTTGTTGGTAGAGAGCGCTAATAGTGGAAGACATTATTTCCTTCTTTTTACTTCATTTAAAAGACGATTATCACGATGTAACAATATTAAATAACGCGATTCTGAAACCATTAAAAGCAATTTAGACTTAAATCTCTCGCGCTGCAAGATTTCTATCAACACAATGCAAGTTAATCCCAATACTAGATTGAGCAAATATTGCTGAAGATCATGAAAGCTAAATATCAGCTCACTAAAGGGTGCTACAAAATAGTAATTGGCATAAAGAGTACCAATCATCATAAAAATAAAAGCTGGCCAAAACCCAAAGTAATATGCCAATAAAGTACCAAATAGAAAATAGAACTTATAGGGATGAGCGCTGTAGAAATTCTGGCCACACGTATAGAGTAAAGCAGTTGTTAGAAGAAATATCAAAAATGAGGTCGTATAAGCAAATCTCTTGCTATACAAGCACCAATTCTTTGAATTTTTAACTTCCATTTATATTTTGTCTCCGCAAGGTCTAAAATCAAGACATGACTGACTTTGCCGCTAAATCCCATACTAAGCCCTTGATTGTACTATTTCACGGGCTTTGTTCATCCCCTTTGGAATTCAATTTTCTGGCTAATTACCTTAAAGAAAATGGTTATCGAGTGGACTCCCCTACTTTTGCTGGTTATGCCTTTGGGGGGAATTCTACGGAATGGTGGAGTTGGGTAGATGAAGCTGCCTCGTATGTTCAGTCATTGCAAAAGTCAGAATCTATTCCGGTGTCAGTTGGGGGAATTTCTTTAGGGTCTACATTAGCCCTAGCCGTTGCATCAAAGCTACACAACATACATGGGGTTTTGGCTCTATCTACGACACTAAATTACAACGGCTGGGCTGTGCCCTGGTACCGAAGTTTTATCCCACTTGGAATGCTTCTGGGTCTTGGAGATCTATTTAAATATAGAGAAAGGGATCCCTTTGGCATCAAAAATCAGCAAATTCGCGCCTATATTAAGAAGGTTTTGGCTAGCGAGGAAGTCTCTTCAGTTGGCGGTTCTTTTATGACTCTCAGACATATGTATCAGGGCAATAAGCTATGCAGTTATGTAAAGCACAATCTTCATAAGGTGACATCTTCGATTTTGACTGTGCATGCCATTGATGATGAAATCGCCAACACCAGCAACGTAGATCTCGTCATGAATCTATCGTCGTCTATGCATAAGCGAAGAGTCTATCTTGGCAATAGCTACCATATGATTACCGTTGATAACGAAAGAGAGACCGTCGCTTCTGAAGTGCTTGCATTTTTAGATGAGATTTACCTCGATCATCAGACAAATAAATTAAGCGATAAGATTATTTCCCCTGAATTACAGCGATTTCTTCGCGCTGAAAGTCGATCAGAAAGAAACGCCAAAAAGTCTGATAAAGATACCAGTCAGGATAATCTCAAGTTGTGGTGATTGATGCTTAGTCCATTAAATTCGATTCTGATTACCGTAGGTGTTGCGGGAGTACTCATGCTCCTAGAGAGGGTCAACCCCTTACATCCATATAGCCAAGATAAATTATGGGTATTGAGGCTTATCGTTTTAGGTGGAATGGGAGTTACGCTAACCACCATCACTGGCGCATATATATTGCCTCTACTTGGCAATGTTTCACTGTCGGGCATATTGTCGCGATTCTTTTCCACAAAGCCCGCCTGGCTAAATGGTTTGTTCGGATATTTTTGCATTTCCTTTTTTGTTTACTGGTGGCATCGCCTGCGTCACCATAGCAATTTCATGTGGAAAGTATTTCACCAAATTCACCACAGCACCCATCGCTTACAAGCACTGACAGCGCTATATGCTCACCCAAGCGATTTTCTAGCCAATACATTCATCATTAATGCGGTTGCTTATTGTTTACTGGGGTTTGATGTCAACTCTGCCGCTTGGGCGGCTTTATGGGTGGCCATCTTCGAGTTCTGGGAACACACCAACATTCCCACTCCGCATTGGCTTGGTTACATCATAGTCAGACCTGAGATGCATCGCATTCATCACGAGCGGTATCGCCATACAAACAACTACGGCATACCCCTTTGGGATCTTTTGTTTGGTACTTACGAGAACTCTTCCCGCAAAGTGGACTGTGGATTTGAAAGCGAAGCAGAAAAGCAATTAAGCAAAATGCTCAATTGCAAAGTGGTTGAGTAACAATTATTGAAGAAGACCGCTAGAAAGTAAAAAGCCCTTAACTAAAAGGGCTTTTTATATTTCAACTCGAGAAAGAACCCGTTTGCGGAATGATTGCCGCAGATTGCAATTGCTCGACACTCCAGCATAACTGGATTAACTTTTGCATTTTTGCTCTTGGGAGGATGTCTTCAGTCAAGCTGATGAATTTAGTTTCCAACTGAGCATCTGTCATCGGCTTTTCAACGCTACCTATGGCATGTTCGATGAATATATGTAAGTTCCTGCCATCAGTAGTGGTAATGGTCATATCCACTTGTTCAGGTTTGACGTTGCTATCGACAACGGCGGTAACCTTATCGCGCAAAGCGATGACGCGCGGGTTTTTAACCATGGCATCGCTATACTGCTTTTCACCAGCTGCGCCATCGGTAATGGCTGCTGCTATAGAGTGATAAACACTAAACTTCCCCTCTAAGCCAATTTGAGGCGTTTTCTTACCAGTCAACTCAATCACCAATGGATGAACGCGTATTTGGATAGCTGAAATTTGTTCTGGAGTAAGTTGGTATTGATTGCGCAACTGAATGGCGGCATCAATGGCTGGATGAATAACGATTCCGCAAGCAAATGGTTTATAGGTATTTAATGCGGATTCGTAACGGGTACCCAATCCATCGGTAATCTCGCTGTAATCTTGCTTGGTGCTAATGGTGTTTGCCCAACCTCGCTTAGCCTCGATCATTCCTTCTGAACTTGTAAAGTTTTGTTGCGCTAGCAGTGCGCCAAAAATACCATTACTTGCAGCACGACCTGGATTAAAACTCTTATTCATCGACCCAAAAGACTCACGCAATCCTACTGGTTGGGATGCGGCCAAACCTAGAGCCCAAACCATTTGCTGTTCATTTAGACCAAGTACTTTTCCTACGGCTGCTGCCGCTCCGAACACTCCTGCGGTACCGGTAATATGCCAGCCAGTATCGTAATGGTTGGGGTAAACACAGTTACCTATGCGAAGTTCGGTTTCAATACCTAGAACCATAGCATTTAAGAAATCTTTGCCCGATATTAAGCGGTTTTGTGATAACGCTATCAAGGCTGCCAAAACGGGACCACCTGGGTGAATAATGGTTTTCAAATGCGTGTCGTCGTAATCGAAAATATGACTGCTTACGCCATTGATAAAGGCGGCATTCATGATGTCAAAGCGCTCACGTCGACCAAATAAGTTGGCCTGTCTTGGGCCGGAAAAAGGATTTAATGCTGCAATAGCACGTTGAATAGTTTCATGACCTGAACCACCAACAGCTACGCCTACCCAATTAAGTAGGGTTCTAGCCCCTTCTTTGCGCACATTTTCTGGTAGATCTTCATAACGTGCATTGACGATATAACGAGCAAGTGTATGGGTGACACCTTTAGCGGCTTGTGAATCAGGCGAGGTAGTAGTGGCTACGACTTCTCCAGCATTGGCCACTCCATTGAGAGTTGGCGTAATGGCGGCTACAAACGCCCCCATTTTTAATAATTGACGACGATTTAAATCACTCATGAAACTGTCTCCTGCAATATTATTTTTTTATAGGTAACTGCTGAAACGCAGTATATCTAAAAAAGATAAAAACAGGTGGGCAACTTAAACTAAGCTGATTTAGTGGAAGAAATAGCCGTAAACAGTGAGAAGAAGTTCGATAAAAATCAGTATTAAGATATATATCTCTACTTTATGCGAGCTTGAATACCGAATAGTTTCTAAAAGCGTTGATGCGGTTCTTCCGATGGTTGAGAGCTTATGCTCTATCAATAAAGACCGCTCGGTTAACTCATACTCATCCTCAAGACGAGCGTGCAATAAAAGCAATTCTGGAGTGGTCAATAAAGAGTTAAAGCGATCGGTAACATCACCACGATTAGCCATCCGCTGCTCAGCGAGCAACATCGTACCAACTGTTTTCATCAAGTTGCGTGTGTTAATGGAAAATGCGCCATCATCAGCAAGGTCTAGAGCTAGTGGTTCGATTTTGTCAAACTCACTACTTAAGCGACTTTCTAAAAATTCAATTTGGTTTGATTTAGCCAGTATTTCAGCAACAATTTTAATCCGATCTAAATCTGGGGCATGTAGATAAATCTCATCGCCTTCCGGACCTTCAGGATGCTCTGGATCAATTTTGATTGTGAGTGATTCTTCTGAAAAAGCTTCTAGCATCCCAGTGCAAGCGGGTGTTAGTAATTCCAATAGCCATTCGCGGTCTTGTTCGGTAGCGGCAAAAAATACCACACAACCAAAACGAAATATAACAGCAGCACCAGATGAAGGTAAACGAACCGTCAGGGGTGCTAATGAAATTACGGGAAGTGACTTTAGTTGCTTGGTTTCAATATGATTAGCAATATTGAGCACTAAAGCAATTAAATGATTAGTCACTTCTAACTTTTGATTCGAGGAATTGGATTTAGAGCCAGAGGAATAAACCGGTAAATTCAAGCTCAATAGTTGAGGCATAGTACTTCTCTATAAATTAAAGATTGTGAAACGTCGTATCAACCTACCCCGCATCAAAAATGATCTCAAAGTAAGGAAGTTCTACGAGAATGATCTCACAATTTAGAGAGATAACCGATTGAGCTATGTTGAGATCAACACCTATTAAATGCCAACGGGATAGGTTTCAGGGGCCTCGCCATCTATCCAATGACCAGTAGTTTCAAGCGGCCTCAAAGCATTAGTCTCATCAATATGAATAACGGCATCAAATTGGGATGCTAAGTTTGCAAAAAAGTAATGGCTTTGACGCTCGGTTTGTGGGGCATAAATTACGCCAATCGCCCTTTCTAAATGCGGCTCCTGAGAGAGCATTTCACGCAAACGATAGTCAGTTTTAATGGGTAAATAAAACTTACTGAGTGAGGTTTGATGAAAGTAATCTTCGTAACTATTATGCAAAGCGGCTCTTATCTTTTTACGCTCTGCTGGTGAACCCCAATCTGAGGCAGCCGTTACATGCCCATGGTGGGTTGTAAATCCTACTAGCCTGACATCATCACCATAACGTTGACGCATTAACTGACCGACATTGAGCTCCCCACCCTCACCCATCTGCGTTGCTCGAGCATCACCAAGATGAGAGTTATGAGCCCACACAACAATTTTCGCGGGGTTTTTATGCTTTTCCGTCAGATGTTGATCTAAGTTTTCTAACATCTCGGTCATATGTCGATCCCGCATATTCCAAGAAGAAACCTGATTGTTAAACATATTCCGGTAGTACTGCTCAGCATTCTTAACCAATCGGGCATTTTGCTGTGCGTAAAAAAATGCATCAGTAGCTTCCGACCCTTCATGCTCTAGATGCTTTTGAGCCATCTCATGAAGCTCTAGCAATTGCTCTACAACATCATTTTGACAAGATTGAGCAAGTCCACCGCTAAGTGCGTACCCATAAAGTTGACTATTACGCTCAAAATGGTCAAAGCATGAATAACGAGCGCGTGCTTGTTTGGCTGCCGCTGGATCCACCTTATCGAGGTATTTAAGAACTTCATCGATTGAGGTAAATAGACTGTATAAATCCAAACCAAAGAAGCCAACCTTCGGGACTTGTGCGATCTGTGAGTCGTTATGCTTACGAAGCCAGTTGATGAAGTGCACTACTTCGGTGTTACGCCACATCCATGTCGGAAATCGCTCAAATCCCAATAAAGCATCAGTAGCATTGTGATCGGCACTTTGGTTGCAGATATAGCGATGCACGCGATAGGCATCTGGCCAGTCCCCTTCTATGGCGACAGCGGTAAAGCCTTTTTCAAGGATCAGGCGCTGAGTAATTAATGCGCGCTCATGATAAAACTCCTGAGTGCCGTGGGATGCTTCGCCAAGTAAAACAAAGCGGGATTCGCCAATTAATTCTAAAAGAGAGTTGTAATCATTTTTTGCGCCAGTAAGAACCTGTGCCGAAGAATCGATCACACTAATATCGACCATGATTGCCCCTCCCATTGATCAATTAGAAAATACCTGATGGCAGCTTAGAGGCCATCATCTTCTGACGATTTATTTTTCGACCGTCCACGATGAAGGTGCCATCACCAACAGCATGAATGTTTCTTTTTTCCTTACGCGTAGTATTAAGATAGGCAGCAACACCCTCCAATACGACGATATTATGTTTTTTAATAATATCGATGACTTTGCATTCAATATTTGCGAGACATTCTTGAATTAAGGGCGCTTTGACATACTTAGCTTTAATCGGTGTAAGCCCAAATTTCAAAAACTTATCTGTATCAGCACCAGAACAAGTGCCTATTCCAACAACCTGATCAATCATATCGACAGTCGGTATTGAGAGAACGCATTCCCGATTTTTACGCAATGCTTTGAACGAGTAGTTCCAGTCGCCTGTAGTTATTGCAAATATCGGGGTGAAGTCGATGACCATAGTCCAAGAGATTGTCATGATGTTAGCTTTCTTTCCATCATGGGTAGTCACGAGAACAACAGGTCCTGATTCTAGTAAGGAAAAGGCTTTCTCAAGTTGGTACTTACGCATGGCTATATCTCTAGTAAAAAAACCAGGATCAGCTTTTATCTTACAGCGATAGTGGATTGGAGAAAACAAAAAAATGAAAAATGAAACTTGTCTTCGTCATAGAGTCTATATTAGCTCTCCGGGTAGGATCCACACAGCACTTAAGAAATGAATAGAAAATGGCTTAATTCGCTTTAGATAGACTACTGATAGTAGATCTAATGATGTTGAACTTACTGTACTGGGCTTAAAACATATTCATGATTTGACTAAAGCCTGGCCCATAACCAGGTTCACAAAACCTAAGATACAGCGATTACGCTCTGATAGATATCAGTCTGCAGGATATTTAAGCAATATCGAAACGTAAAATTCATGACCTATAGAGGTCCAACCCAGATCAATCAAATCGCCAAGTAAGTCCCATATATGATCGGGTTAAGTTTGGTCCATTGCCAGCCAATACATAAGCAAAATTTTGCGCGCTGCGTTGCATGGATAGACCCAAATCTAAATCATCCCCCAAGGCTACGATGGCAGCAATCATTCCGTACAAAACAGAATATTGCTGCGTACTTGGAGGGTTTGTTTGCGCTCCGACGTCTAGCGCCAAACTTAAATAATCAGTCACCTTCAATACAGGGGCTACTGAAAGCATATAGATATTGGTTCTGAGTGGCGATGAGCTACCGCCGCTTAAATAATTGGGATTGTAAGGAGAGTACATATACATCGCGTTCATGTGTAATTGAACGGTATCACCCCAATAGTATGAGGCAATAAAATTGATTCCATAATTAGTAGCAGCTTGTCCGAAACCGATGACTTGCTGTTGAGAGCTGACAGGAAGCTGAATGATGGGTCTTACCGCTAGATTCAGCCCAACACCATCCTCTCCAAAATAGCGCCACTTTGCACCAATCACATTGTTTGCTATTGGCGAATAGTTACCACGCGGATTTGAGTAGTAAGTAGTTCCGATAGACGCTTCAATATCATCAGAAATTCCTCTTGTATAGACAAAAGGAAAGAAAGTAGATGCCCCGGAACCAATAAAATCTTCTCCAGGAACTACATCGTTTTGACCTGGTCCGTTAGGTTGTTTATTACTATGAATGATGTCGAAATATTGCTCTAACTGGTTGCCATTCTTTTTAATGGTACCAGCATCATCCGTATTAAGAGGTTCATAGGCGAGCGCATTAGTGGCAATCATTGACAGTAAAAATATCCCCAGCCAATAGACTACTTTAGCTACATAAAAAAATGAGTGCATTAAATATAGACGGTTAAGCAACAAACATTACTACTGCAGCTAATGCCATCAAAACTGTTGCAAACCATCCTAAGCCTAATGTCAATTTAGAGGCTACATAAGATCCCATTACCGAAGATCTCGATGCCAGAATTAATATAGCAACCATCAGAGGAACGGCCACCAAGCCATTAATTACAGCGCTCCAAAATAATGCTTTCATAGGATTAATTGGAGAGTACTGAATAACCAAGGCACCCAAGACGCTAAGAGCGATGATGAAATAGAATTTCTTGGCCTGCGTCACTTTGTCTTCTAAGCTAGACCCCCATCCAAATACTTCGGACAAAGCATATGCCGCCGATCCAGCAAGTACTGGAACAGCAATTAGGCCAACCGCCAAAATACCCATGGCAAACAAAAGATAGGCAAATTCTCCAGCTAGCGGTCTTAAAGCTTGGGCCGCTTGTGCGGCTGTTGTGATGTCGGTAACTCCCGCGACATGTAAAGTCACTGCCGTGGCCAAAATAATGAAGTACGCCGCGACATTTGAATACAGCATGCCACTCCAGGTGTCCCACTGAATTCTGCGAATTTCTGCTTTTCCAAGTGCCTCCTCTTCATGTAGGAGGCCTTTATGGCCATTTATGTGCATATCCTCAACTTCTTGGGAGGCTTGCCAGAAAAACAAATATGGGCTGATGGTTGTACCAAAAACGCCTACTATTACCGCAGCACTATCCGAACTTAATGTCAGTGTTGGAAAGAAGGTGCTCCAAATAACATCACCCCATGGAACATGTACGGTAAAAAGTACGGCTGCATAAGCCAGTAGAGACAAAGTCAGCCATTTGAGAAAATATATGTAACGGTGGTACGGCACAAAAATCTGCAAGACCAAGGTAATCAGTACAAACACAACGGTCATGATGTGCCAGTCGACACCTGTAACCAACTGAGAAACCTCCCCCATAGCGGCAATATCAGCCGCGATATTGAGGATATTGGCTAGCAACAATAGAAAAACTAACAAAACAACAATTACTGGTGAAAAGTTGACCTTTATATTTGCAGCTAAACCACGTCCAGTAACCCTACCAATTTGTGCACATAAAACCTGAATAGCCGACATCAATGGATAGCTAATAGGCATCGTCCAAAGCATATTCAGGCCAAATTGGGCTCCAGCTTGGGAGTAAGTAACGATACCGCTTGGATCATCATCTGCTACGCCCGTTACCAAGCCAGGCCCTACTCTGGCCAATGGGTGCCGTTTAATACGGCTCCAAATAGAACGAAAACTCATCCGTAAATCAAATTTCTTATGTTCATTCGGTAAGTTTATGCCTATCTGGGCCCAGAAATCATTAACCAATAATTAACAATCTAGTGAATATTCAAAAAGATCGCGGTTAGGCCTAACTAATTGATTTTTAAATAATTTTATTTTTTATAAATAAATGCACTAATTTGGTGCTATTCACTGATAAAAGCCCTGTATCAGGGTATGTATAGGCCCTATGGCGTACATCAATAGTTTATATTTTTATAAATTAGAAATATTTTATAAGAAGTACAAAGAGTTTTTCATATAACTATTTTTTTAATGCTGCGCAGAAGGCAAATGTAAGATTTTTGATCATCAATTCACTCACAGAGTTTTAGAGTTGATAGCAAAGTTTTGCTTTGGCTATCCCTTTGTGATGTCTTGGTATTGGATTACCGGGGGAATTTTATATTGGGTGATTCGTGAAAGACATCAGCCCGCTTTTACCCATCCTCCTAAATTAGCGCATACACCACTCGTATCGGTTTTGCTTCCCTGCTTTAACGAATCTGACCAGCTGCTTGAAACCATGGCAGTCTTAATGAGCTCTCATTACCCAAACTTCGAAGTCATAGCAATAAATGATGGCTCAAGTGATAACACTGCGGAAATTTTAGAGTCTCTAGCAAAACAATATCCAAGACTTCGATTGGCGCATTTACTAGGAAATCAAGGTAAATCAACTGCCCTCAATACAGGCTTGCTTTTAGCTAAGGGTGATTTGCTTGTATGTATTGATGGTGACGCCTTGCTTGATCCCCATGCAATCAATTGGTTTGTACATCGCTTTTTGGCAAATGAATCTTTGGGCGGAGTTACTGGAAACCCCCGCATCAGAAATAGAACAAGTTTGCTAGGAAAGCTACAGGTTGGTGAATTTTCATCCATTGTGGGAATGATTAAGCGCACCCAATCTATATACGGGAGTCTTTTTACCGTATCTGGTGTTATATGCGCATTTAGAAAGATAGCTGTTATGGAGGCTGGATTATGGGCGCCAGAGGCAATGACAGATGATGTTGATCTAACCCTGAGGGTACAAGTAAGAGGCTGGGCGGTTACTTTTGAGCCTCATGCCCTTTGTTGGATCTTGATGCCAGAAACTTTGAGGGGCCTATGGAAGCAAAGAGTGAGATGGTCGGAAGGTGGGTCTCAAGCCGCGCTTGGTGTAACAAGGGCTATTCTCAAATCACACCCTTTATCTTGGTCGCTTTTATTAATCTGGGTTAACTTTTTTACCAGCACGATTTGGGCTTTTTGTATTGTTATTTGGTTTACCCTGTTAAATGTCACTGATTTTTTAAATCACGGTCCTTATGACCTGTATAGAAACTTTATACCGCAATGGTGGGGAACGATTCTCTGTTGTACCTACCTACTGCAATCAGCCCTAGGAATGGCTCTTGATAGCAGGTATGAAAAGGGAATCTTTAAAGAATATATTTGGATTATTTGGTACCCACTAGCGTATTGGTGTATTCAAACCTGCAGTTGTGTTGTTGGGTTTACAAAAGCGCTTTTCAGGCCCGCAGATATCAAAGGAACCTGGGTTAGCCCTGACAGGGGAATCAAGTGAAGGAAATCATTTCCTGGCCACCGATTATCAATTCCGATGAAAAGCTGCATTTCATTCGATTTAGAGATCTCTTCATTACCGCCATCGCATGGATAGGTTTGGTTTATATCATGCGGGATTTTATAGGTCTTGTTTATGACTATTTTTCAGATCCCATATTTCAATTAACACCAGAACAAACCCCCAACTGGGGTGAGTTATGGAGACGTATTGCTGATTTTATTTATATTGCCCTAGGCTTAATGTCTTGGATTACGGGACTTGGCCTTACCCGCAAAAGAATTATCAAGCAAACTTCTTATATTCACACCCTCCCCGCTTCAATAGAGATGGAAGAGTTAGCGCGTGCGTATGGAATTTCATCCGAGGATATCAGCAATTGGCATGAGATGAGGTCGGTCAATGTCTTCATAGATAGCAATAGCAAAATCGTCAGCATGGAAAGTAATGAAAAGTATTATTAATATTCTTTCGCTAACCCTGACTTTAAGCAGCTTCTTTTATGTGACAGCTTACGGGCAAGATTTATCCAAAGAAGACCGCTACCAAGAAGCACTCAAGTTAAATAAGGAAAAACAATTTGCGCAATCAGCTGCAGAGTTGAAGTCTCTAATGCTGGAGAATCCCAGCATTGAAAGATACAAGTCTGATTACATCGCTGTAGCTAGTAACGCTAATCTTTGCAAGGAAGTTTTAAGCTTTGCAACCTCAAGATATATTAACGATGCTCCAATCTATGTAAAAGATGCAATCTTTTCATGTGCCATTGAAAATCTTCCATTTATTAAAATTGACGCTATTGCTAAGCAAATGATTAATAGCCAAGGCGCCAATGCATCTGTTGAAGAAGCAATGATCAAATTATCCATTAGAAATAAAGATGAAGGTAACGCCTTATATTGGAGCAAAAGATATTTACAGGACTTTCCTGAAAGTAAAGCGGCATGGTCAGAACGAGCCGCAGTCTTAAGACTTTATAACCGTCAATATGAAGTATTGGCCCTATATGAATCTTTAAATAAACAGTACCCTAACAATCCTGATATTCAAAAGGAACTCATTGGGCAGTTGTTAGGCATGGGAGCGCCCCAGCTTGCACTTGATCTTATTAACCAAAAACACTGGAATGCAAGTCAGGAACAAAAATTAAGGGCACTCAGTAATTCAGGGGCTGTAGATCTTCGCTGGGCCGATTCTGATTCCCCCATTAATCCCGATAGATTTTTATCAGTAGATAGGGGAATTGGAAGATTGTTAGAGGCGTTAAATTATGCAAATTCTATCGATGCTCCGAAATCGCAAATCATTGCAATTCAAAGTGATTTAATCATTGCCTACAAAGAAAAAAAAGAATGGAAAAAATCTGTAGATTTGTATGAAGAGCTAATTGAAAACGATATAGCCGTACCAAGTTACGCATGGCTCGCTGCTGCACATAGCTATGAAGAATTACATCAGTATCTAAAGGCACAAATCATTTTTGATAAATTGCTTGAAATAGAGCCCGAAAATATAGAGGTGGAATATGCGCTTTACTACAATATGGTTGAGCAAGATAAATTTGATGAAGCCCAGAGATTACTTGAAAAACTCGTAGCACAACTAAAGATTAGACCAGCATTTTCACCAAGGCCTAATATTAACTACTCTGAACTCCTAATTGAACAAGCATATCTAGAGGCCTATCAAAATAAATATGACAAGGCTGAAGAAAGAATTGATCAATTACTTGGTGAAATACCAGCAAATACAGACCTCATAAAGGCAGCTGGAAATATTGCTCAATGGCAAGAAAATTATGAAGCATCTGCTGACAATTACAAAATTGCCATAGAGCAAGACCCAAGTGATATCAATGCAAAAATTGGTTATGCAAATGCACGATTGAGCTCGGGGGATATCCCCACATTTATGGAAACAGTTAATAGCCTTAAGGATGGCTATGCTGATATGCAAAGTGTTAAAAAAGCCATGCAACGACAAGAGACTTATCAAGGCGCCTACGTTACCGGTAATTTTGAGTTTGGTAACGGCACCTATTTAGGTCAAACCAATAACAACAGAACCGGGGATTTACGGGCTTATAGCGAGACTTTTGATGATAACTTTCGCGGATTTGCAAGATACAGAGGATTGAATAGTGGGCCAGCCATACCAGCAGATGTTCAGGGATTTGGTGGCGGTCTTCAATACACCGGATACAACCAAAGCGCCGAGGTAGAGCTTGGAAATTTTGGTTACTCTAGGATAGAGGGAGAGCAAATATTTAATGACCATTGGTCAACAAGTGCGTCATATGAGCGCAATGCGTTTTACCTCTTCCCCGGGGCTCTTTATGCCACCACCGCTGGGAATGTAGCGGGATTAAATCTGAACTGGAAAAATAACGACACTACCCTTGCAAAAGTTGGATATCGTTACTGGACCTTAACCGATAATATTAAACAAGAAGTTTTTGGATCGGTTACTCAGCGGCTATTAACAGAATATAACTATAAGCTTGATCTTACTGGGGATATAGCCAATCAACAGAATACCAATTCTAACGTGGACTATTTTTCTCCCATCAATCAAACCGAATACTCTGGTACTTTGAGCTTGAAAGTTTTGCAATGGCGAAATATTGAAACAAAGAAATTTGATTTTTGGCACCGGTTTTACGGATCTTACGGGGTGGTAACCCAGTCAGGATTCACGCCACTACCCATGAATAGTTATGGTTATGGACAAGAGTTTAATATCGGAGATGACCAAACATTAAGCTGGGGCATCGCAAAAACCAGCTTTCCTTTTGATGGTCAAAAAACGAGTTACATAACTGGATACCTGAACTTTGAGGTGCACTTCAAATGAGATATCTTCGATTCATTCTTAGCACCCTTCTTTTAGCTTCTACTTTAGCGTGGGGTGGTCCAAGCTATCAAGTACTGAGCTTTCACGATGTTGTCCCTGAAATAACCGCCACTTCCGAGATAGACGATGTTTCTACCGATAACTTAATCAACTATTTTTCCTGGTTAAAGACCAATAATTATCATGTCGTCTCAATTCAAGATGTCATTAATGAGCAAAATGGTACCGCCTCCCTACCAAAAAAAGCCATTCTTTTAACTTTTGATGATGGCTATAAGAGCTTCTATACCTACGTCTTGCCACTCTTGAGGTCATTTAACTATCCCGCTACCCTTGCAATAGTTGGGTCATGGCTTGAGGTACCGGATAACGGCACAGTACTCTACGGCGATAAAAAAGAGTCTAGATCAAAGTTTTTATCCATCAGCGAGTTAAAAGAAGTAGCAAATAGCAAAATGGTTGAAATTGCCTCCCATACTTATGATTTACATCACGGAGTAATTGGAAATGTACAAGGCAACCTCATGCCTGCTCTCACAACTTTTGAATTCAATCAAACAAATCAGACGTATGAGTCGGAAGATCATTATTTAAAACGTATTCAAACGGATCTTCAAAAAAATAATGATTGGCTTAAAAGGCATATTGGTCGCACCCCTCGCATCATTGTTTGGCCATATGGAAGATATAACGGTGTAGCCCAATCTATAGCCAAAAACCAAGGGATGGATGTTGCCCTCACATTAGATGACGCTGAAAATATGCAACTTCAGCCCCTGGATAATGTTGGACGTATTTACCTGATGAATAATCCTTCAATCCCACAGTTTGCAGACAATTTAAGACCTCCACCACCGAAAATGGAGCGTGTTATGCATGTAGATCTTGATTACATTTATGATCCCAATCCAATCCAGCAAGAGAAAAATTTAGACGCACTACTTGAGAGAGTGAAGTCTGCTGGAGTTACAACTGTCTATCTACAGGCATTTTCTGATGACACTGCTAGCGGAGTCGCTAAGTCGCTGTACTTTAAGAATGAATATTTGCCAGTAAAGGCAGATATTTTTGGACGGGTTAGTTGGCAACTAGGGACTCGGTTAAATGTCAAAGTCTATGCATGGATGCCGCTTTTGGCCTTTGATCCCGGATTGGAAAAGTTGAGAAATCTCGATCTTGTAACTTCTGAGGATGGTAGTGTCGGCGTTGGGTATCAAAGGTTGAGCCCTTTTTCTGAAAGATCCAGAAAATTTATTGAAGGTATTTATAGTGACTTGGGTAAATATGCAAGTTTTGATGGAATCTTAATTCATGATGATGCCACCCTATCTGATACCGAAGATTCAAGTCCGCCCGCCCTTCATTACTACGCGGAAAACTGGGGGCTCCCCGCCAATATTAGCGAAATTAAATCTAACCCAAGCTATAACGAGAAATGGTACAAGGCAAAAACAGCCTATCTGACTAACTTTGCGCTTCATCTCAAAAACATTACCTCTCAATATAGAAAGCCATTGAGAATTGCCAGAAATTACTACGCTGAAGTCGCTCTGAATCCCCATTCCGAGGAATGGTTTGCGCAATCGATACCAAATGGCCTAGAAAAACTAGATTGGGTGGCCTTAATGGCGATGCCTTATATGGAGAATTCCCCCAATCCAAAAAAATGGATTCAGAATCTTGTTGATAAAACTCAAATGCTTCCTGGAGCCAAAGAAAAATTACTTTATGAATTTCAATCCAAGGATTGGAAAACCGATAAGCCAATTCCAAGTAAAGAATTAAGCTCTTGGATGAGGATTCTACGCATCAATGGAGCGCTAAATTTTGGATATTACCCAGATGATCCTTATACAAATCAACCTGATATAGAGGTTATTAAACGCGAGTTATCAAGAAAAGTCCTTGTAACCCCGTGAGCAATAATCCGTAGCTAACATTGTCACTCTAGAATCGTTATTTAGTATTAAAGTGATATGCATGAACTCTATTGCTAAATCTCAGCTTGCTCCTAGCGGAACTCTAAAGGTCGCTATATTCACGGGCAATTACCTTCTTGTAACTGGAACCGATGCCAATGGAAGTCCAGAAGGTGTATCGCCCGATTTAGCTCATGCTTTGGCTCAATCACTTGGAGTTCTAGTATCCCTAACTTCTTATGCCAATCAAGTTGAGGCGGTTGATTCAGTAGCTACTGGAGTTAATGACATTGTTTTAATTGGCTCCGATCCAGTAAGAGCTCAAAAGATTGACTTCTCCCCAGCTTATGTTGAGATTGAGGCTACCTATCTTGTTCCAGCAGACTCTATCCTTCAAGATATTGCCGAGGTCGATTCAAGTGGCGTACGTATTTCAGTATGGGGTGTAAGTGCCTACGGCTTGGTCTTAGAGAGAATCATTAAAAACGCGAAAATTGTTAGGGCTGAAAATGAAGCAGAAGCATTTAATACTTTTTTAGAAGGCCATCTTGAGGCACTCGCGGGTCTGCGTTCGGGGCTTTTAAAAGAGCAACTAAGCGTTCCTGGTTCGCGTGTGTTGGATGGTAAGTTTGCAGAAATTCAACAAGCTATTGGTGTTGCAAAAGGCAAACCTGAAGCATTGAAGTATCTTCATCACTTTGTTGAAGTATCGAAAGCCTCTGGCTTTATTGCTAGTCTGATAGCGAAACATCAAGTGCTAGGGCTTTCTATTGCAGCACCCGTAGATAGCTAGCATCGATAGATAGTATCAATAGAGTCATGTAATTTAAAAAAACAAAAAACCCCATTCAAGGGGTCTTTTGTTTTGATAGTTTAAATAACGTATGTCTATCGCTGGCTCTTGCTTGGAAAATACCATTGCCCGTTACGAATTGGTAAGAAGCTACCATCATCAACGCCTACTTCTTCAGCAATACGCTCATTCATGACCTGATTCATGGCCATGATTAATGCGGCATATTTTTGAGGATTCATTGCCAAATTATTCATTTCCTCAGGATCATTTTGAAGGTCAAAAAGCTCCAAGTCATTCATGGCTATCAACTCTTCAAATGAAGATGGCGTATTAAAATGCAATGGTGAAAAATAACGTGAGAAGCGATAGCGCCCATCCCACACACTACGAATAGCAATACGGTTGTTGAAGTTAGGTTCATTGACTTTTAAAATATCAATCGCTTTTTGCGTGGTGACATGCCCTGCCATGAGCCAAGGGTATGTCTTTTCAGCCCAGCGTTCGCTGGCAAAAGTCAGCATGTTGAAGTTATATAAAGCCGCTGGTCTGGCTGAATCTACCTTTGCATTTTCAGGATCTTTAAAAAGAGGCGTTAGATCTCGCCCTTTAAGGCCTTCAGAAACATTTTTTAGGCTAGCCTGATCTTTGCCTGTCATCGCAAGAATGGTTGTTGCTAAATCAATTTGAGATGTAACAGCTTGACACTCTTTTCCGCCTGGGTAAGCTGGATGAATAATCATCAACGGAACATGATTCTGCTCCTTGTAGGCTGTACTACCCTTACCGCGCATCTGATGTGAACCACCTAATTCACCATGGTCAGCTGTAAAGATCACAATAGTATTATCTTCCATACCGCTATCTTTCAGGCCTTGCATTACTGCTGCTACATTCTCATCACTATCTCGCATGCAGTTGAAGTAGTAGTCCAGCAACATTCTCCAGCGACGATCTTCATTGGGCCACTCGCCCATCAAGATATCCCAAATTTCTTGATATAACTTATGAGCTTTAGGTCTACCAGGTGCATCTAATGCTTGTTTGCGACTCTCAGGTAATGGATAGTTATCCCAAGTTGCTTTATACAAATCCGTTGTTGGTACTGGCAAGATGGTCATAGCATGCTTGGCACCTTGTACTGGTTTACCAGGCAAATCAGAATTGAGATAAGTAACATCATGTGGATTAACGATATTGACCGCTAAATACCATGGCTGTTTCTTAGCCTTGAGAACTTGCCCTTCATTTCTGAGCCAACCTATGGCAGATGAGACGGTAAGCTTATCGAAGGTATAGCCACCCTGCTGTTCGTCCACAATATCACCGACGCCTAGAAAGTCGTCAAATCCATAAGACTTAATAATCTTTCGATATTTAGCCATGGGAGCGTCATACGCTTTTTTAACCTCATCCATGTTGTAAGACAAATGCCACTTACCTTGATAGGCAGCGTGATAACCCAACTCTGAAAGACGATGTCCAATAGTTTTGATATTGGTCGATAAATCTGGCTGCCATAAAAAATTCAAATTATCAAAAATACCAGAATGCTGAATATGCAGACCCGTATAGATTACCGAGCGCGCTGACGAGCATTGAACCGATGCTGCCTGATGGTTTGTAAAGGTGATCGCTTTTTTCTTGATCGCTTCACGAGCTGGTACTGGCATAGGCCAACTTGGAAAGAAATGCTCTTGATCAACCAACACAAAGAGGATGTTGTAACCAGGTGGCGGTGCGTCTGGTGCAATGGGAGCTTTACCATTAGGGGTTGGTTGTGCTTGCGCATTAACCATGCCAGCTGGCAATAAGGTTGCACCTACGGCTGCAGCTCCAGAAGTAAGCAGAGTGCGACGGGATGGGTTTACTGGTTCATTACTAGAATTTGTTGTCATGATGATTGGCAGATGATTGATCGGGTTGGTCCCGATCCAAGCCAAAGCACTCAAGAGCTTTTAAGTGTGTGGGTCAGACAAGTTAGAGTCACTATAACCACTAAAATGCGATTACGCCATGCTCTTGAGAGAAAAAAGCGATTTGCTTGATTGTTCGACTTAAACCCTAAGGACGAATACCGGGAGATTCCAAAAGCATGCCTCTGGCCCGCCACATTAAAAAGAGCTCGAGTTGAGCCATCTCCAGTGAGCCATATTCAAATTGTTTCGCACGGACTCCACTCATACAATTACGAAGACGTCGTTGTAATGAGCCTAAGGTTTGCCATTCGAGACGATAAATCGGATAAGCGGTTGGATGGGCCTGCGGAATGACGCTACCACCCAACTTCAAGCCCGCTCGATCCTCATGACACTGTGCGCAGGACAAATTGAGCTGCCCCATTCTTTCATAAAACCACTGGCGCCCCTGCTTAAGATCCATTCTATTTTGGGCAGTTTCATACACTGTAATGGGAAGGCCTTTTGATTGACTAGAAACAAATGCAGTAAGGGCTAATAAATCTTTGTTTTCATAGGCGAGTGCTGGAGCATTTTGCCTGCCAACTCTACATTGATTGATCTGCCCTTCAAGGGTTTGTAGTTTGTTATTCACCATTTTGGGGAATTGTGTCGCAACCCCCCGCATTTTCTTACCGGACTCACCATGACAAGATGCGCAAGCGACACTGTTTTGACCAGACTTTAAATTCCAAAGACTTTGACCATCCATCACCCAGAATATTGCTGGGTTTAAGTTTGGATCATCCTGCATTGCTCTATTTTCTAGAGACATCAATTCATAACTAGATATCCTGTCTATAGGAGGGACATCACTGACTGCTAAAGCACTGACAGAGAAAATAGGCAACGAACAAACAATAAGGTAAAGCCAAGACTTCATGAAACGGTAATACTGCTCTGATCAATTGCTTCGTAACCATTATCTCCAGACCACTTAAATTCCAGGGTTCCTGTTTCTGTTGCAACGGTGGTGAACACTATCAAAGGGTTGGCGCCCATTCCAGGATATAAATCCATTTTAAAAACTTCTACACCGTTGTAGCTACAAGAGAAAAAGCGAATAATATCGCGTGGAATCATCTTGCCATCATCACCATAACGAAATCCAGTTTCCATATCGTGCTGGGCTATAGCGCGAATCTCCAAAATTTCACCTTTTTTTGCCATATTAGGCATGGTAATTTTGGTATGAGAAGTTTTACTCATGGCATCTCCGTGCATGCAGATAGCGTTACCATGGTATCGGCATGATCTCGCCAAAAACTGCCATCACTCATTTGCGCAATTGCCCAAACCCGCTGACTGTCAGCCAAACGTACACGGGTTGAGATGTTAGCTGTTCCAGAACGTGCTGTTAAATAAGCGGTAAAGATATTGGGCAAAGGGTTTCCTTCGGCGATAACATAAATCGCGGCGACATAATCAGTAGCGGTCATTGGACTTTGAACGCTTACTTTTAAGGCGACTAAATTTCCATTCTCAATTAAAGGAGGAATTGTTAGCTTGACCTTTCCATCATTCACAGAATTATTGCCGACAATTTTGGCAATTGCCTCCATAGCCTCTGGCTTTTTAGCCAAAGCCAATAATGGATTAAGCCAGGAGTACACACCCAATAGGCCGCAAGCAGTCAACCATTTGCGTCGCGCGTTATTCATATTCTTAGATTCTTCTAACCTGGTATTCATTGCTTATTTAAGCTAAGTAAAAAAGAAATTACATCCTCTATTTCCTGAGCATTCAAGATCGTTTTGCCAATAAATTTGGGGGCAACGCGATTTAAATTATCAGTACGGTAATAGGAAGGCATGATGGTATCTTTATTGAAATAACTAGCATCAACAATATGCGCCCTTAATTGGGCTGCAGATAATCTTGCTGAGCTTAATCCTAAATCTGGGGCAAGATTTCCCTGAAACGCTTCCTCAGGAAATGGTCCGCTATGGCACAAGATGCATAAGCCAGTTTGACGCCCGAGAACAATACTACGACCATGTATTGGATCCCCAGGAGAGCCGGAAAGGGATTGGTTTATTGCATCACCTTCAAAGCTTTGAGCCAAAGCAGTGAGAGGAATTTGGAGTATGGCTAGCAATATAGATATTGCCGACGCATACCCCGCTTTCTTCAACACCATTTAGACCAATTTAATGCCACTATTTTTTAACGGCGCTGTTCTATAACGCTTACCTGTAGCGCGATAAATTGCATTTAATACCGCTGGTGCTGCTACGCAAATGGTGGGCTCACCAACACCACCCCACTCACTACCACCGCCCTGTATGAGGATGGTTTCAACTTTTGGCATTTGAGAAAGGCGAATGGAATTAAAACTGTCAAAATTTCTTTGTACAACAGCGCCATTCTCAATGGTGATCTCTTCTTCAAATAGGGCAGATAAACCATATACAAATGATCCAGCTATTTGGCGCTTAACTTGAGCAGGGTTAACTACGTAACCAGGATCCGTAGCGGCTACCATCCGATGAATCTTTACCTCATTACCATTCGTTACGGAGATTTCGCATGCAGCGCTTACGTAGCTTCCAAATGCTTTCATTTGCGCAACGCCACGATAAATGCCAGCTGGAGCTGGCTTATCCCAACCAATACCTTTTGCAACGGCATTGAGCACTTCTAAAGCACGCGGATTGCTAATGTACTTGCGACGGAACTCTACTGGGTCTGCACCAGCCGCATCAGCCAATTCATCCATAAATGATTCAAGGAAAACCGCATTTTGATTGGCATTCACACCACGCCAAAATCCTGGCGGAACCGAGGTATTGCGCATGGAATGGTCAACCATCAAATTTGGGAAGCTGTAATTTAAACTTGCTTCCCCAGAAGAATCTAACCCTTGAAAAACCAGCGGATCCTTTCCTTTGTTTGCGGCAACCACTGCTGGACGCACCGAAGTCAAGATTGATTGACCTGATAAGCGCATGTTCAAACCGGTCAAATTTTGTTTGTCATCAAAAGTACCCGTAAGCTTACACATCATGATCGGGTGATAACGACCTTGCGTCATATCCTCTTCACGTGTCCAAATTAATTTGATCGGAGTGCCTGGCATTTGCTTCGCAATATTGACAGCCTGCGTTGTGTAGTCCTGGAATGCACCGCGACGTCCAAAACCACCGCCTAGATTGACTTTATAGACATTGCATTTTTCAGCAGGTAATCCAGAAGCTGCAATAACAGCAGCCAATGAAGCTTCACCATCTTGCGTTGGCACCCATGCCTCGCAAAGCTCAGGAGTCCATTTTGCAGATGCATTCATGGGCTCTAAGGTAGCGTGATTTAAGAAAGGGTAAAAGAAAGTAGATTCCACAGTTTTTGAAGACTTGGCAATTGCCTCTTTCATATCTCCATTAGAGTTCCCTACGAATGCATCATCGGCCGTCAATCCATCCTGCAAATATTTGAGAATAGTGGCGCTAGATACATTGGCATTAGGGCCGTTATCCCAAACGATATCGACTTGTTCTAAGGCAGTTTTTGCTTGCCAAAAAGTATCAGCAACAACAGCGACCGCAGAGTCACCAACGGGAACAACTTTTTTAACACCTTTCATCGCCAAGGCTTTGGTTGCATCATAGCTTTTAACCTTGCCGCCAAAGACTGGACATTCTTTAATGTTGGCTACCAACATACCGGGTAACTTCAAATCGATTGCATAAACCTGACGACCAGTAACCTTATCAGGTACACCATCAATACGGTTTACTGGTTGACCGATTAACTTCCATTCCTTTGGATCCTTTAAGGGAATTTCACTGGGCAAAGGCAGTTGAGACGCCGCAACGGAAACCTTACCGAAGGTGACGGTTCGTCCTGTAGGGGTATGGGTAATGACACTATTTAAAGCAATGCATTCGTTTGGAGAAACATTCCAACTATTTGCAGCAGCTTGAATTAACATCATTCGCGCCGCAGCCCCGCCCTTGCGAACATATTGTTCTGATGTCCGAATACCACGGCTACCGCCTGTTGAGAAACTACCCCAAACTTGTTTACGAAGCAAACTTTCAGCTGGAGATGGGTATTCATAGCTAACCTTCTTCCAGTCACACTGGAGCTCTTCTGCAACCATCTGAGCTAATCCAGTAATAGTGCCCTGCCCCATCTCGGAGCGCACAATGCGAACAACCACGTCATCATTGGGCTTGATTACCACCCACACTCCAATTTCGGGAGTAGAGAGCGGCGTCATTGAAGTCGTGCCTGTGCCCATGGCCGCATTTGCTTCAGAAATACCAATAGAAAAGTCAAAGCCAATCGCCAAGCCAGCACTGATTGCGGAAGCGCCAACGATGAAATGTCTGCGAGAAGTATTTGTAATTGATGTTGTCATTTGTATCCCCTTAAGCCTTGCTAACTGCGTGAATGGCTTCGCGTACTTGCTGGAAGGTTCCGCATCGACAAATATTACTAACAGCTTCATCAATTTGGTTGTCAGTTGGCTTTGGGTTACTGCGTAACAAAGCTGTGGTTGCCATCACCATGCCAGACTGGCAATAGCCACATTGTGGAACTTGATGATCTACCCAAGCTTGCTGAATTTTGGAAAGTTGTCCATTTTTTTCTAGGCTTTCAATGGTTTCGATCTTGTTTCCAGCAACAGCGCTCACAGGAAGTACACAACTACGCATTGCTTTACCATCAAAAAGTACTGTGCAAGCTCCACAAGCACCAATACCGCAGCCATACTTGGTTCCAGTAAGGCCTATTTGCTCACGAATAACCCAAAGTAACGGAGTATTTGGATCTACATCCACCTTATATTTTTTTCCATTGACGTTTAGATCAATCATGAATTTTTCTCCGTAGATTTATTTTTTAGTCTTGTTAAATTTGTCGCTTAAAAGGCGTCAATTTATTCAGTGTCATATATTAACGAATAAATGAATAAATGTTTTTGGTGCAGCGCAATAATTATTGAGGTTAAGGTATTTAATTCATCAGCCCTTTAGTTGAGAGGGCGCCACATTAAATAAAAGCTTAATTAAACGGAAGACATAATGGATTGAGTAATCGATCGCATTGCCAATGAATTAAGTCAGACCTAAGAAAACATCCGCGTTAAAAGAAAAGACCACCCCGAGGAGTGGTCAAAATTGGCTATACACAACCAATTGTCAGGAGACTTCTTAACCAACATTCATACAACCAGTAAAAATGAATTGGTGTCCACATACTATATATATTTTAAATAATTAAATCAATAAATTTAACGAATTATCAAGCCTACTATCGAGCATTAATACAAGACTCTTTAGTCCTGATATTACGAATTTGATCAGCGAATTACTGATTATTGATATGACTGTGGATCTAACCTGCGCATTTCAGATTCAATAGCATTTTCCAGTTCTTTCTGTAATTCTTCTTCTGTCTTGCCATGTACATAAATCACTGGACCAATTGATACAGTAATAAGCCCTGAATGCTTAAGAATAGAATTCCTCGCCCATAGCCGACCTGAATTTTGAGCTATAGGAAGAATACTGGTATTGGTTGCCATTGCCAAGCGCACTCCGCCTTTGCGGTATGAGTTAAAAACTCCAACCGCTGTGCGTGTGCCCTCTGGGTAAATTGCTATCCATCTACCATCTTCTAGTTGCTTCTTACCTTGAATGGCGACAGCTTTTTTAGCCTTCTCGCGATCGCCCCGATTAATGTGAATCATTTTTAAAGTGGCTAATGCCCAGCCAAAAAATGGCAGGAACAGTAATTCCCTTTTAAATACAAAACACAGCTGCCTAGGAAAAATCGAGGGGTATGCAATGGTTTCCCATGCAGATTGGTGTTTGCCTAAGACAATCAAAGGCGTTTTTGGATCGGTTGGAATATTCTCAATCCCCTCTAATTGATAATAAATCCCACAAAGCGTAGATAACACCCATAAAGTAGATCTACTCCAAAAACGCCCGATTTCGTAACGTGTACTAGCCTTGGTAAAGGGACTTACAAAAAGAATTGCAGTTGCGCAGACTGTAATCCAGGCAAAGGAGAATATATAAAAAAGCAAAGAGCGAAGCCAGAGAATCACAATTACAGATAACCTATTAATATCACGGAAAATTTGTGACCATTCTAGCTGAGCAGCCTTGTCTTTGCGGCATTAAATTCCAATTCAATAACATCGATAATTTCTGCAATGCTAGGAGCATTAGCAATAAGACCAACACCTTGACCCGCTCCCCAGATGTCTTTCCATGCCTTGGCACCAGGGCCATCCTTAGTGGCTTGAGATAGCTTGGCAAAAGCCAGCGGGTCGCCTGGCGGCAAGTTATCAGGATCTAAACCAGCATTAAGAATACTTTGCTTAATGTAGTTTCCATGTATGCCGGTGAAATGGTCCGTATAAACAATATCTGAAGCCCGGGCGTTCACTATGGCATCTTTGTACTGCTGACTAGCGTGGGCTTCCTTGCTGGCGATAAAACGAGTGCCCATATAGGCAAAATCTGCGCCCATCGCTAAAGAAGCCAAAACCGCATCGCCAGTTGAAATGGCCCCAGACAAGATGATTGGACCTTTGTAAATTGCCCTAACTTCACCCACCAAAGCAAAGGGAGATAAATTTCCTGCGTGACCCCCTGCTCCAGCCGCAACCAAAATTAAGCCATCAATACCAGCCTCAAGGGCTTTTTCTGCATGGCGAATACTAATAACGTCATGCAAGACGATACCGCCATAACTATGTACCGCATCAATAATCTCTTTTACTGGAGCTCTTAAACTAGTGATATAGATGGGAACTCGATGCTTTACGCAAGTTGTTACATCTTGCTCTAAGCGGGTATTAGAAATATGAACAATTTGATTAACGGCTAAAGGCCCAACCTTACGACTCGGATTTTCCTTCTGGAACTTCTTCAGATCATCCTGCATCATGGTTAGCCATTCATCCAATAACTCGGGCGGCCTAGCATTTAATACCGGAAAAGAACCCACAATGCCAGCTTTACATTGCGCCAGTACCAACTCTGGATAACTTACCGTAAACATCGGCGCAGCAATAATTGGCAGTCTTAATCCCTGCAGAACTAATGGAATCCGTGAATTACTCATAAGCTTCTCAGCTCCCGACGAAGTATTTTTCCAACATTGGTTTTGGGCAAATCATCTCTAAATTCAATATATTTAGGGCGTTTGTAGTTGGTAAATTCTTTTTTGCAGTAGTTCAAAATATCTTCTTCAGTGAGAGATGGAGAACTTCTGACTATAAAGATCTTTACAGATTCACCAGTCTCCTCGTTAGGAACGCCAATTGCTGCGCACTCCAATACACCCGGCATCATGGAAATAACCTCTTCAAGCTCATTGGGAAATACTTTGAAACCCGAAACTACGATCATATCTTTTTTGCGATCTACTATTTTGATGTAACCCTCTTCATTCATGACGCCAATATCACCTGACTTAAAAAAACCATCAGCAGTAAAAACATTTTTAGTTTCTTCGGCCATATTCCAATAACCTACCATTACCTGTGGCCCGCGTATACAAATTTCACCCGGGGTGCCATATGGGACCTCGAGACCAGAATCATCCAAAATTAGAACTTCTGTCCCCGGCACTGGCAAGCCTATGGTCCCCGTGAAGCTTGGTATCAAGGGTGTATTAACACATGCCACTGGAGAAGTTTCAGAAAGACCGTACCCTTCTGCGATTGGTACTCCAGTGATCTTTTGCCATTGATCGGCCACAACCTTTTGAACCGCCATGCCGCCACCAATAGTCACCAGTAAATTTGGTAGCTTTACTTTTAAAAACTCAGCCCGGTGAACGAGCGCATTGAATAAGGTATTAACCCCAGGAAAAATATTAATGTTGGGATGCTTGTCCAAAAGTTTAATAAAACCATCAATATCACGAGGATTCGGGACGAGAATCAGCAGACCACCTTTGCGCATTCCAAATAAAGCGCAAGCCGTGAGCGCAAAGATGTGATACATGGGTAAGGCGCATAAGAAAATCAATTGCTCAATCGATCTGTGGCGCAACCCAGGCTCTAACCATAATTCCGTTTGTAAAACATTTGAAAGAATGTTTCGATGTAAAAGAATTGCTCCTTTAGATACACCAGTAGTTCCACCCGTGTATTGCAAAAAAGCAATGTCATCTAAAGATATATTGGGTGGCGTTAGGTGCATGCTGGAGCCTTTATGCAAGGCATCCCCGAATTTCTCGTGGACTAGATTCCAGCTAGGGACAGCTTTCTTAACTTTTCGCACCACAAAATCTACTACCGTACCTTTAATCCCAATGAGTTCGCCAAGGCTTGTGACGACAGTTTTTTTAAGAGGAACCGCAGCAACAATTTGCTCGTAAACGTGTGCGAAATTTTCCAAGATAATTAAAGCTGAGGCGCCGCTATCTTTTAACTGATACTCCAACTCTCGGGCCGTATATAAAGGGTTGACATTAACCACCACAAATCCCGCTCGCAAAATTGCCAGCATAGATATTTGAAACTGCAAGATATTGGGAAGCATGATTGCTATACGTGCCCCCGGCTCTAATCCCAAGCCTTGAAGATAGGCACCAAAATTCTTGGAGAGATAGTCCAATTCTCTGTAGGTCATGAACTTACCCATGTATTCACAAGCATTGCGATTTGGGTAGCGAGTAAAAGACTCTTCAAACATTTCCACTAAAGATGAATAAGCAGAAATATTGACCTCATAAGGAACACCTTCAGGATAGTTCTTTAACCAAGGTTTACTAGGATTCATCATAGTTAAGATACTCTGAAATAGACGACAGTGAAATAATTAATTCATGAATCTTTGGAAAGAAAAAGCCCTCAGGGCGAGGGCTTTTCATCACGCAATACCGATATTAAAAACGGTAACCTACACCAACCAATACATCCGAACCATTACCGCTAATGGTCATTCCATTGAGGACCGTTCCATTAGTCAACGTTGCTGATAATGATTTGGTTCCGTAAGACGCATAATTAACTTCCCCAAAAGCATATAGGGACTCAGTAAACATCTGCTTGTATCCCAGACCAACCGTGTATCCCGATAAGTTCGTTGTTTGATAAGCAAGGGTAGGACCCGATAAACCAATAGTGGTGCCAGAGTAACCTAGCTTTAAGTAGGCCAAACGGTCTTTATCTATAACGTAACCAGGTGTAAAGACAATGCTATAAAGATTTTTTACGTTATATGTAGCGGTTGTACTTCCGCCGGGAACTGTTGCTGGAGATCCTACACGCGCACCCAAGGGGCTTGAAATTGTTGTGGGCGCAACACTCAATTGCCCAGTTGCTGAAGAGCTAGCTCCTGGATAGTAAGTAGCGGCAATACCCAATATATAACTTGAATTAATGCCAAAGTTGTAACCAGCCGCTAAATTGGCCAACCCAGTATTGACATTATTTACATTGCTTGCGGATGCGCTTTGCGACACTGTCGCAGGATACCCATAGGTTGTCGCTGGTACACCATTGGGAGCGTTACCGGTTGGAGATACTGCGGTTCCATTTCCAATCTTCGGCACAAACATTCCATACCCAACACCTATTTGCCCATAAGCACCTTCCCAAGCATTTGTCTTAGATGATTGAGCCATGGCTGACGTTGTTGCAATGCTTGTTATTGCAAGTGCTAATACGCTAACTTTGAATTGGTTCATGTGTCTTCCTTGTTGAATGTATTTGTTATCAAATCAATTACCGCTTCGAACACTGTATCTATTTTTTCCACCTTATATACCTCGGGTTTTCCCGAAAATCATGCTGTACTGCATCATTTCTAATTCTCGTTGATTTTGTTACTTCCATGCCAACCATATAGAACATGACTTAAGTGGTCTTTTTATTTTTTAAATTTCACAATTCTGAAAAATATGTGTTTTAATATAAACGAACGATCGTATTATTTTTACAACAAAAAACATCAGAAAATAACCATGCTTGAACAAAGGATTAATACAAAAGGTGTTGCTGAACCCAAAAAGGGATTACTCACTAAATCGATAATCCTTCAGGCTGCACTCGATATTGCTAGTAAGTCTGGACTCGAAGGGTTAACCATTGGCAATATTGCAGAGACAGTAAAAATGAGCAAAAGTGGTGTCTTTGCCCACTTTGGATCTCGAGAGGAGCTACAAGTCGAAGTGGTTCGCGAGTACTACCAACGCTTTGAAGATCAAGTGTTTGCTCCTGCTCTTTTAAAACCTAAAGGCCTTCCCCGCTTACGTCAAATGATTCATTCATGGCTCAAAATGAGCGTTGGCGATGAAACCTCTAGTTGTTTTTTTATTTCAGGGGCAGCTGAATTTGATGATCGCCCTGGAATTGTTCGAGATGCACTGATTCAGAGTGTTGAGGATTGGCGGGCTGCCTTACGGAGAGCCATTAAAGAATCTGTTGTTGCTGGTGATTTCAAAAAGAATATTGATATCGACGTTCTTTTGTTTCAACTCTACAGCATTGTTCTTGGTGTTCATCATGATTCACGATTTCTGCAAAACCAAAAAAGCCTGACGCTTGCAAACAAACTGATCAAAGACATATTTACAAGAAATCAAAAGACTCAGTAAAGAAAACTTTCACCCCCATTATTTTCAGGAAATAGCATGCCTAAATATAGCCCTCCCCTACGTGATATTCAATTTGTCCTACATGAGCTGTTGAGTGCTGAGAAGAATTTTTCAGAGTTGCCAGCATATCAAGATGTAGATAAAGACACGATGAATCAAATTATGGAAGAAGCAGGGAAATTTGCCAGTGAAGTCGCCTTCCCTCTAAATCAAGTGGGCGATAGAGAAGGTTGTACGCGTCATGAAGATGGATCCATTACGACACCAACTGGATTTAAAGCAGCCTACGATCAATACGTCACAGGCGGTTGGCCAGCCCTCTCCTGTGATCCGAAATACGGTGGCCAAGGCCTGCCGCAACTCTTAAATACCGTTCTTTATGAAGTTTTAAACTCCGCCAATCAAGCGTGGACCATGTATCCCGGTCTTTCGCACGGAGCCTATGAATGTCTTCATGCACATGGAACCCCTGAGCAAAAGAGTATTTATCTTGAGAAGCTTGTATCTGGTAAGTGGACTGGAACTATGTGCCTTACAGAACCTCAGTGCGGCACTGATCTGGGAATTTTAAAAACAAAGGCTGAGCCATCATCGGATGGAACGTATTCCATCAATGGCACCAAAATATTTATTTCTAGCGGTGATCATGATCTTGCTGAAAATATCGTTCACTTAGTATTGGCACGTTTACCAGATGCCCCTAAGGGAACCAAAGGAATCTCCTTATTTGCAGTTCCAAAATACATGGTCAAAGCGGATGGTTCTATTGGTGAAAATAATCAAGTTAATTGCGGTTCCTTGGAGCACAAAATGGGGATTCATGGAAATGCAACTTGTGTGATGAATTTCGATGGTGCTATCGGCACCCTAGTTGGAGAACCCAATAAGGGCCTTAATGCTATGTTTGTCATGATGAATGCAGCCCGTCTTGGGGTTGGGCTACAAAGTCTTGGACTTACGGAGGTGGCATACCAAAACTCTGCTAGCTATGCAAAAGAACGCCTCCAAATGCGCAGCTTAACTGGGACCAAGGAACCAGATAAAGTGGCCGACCCGATTATTGTTCATCCAGATGTACGCAGAATGCTGCTGACTCAAAGAGCTTACGCTGAAGGCGCACGCGCCTTTGCTTATTGGACTGCTTTGATGATTGACATTGAACTCAACCACCCAGATGAAAGTGTGCGCAAAGATACTAGCGATATGGTCACCCTCCTTACGCCGATCATCAAAGCCTTTTTAACCGATAACGCATTTACTGCAACTAATGAAGGAATGCAGGTATTTGGCGGTCATGGTTACATTACCGAATGGGGTATGGAGCAGTATGTACGCGATGCTCGCATTAATATGATTTATGAAGGTACAAACACCATTCAATCATTAGATTTATTGGGTCGAAAAGTTCTTGGCGACATGGGAGCAAAACTTCGCAAGTTTGGCAAACTTGTTGAAAGCTTCATTGATGAAGAAGGGGTACGCAAAGAAATGCAAGAGTTTATAGATCCCTTAGCAGATATCGCCTCTAAAGTCGAAAAGCTGACTAAAGAAATCGGTATGAAAGCCATGATGAACCATGATGAAGTGGGGGCTGCAGCTGTGCCCTACCTTCGCACCGTTGGTCACTTGGTTTATGCCTATCTATTTGCTCGCATGGCGAAAATTGCCCTGGCCAATAAAGCTAGTGGAGATTCATTTTACGAAGCAAAATTGGCTACTGCCCGTTTCTATTTTGCGAAATTACTCCCCGAAACCGCTTACCTCATTCGTAGCGCACGCGCAGGATCTAATTCATTAATGGCAATGCCTGCAGACCTTTTCTGAAAGACTCAAAATGACTGATAACCAACTCATTAAAAAAGTAGCCGTACTTGGCGCAGGGGTCATGGGCGCTCAAATTGCCGCCCAATGTATCAATGTGGGCCTTCCAGTGATTTTGTTTGATTTACCAACATCCACTGTTGAGGGCAAACCAGCAAATAAAAATGCTATCGCCCAAAAATCAATTGAAAATCTCAAGAAGCTCAAGCCCGCTCCATTAGGATTGTCAGCGAGCGCCAATCTCATTGAGGCCGCTAATTATGAAGATGACTTAGGCCTACTGGCAGGTTGCGATTTAATCATCGAAGCTATTGCCGAACGCCTAGATTGGAAACATGCTCTGTATGAAAAAGTAGCGCCTTACATTCCCGAACATGCCATCTTCGCAACAAATACTTCTGGTTTATCAATTGGAGAGTTGGCAAAAGGATTTTCAGGAGATCTGAAAAAGCGTTTCTGTGGGGTGCATTTCTTTAACCCGCCACGATACATGCACTTGCTTGAACTGATTCCAGCAAGTGATACGGATCCTCAAGTTCTCGATGCCCTAGAAACCTTTATGACTTCAACCATGGGTAAAGGAGTTGTAAGAGCGAAAGACACCCCTAACTTTATAGGCAATCGGGTAGGTGTATTTTCTATCCTAGCTGTCTTTGAAGAGGCTAAGAAGTTTGGTCTTGGATTTGATGCAGTGGACGCTATTACAGGTAGTAAATTAGGACGCGCTAAATCAGCCACATTCAGAACAAGCGATGTTGTAGGTATAGATACGTTGGCGCATGTCATTAAAACGATGGAAAACTCCCTTCAGGACGATCCCTTCTCCTATTTATTTAAAGTTCCCGAGGTTGTAAATCAACTCATTGCTAAGGGTGCATTAGGTCAGAAGACTAAGGCGGGCTTCTATCGCAAAGAAGGAAAAACTGTGCTGGTTTTAGATCCTTCTACAGGTGAATACAAACCATCAACCGCAACTATCGACCCACTCATCGAGCGCATACTGAAGAAACCTATTGCAGAGCGTCTAGGGCTACTTAGAGAGACCGATGATCCTCAAGCGCAATTTCTATGGGCAATTTATCGGGATATATTTCATTATTGCGCAGTCCAGCTTGGAAATATTGCGCAATCCGCTAGAGAGATCGATTTTGCAATGCGCTGGGGTTATGGCTGGGATAAAGGGCCATTTGAAGACTGGCAGGCCGCAGGATGGACTCAGGTGGCTAATTGGATCAAGGAAGATATTGAACAAGATAAAACGCTCAGCAAAGAACCACTTCCTGCTTGGGTATTTACTGGCCCTGTAGTAGACAAACAAGCTATTCATACGCCTGAAGGCTCCTGGTCACCTTCAGCCAATCGCTTCATTCCCCGCTCCGCTTTACCAGTTTATCAAAAGCAAGTCTTTAGAGCGTCTTTACTGGGGGATGGATCTCCAGACCCTAAAGCCTCTGGCACAACAATTTATGAGAATCCAGATTTACGTGCATGGGTAGATGAAAGTCAGCCTGATGTTCTGATCGCCTCATTTAAATCCAAAATGAATACCATTAGCCCAGATGTGCTTAATGGTATTCAGAAGTCGGTCGAGCTGGCGGAGGCAAATTATGAAGGACTGGTCATATGGCAACCCGCCTCCTTAAAACTCGGCACACCTGGCGGCCCATTTTCCGCAGGAGCCAATTTAGAAGCTGCCCTTCCCATGGTCATGAAAGGTGGTCCAGCTGGTGTGGAGCCTTTTGTCAAACTCTTCCAAGACACTATGATGAAAGTGAAGTACTCACAAGTTCCTATTGTTTGCGCCGTTTCAGGTATTGCCTTGGGCGGGGGCTGCGAACTCGTCATGCAATCTTCGCGCAGAGTAGCTGCGATGGAAAGTTATATCGGATTAGTTGAGGTTGGCGTTGGCCTCCTTCCCGCTGGTGGCGGACTGAAAGAAGCGGCTATTCGTGCAGCCCAAGGCGTGAGTCTGGCTGGTAATGCCAATTACCTAGATTTCATTAAAGGGTCCTTTGAAAATGCTGCCATGGCCAAAGTATCTTCATCAGCCCAAGAGGCCATGAAGATGGCCTATCTTCAAAAAGGCGACATCATTGTCCCCAACGTTTATGAATTACTTGCGCTGGCACAAAGCCAAGTTAAAGCAATGCGTTATGCAGGATATCGACCTCCTATTCCTGCCTTAATCCCCGTTGGTGGGCGCTCCATCATTTCCACTGTCATGGGTCAGGTTATCAATATGCGCGATGGCGGCTTTATCTCAGAACATGATGCTTATATCGCTGAAAAAATTATTCACGTTATCGCTGGTGGAGCTGTAGATGCAGGAACCCTAGTAAGTGAGGAGTGGTTGCTTAAATTAGAAAGACAGGCCTTTGTAAATTTGATTGCCCATCCAAAAACGATGGAGCGAATTATGGGTCTCCTCCAAAATGGCAAGCCCGTTCGCAATTAAATCTTTTAGAAAAATTTCATCATGAAAAATATTCAAGACGCATACATCGTAGCTGCTACTCGAAGCGCTGTTGGTAAATCTGGCAGAGGTTCTTTAAAAAATACCCGGCCCGATGACCTTCTGGGTAACGCACTTGCACATATCCTTACGCAAGTGCCAACCCTTGATCCTAAGGCCATTGAAGATGCCATCATCGGCTGCGCAATGCCGGAGGCTCAACAAGGATTAAATATTGCACGCATAGGCCTGCTGCTTGGCGGATTGCCCTACACCGTTGGTGGCATTACCGTTAATCGCTTTTGTTCTTCCGGTTTAAATGCGATTGCTATGGCTGCCGACCGTATTCGCGTGGGTGAAGCAGACGTCATGATCGCAGGCGGCGTGGAATCCATGAGTATGGTTCCTATGGGAGGCAATAACCCCTCCCTATCACCAGAAATTTATATTGGCGATGAAAATATTGGCATTGCCTACGGCATGGGGCTGACAGCCGAGAAAGTGGCTCAGCAATGGAAAATAAGTCGCGAAGATCAGGATGCCTTTGCATTAGCTTCACATCAAAAAGCCATTGCCGCTCAAAAATCAGGTGAATTTAATTCTGAGATTTTTCCTGTAAATATTGCTGATCGCACTATGAATTTAGATCAAGGTCAGGTTGATATTCAATGGCGAGAATTTTCAAAAGATGAAGGCCCAAGAATCGACACCACACTTGAAGGCTTGGCCAAATTAAAATCTCCCTTTGCCGCCAGGGGAAGTGTTACAGCTGGAAACAGCTCACAAACCTCCGATGGCGTTGGCGCCCTAATCTTGGCAAGTGAAAAGGCCATCAAAACTTTCGGCCTTACCCCATTGGCGCGTTTTGTCAGTTTTGCCGTTAAAGGAGTTCAGCCAGAAATCATGGGAATCGGCCCTAAGGAGGCTATTCCTGCAGCTTTAAAACTGGCAGGTCTTCATCAGCAAGAGATTGACTGGATAGAACTCAATGAAGCATTTGCAGCTCAGTCATTGGCCGTAATACGAGACCTGCAGTTAGATCCAAGTAAAGTTAACCCACTCGGAAGCGCAATTGCACTAGGTCATCCTTTGGGTGCTACTGGTGCCATCAGAGCCGCTACTGCCATACATGCGCTACAAAGAAGAAACCTCAAATACGGCATGGTCACAATGTGCGTCGGAACTGGCATGGGCGCTGCTGGTATTTTTGAGCGTTGCTAGAGGAAAATGCAATAGGCAGCTTATTTTCGATGATGCAATTAATCAGTTTTATCGGCACCCTTTGAGATGATTCGCGTAATTGTTCTGATGCTTACTTCGGGATGGGTGATCGTTAAATATTCTCGAATGAGAGTAGATCGCCTAGTGGCTGAAGCAATGTGATCACCAATAAGTTTATTAGCCTCAAGCACATCTTCTTTTAATGTTGTCTCTGAATATTTACTTATTTCAGAATTCTTGCGAGCCGTCTTACCTAGGCTTTCTGGTGATACATCAAACCTGTTTGACGTTAACTCGGCAGCATCACTGATGACTTGGGACTTCATCTGCTTTTTCATTTAATACCCCAATCCATTGAATGAATAATTCTCTGCGCTCTTCCACAAGATCAACGCGTTCCTACACTTATGCAGAACTGTTTTTACATACTATTGACCCAGTGAAGAAATCAGTAAAACCTATTTATCTGAGGGCGGAACTTTAGCCAAGACCGTATTCCAGACTTTAGTTTAATTTCCTAGATCACATATAGAAAAAGCCCGATTTCTCGGGCTTTTTAGTCACTTATTCTGGCGGAGCGGACGGGACTCGAACCCGCGACCCTCGGCGTGACAGGCCGATATTCTAACCAACTGAACTACCGCTCCAAATTACTTCGAGTAAAACAACTTGCTACTTACTTCCAATTCAAGCCAAAAATCTTGGCGTCCCCAGGGGGATTCGAACCCCCGTACTCACCGTGAAAGGGTGATGTCCTAGGCCTCTAGACGATGGGGACCTGGACTACAACATTTACTACCTTGTAAAGCTTGGTGGAGATAAGCGGGATCGAACCGCTGACCTCTTGCATGCCATGCAAGCGCTCTCCCAGCTGAGCTATACCCCCTTAATCTCGCGATAAAACTACAAGACATTCACAACAGACCAAGATTTTATACTATTTTTCTGGCGTGGGGAAAAATGCTTAAATAAGCGCTGCTGAAAGGCGTTTTAATACTTCTTCTTTACCCAACACAACCAAGACAGAATCAATGGCTGGTGTCTGTGTAGTAGCAAATAAGGCATAACGTACAGGCATCGCTAAAGCCGGCATCTTGATTTGATGATTAGCTAAAACTTGCTTAAAAACTGCACCATACGCATGTTTGCTTGGGTCGGTAATTTTGATCGTTTCAATCAATTCTTTCAAAGCCGGCACAATAACTTGAGGAATATTTTCCGCAATCTGTGCCGCACTGTGAGTTGGAGCTGGCAGATAAAATAATTTAGATCCTTGGGCAATCTCAATCAAAGTATTTGCTCTATCTTTCAGCAAAGCTACTACCTGGGTGAAATCGGGTCCATTTTCGGTATCAATTCCCAATTCATGTGCGAAAGGTTTTGTAGCTTTTGCTAATTCTTCTGCATTGGTATTTTGAATATATTGATGATTCAACCAGAGGAGTTTTTCCGGATTGTGCTGTGCTGGTGAACGGCCCAAGTTATCCAAGTCAAACCAATTTACAAACTGTTCCTTGGTAAACACTTCCGCATCACCGTGCGACCAACCTAAGCGTGCAAGATAGTTCAGAATGGCCTCGGGCAAGTACCCTGCCTTCTGATAATCGCGCACACTCATAGCACCATTACGCTTGCTCATTTTTTCACCAGTGTCATTGAGTACAGTTGGTAAATGCGCATATACGGGTGGCGTACCTCCAAGAGCCCTCATGATGTTGATTTGTCTTGGGGTGTTGTTAACGTGATCATCGCCACGAATAACGTGAGTGATATTCATATCCAAGTCATCAATGACAACACAAAAATTATAGGTAGGGGTGCCATCTGGTCGAGCAATTACTAGATCATCTAGTTCGTCATTGCTAATCTCAATTTGCCCCTTTACTGCGTCTTGCCAAATGACCGAGCCACCAATCGGATTTTTAAACCGAATGACTGGCTCTACACCCTCAGGTATTGCCGGCAAGATTTTGCCTTCCTCAGGACGCCATAAACCGTTGTAACGTGGTTTTTCTTTATTGGCCATCTGTTCATCGCGTAATTTATTGAGCGCATCCTCGCTCATATAGCAGGGATAGGCCAGTCCCGAGTCAAGCATTTGCTTAATGACTTCGCGGTAGCGATCAATACGTTGCATTTGATAGATCGGACCTTCGTCCAGATCAAGGCCAAGCCAGGCCATACCTTCAATAATGACGTCTACCGCCTCCTGGGTGGAGCGCTCAAGGTCGGTATCTTCGATTCGCAGAATGAAGTCACCTTTATTGTGACGCGCAAATGCCCATGGATATAGAGCGCTGCGAAGATTTCCCAGATGTATAAAGCCCGTGGGACTAGGGGCGAATCGTGTACGAATATGCATAAATTGCATTATCTCAGGTCAAGCAATTTAAGACGAATTTCTGAAAAAAGTGGATACTTTCGGTTATGAATCAATTACTCGTATTTATGTGTGATGGCGCCCCGGTTCGCGGGGAAATTGTCTCTATCGGCACCGCTTGGGAGGCTGTTTTAGAGCATCGCAATGACCCTCCCGTAATTAAGAAGATCCTAGGTGACTTTGTTGGAGCGGCAACCCTATTAAGCGCCAGCTTAAAGTTCGATGGAACTTTAATTATTCAGGCCCAAAGCAAAGGACCCATTCAGTTACTGGTCGTTGAGTGCAAGTCCGACCTTTCTATGAGAGCTACCGTCAAACTCTCCGTGGATGCCTCTGAAATTGACCCCGATGCTACTTTAAATGCGCTTTTAGATGCTGACCACTCTGGTCGCCTTGTCATTACCTTAGATCCAGCTGATCGCGAGCCTGGACAACCCCCATATCAAGGCATCGTTGCGCTACAGGACTTTCAAGGCTCGATCATTAAGCCCATAAATAGCGCAGCTGACGCAATTTCACTCTATATGAAGAATTCTGAGCAGCTAGATACTCGCATCTGGTTAACTTCTAATGAAAAGCACATAGGAGGCTTGCTACTGCAACGTCTTCCAGATTCCGGGGGTCACGCTCATCTCGATCCTCAAACGGCTGCAGAGGGCTGGAATCGCATTCAAACGCTTGGTGAAACTATCACTAACGAAGAATTGCTCACCCTAACCCCAGAAACTATTCTTAGAAGGTTATTTCTAGAGGAATCCTCTGAGTTTGGCGTAAGAAGCTTCCCGACTAGACCCATTCATTTTGCCTGCAGTTGCTCGCGCAAGAAGGTTGCTGATGTCTTGCGTATGCTCGGAGAAGAAGAGATTAAAAGTATTTTGGCCGAAGAAGGCTCTGTGGATACAGCTTGTGATTTTTGCGGTAAAAATTACCATTTTGATGCGGTCGACTGTTTACAAGTCTTTAAAACTGATCTACTGACTGATGCCACTAGACCTCCCTCCAAGGGGCATTAATACCTAATACTCAAAAACTCAGCATTTACAGTATTAGGGTTTAGTTCCAACAGCTGGCTTTACTCCGTCGGAAACATTTGAGCTTGCTGCATTAGTAGTGGCGGCAGCTTTTTCTGATGGCAAGATTTGTACATAAAACTCGCCCTCTTTGATCATTCCCTGCTCAACTCTGGCACGCTCCTCAATTGCACGCGTACCATCTTTTAAATCTACGACATCACCCGATAACTTAGCGTTGCGTAAGTTTAAAAGGCTATTTTTTGCTTGATGCAACTCTAACTGCTTTTCCATTTCATAAACCTTGAGCCATCCACCCTTCCCTAGCCATAAGGGATACTGGATTGCAATCAGCAATACCAGCATAGAGTAGATGACAAGACGCATAATTTATAAAATATCTATTGGACTTAAGCTGGACGCTTGAGGTTATAGAAAACAGACTTGCCAGGATAAGTAGCTACATCACCCAAATCTTCCTCAATACGCAAGAGTTGGTTGTATTTAGCAATACGGTCAGAACGTGAGAGCGAACCTGTTTTGATTTGGCCAGCATTGGTACCCACGGCGATATCGGCAATAGTGTTGTCCTCAGTTTCACCTGAACGATGCGAAATGACTGAAGTGTAGTTAGCACGCTTAGCCATTTCAATCGCAGCAAAAGTTTCGGTCAATGTACCAATTTGATTAATTTTGATCAAAATCGAATTCGCAATTCCTTTATCAATACCCTCTTGCAGAATACGAGTGTTGGTTACAAAGAGATCATCACCAACCAATTGGATTTTTTTGCCCAATTTCTGAGTGATATCAGCCCATCCATCCCAATCCCCTTCGTGCATGCCATCCTCAATGGAAACAATTGGAAATTGATCGGCCAATTGACCCAAGTAATCTGAGAATTCACTAGAAGACAATTGCAAACCTTCACCGGATAAATGATATTTGCCGTCTTTGTAGAACTCGCTAGCAGCGCAATCTAAGGCCAAGAGAACATCTTCACCAGCTTGATAGCCTGCGCCTTCAATGGCCTTCATTACAGTTTGCAAGCATTCTTGGTTACTTTTGAAGTTAGGTGCAAATCCACCCTCATCACCAACTGTTGTTGGCATGCCTTGGGCACCGATAATTTTCTTCAGTTCATGGAAAATTTCAGCGCCACAACGCAATGCTTCACGAAAGCTTTTGGCTCCCACTGGCATGATCATGAATTCTTGAATGTCTAAGCTGTTATTAGCGTGCGCACCACCATTGACAATGTTCATCATTGGAACTGGTAATTGCATGCCGCCTGAACCACCAAAGTAGCGATACAAAGGCAAGCCAGCTTCTTCTGCCGCTGCTCTAGCAACCGCCATCGAAACAGCTAAAGTCGCATTCGCACCTAAACGGGCTTTATTGTGGGTGCCATCTAATTCAATTAATGTGTGATCCAAGAAAGCTTGTTCACTTGCATCAAGACCTAAGATAGATTCAGCGATTTCGATATTAATATTCTGAACGGCTTTGAGAACGCCCTTACCTAAATAACGGGCCTTATCGCCATCACGCAATTCAATAGCCTCGCGTGAACCTGTAGATGCGCCTGAAGGTACCGCAGCACGTCCCATAACGCCTGATTCAAGTAATACATCGCACTCTACGGTTGGGTTACCGCGTGAATCTAAAACTTCTCTACCGATGATGTCAACAATGGCGCTCATGCACCTCTCCTTAAAACAATAATGAAATCGTGTTTATTAAATTGGCTTTATTTAAAACTGTCTTCTAAAAACGAACCGCTTTTTTTAACTACTGAATCGATTGCTAGCAAAGACTCCAACAACTCGCGCATACGATGCAAAGGCACCGCATTTGGACCGTCGGAAAGTGCTTTAGCTGGATCTGGATGGGTTTCCATAAACAAACCGCTTATGCCCACCGCTACTGCAGCGCGCGCTAATACCGGAATGAATTCACGTTGACCGCCGCTGGAAGTGCCTTGACCACCAGGAAGCTGTACCGAGTGGGTTGCATCAAAAACAACTGGAGCATGAGCTTCTCGCATGATCGCCAAGCTACGCATATCTGACACTAAATTGTTGTAACCAAAAGAAGCGCCGCGCTCACAGACCATAAATTGATCAGGCAGATTAACTTCAGCAGCAGCTGCGCGAGCTTTCTCGATCACGTTGAGCATTTCATGTGGGGACAAAAACTGTCCTTTTTTGAAATTCACTGGTTTGCCGCTTTGAGCACAGGCACGAATAAAGTCAGTCTGCCGACATAAAAAAGCTGGCGTTTGCAGCACATCAACCACCTTAGAAACCGGCTCGATCTCGCTAATGTCATGAATATCTGTCAAGACAGGAACACCTATTTCTTTTTTGACTTTGGCAAGAATTTCCAGGCCTTTTTCCATACCTAAGCCGCGAAATGAGGATCCAGATGAACGATTGGCCTTATCAAATGAAGACTTGTAGATGAACGGAATCTGCAATTCACTGGTGAGCTCTTTTAATTGACCAGCAATATCTAAGGCCGATTGCTCCGATTCGATCACGCAAGTGCCAGCAATTAAAAAGAATCGATGTTGAAGGCCAACATCAAATCCACACAGCTTCAAAGTATTCATTGGCGATTCTTGCTTTCTCTTTGTCTTTGTTATTGAGCCGTTGATGCCAAAGAAGCCTCTTGATGAGCAAGGGAAGCTTTAACAAACGCTGAAAACAAAGGATGGCCATCACGCGGAGTCGAAGTGAACTCTGGATGAAATTGAACCCCAAAGAACCATGGATGCATAGACTCTGGCAACTCCATCATTTCAGGCAAAGACTCAAGAGGAGTTCTTGCCGAAATAATTAAACCCGAGTTTTCCAAACGAGGTACGTAAGTATTGTTCACTTCATATCGATGACGATGTCTTTCGTTAACTTCAGCGCCATAGATACGATAGGCCAAAGTACCCTCTTTTACTGGGCAACGCTGTGAACCTAAACGCATAGTTCCACCCAGATCGGAATCGCTAGAGCGTTTCTCAACACGGCCTTCGCGATCAACCCACTCAGTAATGAGAGCGACAACTGGGCTATCTGTTTCAGGTTCAAATTCTGTGCTGTTTGCCTGAGCAATATTAGCTACATTGCGCGCAAATTCAATCACCGCCAACTGCATGCCCAAGCAAATACCCAGGTAAGGAACATTGTTTTCACGAGCATAACGAATAGCTGAAATCTTGCCTTCCGTGCCGCGTTTGCCAAAGCCACCAGGAACCAAAATGGCATCTAAGGATTTAAGGCAATCTACGCCATCTTTTTCGATTTGCTCGGAATCAATATAGGTAATATTTACGCGTGTATGGTTATGGATACCACCATGACGTAAAGCTTCAATGAGGGATTTATAGGACTCGGTCAACTCAACATATTTACCCACCATACCAATGGTGACCTCATGTTGTGGGTTAGCCATTTCATAAACCAAATGCGCCCAAACAGAGAGGTCGGCTGGTTTAGCAGTAATTTCTAGTTCATGGCAAATTAACTCATCCATGCCTTGGGCGTGGAGCATTTCCGGAACTTTATAAATCGTATCTACATCCCAAACTGAAATCACCGCTTCTTCACGCACATTAGAGAAGAGGGAAATCTTTGAACGCTCATCTTCAGGAATAGGACGGTCAGCACGGCACAGCAATACGGTAGGCATGATGCCAATTTCACGTAATTTCTGTACAGAATGCTGTGTAGGCTTGGTTTTTAACTCCCCAGCGCTACTGATATAAGGCACTAAGGTTAAATGCACAAATGCACAGCTATGCCTTGGCAAACGAATACTCATCTGCCTTGCAGCCTCTAAGAATGGCAAGGATTCGATATCACCAACCGTACCGCCGATTTCGCAAATAGCAATATCCGCATGACCATCATGACTGGCTTTTGCCCCACGTTCAATGAAAGCCTGGATTTCATTGGTAATGTGAGGAATAACTTGAACCGTTTTACCTAAGTACTCGCCACGACGCTCTTTACTAATGACGGACTCGTAAATCTGCCCAGTAGTGAAGTTATTGCTTTTACGCATTTTTGCGGAAACAAAGCGCTCATAGTGACCTAAGTCAAGGTCGGTTTCGGCTCCATCTTCGGTTACAAAGACTTCGCCATGCTGAAGCGGACTCATGGTGCCCGGGTCAACGTTAATATAGGGGTCTAATTTTAGGAGGGTGACTTTCAAGCCGCGGGATTCGAGAATCGCGGCAAGCGAGGCGGCTGCGATTCCTTTCCCTAAAGAAGAAACCACACCACCAGTGACAAAAACAAATTTGGTCATCGCTTAAGCTCTGTTGGAAAAAGTAATTATACCGATAGACGACCCCAGTTTCAGAAATTCCAAATCCACAATATTGATTGAAAACTGCATTGAACAGCCTGAAAAGTGACAAGGCGCCTTTTATTTAGGAGCTTCTTGGGGGTTTCTAACGGGGGTAACTAAGTCTTAATGTCACCCTAAATTTGTAGTCGCAAAGATCAGAACCAAACAATCTTGTCAATTTAAGAAGGCCGCCTCCCCATAAATTGGAAAATTAGGCCCAGTTTTGGATCATTTTTGGCAAATATCAGTACTAAAACCCATACTCATAGAAGGCTCAAACATTTACAATGATTCCGATCGGGATGTTTATACCCGCTTGGCCTTTCTGTTGACAACTCTTACCCCATAGGAAACACGATGTTAGAAGCCTACAACGCACACGTTGCTGAACGCGCAGCCCTTGGCATTCCAGCCCTGCCCCTCACCAAAGATCAGACTGCTGAACTGGTAGTTTTGCTCAAAAACCCTCCAAAAGGGAAAGAAGCTGAGCTGGTAGAGCTCATTACGTACCGTGTTCCTGCCGGCGTAGATGATGCAGCTAAGGTTAAAGCGGAGTTTTTGGATGCCGTTGCTAAAGGAACTGAGAAATCTCCTTTGATTTCACGTATCCAAGCAACTGAACTTCTGGGCACCATGCTCGGCGGTTACAACATTAAGCCTTTAGTTGAACTTTTGGCAGATGCTGAGTGTGGCGCTGCCGCAGCAGCAGCCCTCAAGAAAACATTATTAATGTTTGATTATTTTCATGATGTTCAGGAAATGGCTGAAAAAGGCAATGCCAACGCTAAGGGCGTATTGCAAAGCTGGGCTGATGCTGAGTGGTTCACTAGCCGCCCCGCGGTTCCTGAAAGCATGAAATTAACCGTATTTAAAGTTACTGGTGAAACCAATACCGATGACTTGTCTCCTGCTCCAGACGCATGGAGCCGTCCAGATATTCCATTGCACGCAACCATCATGTTGAAAAACCCACGTCCAGGTATCGAGCCTGATGAGACTGGTGTTCGCGGCCCAATGAAACAGATTGAAGCTTTACAGAAGAAAGGCAACCAAATCGCCTACGTTGGTGACGTTGTTGGAACAGGTTCTTCACGCAAATCTGCTACAAACTCTGTGTTGTGGTGGACTGGTCAAGATATTCCATTCGTACCTAATAAGCGCTTTGGTGGTGTTTGCTTGGGCACAAAAATTGCCCCAATTTTCTTCAATACCATGGAAGATGCAGGCGCATTGCCAGTTGAGTTAGATGTATCTCAAATGGATATGGGCGATGAAATTGAATTGCGTCCATACGATGGCAAGGCATTTAAAAACGGTAAAGAAATTTCAAGCTTCTCACTCAAGTCTCCAGTGATCTTGGATGAAGTTCGTGCAGGTGGTCGCATTCCTTTGATCGTAGGTCGCGGCTTAACCGCTAAAGCGCGTGCCGCTCTTGGTTTACCTGCCTCTACAGAATTCCGTATTCCTGTTAATCCAGCGGATAACAAAAAAGGTTTCAGCTTGGCGCAGAAGATGGTTGGTCGCGCCTGTGGTTTGCCAGAAGGTCAAGGCGTTCGCCCAGATACTTATTGCGAACCACACATGACTACCGTGGGGTCACAAGACACAACAGGCCCAATGACACGTGATGAGTTGAAAGACTTGGCATGCTTAGGCTTCTCAGCAGACCTGGTAATGCAATCTTTCTGCCACACCTCTGCTTATCCTAAGCCAGTAGATATTCGCACTCACCATGAGTTACCTGCATTCATGACCAATCGCGGTGGCGTAGCTTTACGTCCAGGCGATGGCGTGATCCATAGCTGGTTAAATCGTTTACTCTTGCCAGATACCTGTGGCACTGGTGGCGATAGCCATACACGCTTCCCAATCGGGATCTCTTTCCCGGCAGGTTCTGGCTTGGTGGCTTTTGCTGCCGCTACTGGTGTAATGCCTTTAGATATGCCTGAGTCTGTATTGGTGCGTTTCAAAGGCAAAATGCAACCTGGTATCACTTTGCGTGACTTGGTTAACGCCATTCCTTTGTATGCAATCAAGAAGGGCTTACTGACTGTTGAAAAACAAAACAAGAAAAATATTTTCTCTGGTCGCATTTTAGAAATCGAAGGTTTGCCTGATCTCAAAGTTGAACAAGCATTCGAATTGTCAGATGCTTCAGCTGAGCGTTCTGCTGCTGGTTGCGCAATTCAATTAAGCAAAGAGCCAATCATTGAGTACATGCGTTCCAACATCACTTTGATGAAGTGGATGATTGCCAATGGTTACGAAGATAAACGTACCTTGGGTCGTCGCATCAAGGCTATGGAAGCTTGGATTGCTAAACCTGACTTGTTGAAGGCTGATGAGAATGCTGACTATGCAGAAATCATTGAAATCGACATGAGCGATATTAAAGAGCCTATCTTGGCATGCCCTAACGATCCAGATGATGTGAAATTCCTTTCTGAAGTTGCTGGTGAAAAAATCGATGAAGTATTTATCGGTTCTTGCATGACTAACATCGGTCACTTCCGTGCCGCTGGCAAGATTCTTGAAGGCAAATCTGATATGCCTACACGTTTATGGATTGCGCCTCCTACCAAGATGGATCAAATGGTTCTGACTGAAGAAGGTTATTACGGCGTTTTAGGTCGTACCGGTGCTCGCATGGAAACCCCTGGCTGCTCTTTGTGCATGGGTAACCAAGCGCAGATTCGCAAAGGATCTACAGCAGTCTCCACGTCGACACGTAACTTCCCTAACCGCTTAGGTATCGATACACGTGTGTTCTTGGCATCAGCTGAGTTGGCATCTGTGGCAGCTCTCTTGGGTCGCTTGCCTACTACCAAGGAATATATGGATCAAGTAGAGTCATTGAAAACTAAAGCTGGCGAAGTTTATCAATACATGAACTTCGATAAGATCAAATCATTCAGCGATGTTGCTGACACTGTCACGATCTAATTAGCATTCAATCCCAGGCTTGCATAGCTGGGAACAAAAAAGGCGATCTGTTGATCGCCTTTTTTATCGCCCTCTATTTGCCATCAATAAATTTTAAATAGAAAGTTTATTTTCTTGATGAGCGTTTTCACGGTTCAAGCCAGAGGTCCAAGTGTTGGTTGGTAAGTCAGTCTTTTCCAAAATAACCTTGGCACGACGTGAAACTTCTTTCCACTCAACATCCAACTTAGGACCCTTGAAAGCAATAGCAACAACATTGCAATCATGTGATTCTGGAAACAACAACACGCGATTATCAAATGCTTCGCAAATATTATTCAGATTGAGATCAAAACTTTTATGACGAGAGAACAAATTTACCGTCATCACGCCCGGCCCCTTAAGGATATCAAAACACCCTTTATAAAACTCTAGTGAGCTTGCAGCCGGCCCATCACAGATAGCATCATACAAATCTACTTGAACGGCATCAAAAAGATTGTGATTCTTAGAGTCTTTTACAAATGCTTTCGCATCCGTTTGCAAGGTTTCAAGTCGACGGTCATCATCAGGTGTAAAGAACATGCTTCTGGCTGAAACAATCACTGATGGATTGAGCTCAACCACAGTCGTTTTTACAGCTGGGCAATAACGGTGTGTAAATTTGGTAAGCGCACCTGTACCAAGACCCAATTGAGCAACTCGCATGCCCGGATTGGTCTCGAGAAATAATAGCCAAGCCATCATCTGCTGGTTGTACTCTAGATAAATCTCATCAGGGTCGCGAATACGCATTGCCCCTTGAATGAGCTCACTTCCAAAGTGCAGGTAGCGAACGCCGCCGCTTTCAGAAAAGGTAACTGATTCCATTAACATAAAGAATCAATCCACCCAACGACGGGCATTGCGGAACAAACGCAACCAAGGGCTTGCGCCATCAGCAGACTCTAGCCACTCAGGCGGACACCAACTCATCTGCACTGCACGGAATACGCGCTCTGGATGCGGCATCATGACGGTAAAGCGTCCATCAGGTGTTGTTACACCAGTCAAGCCACCAGGTGAACCATTTGGATTCATAGGATAAGTTTCGGTTGCATTACCTAGGTTATCCACAAAACGGAGTGTGGCTAAACCTTGTTGTTGTAATTGATCCAAATTACCCTGCTGACTAAAGTTGGCAAAACCCTCTCCATGAGCAATAGCAATCGGAAGCTGACTTCCAACCATACCTTGCGTAAAGATTGAAGGCGAAGGCATTACTTCGGCCATTACCAAGCGCGCTTCATATTGTTCGGATTGGTTACGAGTGAACTTAGGCCAATCTTGAGCACCGGGAATCATTCCAGAAAGATTACTCATCATCTGACAGCCATTACAGACACCCAAAGCAAAACTATCTTGACGATTAAAGAACTCGGAGAATTGATTACGCAATTGCTCATTAAAAAGGATGGTCTTAGCCCAACCCTCACCCGCCCCTAATACGTCGCCATAACTAAAGCCACCGCAAGCAATTAAGCCGCGGAATTGGTCCAAATTAGCCCTGCCCGATAGCAAGTCAGACATGTGGACGTCATAACTTTCAAAACCAGCTGAGTTGACGGCATAAGCCATCTCTACTTGAGAGTTAACACCCTGCTCTCGCAAAATCGCGACTTTAGGTTTTGCGACTTTAGGTTTAGCGCCTTTATGAATATATGGTGCAGCAATATCTTCAGAGATATCAAAGGTTAACTTAGGAGACATCCCAGCATCACTGATGTTGTCGAGCAAAGCGAATTCACTATCAGCACAGGCTGGGTTGTCGCGCAGACGTGCAATTTGATAGCTGGTATTAGTCCAGATCTTTTGCAAGATTTCACGAGGCTCGGCAAAGACCTTTTTAGCATCACGCCAAATCTCAATATTGCCAGTGGTATTAGGCTTACCAATAACATGACTATGAGCGCTAATACCGAGCTTGCGCAAAATTGCAAACACCGCATCACGATCGCTTCTTAGTAACTGAATCACTGCGCCCAATTCTTCATTGAATAATGCACGCATGGTTTGTTCGTGACGCAGACCAGAAACTTGTTGCGCCCAGTTCTTGGCATCGCCATGATCTGGCTCTTGTCCAGCATCTACAGCGATCATGTCTACATTGAGTGATACACCGCAATGTGAAGCAAAGGCCATTTCAGAGATGCACGCCAGGAGACCACCATCAGAACGATCATGGTAGGCAAGCAATTTACCTTGCGCACGCAATTCAATCATGGCACTGGCAAACGCTTTTAAATCTTCTGGGTGATCTAAGTTAGGAGCGACTTTACCGGATTGATTTAATACTTGGGCCAAGATGCTTCCAGCCATTCGATTTAAGCCACGGCCTAAATCGATCAGAATCAGCTCTGTATCTAATGATGCGCCTGTAGCGTCTTTTAATTTCAATAAAGGCGTTAAGGTCTTACGCACATCTTGAACTGGAGCAAATGCAGAAATGATGAGCGAGACAGGTGAAACCACTTTCTTCGCTTGATCGCCATCACTCCAGGAAGTTGCCATGGACAAAGAGTCCTTACCAACGGGAATCGAAATACCTAAGGCAGGACACAACTCCATACCAACAGCTTTAACAGACTCATACAGTTTTGCATCTTCCCCGGGAGCCCCACAAGCAGCCATCCAGTTTGCCGATAACTTCACATCCTCTAAGCGTCGAATATCCGCAGCCAATAAATTGGTCAGCGCTTCACCAACTGCCATACGAGCAGCAGCAGGCGCATCGATCACGGCTATAGGCGTTCTCTCACCCATCGTCATCACTTCACCACGATAGCCCTTGTAATCCATCATAGTGACGGCGCAGTCAGCGACAGGAACTTGCCATGGACCCACGAAAGGATCTCTAGAGTTCAGACCACCGACAGTGCGATCGCCAATGGTAATTAAAAAGGATTTACTAGCAACGGTGGGTTGCTGCAATACCCAAGCAATACATTGCGCTAAATCGGTATCGGTAACATCGAGCTCAGCAAATTCTTGAGCGACGCTGGTGACATCGCGATGCATGCGGGGAGGCTTACCAAGAAGCACCTCCATTGGCATATCGATCGGTAATGCGGCATCGGCACCAGCTTCTTGTTTTGAGTCACTCAGTTGTAATTGACGTTCAGTTGTCGCTTCACCCACTACTGCAAATGGACAACGTTCACGCTCGCACAACTGCTGGAATTTCTCTAGATCTTTTGCTTCAATAGCAATTACGTAACGCTCTTGAGATTCATTACACCAAATCTCTGCAGGACTCATGCCGCTCTCTTCAAGAGGCACGTTACGCAATTTGAATTTGGCACCCAAGCCTGCGCCATCAGCTAACTCAGGAAAGGCGTTGGATAAGCCGCCTGCACCTACATCATGAATAGAAACAATCAGATTGCTCTCACCCATAGCGCGACAAGCATTGATAACTTCTTGCGCGCGACGTTCCATCTCTGGATTGCCACGTTGAACGGAATCAAAATCTAAGTCAGCGGTATTGGTGCCAGTAGCAACTGAACTGCCTGTCGCACCGCCCATACCAATACGCATACCAGGACCACCCAGTTGTATTAACAGGTGCCCTGCTTTAATGGCTTTTTTCTCGGTATGAATAGAGTCAATGCTACCGATACCACCAGCGATCATGATGGGTTTGTGATAACCGCGCCGAACACCTTCTAAGGTTTGCTCAAATACGCGGAAATAACCACCCAAAATAGGGCGACCGAATTCGTTATTAAAGGCAGCTCCACCTAGTGGGCCATCAATCATGATTTGCAATGGCGTAGCGATACGATCAGGCTTGCCGTATTTTTCGTCTTCCCAAGGCAAGTCTGTGCCGGGAATATTTAAATTGGAAACGGAAAAGCCAGTTAAGCCCGCCTTAGGACGACCGCCAATACCCGTGGCACCTTCATCACGAATCTCACCACCAGCACCCGTTGAGGCTCCTGGGAAAGGCGCAATAGCGGTAGGATGATTGTGGGTCTCTACCTTCATCAAGGTATGTACTAAACGGGTGTCTTTAACGTAAAGTTGATCGGCGCCTTGTGGGACCCAAGTCTCCGCTTCGCATCCCACCATCACAGCGCAGTTATCAGAGTAAGCAACAATCGTACCTTCTGGTTGCAGTTGATGCGTGTTGCGAATCATCGCAAAAAGCGACTTCTCTTGATCATCGCCATCAATAGTCCAAGTGGCATTGAAGATCTTATGGCGGCAGTGCTCACTGTTGGCCTGCGCAAACATAATGAGCTCAACATCACTAGGATTACGTTGTAGGCGCGTAAAGTTCTCGGCAAGATAGGCAACTTCATCGTCAGATAAGGCCAATCCCAATTTTTGGTTGGCGCTATCTAATGCAGACCTGCCTTCAGTCAGAACCGGAATTCTTACAAGCGGGCGATCCTCTAGTGTTTGATAAAGATCATGCGCTTGATCAACATCCGCAAGAACAGCCTCAGTCATCCGATCATGAATCGCTGCCAGAACCATCTGATTTTGCTCTACGCTTAATGCTTTTTTACTTTGCCATGCATATTGAGCGCCACGCTCGATACGCAAGACATCTAATCCGCACTGACGAGCGATATCGGTAGCTTTACTGGCCCATGGAGACACCGTACCAAAGCGTGGCACCACGACCGCGGTTTCTGCTTGATTGGAACCTTTTCCAAACCAAGAGCTACCAGTCTTTATTTGAGACGCAAAGGGCTGACCATAGGTCAATAGACTGGTAAGTACCTCTTTATTCTTGGCGCTAAGATCACTCTCAGACCAAATGAAATGAAGGTATTGAGCCTCGATGGACTCTAGTTCGATCCCTTGGGCGGCAAGCGAGGCTAAAAGTCGCTGTTGGCGAAAGGCTGAAAGGGCATCAGCCCCAGGTAGGAAACAGAATGATGGCATGCCAAGATTATAAGGTTTTGATCACGCTAAGCGACCGCCCTGAAGATGTAATTGGTGATTACACCGTGCGGCCAAGGCCAGATCGTGGGTTACTAAAACCAAGGTAGAAGAATTTTCCCGATTTAACTCAAAAAGTAGCTCAATCACCCTCTTCCCGCTCACTTCATCCAAGCTCCCGGTAGGCTCATCCGCAAACAGAATGGTGGGTTTATTGATAAAGGCTCTAGCTAAGGCAACCCGCTGCTGCTCGCCACCAGAGAGAGTTTTAGGGAAATGTTCAAAACGTGCGCCCAAACCCACCTTTTCCAGCCAAATCTTGGCCTCTTTTGCGCAATCTGAAGCGCTCACGCCAGCTAACTCCAGGGGTAGCATCACATTTTCCAAGGCATTGAGATGGGGAAGCAATTGAAAAGACTGAAATACAAAACCTACATATTTGCCACGTAATTTGGCACGCCCGTCTTCATTCAGGTCATTGAGCGGCATACCCATCAAACGAACGCCACCTTTGCTCGGCAGGTCTAGACCCGCCAGCAGACTTAACAAGGTGCTTTTCCCGGAACCAGAGGCGCCTACGATAGCAATACTGTCACCCAAAGCAATATCAAAGCTAATGTCGTGCAAAATGGTCAAAGGCCCATCACTTGTGCTGACCTCTTTAAGTAAATGGCTAACTTCAATAGCTTTATCGGAATTGCTCATATCAATACCATCTTTAACTTTTCTGTGAATTTTTGATTCATGACCCAAATACATCGATCTTTTTTCTTATTACCAAAAATTTTCTTTACCGGGCTATTTTGCCTGTTTATTTGCAATTACTCCTGTGCCCAAACTACGCAAACCATTTTGATCATGGGCGATAGTATTTCAGCGGAATATGGACTTCCCAGGGGGTCTGGATGGGTGCAACTCATGGAGCAAGCGCTTGTTAAGGAGGGAAGCTCTTGGAAGGTATTGAATGCCAGTATTAGCGGTGAGACAACGGCTGGGGGAATCAGCCGCCTACCCACCCTTTTGCAACAAAAAAGACCAGGTCTAGTCATGATTGAACTTGGAGCGAACGATGCACTCCGAGGCTTACCCTTATCGGAGACCGAAAAAAATCTCCGAAATATGATTGTGATCAGCAAAAAATCTGGGGCGAAGGTATTGCTAATTGGCATGCAAATTCCCCCTAACTACGGACGCGAATACACCGAACAGTTTAAAAAGATCTATCCACGCATCGCTAAAACAGAAGGCGTTGTTCTCACGCCGCTTCTACTTGCCGGCGTCGCGGAAAAGCCAGAGCTATTTCAGGAGGATCGTATTCACCCAAATGCCGCAGCACAAAGCATTCTATTTAAAAACGTATGGGGCTCGATGGCCCCATATGATGCACTGCTAAAAGAGAGAACCCCTTAAGGGCTAAGCTTAGCTACCTGCCCCACCAGAGTTCATTGACTTAATAGGGTTGATGACTTTTACGCCAGCGGCATGACGCCAAAAGCCCATAAAACCGGCAAACTCAGATTGCGCTGCCAAGGATTGCATTTGCGTAGCCTGAGCTTTATGAACCTGAGCATCAACGTCACTAGGTTGACGCAATTGATCAATGCGATAGATGGTTGTACCCACGCCAGGATTCACAACAGAAACAACTGTAGGCAAATGATCAGAATTCACCGACATTACATCATCTAAAGCGCCACCAATTAAATTCGAAGGCTTATTGCGTGAAACCCAAATAGGTTTAGCAAAACCAGAGGCATCTTTAGGATCTTTTTGCAACGCAGCGTATTTCTCAGATGCAGCTTCAACCGCAAGCTTTTCTGCAGCTCTTTGAATTACTTGACGCTTCACTTCTTGGGCAACATCCTTAAATGGAAGCGTTTGCGCAGGATGGAAGGTAACAACTCGAGCTGAGACAAACACACCAGGGGAAACTTGTACCGCTTCGATATTGCGTTTGTTTTTAATGGCTTCGTCACCATAAAGCGCTTGAACAACTTTAGGGTTGGCTAATGGGTGATCCTTAGCAACACCTGTAGCGCCTCCACGAGTAACACCCTTTACGGTTTGAACGGATAACTTTAATTTATCAGCGGCAGGCTTCAAGCTATCAGGCTGATCGTATGTGACATTGGCAAATTGATCCGCTTTTTCATTAAAAGATTTTGCATCTTCTTTTGGATCGGCCTTTAATACGATGAAGTCAACATCAATAAATTCAGGCCGTTCAAACAAACGTGTGTTGGCATCATAGAAAGACTGAAGCTCAGCCTGGGTTGGATTGACTTTAGATAAATAATCTTTGGCATTAAATTCCAAAGCCTGAACTTCACGCTCCGTCTCATACAAAGAAGAAATAGCCTCAGATAGCTTAGGAGTTGGTAACTCAGTACGCGCAACAGAACCGACCAGTTGTTGAATTTTTAAATCGAAGCTTTGGCTAGCGTAAAACTGCTCTTCGTTCATACCATTGCTTGCAAGTAACTGCTTGAAGCGAACATCATCAAACGTGCCATCTTGTTTGTATAACGCACGAATTTGAGGAATATTTTGCAAACTCTTAACAAGCGCTTCTTTGCCTACCTGCAAACGCAAATCTGCTACGGCAAAACCCAAAATACGTTGCTGCAGAAGTTCATTCAAAATCGCCTGACGAAATTGCACGCTTTGGGCAATTTGCGGGCTACCGCCAGAACGCTCTGCCTGACGCTTAGCTGCTGACTCAACCTCTTGGGCCGTAATCGCGTTGCCATTAACCTTTACCAGGTCCGTCTCTTTATCCATGAAGCCGGAATAGCTTGAAATTCCGAAGAAAGCAAAAGATGGAACGATAAATAGCATCAACACTATTTGCAAAAGTTTTTGATGCTTACGGACGGTATCAAACATGAATGGATCGCTTAGAAATTAATCAATTGTGCGAGTTTACTAGGCTTGCGGTCATGAATCTGCCGAAGCGCCGTAGAAAAGCGCGTTTAAAACAATCCGAATGCGATAAACAAGGCACTTTGCTTAAATTTTAAGCAAATATTGCTTAAAACATCATCATTCACCCCTATTTGGCTGCAACAACTCCTGAGATCAGGTTGATAGCTAAAGCCAATAAAGAGGTATTGAAAATAAAGGCGATTAAACCTTGAATCATGACTAGGAACCGCATTCTGGAGCTGGCGATGTTTACATCGGCAGTTTGGCAGGTCATACCAATCACCATAGAAAAATACAGAAAGTCGCTATATTTTGGCCGTGGATCTGAGGGGAAAATTAAAGGTGGTATTTGAGTTTTTTCAAACTCCCTGTAATAAAGATGGGAGTAGCGCAATGCAAATGCCGTATGTACTAAAAGCCAAGAAAGCGTAAAAGTCAGAAGAACAAGTCCAATGTGCCAGGCCCACACACCAGCCGTCATGGTCCGAGCATCAGAAAGAATCATGACGATAGCCCCAAGACTCGCCACCGCCCCAAATACAGTTAACAGCAGAATGATTGGCGCACCGTCGTCTTCCTTCTTGCAAAGAGCCAACATGTCTTCTCTTGTTGAGAAGTAGATCATCGCAAAACTTAAAAAGAGATAAATACTTGCGGCCACTAACCACGCAAGTACAAGTCGAATCTCTATAGATAAAGTCGGCGGTAAAAATAGATAGGCAATTATTCCTGCAACACTAACAATACATAATCGAGTACTAGCACCTACATGTTGCCAAAATTTGTTTGGAGTATTTGAAATCATATGGAGTTGAGTATGCGCTCTAAAGCCTGGATTATGTAGCATCCGTAGTGCGCACCTTATAGACTAAAGAGCCTCAAGGACAAATAATGAGAGGCCATAAAGCCCTTCAAATTAACTTGGGGCCACAGGACTCCAAGCAGAGGAGCATCCAGCGGCATTCAATACCGATGGCACAGAAGTCCCTAGATATGGCAAATTGTTGTAATACAAATCGTTAGGGACTGTTTGAATCATATGCGCCCAATGTACGTAGGTTCCAACCTTCCAATTCTCCATGGTCCACTGATCAACACCATTGACACTTTTCCAAACCATTTGACCATTAGCCCAATTTTGAACAAATGGAGCTTGGGAAAGTGTAATGCCAAGTATCAATCCACCCTCTGGTGTAATTGGACTTAACACCGTTCCACATGCAGTGACAGGAGATGTACCAGTACTACCAATCCCTAAGGTTACGGAGATAACACCCCAAAAGTAACCATTCGCATAGCCAGTGATTTTGTAAACGGTTTGATCTTGAAGGTGAACTACTGTGGGTGGAGCAGTAGGAGAGGATCCACTAGTAGGCGCACCTGATCCTTGAAGTTGATATGCATTTAAATCAGTTGGCGGTACGATCCAAGTAGTCCCAACCAAAAAACTCCAGTCAGGATTAACTGGCGCTGGAGTTGAGGCATTTGCGATAACCGGGGGAATAGTTCCCGCTTTCGCATCACTACCTCCACTACAGCCACTCATTTGAGTTGTTGCAAAAATTATTGCCAACAAGCACAAAATAGATTTCATGTTTTACGTCCCTAGAATTGAATTGGATCAGAAGTCTAGGGCGATAGTTTTAGCAGAAGATAAAACAGCTCTTAGATTGCATCACCTTAACATATGCTGATGTGTGCAAATGCAATTGCGGGGAATAAATCCAATACAAAAAAAGCCCCGTGGGGGGCTATTTTTTTGGACAAACAATTTGGGAATCCGGTCACTTTAGAAGAGATACTAAATCTAAAAATAACCGCAATCTAAATGGGGTGGTGGGCGCTGACGGGATCGAACCGCCGACATTCTGCGTGTAAGGCAGACGCTCTACCATCTGAGCTAAGCGCCCCAAATTAATACAGACGAGATTGTAACCTACTGTTTAAAAAAATGAAGGATTCCTTGTCTGATTTAGTGAAATATTTTCACCAATGGACGTAGAACCCTTCAAACATCAATGCTTTAGAACATCAGCTGATGCGGGCTTTTCATTCGCTTTGCTCGCTTCTGCTGCTTTTTTCGCCAATTCTTCAGGGGTTGGATCTGGTAAAGCTTCCGGTTTTCGTTCTAAAGCCAACTCTAAAACTCGGTCGATCCAGCGCACAGGAATGATCTCAATAGCGTTCTTAACGTTATCAGGAATATCAATCAAATCCTTAACGTTTTCCTCGGGAATCAAGGCCAACTTGATACCACCACGATGGGCTGCCAAAAGCTTTTCTTTAAGTCCACCAATTGGCAATACTTCGCCGCGCAAGGTAATCTCACCAGTCATGGCGACATCTGAACGAATCGGGATACCAGTCAACACAGAAACCAGTGCGGTAGTGATCGCAATACCAGCTGATGGGCCATCCTTAGGCGTCGCGCCATCTGGGAAGTGAATATGAATATCTTTCTTCTCAAACGACTCATCTGCGATTCCTAAGGTGCGCGCGCGAGAACGAACAACCGTGCGAGCAGCTTCAACAGACTCCTTCATCACATCGCCAATAGATCCAGTACGAGTGATAACACCCTTACCAGGCATAACTGCAGCTTCTATTGTGAGAAGATCGCCACCAACCTCAGTCCATGCCAAGCCAGTAACCTGACCCACTTGGTTTTCTTTTGCCGCCAAACCAAAATCGTACTTACGAACCGATAAGAATTTTTCAAGGTTAAGCTCGTCAACCACTATTGGAGCGACTTCCTTTTTCAGAAGCAAGAGCTTTACCACCTTACGGCAGATCTTATTAATTTCTCGCTCTAAGGAACGTACCCCAGCTTCACGAGTGTAATAACGGATCATGCTACGGACAGCACTCTCTTCAATCTTGATTTCATCCTTCTTCAGGCCGTTATTTTTGATCTGCTTAGGAATTAAATAATTCACTGCGATGCTGGTTTTTTCATCTTCGGTATAACCAGCAAGACGAATAATTTCTAAACGATCTAACAATGGGCCCGGGATATTTAAAGAGTTTGCTGTGGCAACAAACATCACATCTGATAAATCAAAGTCTACTTCGACATAATGATCTTGGAATGTGTGATTTTGCTCAGGGTCTAAAACCTCTAACAATGCACTGGCTGGATCGCCACGGAAATCCATACCCATCTTATCCACTTCATCCAATAGGAATAAAGGGTTGCGGACGCCAACTTTAGTCAGACTAGAGAGGATCTTGCCAGGCATTGAGCCAATGTAAGTGCGGCGATGACCACGAATTTCGGATTCATCACGCACACCACCTAAAGCCATGCGCACAAATTTACGATTTGTAGCGCGTGCAATGGATTGACCCAAAGAAGTTTTACCAACACCAGGAGGCCCAACCAAACACAAGATAGGCGCCTTCACACGATCAACACGTTGCTGAACTGCGAGATACTCCAAAATGCGTTCCTTAACCTTATCAAGTCCAAAATGATCTTCATCGAGCACTTTTTGAGCATTCGTTAAATCATTGTTAATCTTGCTCTTTTTCTTCCAAGGAAGATTGATGAGCGTATCGATAAAGTTACGAATAACCGTAGCCTCAGCAGACATTGGAGACATAAGCTTGAGTTTTTTCAACTCTGACTCAGCTTTTTTCAACGCTTCCTTAGGCATGCGAGCGGCTTTAATGCGCTTGTCTAATTCCTCAAGATCAGCTCCCTCTTCACCCTCACCTAATTCTTTTTGAATGGCTTTAACTTGTTCGTTGAGGTAATACTCGCGCTGACTCTTTTCCATCTGACGCTTAACGCGTCCACGGATACGCTTTTCCACTTGCAAGATATCAATTTCACTCTCAAGATCGGCAAGCAAGCTTTCGAGTCTTTGCACCACATCGGTCATTTCGAGCAAGCGTTGCTTTTGCTCTAACTTGACGGGTAAATGAGCGCAAATCGTATCAGCAAGGCGACCTGGATCATCTATGCCACCAAGTGATGACAGAATCTCTTGAGGCACCTTCTTATTGAGTTTTACGTACTGATCAAATTGCGCCATGATTGCGCGGCGCAAGGCTTCAGTCTCATGCGCATCTAAAGCTACATTAGAGGTAGGCGTAGCCTCGCAGGAGAAATACCCTAGGTCATCCTCCACTTTTGCGACATCAGCGCGTTGCACACCCTCTACAAGAACCTTAACGGTTCCGTCAGGTAACTTGAGCATTTGCAGAACGTTAGCAATACAACCAACCTCGTAAAGATCCTCGACAGCAGGCTCATCCTTGGCGGCCGTCTTTTGAGCTACCAAAAGTACATTCTTGCCAGATTCCATGGCAGCCTCTAGGGCTTTGATTGATTTTGGTCTACCCACAAAGAGTGGAATAACCATATGAGGAAATACAACTACGTCCCGTAATGGGAGCAAAGGTAGTTGAATAGGTTCAGAGGGTAATAATGTGTGGCCAGGCATGGGGCAATCCTCCAAAGTAGTCAATCCTCAACAATCCCTCGCAGTGACTTAGCACTACATAGAGACACTATTTGAGAATAGGATACTACCTATATGGGTTTGACCCAGAGGAAAACAAGGGGGTAAATAGCAAAAAACAGAGAAAAACAAGCAAAAATCAGCAAAAAACCTTAGAAAACTAAGCTTTTTTGCTCAAATCAGTTGATTCGTCATCTTGCTTGTAAACCAAAAGTGGTTTTCCACCTTCTTGAATACTTGATTGATCAATAACGACTTTTTCTACATTCTTGAGTGATGGTAGGTCATACATAACATCCATGAGGGAACCCTCAAGGATAGAACGCAATCCCCGTGCACCAGTTTTGCGTGCAATGGCTTTTTTAGCAATTGCCGCAAGCGCCTCAGGACGAACCTCTAAATCAGCACCTTCCATCGTTAAGAGGGCTTGATACTGCTTTACTAGAGCGTTCTTAGGCTCGGTCAGAATCTGAATCAAAGCAGTTTCATCTAACTGAGTCAAAGTCGCTACAACTGGCAAACGACCAATTAACTCTGGAATCAAGCCAAACTTGATTAAGTCTTCTGGCTCAACCTCAATTAAGAGGTCGCTTACGCCGCGCTCATCTTTACCTGGAACGCTGGCATTAAATCCAATACCTGTCTTTGCTGTACGCTGCTGAATCACTTTTTCAAGGCCATCGAACGCGCCGCCACAAACAAAAAGAATGTTAGTGGTATCAACTTGCAAGAAATCTTGATTGGGATGCTTGCGACCACCCTGCGGAGGGATTGAAGCCATCGTGCCTTCAACCAGCTTAAGCAATGCTTGTTGCACGCCTTCTCCAGAAACGTCACGAGTAATAGATGGGTTATCGGATTTACGAGAAATCTTATCGATCTCATCGATATACACAATGCCGCGTTGCGCTTTTTCTACGTTGTAATCACAAGCCTGAAGAAGCTTCTGAATGATGTTTTCCACATCCTCACCAACATAACCTGCTTCAGTCAACGTCGTCGCATCAGCCATCACAAATGGAACATCTAGCATGCGTGCCAGTGTTTGAGCGAGCAAAGTCTTTCCTGAACCCGTAGGTCCAATTAAAAGAATGTTACTTTTTGCCAACTCAACCCCATCCACCATGGCTTTAGCTGGAACTTTAGATTCTTTTTTATCTGTTACTTCAACAGGCTTGCCGTCTTTATCTAATTTAGCCTTTTTAGCTTTAGGTAGATATTGAAGGCGCTTGTAATGGTTGTAAACCGCTACTGCCAAAGTCTTTTTAGCTTGATCTTGCCCGATTACATACTGATCAAGATTTTCACGAATCTGATGAGGTGTTGGCAAAGATTCATCGCCCTCTTCCTTAGGAAGCTTGGCGATTTCTTCGGTAATGATGTCAGTACAAAGATCGATACATTCATCACAAATAAATACAGATGGACCTGCGATCAGTTTTTTGACTTCGTGCTGACTCTTGCCGCAAAAAGAGCAATACAGAATCTTGTCTGTACTGTTGGTGCTAGTTGTATCGCTCAAGTTTTATACCTAATCAGTTACTTATTTAAGGGCGCTTATCGATCACTTTGTCGATCAAGCCATATTCACGCGCTTGCTCTGCGGACATAAAGTTATCGCGATCCGTATCTTTTGCAATGGTCTCAATAGATTGACCAGTGCGATCAGCTAAAATTTTGTTTAAACGTTCGCGCAAGTACAAAATTTCACGAGCTTGAATTTCAATATCGGAAGCCTGGCCACGTGCACCACCCAATGGCTGATGAATCATCACGCGTGAATTAGGCAATGCGTAACGCTTGCCTTTTTCGCCAGCGCACAAAAGGAAGGCACCCATACTGGCAGCCATACCCATACACAACGTGCTGACATGTGGCTTGATGAATTGCATTGTGTCGTAGATCGCTAAACCAGCAGATACAGAACCGCCAGGAGAGTTGATGTACAAAGAAATTTCTTTGTCTGGGTTTTCGCTCTCCAAAAACAACAACTGAGCGATCACCAAGTTTGCAGTTTGATCATTTACTTCGCCAACCAGAAAGACAACGCGCTCCCTGAGCAAGCGAGAGTAAATGTCATAGGCCCGCTCACCTCTTCCAGAGGTTTCAATAACCATAGGAACTAAACCCAAACCTTTGGGCTCTAAATTCTCAGACTGGAAATGATTCTGGTACATGTGATTAGACCTTTTTAATAAATTGATTAATGACTTTGTCGATCAGTTTAATTTGCTGAGCTCTTCAAAAGTCACCGCTTTATCTGTAACCTTAGCTTGTGAAACAAAGTGCTTAATGACGTTGTCTTCCAAAACTAAGTTTTCGATATCTTTAAGGCGGCTAGGATTGCTATAGAACCAACGCACCACTTCTTTTGGATCTTCATAGGTAGCGGCTTGCTCATCGATCTCAGCTTTGATTTGATCTGCAGTAGCAGCTAAATTTTGCTGCTTAACAAGATCACCTAAGATCAAACCGAGACGCACACGCTTGACAGCTTGCTCTGCAAACATTTCAGCAGGAATCGGCGCATCTTTAGCATTTGGAATGCCACGTTGCATCAAGTCTTGACGCGCGGTTTCAACCAAACGCTCTTGCTCTGAGGCCACTAAAGACTTAGGAACATCAAGTTCACATAATGAATTGAGCTTTTCCATTACTTCGTTTTTCAACAAAGAAGTAATGCGACGCTTTACTTCGCGATCTAAATTTTCTTTAACTTCAGCGCGCATCTTTTCAACGCCGCCTTCAGTAACACCTAATGACAATGCAAATGCGTCATCGATTGCCGGGAGGTGCGGCCAATTGACTTCTTTCACAGTGACTGTGAAATCAGCAGTTTTTCCAGCAACATCTTTACCGTGGTAATCAGCTGGGAAGTTCAATGGGAAAGTTTTGCTCTCGCCAACTTTTAAACCCAATGTAGCAGCTTCGAATTCTGGGAGCATGCGGCCTTCGCCCAATACGTACTCAAAGTTTTCAGCTTTACCACCAGCAAACTCGACGCCATCAATTTTGCCAACAAAATCAATTGTCACTTTGTCACCGTTTTGTGCCGCCGTATCTACACCACCATCACCATGATCACCGCCCACGCCACGTGCATGGTAATGAACTTGCTGTTTACGCAATACGTCTAATGCGCGATCAATTTCAGCATCGGAAATATCGGTTGTGTATTGAGTTACTTCAGCTTTGCTGAAATCACCAATTTTGACTTCTGGCAACACTTCAAAGAAGGCGTCAAACACTAAGTTCTCAGCTTCGATTTCACTCTTTGGCTCTAAACGCGGCTGACCAGCTAAGGCGATTTTTTCTTTTTGAGCCAACTCGTAAAAGAGTTCCGAGGCTTTATCGAATGCAAGCTCAAAGTCTATTTGCATGCCGTACTGTTTTTCAACGAGATTCTTAGGTACCTTGCCTGGGCGGAAGCCAGCCATTTTCATGGTCTTACCAACTTTAGCCAAACGGGCTTCACGTGCTTTAGCCAAATCGGCGCGAGCAAATTCTAAGGACACTTTGCGGTCTAACTGACCTAAATTTTCTATCTGCACAGCTATTCTCGTCTCTAAATTGAAAAACAGGAAATATGAAGTCCGAACCAAGTAGCAACCTTTGGTGCGAGGAGGGGGACTCGAACCCCCACACCATTTCTGGCGTCAGGACCTAAACCTGGTGCGTCTACCAATTTCGCCATCCTCGCGCAATTTTCCGCAAACGCTACCGAGTTCAAACTTCACTCTAAAGAACGTAATTCTACAATGCCTAGCGTTTTTACAGGATCTTGCAAGACTGAGCGAATGTAGGACGGGGTTGTCTAGGTAACAAACCCTGTGCATTGCCATAGCCAATATTGAGTAAAAAGTTCACTTTTACCCTGCCATCAGGGAAAAATTCCGCATTCAGCTTGTCGGCCTCAAAACCACTTAAAGCCCCGCAATCCAAGCCTAGAGCACGCACAGCCATGATCAGATAGGCGCCCTGCAGACTGGAGTTTCGAAAAGCCGTACTTTCAATAAAGCCATCTTTGCCTACAAACCAGCTTTTGGCATCTACATGAGGAAACAATGTTGGCAAAGTCTCAATAAAGTCTAAATCCATCCCAATAATGGCTGTAACTGGTGCAGTTTGGGTTTTTTCGATATTTCCAGGATTTAGGCAGGCCAATAAACGCGCTTTTGCCGCCGGGCTTTTAACAAATATGAAGCGGGCCGGATTGCAATTGACAGATGTTGGAGCAAATTTGACCAAATCATAAATTTGCTCGAGTTGAGCATCGCTTACGGGCTTATCCAACCAACTATTGTGGGTGCGAGCCTCACTAAATAAGAGATCAATTGCCGCTTGATCCAAAGCTTGGGGTGTTGAAGTCATGAAATTACCTGAATAAAGAAGACTGCAAGGGGTGGATACGTCATTAAGCTTTGTAGAGCAAGGCTACTGCTTGAACTGCTATGCCCTCACCTCGACCCAAATGACCCAATAACTCATTGGTTTTAGCTTTGAGGTTGATGTGACTGGGTGTGACAGCCAGGTCGGCCGCAATATTGCGGATCATCTCGGGTAAGAAAGTTGCTAATTTGGGTTTTTGGCAAATGATGGTCGCATCTACGTTGCCAATATGAAAGCCGGCAGCTTGCACCTTTTGCAATGCAGCGCGCAACAAAATGCGGCTATCCATATCCTTAAATTGGGGGTCATCATCTGGAAAGAGCTGGCCAATATCGTTTAGGCCCGCCGCCCCTAACAAGGCATCCGTTATGGCATGTAACAAAGCATCTGCATCCGAGTGTCCAAGCAAGCCCTTTTCAAAAGGAACGTGCACCCCACCTAATATTAATTTGCGATCTGTGACTAAGGCATGGACATCGTAGCCCTGGCCAATACGAAATTGAGGAATATGCAAGGGAACTTGAGCCATAAGAATGTTTTAGGTTTTCAGAATAATTTTGGGGTGGCCTGCAGCAAAGTCTGCATGAGCTCCCAATCAGCCGGATGCGTTACTTTGAGATTGCGAATTGATCCTTCAACCAATAAAGGCTTAGCGCCCTCCAGCTCCATGGCGCTTGCTTCATCAGTAACATCAGCGTCAGCAAGTATTGCGACCTCCAATGCATCATGTAATTTCTTTAAGCCAAACATTTGAGGGGTTTGCGCTTGCCAGAGGTGATCTCTTGAAATCGTTTTATCAACACGCGTCGGATTACCGGCGATAGCGGAATTGAAATCAGAATGCTTGAGCGTATCCGCAACCGGTATAGCCAAAAGACCGCCAGTACCAGATTCATGAACAGCCTCAATTAGCTTTTGGATTAATGCCTGTGTAATTCCAGGTCTAGCCGCATCGTGAACCAAGACCCAATCCGTCTCAGGAATGCCGGCATTTAACATCGCCACCAAAGTGTTTCGCACAGTTTCTTGGCGCGTTGGTCCACCACTAGGCAAAAACTGGATTGGTTTTGAACCCCTCGAAAGTTCAGTTAACAAAGGGTTATGAATAAAACCATGACTCACCGCCACCCAAATCGACTCAATCTCTGGGGTTCGAGTAAATGCATCTAAGGCATAAGCAAGCATTGGCCTGCCTGCAAGTTCTTGAAATTGCTTGGGTAGCTCCCCGCCAAGCCGCGAGCCCGAACCGGCAGTTGGTAGCAAAGCGTGGCAACGTGGAAATGTTTGGTTTGCGATGTCCATGCCTGATTCTATAATGAGCCCAGATGTCAGATGCATTAAAACCCGTACCCCCTATTCCCGCTCCGCGGGCTGGGCAGCGCTTTACCTTTTCAGGGCTGGTTGGCTCAGCTGATGCGGCATTAATTGCTCAATCTGCCTTACGCTATCGGGCTAATTTCTCGGTAATGGTGGTTTTTTGCGCTCACGCCCAAGATGCACAGCGCCTTCTTGAAGAAATCCCGGCCTTTGCGCCAACCTTAAAGACGCTCTTATTGCCTGACTGGGAAATTCTTCCCTATGACCACTTTTCACCACATCAAGACTTAGTTTCAGAGCGCCTAGCGACTCTTTATGAACTTTTAAACGGTAGTTGTGATGTTGTTTTAGTACCGGTGACTACCGCTCTGCAAAGACTAGGTCCACCAAATTTTCTGTCTGGTCACACTTTCTTTTTTAGACAAGGCGATCGCTTAAATGATGTCGCATTAAGGCTCCAGTTACAGCAGGCGGGCTACGACCCTGTCAGCGCTGTCATGCGCCCTGGTGAATACAGTATTCGCGGCGGTCTGATTGATTTATTCCCTATGGGATCGGCCCTTCCATATCGACTGGATTTATTTGGTGATGAGATTGAACAAATTCGGTCCTTTGATCCAGACACGCAACGTAGCCTGTACCCCGTTAAAGAAATCCGTCTATTGCCAGGTCATGAGTTTCCGTTTGACGATGCATCCCGTACCGCCTTTAGAAATCGGTGGCGTGAAGTATTTGAAGGTGACCCAACTCGTTGCTCAATCTATAAAGATGCCAACCTAGGCATTCCGAGTGCCGGTATTGAATCTTATCTGCCACTCTTTTTTGAAGAATCCTCCAACCTTTTTGATTACTTTCCGCGTTCAGGCGAGCCTGTATGGCTGGTTAGCATTGGAGATGTCGATGACGCTATTCGTAGCTTTTGGAAAGATACGCTCGCTCGGTATGAATTTTTAAAACACGATTTAGACCGCCCCATTCTTGCGCCTCCAGAATTATTTCTAGATGTTGACGGATTCTTTACCAATGCAAAACCACACGCCCGCTTGGTTTTGGAACCAACCGCGACTGAGGCTAGTGCGGCGCAATTTTTACCAGTACCGGATATATCCGTACATCGTCGCGATAGCGATCCGATAAATCGCTTGCGAAATGTGGTATCCAAAGAAAAAATTCGGGTCTTGGTTTGTAGCGATAGTGCTGGCCGTAAAGAATCTATCCGCCAACTATTTGAAGAAAGTAATTCTGTTGCAGGAACGAGTGGCAAGCCCCTCTACCCTTTGCAGCCCGAGGGCTTTGACAGCATTGCCGAGTTTGTAAAAAGCGATTCCCTCTTTGGTCTAGTTACAGCGCCACTCTTTAACGGCTTTGCCTGGGCTTCTGAAAACTTATTGATCATTACCGAGGCGGAGCTCTTTACTTCTACAGCTCGCCAGCGTCGCAAAGGCAAAGCAACGGAGAGTGCCGATCCGGACATGCTCTTTAAGGATTTATCCGAACTCAAAATCGGCGATCCCGTGGTACATGCCGAGCATGGTATTGGTCGCTACCAAGGTTTAGTTTTATTGAACTTAGCGCCACCTAAAGAAGCCCCCATCTTTGAAGAATTTCTGCATTTGGTTTATGCAAAAGAGGGTGTGCTTTATGTTCCCGTACAGCAGCTTCAAATGGTTTCACGTTATGCGGGCTCAGATCCAGACTCAGCACCACTGCATCACCTGGGATCTGGCCAATGGGATAAAGCTAAACGTAAAGCTGCCCAACAGATTCGAGATACTGCGGCAGAATTATTGGGACTTTATGCAGCTCGTGCGATTCGTAAAGGCCATGCCTTTGAATTCTCCGCCCATGATTACGCTGCCTTTGCAGAGAGCTTTGGCTTTGAAGAAACCCCAGATCAAGCTAATGCAATTGCCGCCGTCATTGGTGACATGACTAGCGGCACGCCTATGGATCGCTTGGTTTGTGGTGACGTAGGTTTCGGTAAAACCGAAGTCGCTTTACGCGCTAGCTTTGTCGCTGTCATGGGCGGCAAACAAGTTGCCATCTTGGCGCCAACTACGCTATTAGCCGAACAACATGTAGCCACATGGAAAGACCGCTTTGCAGACTGGCCAGTACGTATTGTTGAGTTATCCCGCTTTAAAACCACTAAAGAAATTAATGCCGCCTTAGATGCGATTGCCAAAGGCGAAGCAGACATCATTATTGGCACCCACAAGCTTCTTTCTAAAGAAACCAAATTTGCCAATTTAGGCTTAGTAATTGTCGATGAGGAACACCGCTTTGGTGTGCGTCAAAAAGATGCCCTCAAAGCCTTGCGTGCTGAAGTCGATATTCTGACGCTGACCGCCACCCCTATTCCACGCACATTGGGAATGGCGATGGAAGGCTTAAGAGAGTTTTCCGTAATCGCTACCGCACCACAGAAGCGTCTTGCCATTAAGACATTCGTGCGCCGTGAAGGAGATGGCGTGATTCGCGAGGCAGTGCTTCGTGAAATCAAACGCGGTGGGCAGGTGTACTTCTTGCATAACGAAGTAGAAACAATTGAAAACCGTAAACGCGCCTTGCAAGAGCTTATTCCAGAAGCTAGCATTAGCGTAGCGCATGGCCAAATGCACGAACGCGAACTCGAATCCGTGATGCGTGAATTTGTCACTCAGCGCACCAATATTTTGCTCTGTACGACCATTATTGAAACGGGCATTGACGTTCCAACTGCCAATACGATCATCATGCATCGCGCGGATAAATTTGGTTTAGCCCAATTGCATCAGTTGCGTGGTCGCGTAGGTCGCTCGCATCACCAAGCATATGCCTACTTACTTGTTCCCGATCCTGAAGCATTGAGTAAGCAAGCGCAGTTACGCTTAAATGCTATTCAAGCCATGGAAGAATTAGGTTCAGGTTTTTACTTAGCCATGCATGACTTAGAGATTCGTGGGGCTGGTGAAGTACTGGGCGATAAACAGTCTGGTGAAATTCATGAAATTGGCTACCAGCTCTATACGGAAATGCTTAACCGCGCCGTTAAATCATTACGCAGTGGCAAAGAGCCAGATTTACTCTCGCCATTACAAGCAACCACCGATGTCAATTTGGGCATCCCAGCACTATTACCAAATGACTACTGCCCCGATGTTCATGAGCGCCTATCGATGTACAAACGCTTTGCTGGTACGAATGACTTTTCTGAATTAATGGCGCTACGTGAAGAGCTAGTAGATCGTTTTGGAGACTTACCAGATCAAGCGAAATCCTTTTATGAAACCCATCGTTTGCGTTTAGAAATGGCAGACTTTGGCATTAAAAAGATTGATGCCACTCCCGTTTCGATACAGATCCAATTTATTCCCAATCCGCCAATTGATCCTTTGAAAATCATTCAGTTGATTCAGTCGTCAAAATACATTCAATTAAATGGCCAGGACAAGCTTAAAGTACTCCCACAAAAGCTAGGTGAATTTGATAAGCTTGAGCAACGCCTTGATCAGATACGTCGCTTACTCAGACGCTTAAATGATTCAGCCGTTCTTTCTGGCGTTTAAAACATGAAGAACACAACCCACTATTTCATTGAGCAGATTTGATTATGTCTCTACACCAAACTCTTGTCGCCTTATCTCCTGAGCCTATTTCTAGGAGCCTTGAGGCCGCCCTGATGGAGCATATTGAGGTTCTTGGACTGGAATTAAGTCGCCTCGACAATCCCCCATCTATAAGCCAGACATCATCTTATTTTTCACAACGTTGGTCTACCCCAAAAACTTTGCTACCGGCGGCTCGTGATGCTCTACGTGAAATTGCGGCAAACCACAATACAGACTTGGCTTTTCTAGCACCCCACTTCAAACCGCAGGAGTTAAAAGTCTTGGCGATGGATATGGACTCCACCCTGATCAATATCGAGTGTATCGATGAGATTGCCGATTTCACAGGAAAAAAAGCGGCGGTATCCGAAATCACAGAAGCAACTATGCGTGGCGAGATTAAAGACTTCAAAGAAAGTTTGCGTCGTCGGGTAAAGCTTCTTACAGGTGTTTCAGCCGATGTCTTGGAGTCGATCTACCTAGAGAGGTTACGCCCCAACCCAGGCGCTCCTGAACTCCTTGCCGCCGCCAATCAACGCGGTCTTCATACCTTATTGGTTTCGGGCGGCTTTACCTTTTTTACAGAAAAACTTCGCCTTCAACTTGGCTTTGCTCAAACACAAGCTAACACCCTAGAGATTATTGACGGTAAATTAACAGGCAATGTTATTGGTGAAATTGTTGATGGCGCCGCTAAAGCTGCTCACCTAGAAGAAGCCTGTCGCCTACTCGGTTGCTCCAAGACAAATTCCATCACGATGGGTGACGGATCCAATGACCTCTTAATGATGCACGGCTCTGGTTTAAGTATTGCCTACAAGGCTAAACCCGTTGTTAAAGAAAAAGCCGACGCGGCTTTTGACCGAGTCGGCTTGGATGCTGCTTTACTGCTGATTGCTTAAAACAAGTTTTAAGCAATCGCAGTGCCATACATTACAGGCGTTCGAAAATCGTGGCGATACCTTGTCCGCCACCAATACACATTGTTACCAAAGCATATTTACCTTGAACACGATGGAGTTCATGAATAGCTTTAGTAGCAATCGCCGCACCTGAACAACCAATTGGGTGACCCAAAGCAATCGCACCACCATTTACGTTCGTCTTGGCTGGATCCAATCCCAAAGCCTTAGTTACCGCTAAAGCTTGAGCAGCAAACGCTTCGTTGGATTCAATAACATCCATTTGATCTAATTTAAGACCCGCGCGTTCAAGAGCTAACTTCGTCGCTGGAATCGGACCTTCGCCCATGATGTCATTCGGCACACCTGCAACTGCATAAGACACGATTCGAGCAATAGGCTTATGGCCTGCTTTTTTCGCTGTTTCAGCATCAGCCAAAACAAAGAACGCAGCGCCATCATTAATACCAGAGGCATTACCAGCAGTAACACTACCACCTTCTTTTTTAAACACAGCCTTCATCTTGCCCAATGTTTCCATTGTGGTCTCAGGTTTGCAATGTTCATCCGTATCAAATACCACATCACCTTTACGTGACTTGATGGTAATAGGAACGATTTGAGATTTAAAGCGGCCCTCTGCAATAGCAACTGCAGCGCGACGATGAGATTCAACAGCGAGAGCATCTTGCTCTTCACGAGTTAAATTCCACTTAGTAACCAAGTTTTCTGCAGTTACACCCATATGACCAACACCAAATGGATCGGTCAACACGGACACCATTAAATCAAGCATCTTGGTATCGCCCATACGCGCGCCACTGCGCATCGCAGGTGAACCATACATTCCGCGTGACATCACCTCAACACCGCCACCAATACCGTAGTCGCAATCACCGAGCATGATTTGTTGAGCGGTAGTAATGATGGCTTGCAAGCCAGAGCTACACAAGCGGTTCAATGCCATTGCAACAGATTCCATTGGCAAACCGGCCTGAATGGAAGCCACACGGGCAACATAAGCGTAACGGCTGTCAGTTGGAATGGTATTACCAACAGTAACGTAATTAATTAAGGCTGGATCAACACCAGAGCGGGCAACCGCTTCTTTCATCACAATGCCACCGAGTTCTGACGGCTCGAAGCTACTTAAAGAACCATTAAAGGTGCCAATTGCGGAACGAACTGCACTCAAAACAACGACATCACGACTCATATTAATCCCCTTAGCTGGGCCCATTTTTGGGCTAAATTAGTAAATCAATCTGTATTTTTATTCTAATAGTCAAGTTTCCGCTATTAGGTCATGCCCTTGGGCGCTAATCACGGTAGCGCGAATGATTTCTCCAGCACGATAGCGCTTGGAAGGCTTGCTGGCTGGTAAAACCCTGACTAAACCATCAATTTCAGGAGCATCACCTACCGTACGGCCAATGCCACCCGACTCATCGATCCGATCAATCAGCACTTGAATACGTTTGCCTACTTTTTTAGCAAGTCGTTTAACGGAAATTTCTTCCGCTTTAGCCATAAAACGAGCGCGGCGCTCCTCACGAATAGCATCTGGAACTGGGTTATCCAAAGCATTGGCCGTTGCCCCGTCTACCGGTGAGTAGGCAAAACAACCAGCCCGATCAATTTGCGCTTCATCTAAAAAGTCCAATAAATATTGAAATTCTTCTTCTGTTTCTCCAGGGAAACCAGCAATGAAAGTGCTACGTAACACCAAATCCGGGCAAGCGAGACGCCATGCCTGGATACGCTCTAAGTTCTTTTCTCCGCTAGCGGGACGCTTCATCCTTTTTAAAACATCTGGATGGGCATGCTGAAGTGGGATGTCGAGGTATGGCAATACACCATAACCATGTTCAGAGAACTCTGCCATTAAAGGCAAGATATCATCGACATGGGGATAGGGATAAACATAATGCAGACGAACCCAAGCTTGATGCTCCCTCGCGATTTGATTGAGCGCATTGACCAAATCAAACATACGGGTTTTGACAGGCTTACCATCCCAAAATCCTGTGCGATATTGAATATCCACGCCGTAAGCGCTAGTGTCCTGTGAAACCACTAATAGTTCTTTAACGCCTGACTCAAATAGACGCTTAGCCTCTATCAAGACCTCCCCAATCGGACGAGACACGAGATCGCCACGTAAGCTAGGAATGATGCAAAAGGTACAGCGATGATTGCAGCCTTCAGAAATCTTTAAATACGCATAATGCTTGGGAGTCAGCTTGACACCGATTGGTGGCAGTAAGTCTGTAAAAGGATCATGCGGCTTAGGCAAATGTAAATGAATGGCCTGCATCACTTCTTCAGTTGCATGCGGCCCCGTAACCGCTAAGACCTTGGGATGAATGCTTTGAATGAGATCGCTGCCATCGGCATTTTTTCTGGCACCAAGACAGCCAGTCACGATCACTTTGCCATTCTCAGCAAGCGCCTCGCCAATAGCGGCAAGACTTTCTTCTACCGCTGAATCAATAAAGCCGCAGGTATTCACAATCACAAGATCGGCGCCAGTGTAATCCTTCGCCGTTTCATAACCTTCTGCGCTTAACTGCGTCAGAATTAATTCTGAGTCAACCAATGCCTTAGGGCAGCCCAGAGAAACAAAACCTACTTTTCCAGCCACGACTATTCTTTATCGGTTTTAGCGGTTGCTGGAGAGAACGGAAAGTTCCCAAATATATTTTGTGAGCCCTGCATCTGCTCTTGCATTTTCAAGAACAGGTCCTTGCTCGACTCCATATAGCTACCCATGAGGCCTTGCATTAAAGGATTTTGTATATTCATCATTTGCGCCCAAGCTTCGGGACTACTACCTGCGCCCATCCCCTTGGATTGATCACCCAACTTATTGTGGATATCCACAAAAGACTGCATGGTCTTTTCTAAATAATTACCCATCAAACCCTGCATCGAGTTTCCGTAGAAGCGAATAATTTGGGAAAGCATTTGTGTTGAGAAAACCGGTGAACCACCAGCCTCTTCTTCCAAGATAATCTGCAAAAGAATGCTTCTAGTAAGATCATCTTCAGTCTTGGCATCAACCACCCTGAATGCTTCACCAGACATCACTAAATTCTTGATATCAGATAACGTTACATAGGCGCTTGTCTGCGTATCATAGAGGCGACGATTGGGATATTTCTTAATAAGACGATCTTCACCGACTCGTTTTGCACGGCTAACCATATATTTTCCTAATTCTTCATACTGCAACGCAACATCGGCATAGTTTATCTCTAGTTTGACCTAAAGGTAAATATGCCGATGCGGGTACTGCTAAAACCTCTATTTTGCAAGGCTTAACCGGTGTGAATACCACCATTTAAGGAGAAGTCGGCACCAGTTGCGTAGCCGCCATCATCAGAAGCGATCCAACAGCAAATAGAAGCGATTTCTTCTGGAGTGCCTAGGCGCTTGACTGGAATACCAGCAACAATCTTTTCCAAGACGTCTTCGCGAATAGCTTTAACCATATCTGTACCAATATAGCCAGGAGAAACCGTGTTTACAGTAACCCCTTTACTAGCCAACTCTTGGGACAAAGCCATTGTGAATCCGTGCAGACCCGCTTTAGCTGTGGAATAGTTTGATTGGCCAAATTGACCTTTTTGACCATTTACAGAGGAGATATTAATGATGCGTCCCCAGCCGTTATCAGCCATTCCATCAACCACTTGCTTGGTGACGTTGAATAAAGAATTCAAATTGGTATCAATTACCGCCTTCCATTGATCAGGCGTCATTTTACGGAAAACACCATCACGTGTAATGCCGGCGTTATTTACCAATACGTCTACACGACCTACTTCAGCTTTGACTTTCTCAAATGCTGCAACAGTACTATCCCAGTCTGAAACGTTACCCTCGGAAGCAATGAAGTCATAGCCAAGCTCTTTTTGCTCGGCAATCCAACGATCCTTACGCGGAGAATTTGGGCCACAACCAGCAATGACCTTAAAGCCATCTTTAGCGAGGCGTTGACAAATACTGGTACCGATCCCACCCATACCACCAGTTACATAAGCGATTTTTTGCGACATGAATTCCCCTTGTAAAAATACTTTTTATTAAATAGCTGCAGTTACTTTTTCTTTCACGTACTTACCAGGTGCAGCTTCCAGTTTTTTGTAGCGTGTATTACCAAACGATTTGCTAGCAGGCTTTTTCTTGCCACCAAATTGCTCTAACCATTTAGCGTAGTTGGGCCACCAACTACCCTTAATTTCTTTAGCCCCTTCCAACCACTCATCGGCGGTCTTGGCGATCTTGTTGTTTTCATAGTAGTAACGCTTATTCTTTGCAGGAGGGTTAATCACTCCAGCAATATGCCCAGAAGCACCCAATACAAATCGGTTCTTCCCTTTGAGAATATGGGTCGACTCGTATGCTGACCTCCAAGGAACGATGTGATCTTCATGAGAGGCGTACAAATAGGCTGGGCAGGTAATCTTGCCCAAATCAACCTTTTCACCGCAAACTGTTAATTTGCCAGGCTTAACCAATTCATTTTGTAAATATGTATGGCGCAGGTACCAACAGTACATTGGGCCAGGAAGATTGGTTGCATCTCCATTCCAATAGAGCAAATCAAATGGGGGCGGAGAATTTCCCTTAAGGTAATTCTCGACCACGTAATTCCAAACTAAATCGTTTGGCCGTAAGAAAGAAAAGGTATTTCCCAATTCAACACCAGACATCAAACCAAACTTTCCAGACTCTCCACCAATCGTGGTTTCGCGCAACTTCACCATGCCTTCATCAATAAAGACATCCAAGATGCCGCTATCGGTAAAGTCTAAGAGAGTGGTGAGAAGCGTCAAGCTGGCAACAGGGGTTTGTTTGCGTGCCGCTAAAACAGCAATAGCGGTAGACGTTAAGGTACCGCCAACACAAAAACCTAAAACGTTAATTTGATCGGTGCCGCCAATATCTTTAGTAACTTCAATGGCCTTGATAACACCTTCACCGACGTAATCATCCCAAGTTACCTTGGACATGCCTGCATCTGGATTTTTCCAAGATACCAAGAACACGGTATGACCCTGCTCCACCATGTATTTAACAACAGAGTTATCCGGCTGTAGATCCAAAATGTAATATTTATTAATGCATGGTGGCACCATTAAATATGGGCGCTCAAATACGGTATCTGTCAGTGGCTTGTACTGAATTAATTCAAATAAGTCATTGCGAAAAACAACTTGTCCTTCAGTCGTAGCAATATTCTTGCCAACCTCAAACGCACTCTCATCCGTTAAAGAGACTCTGCCCTTTTTAAGATCTCCTAATAAATTGACAATACCATTTTGAATCGATTGACCTTGGGTGCTAATAATATTTTCTAAAACTTCTGGATTGGTCGCAATGAAATTCGATGGCGAAAACGCATCGATCATTTGCTCAGTAGTAAATAGAATTTTTTGCTTTGCTTTGTCATCGGCATCAACTGCCTTAGCAAGTTGTAGTAAATGTTTTGAATTGAGCAAATAGGTAGCAGCAACCATCTTGCTCCAAGCCGAACTCCATGCCTTGCCAGAGAATCGACGATCTTTCACTTCAATGGATTCTGGATTCGTTGCCAGATGGGCTAACTCAGCAAAATAAGCCTTCTGTATTTCTGCCAAACGCTCTGAGGGAATCATTGCCATATGGTGTGGCGCCAAAGAGGGTGCAACGCCAGTATTCATGCCTGCGAACATAGTAATCTCTTTAATTGTGTAGAGACATTCTCGCTCTATCTAGACTATAGAGTTATACGCACTAACCCTAGCCTGTTCATGAATCTAGTAATAACCCGTACAGGTTAATTACTCAGCCCTCACCAAGATAGAGCTTTGATCTAAGGATTGATCCAGATCAGCGAAGCAAAGCGACCGGTAACCCCATCGCGACGATAGGAGAAAAAACGGTGATCTTGATAGGTGCAAAAAGTACCGCCATCAATGCTCACAATACCCAAAGCATTCAAGCGACTTTTTGCCAAAAGATAAAGATCTGCGAGGTATTTACCGGGCTTTTTAAATATCGGTTTAAAAGCTTCGGACGGGATCTCTTGACCTGACTGAATAAAGGCTTGCAATACCTCTTCACCGACTTCAAAGGATTGAGACCCTATAGCAGGTCCAAGCCATACCAATAAGTCTTTTGCAATTAAGCCTGGCTCGAGAGCAAGCATCTGCGAAACAGTATTTTCCAGAACGCCATTGCAAGCACCTCGCCATCCGGCATGCGCAGCCCCGATGACTTTGCCATCTTTACTGGCAAACAATACTGGCAAACAATCGGCGGTCATGATGGCTAATACTTCGCCTGGAGTATTGGTCACTGCGGCATCTGCTTCAATGACAGCCGTAGGATTTACTAGACGATCAGATGGAGTGCTCACCGCGATACCATGAACCTGTTTTAACCAGATAGGGTCTGAGGGTAATGATTGACGCAAGATGGCACGATTTACCTGAACATTCTCAATGGCATCCCCTACATGATCACCAAGATTAAAAGATGCAAATGGGGAGCTACTAACCCCACCTTCACGGTTAGTGACTAAAGCACCGATGTTGGACGGCGAAGACCAATCGGGCTTAAAGGTGCTCATTCTCGATGATCGTTTTTGATTGAAGCCATTAAGACTTCCTCTTTAGGTAGATCTTCTTGACTCATGCCAATCAAAGGCAAAAGATTATGAATGTCTTCTGGCGGCAACCTAAACCAAGTCATGGTCTCGTGAGTCACCGGGTGTTCCAGGCTTAGTGCATAAGCATGCAATGCTTGGCGCACAAACGGCAATAACTTAGCAGCTCCAGGAGTCTTTTTACGGTAGACAGGATCGCCCAGCAAGGGAAAGCCCAACGACTCTAAATGCACACGAATCTGATGAGTGCGCCCGGTTTCTAAGCGACATTCGAGCAAGGCTAAAGATGCTGTTTCAAACTGACCCTTTGCTAAACGTCGAAATACCGTAGCCGCAGGCTTACCTTGGGCTGAGCCTGCAGCCATCTTGAGTCGATCTCGTTGATCACGACCTACTGTGGCTAAAACCCTACCCTGACTTGGGGCATCACCCCATACCCAGGCTAAATAGCGTCTGCCAACCGTTCTTTCTTGAAGCTGACGTACCAATGCCGTTTGAGCATGAGCGGTTCTTGCCACCACCATCAGACCGGAGGTGTCTTTATCTAAGCGGTGAACAATCCCAGCCCGAGGTAATTGCTTGAGCTCTGGATAGCGAAAGAGTAAGCCATTCAATAAGGTCCCTGTCCAGTTTCCTGCAGCGGGATGAACCACTAAACCCGGAGGTTTATTAACCACAATGATGGATTCATCCTCATAAACCACTTCTAAAGGGATATCTTCGGGGTTAAAGGCGAACTGCTCGGGCATTTCTTGGGGGTAGACCTTAATACTCTCCCCGCCACGCAATAAATGCCGTACTTTAGTCACTTTTCCGTCAACCGTGACCGCTCCAGCCTCAACCCAGGACTTGAGGCGATTACGGGAATAATCGGGTAAATAGCCTGCCAAAATCTTATCTAGGCGTTCCCCATTTACCTCGTGGGGAATCTCTAGGGCAATGAAATCTTCTTCATCGATATAATCAACAGAATTCGAATCAGGGGTTTGTGGTAAATCCAAGCTTAAAGGGCCTTTTAGTTATGTCGGACGTTATTTCAGACGCCAGTTTAAGGCTTGCTGCCAATGTTGAGTCATCTTCATTAAAAAGACACCAATCTTCTCGATGGATTAGTCTGGCGCTTTGCCTTGTTTTATATGCCTGCATCCTGCTCCTAGCCGGCTGTGCTGGTAGCGAGGGTACAAAAGACGATACCGACATTTGGTCGGAGGCTAAGCTGTACTCAGAAGCCACCGATAGACTAAATGATGCTGATTTCTCAAAATGCGGTAAATATTTTGAAAAACTAGAGGCACGCTTCCCATTTGGCCCCTATTCTCAGCAAGCTCAGATCAATTCAGCCTATTGCTACTGGAAAGCTCAAGAGCAAGCCCAGGCATTGGTTGCTGTTGATCGATTTATCAAGTTACATCAAGGTAGTCCTAGCCTGGATTACGCCTACTACCTTAAAGGCATGATTACCTTTAATGATGACTTGGGATGGCTTGGTAAATTTACCGGGCAAGACTTAAGCGAACGCGATCCTAAAGCTGCTAAGGAAGCTTTTGAATCCTTCAAAACTGTTGTTGATCGCTTTCCTGATAGTAAGTACGCCCCCGATTCATTAGATCGTATGCGCTACATCGTGAACTCATTGGCCGAGGCTGATGTAAACGTTGCGCGCTTTTACTATCAACGTGGTGCATATCTCGCCTCAGCAAACCGTGCTCAATTGGTAATTCGTGATTACGACCGCGCACCCGCGGTTGAAGAAGCGCTGTATTTATTAGTGAAGTCATATGAAAAATTAGGGATGACAGACTTAAGCAATGATGCATTGCGCGTCTTTAAATTGAACTTCCCTGATAGTCAGATGATGGTTACAGGCCAGCGCGTTGTTAAAGAACGTAGATGGTGGCAGATCTGGAATAAGTAAGCGCCACGGCTGTAGCTGTAGTTAAAGTCAAAAAATAAAACCCCAAGTTAATTCATTTAACTTGGGGTTTGTTTTAAGTCACACCGTTTAGGTCGGTTAGTGCATTAGTCAGCCAGCGGATTAGTTAAATAATTTTGACCGGCACCCTTGGCGCTAAAGCGCAAACCAACTCATAGCCAATGGTCCCGCTCATCTGGGCAACATCATCAACAGGCACTTCGCTACCCCACAGCTCTACCACGCTACCAATCTTCGCGTTAGGCGCCTCGCGCAAATCAATTGTGAGCATATCCATGGATACCTGACCAGCCAGAGGACAAATAACAGATTCTCCATCAAGGCCACCGCCCTCAACCCATGCTGGCGTGCCATCTTGCGCTTGACGTGGATATCCATCAGCATACCCACAAGCAACCACACCCACGCGCATATCTTCAGGCGCCTGAAAGCGGCCACCATAGCCAATGTGATCACCCTTTTTGAGATTTTGAATGTCAATGATTTCACTACGCAATTGCATGACTGCCTGCAAATCTGAACGCACGATATCCGCATAAACTCCCGTAGGAGAAATCCCATAAAGCATGATTCCGGGACGAACCCAGTCACCTAAAGCATTGCGATGCCAAAGAATCGCCGCGGAATTACCCAAAGAACTAGGAACAGGCTGCAAACCCTCTATAGCCTCGTTAAAACAATCCACCTGCCCCCCAACTGACGGTAAACCATCAACTTGGTCGGCATTAGCAAAATGGGTCATGTGATGCATGTGATAGCCCGCAGCATGTAAGCGATGAAAGGCGGTTCTATATTCCGCAGGCGTAAATCCCAAACGGTTCATGCCGGAGTTCATTTTTAGGAAGATATTCAAGGGCTTAGTCAAACCCCCTTTGAAAGACTCCATCCATTGAACTTGACTCTCGCAATGGACCGCAAGATCACAAGATAAAGCTTGAGCTACCGCCAATTCGTCTTTATGAAAGAGGCCCTCTAAAAGCAAAATGCGTCCCTGCCAGCCGTTTTTCCTAAGCCACTGAGCATCCTCTAGATCCAACAGGGCTAAGCCATCACTAGAACCTAGGCCTTGAAGTGCCGCTTCGAGGGTGTGGCCATAGGCTTTAGCCTTGATTACTGACCATATTTTGGATTCAGGGGCCAACTCACGAACACGGTTTAAATTATGATTTAAGGCCTCAGTGTGAATAGATGCCAAAATTGGTCGATTAATCAAACGATTAGCTAAACCAACCATGTTCACCTCCTCTTTCATGTTTTAATTGCAGCAATGACTAGATTGTACGAATGAACCGCAGTTTTTACATCATTATGGCGGCGCAATTTTTTTCGTCGCTTGCTGATAACGCTCTGCTAATTGCAGCAATTGCCCTCTTGGCCCAGCTTCACGCTCCGGCCTGGATGACTCCTTTACTCAAATTATTCTTCGTTCTCTCTTATGTATTGCTGGCAGCCTTTGTTGGTGCGTTTGCCGACTCCCGCCCTAAGGGCAACGTCATGTTCATCACCAATACAATTAAATTTCTTGGCTGCATCACAATGTTGCTCGGTAGCCACCCTCTTTTGGCTTATGCGATCGTGGGTCTTGGCGCTGCAGCATATTCCCCAGCAAAGTATGGGATTTTGACCGAACTCCTGCCACCAGAAAAACTCGTGGCAGCCAATGGCTGGATTGAAGGCCTTACGGTTAGCTCAATCATATTGGGTACCGTACTCGGTGGCGTATTGATTAGCAACTCCGTCTCAACCAGTCTATTGAGCCTGGATATGCCCATGATCACTACGGGTATTGATACCCCTGCTGAATCAGCGATTTTGATCATCATGATGATTTACGTAGTCGCCGCCCTGATCAACCTTCGCATTCCGGATACTGGGGCGCGCTATGTTTCCCAGAAAAAGAACCCTATTTCCCTCATCAAGGATTTTGCTGGTTGTTTTAAAACCCTATGGGCGGATCGCTTAGGTCAAATCTCCCTAGCGGTAACGACCCTATTTTGGGGTGCAGGAGCCACGCTCCAGTTCATTGTTATTAAATGGGCACAAGTGGCCTTGCACATGAGCCTTTCCCAGGGCGCGATTCTTCAAGCGATCTCAGCTGTTGGCGTTGCTTTTGGTGCTGTATGGGCAGCTTGGCGCATTCCTTTGCGCAATTCCTTAAAGGTGCTACCTTATGGCATCGCTATGGGCCTAGTAGTCTGCGTAATGGCTTTTTACAATTCCGATTTATTACCTAATACCGCATTAATGACTTTCGGAAAGTTTGAAGTCAATTTAAATCTTCTTCCAGCATATTTCCTATTGATCCTGGTAGGCTGGTTGGCTGGATACTTTGTTGTTCCCATGAATGCCCTACTTCAGCATCGCGGCCACGTCTTAATGTCTGCCGGCCATTCGATTGCCGTACAAAACTTTAACGAGAACATTTCCGTTTTGGTGATGCTATTGATCTACTCAGGCTTGATCTGGTTGGATGCACCTATTCAGTATGTGATTGTTGGCTTTGGCGTAACTGTCAGCATCATCATGTGGCTAGTGATCAAACGCCACGCTGCAAATCAAACTGAATATGACTCAATGCACCTTATCGGCGAACATAAGCACTAGAGAAACACAAGAAACACAAAAAAGAATTCAGCAACAAATACGAAGTAGTTAGATGTTTTGCAGCACCGAACGCGCCAAGATTAAATCTCGCCAAAACAAGGATTTGTCTTGTGGTCTTGAAATCAAATGATTGAGATCAAAAGTGGCTACCACTGGAATTTCTTCCAAACCCTCTTCTGAAAATCCCAATACCGTTTCTCTAAGTTGTGGAAGTGGATCACGCTCACCAGTGAGCTTTTGAGCGCTTGGACCACCAAAGGTGAAGGCAAGTACTGGTAAACCGCTTAAAGCCTCGTTAGCGCCCTTTAAATCGTCCACAGGACTCTTCCAAGACCATTCATCAGCAGATAAACCCAGCGCTCGAATGACATTATGAAAAAGAATTTGCGCATCACCTTGAGGGGTATTGCCAAAAAACCACCACATTGCCGTCGGGGTTTTAGCTTCAACGGGAATAGATGGAGCAGCCTGCAAAACAGTTGCCTCTTGTGAAGCTTGTGCTGAAGTTGCCGTCACTACTGCAGGCGCAACCTGTTCAGTCTGGGTCAAAGCTTCACCTTCTTGACGTGAAGACCATTCGGAAATACCCATTTCTTTCAAAAAGGCTGAGCGAGTATCGTTATTCATGGCTCTAGCTTAATCGATTTAGCCATCACGATGGCATCCTCACGAGATCCAGTTTCTGGATTGACGGGGTAATAGTTTTTTCGCAGACCAATAGGTTCGTAGCCAATCTTTTCATACAACTTCACGGCACTCACATTTGATGGCCTCACCTCTAAGATGATTCGCGGCATATTTTGCTGCGCGGCAACGCCTTCGATGGCGCTCATCATCCGCGAACCAATGCCAAGCTTACGTAAATTTGGTGAAACCGTAATATTTAGAAGATGAAGCTCATCGACCGCAGGAAATAAGATGCAGTAAGCCCATAGAACTTGTGGGTCTAAATACGACCCTTTAATTGCTTTATCTAACTCAGGGCGAACGCAATAAGCCCAATGTCCCGCAGATAAGGAGTCGGCAAAATTGCCACGAGTCCATGGATGAATATGGGAAGTCGACTCAATCGCCAATACCTCATCTAAGTCTGCTATAGACATCGGCAAAAAAGAAAGACTGGTCACGTCCCCAGCCTCTTGGCGATTAGTAATAGGCTGTAAGGCTTTATTAAACATGACTATGAATTGCTACGAAGTAAGCGTTCTGCAGTAGTAAGGGCAACTTTGTTGCGCACATATACGGGCTCAAGTAGATGCACGTCCTGCTGTTGGCCTTTTTTGAACATTTCACTGCCTTGCATTAATACGCCTAATGCACTAACGCCAATCTCAGAATCAAGGTATTGAGCAGGCAACGGTTTGTGAAGCGAATAAAAGAGTCGATCACCAAACTCTTGTATGGCAGTGCCTGCTAAAAATTGAACGCCTACTAAGTCCACCTCTTCAGGGCTCGTAAGCATCAGCTCTCCAACCCTAAT
>Ga0214182_1000004_pt1 | contig 188435 bp, 188 predicted proteins | sample TroBogEpilimnion_8_FD_153020 | JGI IMG/M metagenome (GOLD analysis project Ga0214182, IMG submission 153020) | Freshwater microbial communities from Trout Bog Lake, WI - 14NOV2007 epilimnion | ecosystem: Environmental > Aquatic > Freshwater > Lake > Epilimnion/Euphotic zone | place: Trout Bog... | reverse complement strand
GTGTATGAGGATCTTCGTAAATATGATCAATGCGTTGCGTGTTAAATGAAGAAGCGCGGCGCTTAATCCCATGGACTTCATAGCCTTTAGCTAATAAAAATTCCGCTAAATAAGAGCCATCTTGGCCAGTAATGCCCGTAATTAATGCTTTTTTCATTTATTTATAATTCGCTTATCTATTTAAAATGTGTTGCATGCCCCCCCCCTAGACCAACTTAAGTTTTATGCTTAGGGGTTACTAGACAGGTAGTTTATATTTTATTTAAGATCGTCGCAAACCTTCGATAGTGGAAATAGCGACCCGTGCTATTTTTACCCTTAGCGACAGCAGAAAAGATATTATTGGCTTAACATCACTGTTAAATGAGGCGTTGTAGTGACGGATACAGAATTAATTTACTACAGGGGAATTTTTTTGATACAACGAATAATGACGTAAGTCATTAAAAACATGGGGTGAACGACGGGGCTCGAACCCGCGACAACCGGAATCACAATCCGATTTTAGGCGTTATAGATCAATCAATTAAAACACAACTATATGATTTATATAAAAATATTTAATCATGAAACATCATGAAACTTCATGATTTGATGCAATCAGTGCATCAGAATTGCATCACAAGTAAACAGCTATCCATTAACTAAATATTCTCAAAACGAATATTCTCGTTTTGAGAAATCCTATAGCGACATTCTGGAAACGGGAATTCTCTTTTCCAGAGTCCCACCTTGGGAAATCCCAAAGTGATAATATTAATTATTGAATTTTGATAAAGTCTTAATCATTGTTATACTTTGCTTATGGCAATTTATATAGCAGTCCCATTAACAGCAAGTAGCGATCCGCTTAATAATGCGGTAGAGAGCAGTATTGCGTCTCCAACAGATCGTTACAAATTACAAGCTGAAAGGGGTTGGCTAATTAAATTTGATGGCACTTCTGTTGAACTTTCAAATCATATCGGCTTAACAGGACAAAAGCAGGGAGAAACTTCTTTAATCGGCTCTGCTATTATTATTCCAGTTTCTGGCTACTATGGTAGAGGCCCGACCGATATGTGGGAATGGCTTAAAACAAGGCTAGAGCGTGATGAATTCTAATTCATCAAATTCCACATTACCTGATGATGAGGCTCCTGCCTCAATTCCGCAAACTTCTCCTAGATCTATTGGTTATGGTCATCCCGAATATCAATTTATTCAGTCTATTATGGAGATGCAAAAATCATTAGGGGAGATTAATGCTTCTATTCAAGCTTTAAATAAAACGGTAGAAAGTACAAAATCAAAAGTTGATGATTTGGTTAAATGGAAGAATATGATAATGGGCGGAGCAATAACTATAGGGTTTTTGCTGGGTATTGGCTTAACCCTTTTCAAAGTATTTTTAAATAAATAATTTTATATAAAGCCCCACTTATGGTGTTAAGTTGCTTTAATTGATGATTAAATTCTGGAAGCGGAGAATTCCCGTTTCCAAAATCTTAATCAAACTGTTCTAAATCATTACTGTTAATAATAGACACTAACAAATCAGCATAAGCCGGATCTGTAGCATAACCAGCTTTAGCAATCGCTTTGGAAAATTCGCAGCCGGTGCTACATTCAAATGCCGGATGATAACGTTTATTGCTTGCCAAAAATTCAGCATGATCTTTGATTGATTCGTTTAGCGTAGGATAAGCACGAAAATAGGCTTTTACCGGTATACAACGACCTTGGTGTACTTCATGCGTATCAACAAGCACTTTATCACCGTGCCAGCTTGAGTCAGCTTTGATGCCAAATAAATTGTTGCCCGGTGTTTTTTTACCCCAGCCTGATTCTAAAATAGCTTGTGCTAATGATACAGAAGCGGGGACGCCATGTAGTTTGTGGCCCTCTTGAGCGCCGGGTATAATAGATTCCAAAAATTTCTTATTTGCTTGAATCATTAGTTACACCCTTGAGGTTTTACATAATGCTTATAAGCTGATTGCCAATCGTTATAAATAACTTTTTGAGCATCAAGTAATGATATTTGCTTATCGCATGATAGTTTATGCAACCGATTTTCTAATTCATCTTTTTGGTGAGCATTGCAAGGTCCATCATAAGGCTGAATCATCAAATTGCTAATATCGTTAGAGCCACCTAATTCTAAGCTAACCCGGTGATCAACTTCGCAACCTTCAGCGCCCGAACAAATACCCGTATGATTGCCACCGGTTACGCCATCACGAGAATAGACTTTACCTTTGAGTGTTTCAGATACGTTTCTATAAATTGATGTATGAGTTGAACAAATGTCAGATAGATGAGTTGTTCTAATGTGATGACTAGCAAAAACCGGAAAAGAAAATAAAAATAAGATTAAATATTTCATGATTTTGTTAAATAGTATGTCACTAAAGAAAAAATGGCCGTAACAGTAAATGTAATGCCTCCGATAAAGCCTTTTTGCTTATCTTGAAGAGAAATTAAATGACTTACTTTTTCGTCAATACTATGTCTGGCGCGTTGAGCTTCTTCTTTATCTTCATTAAGCCATTTAACTAATGATTCATGCCGCTCTTCCAGTTTTGCAACTCTGCATTCTAAATCTGGCATGACTCACGCCCCGTTCGCTTTTATAACCGTTTCTACTTGCGATTTAGCATCAACCACCGACCCGACAAGTCCATGTTGACTAACATCATTACCAATCATCTCAGCCGCTTTACCAGCTGCCGCCGTGACTGGGATTAATTCAGCATTACCGGTAACGCTTTCAGCTATTACCGCTGCCGTTGTTAACTCTGGCGCGAGATGTCCTAAACCAATAATAAATGCTTTTGTGTCGTCATCTAAAGCCGAAATAAACGATTTAATTTTTTGCTCTAATGTTGCGATGTTCATTGTTACTACTCCCAAAGATTACAAGATAAACTAATTAAAGCGCCCTGCATTTCTACTTTGTTATTGATCAAAGTAAAAAGTGGCTCAGGCGTGAAGCTGCAATTATTTATTGCTTCCGGCATTAACATTGCTGGCTGTGTGCAAGAGGTTAGCAATAGAAACCCCCACGATTGCCACAGCGGAGCATATTTGCGCGATATCTTCATCAGAAAGTCCCAAATCAATATGACCAAAGGTTTTTAAAAAAGATAATGCAACCGTAATAATGACAGTGAATCTACTAATAAGAGTGGCACGCTTTGACCAAACCGCTGGATTTTCTAGCGCTTTACCGGCCTGACAAGCATCATTGAGATCGGATATAACCGAGAATGGATTGAACATAAAATAACCTCATAATGTCTCACGACATGAATTAAAAATTAAACAACAGTTAGTGTAAAACTTCCCCAAAATAACCCTTCAATACTGGTTATATCAAATATATAAAGATTGGCGATGTAACATCCCGGGCTTAATCCAGCGTCACCCAATTTAATAATTAGCATCGCAGGGTTGGTAAAATCAAAAAATGCGGGATTTGTTGCGCTATCAATTAAAGTAGACCCTACTTGCACTTGGCAACGTAAAATACTGGTGTGAACAATAGGAGCGCCATCAACAGATAAAGCCATTTGAATTTTATTATCTCTGGCAGTATAGACAATTTCTTCAATATCCATTTTTAACCCTAACTAATTTCGTATTTAGATGTTTTGCTCTGCACATCAGCTACTTTAGTTTCTGATCTAGGTTGTGTTGATCAGTTTTGCTATTGATATCCAGTAAATCTGTCTCTGAAATAATACTGTGCTGAGCCGTTTTGTCGTTTATAGCATAGATATTTGATAAATTCGTTATATAAAACACACCTATTTGAAACTTAAAAAATAGATTACATGAATCATTTGAAGCATCAAATTCATAGATATTTGCTTGAGCCGTCATCAGATTAGACAGCACATCTAAAGCGTTTCCTATTTCAACAATGTTAGCTGTAGCACCCGTTGTTTCTGATTGAATAGCAACGGCATTTCCAGATTCTGATATAGAAACGCCAGCACTCATGGCTTCTGATTGTGTATCTAAAGCTGTACTAGATTCTAATATGGTTATTCTATAAGTAATAGAATATATGCCTGTAAAAGGCGCTCCAGCAAAAGGCGCTCCAGCGAACATCATTAGTAACTAGGATACCATTTGGCGGTGGTTGCATCATACGTCATAATTAACGCTTTGCTCACTACGGCTGTTGACGCTAAGGCAATGTTACCTGCTATGGTTGTAGTAAAAATACCTGTGGGTATTAAAACAAGTTGTCCGCCTGTTGCTAAGATATTTGTCGGTACAGTAATGGTTGCTATAGCCGTAGTACCCGAAATAAATGTGATATATGTAGTAGGCGCAACGGTAGTCGCTGACGCAATAGTTGGAGCGGTCTGTAAAGTTTTTAAAGCTCCTGTAAGCGCTGAATCTGCATTTTGAAATGCTAAAGAACCAAGCATACCATTAATAGGAACTTGATCGGGTGCTGTACCTACAAACACTGTCATAAAATTACCTCAGGCCATCCTGCAAAACCATGCGGGATATGTAAAATAGGAGGAGCAACTGTACCATCTTCCGCTATTGTATCAGGTAAATAGTTAATAAAACTAGGGTCTAATGGTGTGTCTGTTGTAAGTACGTCTGCTTTACCGTCCCATGACCACTGACCTAATATAGCAAATGGAAGATCTAATTGTACAAGTGCTTGAGGGTTAAAGTTATCATAAACAACTGCATCTAAAATAACACTACCTGTAAATACTTCAATAATATCGGGTAATGGGTTTTCTTCAGTAGATGCAGGGTCAGGAACAGTTGTCGTATATGTACTATTTCCATAAGCTATAGTCCCCGGCATCGGCAAAACATACTGAGCAAACACAGACTGTATAGCTTCTTGTTGTACTTGAGTCAACTGATCTATAGCTAACCCAGCAGGTGATGTTAAAATTAATCTTATCATGATGTTAATGCCTGTAAATTAGCTGAGCTAAGTGCTTGTGGGTAATAAGTAATTGTGCGGATGTGAGCTATCCCCCCCGCTTGCCAGAATCCTGTAAATGCTCCACCAATAGCTAAATAATTTATATTTGAAGGCATAGTTGTAGGAATACTATAATTGTTATTAACCCCATTTCTACAGAAATTAAAACTACCGGAGCTATAGGTTAATGCTAAATTTAATGTTGCAGGGTATGTTTGAAAGAATAAAGAAGATGAATAAGTTGTGCCATTATTCCTAAATTCCGCACCAATATTTGATGTACTACTATTATAAAACCCAATATTAGTAGTATTATTATATATAACCATCGGTAGAGCTTGAAAGGCGTTCCCCGCTTCTACTGATACATTACAATACAAACTTCCCTGCGACTGATTATACCAACTACTAAAGTTAGTACCTGTCATTGACGCTTGGTCTGCGTTTCTTGTTACTTGAGAAGCTAGTGTAGGTATATACGATGTAGCAAATGAACCTTGCTCTAACTGGGCGCCCCAGATAAATACACCGCTATAGCCATTACCAACAACTGAGTTACTTGTACCGTTTGTTGAGCTACCAAACTGAGTAACCAAACTTGTAGCTGTGTTGCTAGTGCCTGTAATGTTGCATCTGTACCAACCATTACCAACTGCTGTAGGTGTAGTTGCAGACAAAGCAGTAAACGCAGTACCAATACCAGCAACAGCAGTAGAAATAGCACCAGTAGTTAGATTGAAATAAACTATAGCCCCATTACCAGCACCATCAGATATTTGTAACCACGAATAGGTATATTGATTAGCTTTAAAGTAAACCGTTGATGTATAAGCTAAAGCTGATGCAGCTTTAGTAACTGTTTGTGCAATCGCTTGTAACCCTGTTGATGTGTTACTTACTAAGTTAAACGCTGTCTGCGTACCATCTGGCGCAACAGTCGCTGCCGCTGTTAAAGTAGCATTGGTTAGTGTCCAAATTGCATTAGAGAAAGTATTACTATAAGTCAATAAATTAGTCCTAGCCTCCTCAATCAACAAACCCAGTGCTTGCCCAGTAGTAGGGTTATAGTCTAGTCTAGGTACACCAGCAGGAGCAGTCATTAGCTGTGGTATGTAGTTGGTGATAGCTGCGGTGGTTGTTATATTAGCAGCCGTCACACTACTTCTATTTTCTAATTGTGAACTAAAAATATTAACCACATCCCCTGAAACTGCTAACTGTAGTCCTATAGTATGTGAAGCCGCAGTCGGTGTTGCTGTAACGGAATATCTAGCCCATGAACCTGTAATAGTTTGAGCAGTAAGTGTTGTGCCATCAAGTGTTAAGTTAACTGCGCCTGTGCCTGTTACACGTTGAATATAAAAACTCAAAGTATAAGGTGTTGCTGTCGTTGTTAGTGTTTGATATAGAGTAGCTGTAGCACTCGTAGCCGTAAAACTAAAAGCTGTTGTAGTGCCAGCAGGGTCAGTCATGCCCGATGCTACAGTCCCGTTAGTCGCTACCCATGCAGCATTAGAAAAAGTATTAGAATACAACAACAAATTCTGCTCAGCTAATGCAGTAGTCTTACCGTCATAGTATGTCGCTGTGGTAGTACGCACAAAAGTAATTCTTGGGTCTACCTGATTACTATTAACAAAGTCTAAGTTTAATGTCGGCTTAACGGTAGGGTAAGCATAGGGAGCAGCTAGTACCGTAGATTCCGCAGGGCCAACACACCATACATTCTTAGTACCAGCCCCAAAGGTAACAGCATTATTGCTATTGCTTGATGCGTAAGTCGATACAACAGTCAATGTTGGGCCAGTAGTGGAGTATGTTGCTAAAACAACTGTCCAGTTAGTGCCTGATTGATCTGATATACGAAAGTATGAGGTATTAGTATTACCAATACCAGCCATTGACTGAGAACCACTTGCCGCACCTGCTAAGGTAAACGTAGTAGGCCCTGTGCTGGTAGTGGTTTCCCATGCGTTATCTATTACGACCAAAGTCATGATTTATCCTTACGCTACTTCAGACTGTCTAAAATAACGGCTATGTAATTCACCATTAGCATCTGTGTATTCAACCAATACAAAAACATCACCTGTATCTTGATCTAATGCAAATCCTGCTACTGTGCCAGCAAATGGAGTAGGTAATATTTGTACAACTTCTTGACCTTTAGTAAACATTGTCTAATCCTTATAAACTTAGAGAATAAGAAACCTGAACCACGTTAGCTAAGTTAACGGGTTGGTCGCCACCTGTAAATAAACCAGCTGATAATAAAGTACCTGCTGTACTCATTAAAGTAGATACAGCGCCTGTGCCAAATACGATGAAGGCCCCTTTTAATGTGCCTGCACCGGTCATGGTAAAACTGATAGATGAAGTTGGAGCGATTGAACCGGCGGCCGCTGTGCCAAATGGACAAGCAACACGCGCGGCAAACGTTGGAGCATTAGTTGATCCGGCTTCTGTCCAACCCGCATGAGATGCCATCGTATCCGCTGCGGCTGTTGCAGACCAAGAAATTGAAGAAATTAGCCCCATATACGGGCCTGTGACAGAATAGGCAGAACCGGCTAACGCGGCCTGTAAAATCTGATTTTTTCCTAACGTACAAACTACGTTATCAAAAGTATCTTCCCATAATAAGGGTCCACCTTCGTATTCATAACATTTTGCAGTATAAACGCCCTCAGCATGAGATAACTCGCCCATACCTGAAGCTAAAGATACACCTATATTGACGCCTTCAATGGCGTTTAATTGATCTTTCATATAATGTCTCCCGACATGATTTTAAAAAGCTATTTAATAAAGCTTATAGCAGTATAGTTGCTTAGGTTCACTCATTTTTAACAAGTCTATTTTTTATTATTACGGCTCAGCAAACCTGCCAATTTTCTTTAAATATTGTTGTTTCTTTGATAAATACAAACCATTTTCAGTATGCTTATTAGCCCCTTTTCTAGCTTTCATACTTCTAAATAAAGACATCTTGGTAATACGGGCAGAAGCTGGTACTTCTTCGTTAAAATCTTTAATGTCCTCATTAAATAAACGCGTCCGCTCTTCTGCATCAGCCGATAAATAGCGTTTAACCAAATGTTGTTTTTCCATATCCAGTTTATCGCGCTCTTTTGTAATGGCGCTATTAGCATCATTTGCATTAGCAATCACGGTAGGATTAAAACCTAGCATTTTTTGCGCAATCTCATTGACTGTTAAATCACGACCCACAATCTTATCGCCCTTAATAGTTTCAACTCCGTGCGTCGCTAAACGCTCAGCCGCTATTAGATTTGACACCGCCCGTGGTGTCATAGCTTCCAGCGCCCTACCCGACTCACCATCGGCCCATAATTTAGATGCCATAAAGATATTAGCTATTTGAGAAGCAACAGGCCCCATTAATGTATTTGATATCGCATTAAACTCATCACGCCCTTCTAGCTCTTTGTTTTGTGGCTGATACCAAAGGTGATTCATAGCGGTTCTGCCGGATATATCCCCAATCGGTAATAAACGTGCAGGGCCTTTGGTAATAAATTCTGCCACCGTTTGATTAAAGTTATCCGTTAACCAGTTTCTAAACTCTGTTTCTAGTTCATCGTCATCATCTGCACCAAGACCAGCCAACAGTGTTTGAAATACTGCCATACCTAATATGGCACCCGCCACACTGCCGGATGCCCCCTTGTATTTAAACCCGGCTACACCACCAATACCAGCAAACGCCTCGATGCCAATCGGCATACCAAATAATCCCGAAGTCGCAAAACTCATTGCCATCGTAACCGCTAAAGTTTTACGAGCTTGTAAACGTTCCTCAGAAGGTAATTTAGATAAAGATAGCGCCGCATTACGACCAATGTACCAAGATGTATTTAACGCATAGGCTTTAAACAAGGTTAAAACGCGAGCTGTATTACCCATCATGAAACGTGATCGATTACCTTGTCCGTAGTCGAATTGAGTATCATCAATCGCTTTGACGGTATAAGCTAACGCTTTTTCATAATCTCCACCATTTTTAGTGTATTCCAACTCAAACGCCGCAACCCCCATGACTTGACGGTTTAAAGCTTCAGCCACATGGAAGAAATAACCTGATTTCTTAGCAACCTGACCAAACACACGGGTGACGGCATTGGTACTGTAAGACGGGTTTTGACCGGCTGAGATAGAGTCATGCGTTTGATTAAGATCAATTTTGCCAATGTCGTGTAAGCGCTGTAAGGCTTCTTTTGTTTTAGCATTGATTTTAGGATTTTTCATCAAATCAAAACCTGAGCTCTTATTAAGTACATCTGGATTAAGCAATAATTTATAGGCTTTAGAAATTGCGATAGATGAGGCGTTAAACCCATGCCTTCCTGCTAATTCAGGCAAGCCAATAGCCGCCACTTGCAACATATTTACCCCTGCAGAAGCTACATTAAAGCCTAGCGCCCCCATAAACCCTAAGCTTGTTAAAGTCTGCGCCCATGGCTGGATGCTCGTTGTTTTCAAGGCTTTTTCACGCTTAGTAAACTCATTCATGATCGAATCTAAGAAATCAGAGTTTCTAAGGCCTAAGGCTTTAATAGCTTTTCTGCCATCCTGTAAGGTTTCGGCTATTTGATGATCATAACCAATCGACGCTAAGCCTTTTGCGGTACTGTTACGAGTATTTGCATAAGCACGTAAGGTATCGGCAGATTCGCCAAGCGTACCCTTTCTATGAATAAAATGTTTACGAAATGAACTATCTGGCAAGGCTTTAATTAACTCTTGGTTAAACGCATCCAGCATGTCATTAACATTGCCAGCTATTTTGTTACTTTGTCCTTTGACAAGATTATCTCTGATATTTTCAATGGTATTGGTTGCAAGGGCCGCAATGGTATGAGCTGCATTGCCATTGGCTACATCGGCATCATATTCAGCTTTTAACTGCGATCTTACTTGGTTATAACCCTGTGCCTCCATTTTTGCCATGAGTTTATCTCTGGCGCCATTCGACTCAACAAAGCTCGTCACCAACTCTCCATCGGGATTAATACCAGTGACCACAATTTTACCGAAACGAGCTAATGGAAAATAAACCCCTTTGCTTAATGCTTTATCAAAGTGCGCTTTAATATCAGCGATTACCGCCGCTTTAGTCTGGCTATCAATCGGGAAACGGTCCAGATTCTTAATTAAGGCTTTTTGAGTAGCTTTTAAATCGGTACGGTAATCATCCCTCATCTTAATATAAACGGCTCGTTGCGCCTCATTCATAGCTTGATAAGCGTCGTAGACTTCTCTTTCTTGCTCGGTCATCGCCTGATTAGGTTTTGCCTCAGCCGGATCAAAGTTATCAAGATTAGTTGCCATACTTTGCACTCGCGACAACTCCATCATCATGCGCCTAGCTTTGGCGTAATCCACCACCCAGCCATTAGGTTTTCTAGCGGCTTCTTTGATCTTATTACTCATTTCATCGTAAGCCACTGCTACTTGTTGTTCGCGCTGATGTGTCGCATTATCTTTTGCCTGTGAAAGTAATTTGTAATTCATCATTTCAGGCACGTCTTTAGCGATAAAATCAATCAACTGGTTACGGGTAAATAAGCCCCCTAACCAATCCAAACTAGGATTGCCGGCTACTTTGGTGAAGATATCCTTAATGGCCTTATTATCTGAGTCGGTATTGGCAGGTGTTGAACGACTGAATTTAATACCGTTATCATTTGAATTGTCATCTTGTTGTGGTATAGTTTTATCAAGCCCACCAGCGTGGGGGAGTTGTGTCGTAGAGGGAATGGTGGTTCCCCGCTCTACGGGTCGTGGTTCTTGAATCAACTCCCCCGAATTAATTTCATTAGTAAACTGTAAACTATCTGGCGCAGACCTAAGCGCACTGGTTGCCATGTTGCGTAATTCTTGCTCGGTTAACTTATTAGCCCAATGCGAGAATAAAAACTTATCCTTACCTACCAAAGTATTGCCGATTGCTCTAACTAATTGCCTAAAAGCTTCAAGTATCTTTTGACCAAGACTGGAGTTATGATTATTTTCGATGAAATACGCTAAAGCCTCCTCGAGCTTGTCCTCTGCCTTGGTATCAGCAAGCACTCTATCAAAAGCCTCTTGTACATTAGGGTTTGTTGCTTTCATCGCTTCAAAGCGTTTTAGCAATGACTTGAACGCTTCTTTAGTTTTACCTAAATGCAACGCATGTACAGCAATTTCATGTGCAACTAAACCAGCGAGTGCTTTAGAATTTGCATCTTTGCTGATGTTGTCATGTACAAAGTAGCTGGTGTCATCATTGGAGTTATAAAAACCCTTAGAATCCGCTGCTTTATTACCCGCTATTTTTATAGCTTCCTCACGACTAATAATTTTAAATTTGCCGGTATCCATGAGGCGCTGAGTCCAGCCATTACCAAATGCTTTATCTAGGGCTTTAGTTATGGCGTCATGTAAAGTCGATTTTGTATGTGGGTTGGTGACGGGTTCAGATGCTTTTGAGTTTAATGGATTATTTTGTTGCGCACGGTACTTGACAAGGTTCTTCTCTGTAAGTATCTTAGTTTTAGAGCCGGGCAAATTTTGCAAGACCCTGGATAATTGCAATCCAGACGTTGCTAGAAATTCTCGGCTTTTTTGTGTGTCAATATATCTGGTAAGCCCTTGATGAACCCAGCTCCTTGTGGGTGGGTTTCCTTTAGCATCATAAGCATTTGATAAAATGTGAACATCTAATTGGTTTTGCTTAGCATTAGGAACAACAATAATTCTAACGGGAGCATCATTAACTTTATCAGGTGCTATAAATACTAAACTTCCTTTTACAGTATCAGAATCAAATACTGCCGCAGGGTTACTTAACCATTCAGGAATTTTTTTCCAATCTTCCTTGGTTAATCCATGATTAAATCTGCCCTCTATAACTTTCCCTTCAGCAAGTTTTACTGGTAAGTTTTTATACCCAAGCATCCCCAACATATCAGAATTATCTAATACCGTTACCCCTTCACGATTTGCAGTATCCCCGTTAAATAATGCATCAATCCTATTGTCATAAGCCTCTTGCGTTGACTGACTGCGGCTAAATAAAATGGTGCCATTATCTGTTTCACGAGTTTTTAGGGTATTAAATAATTTGTCATACGCTTTATTGACCGCATCCATTTCAGATTGCAGTGGAAACGGGTAATCGCTCTCTTCTATCTTGGCTTCTGACTCCATGACGGGTTCAGGAATAATATTGGCCAAATAATCATTTGAGTAACCTTGATCTTCCAGTTTGCCAATCACATAGCGCTCAAAAGAACGGGCTGTCATTTCCATTACTGTTGACCAATAATCTTTTGCCCTATTTTTATCTATCATGGCAGAACGCTTAGCTAACTGCGTTTCTTTTTTAATAGCCTCAGTAATGCCTGTCCATGCTTGATAAACTTCTTGTCTAACTTGGTATGGATTTCGACCAGAATAAGCCTCGGTTAAATAACCTGACTTTTCTTGTTTGCCAAAATAATTATCTACCGCATGCCACCATTCATGCGCAAGACTACCCGCGCCGTTCATTTTTGTGAGATTAATAACAACCTGTCCGGGTTCATAATGAGCAGCTGCCGGATCAACGCCGCCAGATCCTCTAGCGCCAAAAGCCAACCCTAATTCACCATTCAAACCAATAGCTTTAGGAGGGATATTTAATACGCCCGCTAAATCCATTAAGCCATCATAAGCATTGTTTAAATCTTGTTGCCTGCGGTCATTGTTAACCCAGTTGCCAAACTGCACACCTCTAAAACCAAAAGCATCGCCAAACTCTAACGGGGTTACATTTCTGCCATTACGATAGTCTTTGCCTACACGTTCATTGTTTTCGGCACGTCTAACATCTTTAGTTTGTTTCTTTTCTTTAAGTTGCTCGACTAATTCCGCGTTATGCTCAGATACATATTGCCTAGCCTCTTTTAACGTAGGTAGATTTTTTAAAACAATAAACTTGTTAGTGGCTATCTTTTTACCAACAAAAACCCCTTCTTCACCGCGTTGTGTCCATATATCAAACTTGGCCAATACGGGTTCATTAGTTTCACCTTCTTCTTTTGTAGAAGTAACTTGATCTCTTATATAGGCGAGGGCATCTTCTTTAGTATCGAAATGTTTGGTTTTTGACCAATAATCTATATTGCCTTTAATGTTAGGTGCTGTGACCTCCCATTTAGTAACATCCTTTTTCCCTTCATATAACCCCCAAAATCTTTTAGCTAATCTAAAATTACCTAACTCTTTTATGCGACTTGGATTTATTTGATCTGCTATTTTCAGCATATCAGGCAAGTATTCAAAGTTACTGATATTTCGAGCCTGATTAATAACCTCATCCACTGAGATTTTATTATTCAGCAAATCATTGGCAAACCCTCTGATCATTGAGACCTGCTCAGACCATCGTTTTACTTTGTATCCTTTTTGGGGTTTAGTTGGGATTTCAGCCCGCATCACAGCAACCATTGTTGCGGTCTGCGGGCTAACGCCACTTTCCACCAACTTCTCATAATCAGGCTGTGGAAATGATTTTGATAATGGCACAGCGGATACATCAACCTCATCACTCAGCGCTTCTTTGAGTGTGTAGGTAAACTTTTTGGCGCCTTCTAGTTTTTCACCAACGTCTTGAATATTCTCATTAGCTTTATCCGCTAAGACCTTGCCTTTTTGGGTGACATTGCCAGACGTTACCGTATCGTTTTGCCCTAAATTTGCTAATGGGTTACCGCCAAATAGATCATTAGTACCATACGTTCCCAGCATTTCATCGGCCAAGCTATCAACACTTTTATCCGCCTCGGCTTTTTGCTTTGCTTTTAATTCGGCTTCGGCTTCTTTTCTGGCTCGCTCGGCTTGGTCTCGCTCGTGTTTTGCGAGTTCTGATTCTGTATATCCTTGGAGTATTTCTCCTTCAGGTAAAGTAACGCCTTGTGCAGGTCTTTTTTCTTCATTAGTAATTCCCAGCCAATCTTCAAAATCATTAAGTGAAATATTTGAACCCTTAACATCAAAAGGAATCGAATCATCGAATTTATCTAATGCTTCTTCGATATCATTAAGTGTAAGCATTCCATTATCAAGAGCCCGCTCAAGATGGTCAACAATCATATCTTGAGTATGCGTTAATCCTGTATCGCTTTTATAACTGCCTTGCTCCTCATCACTAACAGCCATATCATGCAGGCTTTCAAGTATAGCAATTTGTTTTGCTTTTAGCTTTTTTCCGGCCTTGTAATCATTTACCGCCTGTTTTACTTCTTTAACTGATGGTGTTGAAGCATAAAGCGCCCCATCGGGCTTATAAATCTGAAATTTACCATCTTTAAACCATTCAGGATTAAGTGACGGTGTTCTACCATTAATTTTCCCATATTCATCATAAGTAAACGCCGACCCGCCGCCCTCAATTAAATCATTTGCGTAAGTCTCAATAGCAGGATGATATTTTTCTGAATCAGTTGTATTTTCAGGTGAAGAGATTAAAGTATTGCTAGTTTCTTTCTGTTTGGCGCTCTTTCCATCATCACTGGCTTTATGATGTTGTGAATGTACGGCAGGCTGTATGCCAGAATCAGCGGGCTGTGATTGCGTAGCATCCAAAGTAAGGCTATCACCATCAGGATTTGAGGTATCTGAATTTTCGTTATTTTTAGGCTTCCAGTCACGAATAGCTTTTAATCTTTCGTCTGAATCCTTTATTTTATGGGTGTCATCAACTAACACATCCAGTTCATTATCCGATAGATCGGGCCTAACAAAACCGGGATAGTCGATAAGCACTTTAGCGGGCACAGTCTCGCCATCAGCAACCGCTTTTTTTATAGCTTCCGCATGAAGTTGTCTTTTGTATTGTTGCTGTTTTTTATGGCCTTCAATATCTGAAGCGCTTTTTTGCCATGTAGGGCCGTCAGTTAACCCTAGCTCTTCATCTGTTTTAGCCCATTCTGGGGTTGTATCGTCATTACTATGTATACGGGTATTATTTTGTTTAGGATTTTCTTTTCCTCTTTTCTTGCCCACTACTTCTTTTACAGGATATTTAAGTTTTTCAGCATGCTGATATAGGCTATCCGTCACTTCTTTAGGAATTGTTTTTCCTTCATCAATGGCTTTTTGAATAGCTTTTATATGAGTGGAGGTATCATTAGCCCATACCCGTTTTGCCGATTCAAGATTCTTTTTGCGCTTAATAAGCTGGTTTCCAACAAACTCATGCGCTGAGCCATACGTATATCCTCTGCCATTAAGAAATCGCGTAAACTTTCCATCTGGCGCGATCTTATGCTCTACCTTGGCTGTTTCTTTAGCAATTAAGGCATCATAACCGTTGCCTTTATTTCGTAGGGTAGCAAGGTCTTTATTTACGTTAGCCAGTGATTCTATTCGGCCCGTTTCGTGCTCTTGGTCTTTTTGCTTAGCATATTCATTAGACGTCATTTCCCAAGGTTGCTTGGTAGCTTCAGACGCAATCGTATTTGCTTGATCGTTGCTTGATGAATTAGACGATTCTGACGCATTTCCTACGGATTCTGTGGCTTCGGTGTTTGATGATTGCTTGATTGGTGAAGCCATTTTCTCATCGGCCCCAGTTTTGCCTTGTAATTGTTCCCGTAATACCGGCGATTCCTTAGTTTGCAATTCACTCGTTGACGAGCTCTGTGATGAATTAAATACGTCACTATTCGCGGGAACTTGTACTTGTCCTGAAATATTCTCATTGTTTAAGCTCCCATGGTTAATATCAGTTCTTAGAATAGGTGTAGGCAAACGCTTACCAGAGATAACAGAAAACGTAGGCATCCGATCTTGATCACCGGCCAAATCTGTTTTTAAAACATGAAATGCTTTACCATTATGATCAGTTACCTTTACAAAAGGACTTTCTTCTTTACTATTATTTCCAATTTCTTTTACAAAAGAGCTTTCTTTTCCGCTTTCTTCTTTCTTCGCTTCATTCGTTGTTTGGCTGGACTGGTCATCTATTTTCTCGTTTAAAAGAGTTTCATTTGGTTTTTCGACATTTTTTGTCAAATCACCGGCTTTATTTTCTGTTGATGGCAATTTAAGCGCATCATCGGCTTGCCATTCCTCACCATGCTTATCAACGTAAATATTATTTTCAACATGCTTAACAAGCGTTCCGTCATTTAACGTGTGCGTTGGATTAAAACTTCCAACATCCTGTTGATCACGTTGTCCAAGTGTCGATTCCGATTGTTGAGTAGCATCATTAGGCTTTGATTGATTTTCGCTTGATACGCTGTCATTGGTTAGTTTTCCTGTAGTTGCTTGATCAGTTGTTGTATTTTCTGAGCTTGCAGTTGTATCTGCGTTTCCAGACTTTGAATCTGCGACTGCATCAGTAGGGTTGAGTTCTGAAGTGACTCGAGTATTTGTTTTTGTAACAGGATTTCTTGTGGGTTTAACATTGAGCTTTTCTTGTAAGGCATAATAGGTATCTAAGAGGTTTTCATGGGTACGCTCTTGTACTGGAATTTTTGTTATAGCCGATAAATAATCAAGTGCCTGCTGGTCGGTTGCGCCATTTGCTTTAAAGCCATCTATCAACTCTTTTTTATTAAGCGAGGTTCCATCGGCTGTAAAAACTAACTCAGGTATTCCAATAACAGGTTTTGGCTTACCATTAAGCGCCATATACGTTTCTTTACGCGCCTTTGCTTCATCGCCATGCTCGTTAAGTCTATCTTGATAAAATTCATGCGCACTAATCTGTGAGCCGTCATTAAAAACAATCGTGTCTTTTGGCATGCTACGATTGGTATTTTGCTCAATCTTTAAACTAGGTGCAGGCAATGCTAATTGATCTTTATTTCCCAAGTCCAATGTATCATCTGTTTTCTTGTCTACCTCAGTCCGGGCTTTACTACCTCCTATTCCACCAAATAATCCCATGACGCCGCCAGCAATACCCCCCTGTACACCGGCATTTAACACGCCTTCGTTGATGTCTTGATTGGGATCAACATAGTCTCGCTTAGCTTCGTTTTGAACGCGTTGCTCCCAAGCTGACTGAGGCAATTCTTGCCCTAATCCTTCTAACGCAAAACCTTTAGCGGCCGTTTTTAAAGGCCCATCTTCTGCAGCAAGTAATGAATGACCGGTGGCTTTGCCACGCATCATGCCAAATACGCCGCCACCCGTAGCCATTGAAATTAAACCGGTACGCACGGCAGTCTTAGCAAATACATCATCGCCCGCTTTAGACGCTAGAATATCTCTGGTTTGATTTAGCCGTTCTTCTGGCGGTAAAGAGGGGTCTGTTTCGTTATGATAGGTATCAGCAAAGATAGGATGCTCTGCGAGTTTATTAATGTCGGTATTGCGTATTTCATTTTGAACCTGCGCGGCATTACTAGCACCCGAATAAATGCCTTCTGAAGCGCCAAAACCAACCCCAGAACCGATAGTCGTATCCAATCCTGCCGCCAACCCTTTACCTAATGCGCCGGAACTTGCTATCTTGGCCAGTTTGTCGCCTACACCTAAAGCCTTAGAGCCCATTGTTGCTACTTTAGCTAATGGCGCACCTAACGCCGCCATAGGTGCCATCGCAGGAACAGAACCCATAACATCTTGAGACAGTGTGCCTAAGTTATAGCCACCATAATTGCCATTTTCATCAATAATGGTTTTTTTAGCATCTTCCTGCGCCTGCTGAGATTGCCTAGCTGTTAACGTATTTTGGACGTCTTGACTCGATTTCTGAAGCGCTTGTCCCCAGTCTTTTGCGCCTGCAGCTTCCAGTCCATAACCAACCGAACCGCCAACATCAGCAACTCCTTTTAAAAGTGGAATAGTGCCATAACTTCTAATAGCACCCGCTTCATCATTAGACGCTTCTGGTTGCATAGCTGAAGTATCAAAACCATGTGTTTTAGCGTGGTCGATGATGTCTTTGTCAGACATATCAGCAAATGCGGGAATTTCTCGAACTTGTTTTAAAGTTAGCGCGGTTAATGCCATTTATGTGTCTCCCGACAGTTGGCTTATTTATAGACTTTAGTTTATTTATCTATTTATAGAATCTTGTTTAGCTATTTCTTCAGGAGTTAAAAATAAACCTCTTAACCCACTCTTTCTATTTTTAGCCTGATTGCTGTACATTTCATTTTGCTTAGCAACAGCTTCATCTCTTGATAAGGGCTGTGTTGCTTGTGTGCTGTTTAAAGGTTGTGTTGCCTGTAAACCATTAATAATGTTTTGCACTTGCGGGCTATTTGCTGGCTGGCTAGATCCTGAAGGCTGCTTAGTAGCCGCCAATGCCGCTTGCGTTGCTAACGTGTCATAATTTGCTTTGGTTTTCATTAAATCAACTGGATCTACTACCTCCCCGTTACCTGTTACCCCTACATCCCTAGTCTCCCCAGTTGGAACACCTTTATCATCAGTTATAGGAATCTGCATAATTTTCATATCAGATTTTTCAGTTTTAGAAACAAGCGCAGGCTTAAAATTATTCCATGCTTGTTTCCATTGAGAACTCTGAAGCGCATCAAATATTTTAGCGTTATCAATAAGCCCCCCTGTTAATTCATTGCCTCTGTGTCTCACAGGAGATCCATCAGGATTTGTAATGATTTGAGGTTTTCCATTTTTATCAAGTGTTGAGTAAGTATAAAATATACCGTCATCGCCTTTAAATTCAGGCGCTCCTATGTGGGAATGTATGGCGGTAATTTCTTGTTTCTTTCCTGTTAATCTATTTATTTCTGGTTCCAAAATATGATTAACTGATTTAAATTGATCCGGCGCTTGGTCAGCTGTCATGACCATATTAGTTGGTTTACCATTTGGATGGAAATCATTGAGTAGATTCGCAGTATTGCTTAAATGCCTAGCATACGCATCCGAATCCATCATGGAGTTAATGTCAATGCCTGCGTTTTTGGCATGAGTTACAAAGTCTTTCATTTGTTCAGGAGTTTCAGGCAGATTAGTAAACCCACCATCAGGCCCTTGGTGATTAATTTTGAAATAATTAATTGAATTAGCAAAAGCATTTTCTTGCTTAAGCTGCTTTAACTTTTCTTCACTTACTGATTGTTCAAATTTATGTGCCGCAATAGCGGCTCTAGCAGTTGCCGCGCCATTGGCAGCATTTTGTTTAGCCGCACCCAACATGCCTATTTGATAGGTGTTATCGTTTTTTTCTTTGTCTGCTTGAGTATCGGCTTGTTGTTGCTGAATTTTTTCTAAAGCACCTTGATGCCTTGCCGTTTCTTTTCTTTGTAATTCTTGCAAGCCATAAGTCTTATCAAATTGATCAGCAGACGCTTTATCCTGTCTATCTTCCCTATCAATCAGTTGCTGTTTTAATTTATTCTCATGTTGATGCTGTAAAGTAGCGTCCATCAAGCCATAACCACTGGCAAAACCTTCGGCAAATCCTGTCATAATTTGTTTCCTTATTTAAATAAAGAGTAAGCAAGCATGCCGGCGGCTAATGCCCACCCAGCAAAAGGCACCGCAGCCGCTGCGGCCTCTCCTAGCCCTAACTCGGCCGCTCCTGCTCCTGCCGCTTCGGTTGCTCCAGTAGCCGCAACATCTGCGCCACCTTCAAATGCTGGGGTAATAGATGACCCAATAGCTGAACTGGTGCCTGTAGTATCAGCTGTTCCTGTTATTGCGGATGTTCCAGTATTAGCCATATTCATACTGCTTCCGTTGAGCGATCCACTAAGTGCACTATCACCTGATGCTCCCAATGATCCCGCGGCATTTGTGGTGTTTAATGAGGAGGGTGTCATCAAAGCGTCATAGGCTTTAGGCCCCATTGTTACTGCCGCACTTCCCGCAAGTCCAGTCATTTGACCGGCAGAAGCTGAATTGGCATTATCATTAGCTATTTTTAGTTTGGCTCGTTCTGCCTGCATTTGATTGGCTAAAGCCGTTGAACTATTCTGAGCAGACATAGCCTGCCCTAGGCCCGCTCTACCGTTACTTAATAAATTCATTAGACAGCTCCTGAGGCAGCACCTAAGCCACCACTCATGACAGTATTTTTCATATCCTGATCAGTTTGTATGGTTGTATTATTAGCATTAGCGGCACCCGCTGATTCTGCAATACCAAACTGTGTGCCTTGTTGTTGCCGCTGTTCATCATTCATAGCTTGCCCATAACGTGAAAGGTCTCTGTTTTGCTGGTTTTTCTCACTATTAAAGACATTAGAATTATCAGCTGAAGCTTGCGCTAATGCTTGCGGTAATAACGTTGTTTGTAAACCACCGTTACCATTCACTTCATTAATTAAGTTAGCTTCTTGGGGTTGAAAACGTGTTTGATAATCGGCCCATTGCTGATTAACTAAATCGGCATTCTTTTGTGATGCCACCATATCAACGGATGAAGGTACTGAATTTGAACTACTGCCACCCATAATCTATTAACTCCCGTATTTATTAATGCCAGCGGCCGCCGCCATACCCAAACCTGTACCATAAGTACCGTTAATGGCTTGCTGTCTATCAAACACATTACTGGCATTGGTATTTTGCCCTTGCACTGATTGACTAGCGACATCGGTTAAGCCACCAATGGCTCCGGCAGATTGCCCTTGCCCCATAGCCACAATACCTTCCTGACCTTTTAGCATGCGATCAGTAACACCCATATCCGCGTTAGAGGCTGCATTAGATTCAGCGCTGGCCATATCAACATAATTTCCGCGTTGTAAACGACCGCCCGTCATAGAGTCACCGACTGATTGCGTTTGAGGACCTTGTGATTGTTTTAAAGTGTTCGCCGCCATGCCAGACACATCATTATGATTGGCTTGGTTGTTCATATTGCTAACCGTATCCATCCATTGATTTTCAAGAGGAACGTATTTAGCTTGGTAATAATCGTATTTTTGATTGGCAACATTTGCTAAAGCTTGTTGCTGAGGATTATCTTGTTGATAAGTGGTTGTAGTTCCTCCACCGCCCCCATAAAACTTGGGTGGGGATAATAACCATATCCAGAATTTGAATAACCGCATGTAGATTCCTTCTGTCATCACGACAGTAGTGGGTAGATCAATAGACGGGTAACGTGTACTCCGTCATTGTGCGCCATTGCTTTTGCTTGGCTAGTTTCCTAAAGCCTTCACGGGGCGAATTAAAGATAATAGCCTTGGCATGAACACTTTTAGCCATCGCACAAATATCATCGTAATACTCAGAGAGGCCGTCATTTGCGGTACTGTAGCACAACCAAACAAATAACTCTTTTGATAAGTTATACCCATTTTCACGCGGTTGAACAATGATAAAACCGTCTTCGCAGGTATAGCAAAAAGCCCGTCCCATCATGCACTGCGCGTAAACATCTTCAGAGCGCCAATCCATGTGTAAATCGGTTCTAATACTTTCTATATGCGGCTTAATCCTATCCCAGGCTAAACGTATATCAACTAAATTGAAGCGCCCTATCATAGCGACTCTATTGCTGTTTCAAAGGCCGCTTTCGCCGCTTTAATTTCTACTATTGAAGGCGCCGCAGTAATTGTCACTTTAGCCGCCTGAGCCAATGCTCTAATGCTATCAATCCATGTGCTCATGGTTGTCACATCAGTTGTCCTCATAACATTTAGTTGCTTATAAATAGGATATTTAGCTGTAATTTTTTGACCCGCTAACTCATTAATAAGCGCTATGTATTCAGATTGCTGTTCGGTTATGGGTTTTGTAATAACAAATGGCATATTAAACAGCCTCGATAGTCGTTTCAAAATCAAGATAAGGCCAGGCAGTTACGGTGATGTTATACGTGCCTACTATTGTGGTTGAGAATGTATCTAAACCATTGATAGTACCTGTTATAGTGTCTTTTGTTATTACATTAACAGCAGTAAAAGTACCATCTGGAGCATTGGTTATGGTAATTATATCAATACCATCAGCAGTCAAAGTAGTCTTTGAAAGTTTAGTTTCTTGAATAGGTCTGGGTATTACTGAACCATTTAAAACATAATGGGTAGTATCTAATACATGCTCATTAATTTCTAAAAATGCCTCATTATCATTTAATTGATAAGGAATAAATTCTTCAGGCATATCTACTATTTTTAAAATTTCACCAGTAGTTATGTTATATACTATTGCTTTCATATTATCTCTTTGCTGAAATTGCAGTTATATACCTTGATGTAACATTAGCTTCTACATTTAAGGTCATAGTTAAAGTAATAGATGTATTTATTGGTAAAGTGTATAAAATTGTAGCACCCCATGCACCAACAGCATCACTATTAGCATCAATACAATAATCAAAAAATATAGCACTACCATTTACGTTAAGAAAACAAGTCCTATAGTCAGCTGCTCCTCCACCAGACCCTACTGTAGTTGCACAAAATCCAAAAGAGATAATTAATTGTGTAGGTTCTGTAGTTGATATAACAGGAATAACTAAAGTTTGTATAGTAGCTGCTGTACCAGAACCAGCAGCGGTATAAACTGCTAAAGGAACAGTTACAGCATTTCCTTTTATCTGTAATGTATCAACAGCAAGATCACCTATTTGTGCATTTTGTATAGAAGCATTAGCAATATAAGTAGAAGCATTACTGGAATTGATTTGACCCCCCAAGTTTACACCTATGGTAGCACCCACAGTAGCATTATCGGCAGGTTTACCAGTACCACTAACTGAGCCCCAATTAACTCCTGTACCTGACGCAAGAATAACATTACCTAAATTATCTCTGATTGTTAACTGATTTAAATTTAAGTTTCCGCCCGTTTTATCTAAGCTCCATCCTAGCGTTGAGCCGTTGTAATTATCTGATTGGATGGTACCTGATATTTTGGCATTAGTAATAGCCGCATCTAAGATATCCGCGCTGGCAATCCATGCTTGTATTGCATATAGGTTTTCAGCGGTGATAGTGTAGCCATTTACCCCATTACCATTGCTGATACTGGTTGAGCCTATAACGCCAGTTGATGCGTTAAAAGGACCATCTATATTGGCATTAGAAACAAACCGTACCCAATAAGCATAAGCACTTCCCGGATCTACTGAATCAACAAAAATATGGCCATTGCTAGTGCCCACTAATACCGCTGAAGATAGGACGGGGGCATAAACAACTACGCCACCTGTTCCAGTCACAGGTGTTGAATTCAACGTAAAGTTGGCTGTTAAAACCGTACCACCCGACCCAGAGACAGCAGTGCCATTGTAAGTAAATGTAGCGCCTACAACCGGATTAGATCCTAAACCTATGCTTGTCCAATTTATTGTGCCCAATGCGGTAATAATATATTTAGTACCATTAACCAAAGCAGTGATAGCGGGCACTGTAGCACCAATAGACGACCAGTTCGTTGTACCTAACACGTTAATAGTGTAAGAACCACCTACGGTCATACTGGAGGCATTCATTAATGCCGGCGCTCTCCAAATCTCTGTATAACTTAGATTGGCATAGGTACTTGCATTCCACGTCACAAAGTTATTAACCCGCATGCCCTGTACAGCCAAACCCGTCACAGCAGGCGGTGTTGAGGTATCAAGCAAACCAGCAATAGTGGTAGATAAAGCGCTTATGCTGGCACTGGTTACGCCTGCAGAACTAGTTACGCCTGCAGAACTAGACTGATTAGCCACCGAAGCCGACATTGTATTAACCGCTTCACGTACAGCAGATAAAAAATTTCGTAATACGGGATCACTTGTGGCTGGAACGCTAGGGACTTGACGTTGATCGGCCATTAATTGAGCTCCGAAACGCAATTAGCTATTGCTACTGAATCAATCGAATTTGATCCACTTAACGTCATAGTAAATTCTTTGGCTTTATAGCCTGCAGGCAATCTAAACACATTGCTATTTGGAATAGAGACAGGGCCAAACACGCTAACACCATCTGCAAAAAGTTGCACCGTGATAGCCCCACTGGCATAAATGCGCCCGGCAGAAGGACAAATAGGTGTTGGCATCCTAAAAGGCTTACTGGTCCATGTGAAAGTAGATAATGCGCCAGTTTCCCATGACCAAATAATACCGGTTGAATCTAACAAATACAGTGTATCGGTTGATAAATCATTATAACCACCAACAATCGTAGGAAAACCGCTTAACGTAGTAAGTACATGAGGGCTTTTTCGTGTATCAAACATAAAAGCCGTCGTACTTGAAAAACCTATATATATTCCTTCATAAAAGAACCCTAATAAGGTGGTAGGTGAGTAAGCCTGCCATTGTGTAAGCGTCAAATAATCCAGCGTAGCAACGGTAATATTGCTCTGAGTGATATTAAGCAATCCATCTGGTGAAGCGGCCATGACATACCCCCCCATATCCACGCAACTTTTACGATAGGGAACGGATTGTGGGTTATCGATCTTAATAGCGGTTAATGTGGCCGGATCGGTACCGGTCACTAAATAGGGGCTGCCTTGCGTAAATACGACAATAGAATCGGTAGTAACTGCCAATGCCGTAATTGCATTAGGGAAAGCTAATTCATTAGCAGGCGTCCACGCATGCGGCATGTATTTTTCAGATACACATAATGTATTACCAAAAAAACCAATAAAAAAACCATTTGCGGTGGATTTTAAGCCGATCATTGCCGCATTAGGCGGAAACCATGACGCAGATGGCATGACTTCACCTAGCTGAGTATCAACCAATGAATCTGCATACGTTAAGGTTCCAATAGGTACATCAGCCACAAATTCATACGTGGTTGATGTAGTACTTTGTGCCGTGCGATAAATACGTCTAAATGCCCCCGTTCCCAAATTATAATTTGTGAGCGATTCGGTATTAAAAACAAGATTAGCTGTTTGTGTTGATGTAATGCTGGCCACTGAAACCGGATTAGCCATGGGCGGGCCTTCTTCACCCATAGGCGACACATAACTAAAAGTATAGTAACGCTGATAAGCCGTTCCAGTAGCGGTACCTGTTACACCAATACTTGAAATCATACCATTACCCGGCTGAGTAATGCCTAAACGCATCCCTTGAGCTAATCCAGCCGCTGACGGCCTGCCAGTCCATGTATATTGAGGATAAGCGGCTTCACCACCGGTGTAATAAATTCGTCCCCATGTATCATTAGGCACAGGACTCATCGCAACGTCTACGTTAGCATTAGCCCAATAAAGCCATGCAGGTGATCCATATTTAAAAATACTTTTAGGCGTAAACCCTAATGTTGTTGGAGCGGCTACTGCTTGCGTTAACCCCTGTAGCGGCCGAATAGAGCCACGATCAACCCGACAATTTTGCGCAACAACCGCCATGGTGTCATCCAATAATGGCGGGTTAACTTTAGGAGCAATGCCTGAAAAACTGCTTATTTTAAGGCTCATTTTGTGGGTATGTTGTTATTAGCATTACGATCCGCTTCATGTTTGATGCTCAAAATATCAGCAAACATTTTGTAATGATCTTGGCTACGTTGATAATTGCCTGCGCTTTCGGTACCACGACCAAAAGCCCGATACAATACATAGTCTAATAAGGGATTTTGGTAATAATCATCAATAGTTATTTTGGTACCCACATTCATATCTGAAATCAAGACAGGGCGTTGTGAGTAAACTATTTCAATATAGGTCGGTGTAACGGGTTGAGGTGGCCAAACATAGAACGTTTCATTATCATCTTCAGCGTTATACATGGCATGCACCACTACCGCATTAGGTGTGTCATACGACCAATTAGGCATATAACGGTCTAAAACTTTACGCTCAATCTGCCTGATAGCATTACCCGACAATAAACCAGTAGATCCCATGTTTCTGGTAAATTCAATGATACGAATAGAATCCTCAGGTGCTATCTGTTTAGCCCCTGCTACTAATTGAATAGCGGTGGTTGCCGTATTTGAGTTGGGTATTAATAATGCAATTTCAGTTTGTGCATCATTTAACCAACCTAATAATTCGCCCGCCGTCCAATACGTTTGCGACGCATCACCTAATAGTTGTGACGCTTTGTTAATGATAGTGACCGCATCAATGGTAGAGGCCATAACTATTCCTTATCGGGTGTTAGTTAAATTAGCCGCTGGATTCCCACCTTGATTACCATCTGATTGCGATTGACCGCCAATAGAAGAATCAATAGTGTATTTAACGCCAATCGATTGCGAAAACATTTTGTAATGTGATTGGCTTTTACCGTCTTGATTGCCGTATTCAGAGTCTTTAGCAAATGCACGATACAAAATGTAATCTAATAACGCATTAGCATACATATCCTTAATAGTAATTTTAGTGCCAATATTTAGGTCAGAAATTGCCGTTGGCAATGAAGAATAAACAATTTCAATGCTACTCATACCTGATGCAGGTTGTGGCGGATACACATAAAAATCAGTGCTAGAATCTTCAGGATCATACGCTACATGCGTCACAGTTATGCTAGGGGTTTCCGTCAACCATCCTGCAATGAACGATTCCATATATTTTCGTGTCACTTGCCGAATGCCAAGGCCCGGTGTTGTACCACCTACCCCCATATTTCGAACAAATGCGTTAATTAATATTGCTCCAGTAGGGGCAGATTGTTTAGCGCCAGCAGCTAAAGTAACCGTAGACGTGGTTGGATTAGCATTAGGCACTAAAGCCACAATCTCTAACTGACCATCATTAATCCAATTTAATAATTCAACCGGCAACCAACGAGTCTGAGACGCATCAGAAAGTAATAATGAAGCCCTATTAGTAAGCGTTACTGCATCGGTTGTTGAAGCCATAATCTTTCCTTTTCGTCATCACGACGATATTTAATAGTGTAATTTAACGTGATTAATGCCATCCGCTTGCGGATGTCTAAAACCGGTACGAAGGTAGCGTTTAGCCTCCATAACGTACTCATCAAATTTAGCTTTGTAATACTGAGCAAGTTCTGGATTGCTCCATTCTGTACCAGGTGTTATTAATAATAAATATTTAGAACCTGCTACTAAGCCATCAAACCAACGATTACCAAAATCATAATTTAATGACGTGCTTGACCTATTCGGCATGAGAATCAATGACACCACTAAATAATCTGATCTATCAACGCTATCATCCGGCGTTAAAACAAACGTGTTATTAGATTGCATAGAAAAAAACTTAATGTCTTTTTCTGCAGTTGCAGTACGCCATCCGGGGTAATTGATGTCCAGCCATTCTGGGCTTGCACCTTGAATATCTCTGTGATGAATTGAATAACTTTGAGTATCTATTAAAGTAGTACCGGCAGGAGGAGTAGGCAAGGTACTGGTTGATCCATCTGAAAAGGTATAAACGGTATAACTACCATTAAAAACCATAGGCGATATAACGCTTTCGATTTGAGTGCCAATAGGCGCAGTTATGGTATAAATTCCGTTGCTATAGCTTAACTCACTACTTGCCACAACATGCCTTAAAGCCATTGATTCTTTACAAAACAATCTAACACTTTCTCTGATTGCCCTTAATGCAATAGGAACAGGAGCGCCCGGCGCATCAAGAATAACATCATTGAGTAGGTCGTTATATTGCATTATTCAGAATCCTTTTTACGACAACTTAATTAATTTAGCGTATCAGTCACGGGTATTTCAGTCTCAGCATCAGCCGCCGCTTTTGCTGTTTTTCCCGATTTGCTGGTTGCTTTAGGTGCTTCAACAATTTCAAATACATGGCCAAAACCAGAATTTAAAACGTCATCTGCCTGCTCTTCTGTTAATTCAACAAACGGATTTTGTGTATCTGGATAAAGATCAGGGCTAATACTGGTAATGCCTGTAATGGGGTGTGCGCCAATTAACTCTGTTTTTAAACGTAAAGTAATTTTACTCATGATAGATCCTTAAAAAATAGCCATCCTTGGCCATAAGAGTTTACAAGTTACCGACGAACTCGCCTTCAACGCCTACAAAAATATTAGGTGTACCAGTAATAGGTGCGCCAGTAGTGCCGACAGTGATTAATAAAGACAAGTAATAATTGTCTTGTAATACAGTACGGATTTGACCGCCCACCGCTGACTGTCCTCTTGGAACATAAGTTGTACCTTCAAGACCTAATGGCAATATACATGCTGAACCATTTTGCGCAGAAGTTACGGTAGGCGAAACAGCGGAGCCCGCACCAGAAACACCCGGTAAAGCACCTTGTCCCGGAACAGAGCCAGAAACAGCACCATTAGCCAATGCAAAGCCAATAGGACGCGTTTGTCCTTGGTCATTTACATAAGTCGTCAATGGAGTGCCGGTTGATACGCCTGTTTGAGTTACGTTATAAATACCACCGGGACCTGATTGGTTATAAAGAGAAACTTCTTGTTTACGTAATGCAAACACCGCCGTTGAACTCGCATTAGCAATTGCCGCATCCCATGCCCATTTAATGCTATTTAAGCGTGTGCCGGAGGGGACTAAAAATAATGGTATTTCTACTAAGTCACCCGCAGTAACCGTTAACCCACCCACTGTTGCAGGAATAGCTTGTGCTTGATGAACACCTGACCAAACTGCCTGAGTACCTTCTGGGCCATTAAAGGGTAGCTTAGTAATATCATTACCTAGCTGATAAAAATATTGAGTCATTTCATTTCCTTAGAATAGGTTAAGAAAGCCCCCTGCTACGCAGAGGGCCGTCTGTTTAGTATTTGCCCGCAGAAGCAGTCACAATACTGTTAAACTCAGTAGTACCTACAGCCGGTGCATAAGAGTCAATAACCGCAACACCGTGGTCAGTAATTTGACCGTTAATAGTGAAACGTGTTTTTGCAGTACCTTCAGTCATTGCCAATGAAATTTCAACCGCAGACTTATGATCTACAAGCTCTTCATTCCAAGCAAAGATGTTAGAACCTTGTGAACCTTCTTTACCGTAAGCTTTAATCAATGCTTGCGCACCGATGATAAAAGCACGGTCTACACTGAAACCAGACGTAGTTGAGGGCACAGTAACTGCAGATTCAGCTGTACTGGTAGCGTTGTTTTCCATCATGGTTGAACCACCGGGGAAACGAATTGCATAACGCGACAATTTCTTAACCAAGATGCCGTTCCACATAATTGAATCCCCCATAAACAATGGGTGGCGTTTAGTACCATCAAAACGTTTAATGGCAGTGCTTAACGCTGATTGCCACAATGCGCCAGATACCTTTTTCAAGATGGCCCATTGACGTTCAGTTACGAACATGACGTATAAAGGTTCGTTCCATTCGTATTCATCATCTTTTAATTTGATGTTTTGTAATGGCACGTTTGATTCAAACAATAATGAACCGATGGCATCAATCTCAGACAGTGTTAAAGCGCCTGCATTGGTTATGCCTGTGATACTGGTAGGTGGTGTAACACCTGTGCCTGTATACATTGCAAAGAAACGACGGTTATACGTTGGCGCTTGCACTGTATTCACCACGATATCAGAAAAATCAGGATCAGTTGACACAGGCACTACCCAATCCGCAGTCGCTTGATAACCTCGCGCACCGGCTAATTGAATCAAGCAACGTTGATCTTCTAAACGACCCGCCCATCCTTCAAGACCTGCTTGAATGATAGTACGCAAATTATGAACGGTACGTTGCTGTGTCATTTTGCCGCCTGTATCTGCCATACCGCGTGAACGGTTAATGTAGATATCAGCGCTTGAAGTCGTCGCAGTCATCCCTTTACCTTCAATACGTTTATCGCCCATAACAGGTTTACCGCTGAAGATATTGAATAAATCCACAGAGACTCTATCGCCTGATTTAGATGTTAAATCCATAATCTTAACGATAGGCATGTCCGGGCTAGACTGACCTTTTAATTTACTTGCAGCGTCACCGATTTTAGGGGCTTCACCTGAAAGTAAATTCATAAAACTTTTTTGTTGCTGTACTCCAGCAAAGACGGCCGCGCCATAGACTTTTGCGTCTAAAGCGCTGCCGACGTTAACTTGATAACCTGACATATAAGCCTCTTTTCGTCATCACGACGATAATTTTTTAGCTAATTTTGGGTAATCCGTTGTCATCACGACAATGGCATTAATATTACATTCGAGCAATGAATTCAGCTCGCTGGTCTGCAGTCATGCTCATAAAATTGTTAATGAGTGCGGCTTGACTCATATCCTCGGCTCTATCTCTTAAAGACGACTCGGCTGGAATGCCAGCGCCAAGATCCGATAGACTATTAATCGGTGGCTTTTCAACAGGTTTTGCGGTTGCCAAGGTAGGTTTAACCGGTTCTGCTGCTGGTGTTGCCACCGTCTTAACAGGGCTGCCATAGATTGCAACCATTGCCGAAGCAACCTTTGCAAACTGTTCTGCCTGAGTAAGATTTGCAAATTCAGGGTCATTAGTGCGCAAGTCAGTGTCCATTTGTACGGCTCTCGCCCATTTCACAGGATCATTGCGTTGCCAGTGACTCAACTCGGGGTTGTTGTCGATGTTTTCTTGAACCGTTTGAGCAATTTTGGCCCCTTCTTCTGCGATACGTTGCGCTTCTCTATCTTCAAGCGTTCTAAGCCGATTCTGATTAGCCACTAAAGCGTCTTGTTGGGACTTTAATATCTCGTACTGATCTGGGAAGTATTCTTTTAAATCAGCTAGCTGTTCTTCGGTCATTGCCGAAAATGCAGTTGATTGTGTCGCTTGAGGTGATTTTAATCTTTCAATTTCATCACGTAACTCTTGCGCTTCCCGTTTGGCGGCCTGTTCTTGTTCTCTCGCTTTGGTTAACGCATCATAAGGAATAACGTGTTTCCCATCTTTTGAGAGAATTCCTTCAGGTGTTGCCTCATCTTTAACCTCTGCATCGATTGGGTCAGTTGCTACCCCGTCTGTCATCTCGACAGTCGTTTCAACTTGTTTATCTACTGCTTCATTCGCCTGTAATTCTGCATGTAATTTCAACAGGATTTCAGGGTCATCCGGTAATTCACCACTATCTCTGTACTGCTCTATCAAACTCATCTTAATGTCTCCCGACATGATTACCTTATCGCTGGTATGCGTAATCCAACCTTATCGCAGGTTGGCCGCTGGTTTCACGTCTCACGACGATCTGTATTCCTTATCGCAGAGATAGAAAATAGGCTCAAGAAATAATTCATACCTATTTTTGCGCGTCGTATTGTTGGAGTAATTGACATCAATATTAAGTGTTGTTATTATTTACAACATGAAAGCAGAATTATTATTTAAACAACGTCTTACCCAAGGCTCTAATGGCTTTGTTGAATTGGTTTTATGGCGGTTGCCTAAACCTGTAGATGGTAGTGTTCACTATTTTAAATATAGACTGGTCTTGGTTATTAAAGGTCAATGTGTATTGCGTTATGACAATGAAGCAGGAAAAGGTGATCACAAACATTACGGAGCTGGAGAGATCGCTTATAAATTTGAATCGCCTGAGCAGTTATTAGCTGACTTTTGGTTAGATGTAAATAAAGTGAGGAAAGAATATGAATGAAGTAACTATTGGCATTGCTAGCCAAGAAGCCGTATCAAAACGATTTTTGACGGCATGGAATACTGGGCAACCTCAAGGCGCTTATATTGATTTTGAAACAGAAGATCAGTTATGGAAAACCATGACCTTAAAGCGTTGGCAAATTTTAAAAGTCATGACAGGTGAAGGTGAGTTAACAATTCGAGAAGTATCTCGTCGTGTAGGTCGTGACATAAAAGCGGTACACACCGATATTACAGCTTTGATACTTTGCGGCCTAGTTGACAAGACAGACAATGGAAAGGTGTTATTTCCTTATGATGTTGTGCATGTTGATTTTATGCTTAAAGCGGCTTAAAAAACCCGTACTAGACGGGTTTTTATTAAACTTTAAAACTGCTTGCGTTATTCAGATTTAGTCGGCGGTGTCCATCCCAGCTCAATTAGGGTATCAATGACATGCTGATCTTTGGTATCTAATAGCTCTTGTGCATGAGAGATAACCACACCCTCATGTACTTGAATCATATCCTGCTTGATAACGCCATCTTCATGACCGGTAAATATTTTAAAGCCGTTTTGCTCTTCGTGTTCTACTTCTTGACGCAAGGGAACACCTGATAATGCTTGAATCGGTCTAGGTTTACGCTCTACTTCTACAGTGACTGGTTTATATTGCATATTTAATACCTATTGTTGGGTTATTTGATTACCTTGTTGTTCTATACCAGAAGCGACGCCTTGCGCGGGTGATGGCGCTATGGGTGGTTGTTGCATTTGTGGCGGTAAGCTTTGTGTTGGTGTTTGGGGAGCTACAGGTGCATTAGGGTTAGTTTGTGGATTTCCACCTATAGATTGACCTTGTTGCGGGGTTATTTGCTGACCATCTGCAATACCACCGCCGTTTTTATCAACAAAACCTACAGATTTACCGATTGAATCAGCAATAGGCACAATGGCAGGGTTAGCTGCCGCCGCCATTGCCGTTTGTATCATCTCGTATAGACCTTTGCTCGATGTTTCAACCGTATCAGCTTTAATCTTATCAACCTCAGCCTGCATCTTAGCTATTTGAGCCGCCAATAATTCCGGTGGGTTCTTAGCTTTTAACTCTTGCTGTAGTTTTTGATTTTCAGCTTGTAATTGAGCCACGACAGGATCTTGACCGCCATCACCTAAGCCTAGACCATTACGCACTAAATCAGCCATTTCTTTACGATACGGCAAGTCTGTTGCATTAATAACGAATGGCATCAACATCGCTTGCACATTACCCGGCAACGATTTGACTAGCTCAGTGATTTGAACAAGCTGCTGATTGCGGAATGTTGGCGTCGCAGGCGTATCTGCTAAGACGACTTTACAATTAATATGAGATATATCATTAAGAATAGTAGGTTGACCCGTTTTAGGATCAATACACGGTTGCTGAACATTAACGACCTGCCCTGTTGTTGGATCTTGTTGTTGAATAGTTTGCGTCATCTGATTCAAGACAACAATACGGTCATTGCCGTTATCATCTGTTACGGTGACTTCATGGTTAGGCATATCTGACAATAACTGAATGACGAGCTCTAACAAGATTTCATCAGCCTGCCGCGCTGCCATATTAAAGTTATCATTGATATCAGCGAGCGTTACTGCATCTTGCTCAACAAGTGAATTAATAGCTAAACCTGACGTAGCGCCTGAATCACGCCCTAATGTGGCATTATGCACCCCCACGTTTGTTTGAATCGCTTCTTTGGCAGCCTGCATGACTTGAAACTGCTGTTGAGCCATTTGACCATTTTCTTGTACTTCAAATGATTCACCGGGTTTATTACGTTTAATAATGTATGCGTCCGGTCTAGCGATTTCTTGAGCTGCTACCGCATGATCTTCAACAGCTTCTTCTGTGGCTATGACGCGTTTAGCAGACAATAACCAATACATCTTAGACTTACGCGCATTGATCTCATCTTGTGGGCTCATCATAGCCCTGATCAATCCATAAGGAATACCAGTAGCATCTTCTCTAAAGCCAAAGAACGGTACATACGGAAAGTGTCGATGCTTATACGGACTGGCATAATCACCCACCAATCGCGGCCCAATGTAATAAGCCACTCTCACTTTGTCGTAAACGGCTTTTTCTGGTTGCACGGCACCTGATTGAGCAATGGCTTGATGCAACGGATCTTTGTCGTCAAACTCCATGATTTTGCCATTAGGCATTTTAATAATCATGCCGGTTTCATGTACCTTGTACCAAACCTCATAAACCATCAATCGACGACGCGTGACATTCATCCACTCGTATTGTTCGGTGGTCATAGTAAAGCCAGTTGATGAATCAAAAGCATCATTACGTTGGGTTAGTTGACTAAATCCTGTCAAATCCATATCCCAGCCCGCCCGTTCACTCATAGCATTTCTTATCCAATCGCGCTGTTCTGGAAAGGCTTCCATCAATACGTCTTGGTCATACCATTGTCTACGAACTAAATACCGTCCATCTGAGTAATCTGGCTTTTTTGCTCGCCAATCGAAATACATTTCTCGTCTATGAATATGCTCATAACGAATTTTAGGCTTAAAAGGATCAGAATTGAATGCCACTTCTACCCAGCTAATCCCTACTTTAATCTGCTCAGCATACGCATCAGACTTTGCTCTATTCGCGCGAGCTGAATCACCATGATGTTTAACCTCGATTGATAAAGCTTCAGCGACATCGTTATTTGTTTCGCCGGCTTCAGGCTCTACTTTGGTATCAACGCGCGTCTTAGCTTGCATACCAAGTACCGCATTGATAGTGGGTTGTATCAAATTGTCAATTGAAGGCGGTTGGCCTCGATTAGCCAGCTCTTCTATAACATCTGCATCGAGTTGATTGCCATCATAATAAGCACACTCTCTATCAGCTACCTGTCTCCATCGAGGTTGATTACGTATTTCATCCAATATGCGTTGGACTTTATAAATATTCCAACTATCCGCTTCAGCATCACCGATTTGTGGGATAAGCTGATCTTCTGGCGTTAAATGCGTAACATTTTCTTGGTGACTGGTTATTTCAGTCATTTGGTTAAATACCGACATTGTTGTCTCCCGACAATAGTGAGTGTTTGTTTAGGCTATCGCCAGCTTCGTTTTAATTGTGATCTATCAAATGCTTTGCTTTTACCGGAGTCGAACATATTGCCTGCGGCTACTTCTTGTCCCCATTGGATGAATGCATCGCTATTACTTACCAATATTCCATTAGCATAATAAGCATGATGCTTATCTATAGTTAAATCATAAACCGGTTTCAGATTGTTGTTTTTTGTTAATGCTATCACTGTAGTAACACTTTCTTGAACATGTATGTTTTCTTGTAGGATAAGGCGTTGAAAACTCCGTGTTACATATAATGCAATTCTTTTTAACTGATATTCTATTTTCCCACGTCTTTTTTCCATGCTCAGCATGCCATTTTTTACCAGCTTCAGAGGCATGCCACTCTTTAGATTTATCATTAACTGACAATAGTTGTCTTTTATTTTCCTCGCTTCCAACCCAAGGATTAGTTTTTCCATGCTCTTTTGAGTGATCTGATGCCGATATAAGCTGTAAGTTTTCAATGCTATTGTTAGCCTTGTCTTCATCAATATGATGAATGTGGTAGCCTTGTGGTATCTCTCCGTTATGGTAAATCCATACTTCCCTATGCAAAAGCTTTCCACCATCTCTTTTATAATCTGACTTAAAATATCCTTCCGGCTTTCGATAAAAGACAACACCATTAAATTCTTGTGATGGATTCTTTGTTTTTTTTCGCCTAACCATACCTTGCTGTCTTGTTCCCCAGTTTTCTTCATTAAGGTTGTCGTAATCACCATCAATTGGGAAAACAATAAAACCATTTGCAATCTTACCGACCCTATCATTCCATAAAACCTGATGTAAAAGGCTTTGCACGCCATTTCGTTGAGATACGTAATATCCTCTTTTAGACCATAACCAGTATTTAACGCCTTGGTATATTCGATAACGCCTTTCCGTAGTCCTACACGCATGAATTGTTTGATATTCCATAGTGGCTTCCTATCTGTTGAAATAATGTCATTATAGCATAATGCATCAGCACGTAAGACTCCTCTTATCGTGAATATCTTATGTTCAGGTGAGCATTCAATTAACTCTCCAGTTGATAGCTCAATAATTATCGTTATTGATTCTTTAATTAATCCTGAATGAGTAACATCACCAACAAAACCATCAGCTAATATAACCTGATCACCAACAACAACATTTTCAATAGATACTAATCCTCTGGTTGTTGATATTTGTGTGCCAGCTATCAAACAACCGTGACTATTTTCATCATGTAAAGGCTCATTGGCCCATGATCCTGTCACCGCTACCCAGCGTTTCTTATAATTGTCCAAGCGCTTGATGCCTTGACCACAATTAGTTTCATCAAATACAGCGGCACTCATAGCTGCTCTGGTCGCCATAATGCCTGACAATTTATTGGTTACTCTTGGCACAATCTCAAAACGTTGTCCGGGATAAAGCTCTTCAAGCATTTCTTTAATCGATTTTGATGTATCAGGCGTCGCCCCAATGCGTTTATGATCAGATTCGTGCGGTATATAGTGTTTACCGTACACATAACCGCGTTCACTGGCTAATAACTGCAAATACCGCACATAGGTGATCAAATCCTCACCGCTATTTTCATAATAGTTAATAAATCGGTGTTGCAATGTGCCAAACTGATGAAACCAAATAGCAGTCATATCACCTTTACCAATATCCCAAAAGGTATTGATAGGCACCGGTAAAACAGGCACAGAAGGCACAATACGCCCCGTTTTTCTAACGGCACTCATTTGCTCAGAGAAATATTTGCCATCCGTGCTGATTTGAAAGGCTTCCTCTGGTGTGCTTGGGTATTCTTGGCGCATCTTCCACATATCGCCTGAAAAATCAGATTCACAGGTTGCCACATACCAAGCGCGTTTATGCTCTGTCAAAACATGACCAATTTTGGCTTCTGTTTCATAAAAGTGTTTTAAATACTTTTCATCAATGAGTACATTTTCAGGATCAATCTCATATTCGTCGGCATCCCACCAGCTATAAAAATGAAACTTATAATCTTTGATACTGAGCGTGGCTTTTGTATCGTATTGATCCATAGCGCGCTTAGTAATCTTATAAAACTCGCCTTCCTGCCCTTCTGCGGTTGATTCAATAACCAATATCCCAGACTTGGGCACAGCGGGAATAGAGCCGGTAATTACTTCTTGGGCTTTATCAGGATATTTAGCACAAATCTTACCGAACTCAGATATATGCAATCGGTGTATCGTGCCTGACCGCATCGATGTAGCCACACGAACCGACGATAAGTTATGCGCAAACTGTATCTCTCTTGCTGAATCCTTTACCAAAGGAAATTCAGTTTGCATAAATTTTGGTAAATGATCATAAGCAAATTTAACTTTGTGTCGAAAGATAATCTCTACGGCATCTTTATCCTGCGCAATAATCCCACATTGAATCGGATCTTTACTAAAAAGCGCTGTGTCTAACCACATAATGGCTATCAGGGTTGTAATACCGCGTTGCCGGGCTTTTAATACGACATTACGATGCCACAATGATTTCATGAGCTCTAACTGCACATCATTAGGTTTAAACGGTACTATTAAACCTTCATCGTTATCGTCATCACCTTTTACGATGATTTTATAAATCTCACCGCTGGTAATGCGCCACCAAGGATCATCAAGATGTTCTTTAGTGATCAATGTTGAGCCACCCCAATAATTTTTCCTTCACCGCCTTTAATCCAAGCAGCAAAACTATTTTCTTCTTGGTCTGTATTTTGGTCTTTATTTAAACTTGCATTAGCTTTAATAAGGTCCATGGGCGTTTTAGCCGCTTCATTACTCATGACCGTAAGTGTTCTAGCAATAGCCAATTCTTCTTCATCTAATGCGTCATCATTAAGTGTTGAAATTTTCTTATTAGCAATACTTGATAAGCGACTGTAGTTCATTGCGGATAACGTAGCGCCGGTTGCCATGTGTTTTGATATAGCCAATAATTCATTAGCCAAACTAAATGCACCAATTTGTATAGTAATTGGTGCTGTTTGTATAGCAATCTCAGTTTCAACTATTTGATTAGCTAATGTTTTAACGTGTTTAGTTTGTTTAGAAAATTTCTGACTAATTGCGCCTCTAGTCACACCAAACTTTTTCGCTAGGTCGATTGCTTTTTCCCCTCTTGAAAGGCGAGTTTCAATTTCTTTCCATTGCTTTTCAGTTAGTTTAGCCAAAGCTATTACCCACCAATTACCGAAGTGTCTTCTTCAACATCGATTTCATAATCTAATTGAAAACCGCCGGGTAAAGTAGCAGCATTCAAATTGATAGCAATAAAGTCATTAACACCACGCAGTATCCACGGTTTAATACCTAATTGCTCCAAACTCCAAAGTGTTGGTCCCGGAGCAACGCCACCGTTATTTGCGCACACCATAAATTGTTGACCTAATATGCCGTTACCTGCGGGAGTGTTACCGGCACCAAACACAGCACCTAATGACGTTGGCGCGGTAGATCCACTTGATATTTTTACAACTGCGGTAGCAGCTGCCTCAGTAATATCGTGAGGTGTATAACCTAATTGCGTAAATGTGCCGCCTACATTAGCAGCGGTCCGTCTAATAATTGATACGGGGATAATGCCCGCTGCTGTTGATTCAGCTGATAAAATGATTGATTGAATTTTAAGTGTTTTAGAAGCGTTACCTTGAATCACTATAACGTCGGTAGGTGCAGCTGGTAATTGCGCGGCGGCCAAGCGGCCTGCATAGCTATACACAGGCGTATTTGCCCACGTCATAACTTTTGCAGAACCTTGTACGCCTTGCAGAACTGAAGCGGGATTGGTTAGTGTTGATTCAAGTAATATCGATTCCATTAATGTCTCCCGACAATAGATGTGAAAAAAATAGATTTATCCCTTATAGCAGTTATTTAACAGTTATTAAATTGAATTTAAGTACCTGTTTTTTTCAAATCACTTGCTGTCTCTGGGTATTTTCCGGTATTACAAAAACTCACAAGATCTAGCATCTTCAGTTTATTTTGCATTGCGTTAATGGTCACCTTTGATAGGTATTCAATTTCTACACAAAGGGTTAATTCATGTTCAAAATCAGCTCTTTTTGCCTGAGTTTTTAATTTATTTTCTTCAAGCGCATGCAAACATTCAATAATATCTTCTCTTTTATCTAAGCTAAATACTTTCATTACTATCCTTTAATTTGGTTTTGTTTAATTCTTGATCTTCAATTTCACGCTGTAACAACATTTCTGCATGCTTTTTAACCTCCCACCGATTAACACCATTCCAGCTTACGCGTTTATCAATTGCTTTAATGTATCCTTTTAAAAAGTCTATTTTGCTTCGGTTTATTTCAGGATAGTCTTTGCCTATTTTGTCGAGGTAAGCAATTTCTGTTTCCGTTGTCCAAAACATTACGTTACTGGGCTTTTTGCTCATTGATTACCTGCTGATTGGCTTTTATGATAAGGTCGATACATGACGTGCATTTTTTAACTTTATTTCTAATCAAGCGCATTTCACCGATAGGCTTAAACTTTCCGCAGGAAGCACAGTAGAATTCCAGTTTATGAGGAAATGTTTTCAAATTTATCCCTCTGTTTTTTGTAATCTTGCCAACACATATAGCCGACAACCGGTGAAAAGATAATTAAAACCACGCATAAAAAACACCGAATAAAAAAGATTCTCATTTTGGTCTCCACGTATCATTCATGACGTAACAGAAAATAAGTACAACTAAAACATAAGGCGCATACACTATCGTTTCCACAATCAAACCCTCAACATTGGCGTTAAATTCATTGCCTATCTTTATCCCATATTTGCCTACATTCAATGCAACACCAACGAGGCGTTCTTATTTCCCCATTGTGCTCAATCTGATCAACTGTATTTCCACACTCTAAGCATGTTCCGTCGCCATCGATATTTTTAACAACTTCATCGCGTCTTTGCTTAATAGCAATATCCAGGTGTGTTTGTGATAGATCTGATGCTTGGTCGCAATAATCAGCCATGAGAATTTTCCTTAATTTCGAAAATCATTTTGCTTACTCCCTTCTGGTATTCTTTGGTAATGATCATAGTTGTAAATATCGAATCATCTACACCTAATGCCTTAGAAAATCCGTCAATATGTGCCTTAGCGCTGGCAAGGCTGTTATCTATGTCGAAGTTTCTACGCGTAGGATGTATAAATCGAATTCTTAAACAGGAAGGGATATTTATTATTTCCCGCCCTATTTTTTCTAACGCAACACGCGTTAATAACTTTGCTTCTTCAAAAGCTTTAACCTTTGCTTTTTTATAAACGTGATAACTCTTACCATTCTTGTTATTAGGTGATAATTTGCTATCAGGCTTATCAAACTCGACAATCATCTATACACCTGCATATAACCGTTGTGCCGCCAAAAATCGCGCGTCCGTTTTACACCTTCAAAAAACATGAGCTTAATTTCATCGCTAGAAAACCCATGTTTCTTGGTAGGCTTACCGTCTACTGCTTGGTGACAGTCGTAACATGCGAAAGCGCCTTCTGAGTCATCTTCTTTTCTCGCCATACCTGCCCCGTTTAGGTGGGCCAGCACCGTTGTTTCACTGTTGAAATTACAGACACCAGGAATCCTGATCATGCAGTTTTGATAGCGTGCGCTTTTTCGTAACTTACTCATCAGCCCTTCTTAAAATGTAACTACAAATAACTTGCTAATATTTCTTTTTGTAACGACAATAAGATCATGAAAATCGAATATGACCACGCGAAAAACGAAAAGAACATCCAAGAACGAAATCTTAGTTTTGAGCGTGCGGTCAACTTTAATTTTGAAACCGCAGTCTTCCTGATTGATGACCGTTTTGATTACGGAGAAATCCGCCATATCGGTATCGGTTATCTTGATGGTCGTTTGCATATCTTGTGTTTTGTGTTTATTACTGACGGTATACGAGTCATCAGTTTTCGCAAAGCTAACTCCAGAGAGGCTAAAAAACATGACAAACCCCTTACCACTAACTGATGCTAACGGCGAAGTTCGCGAATTAACGACAATCGATCTTAAAAATGCCATATCGTTTTCAGCATTACCTGAAGATATGCAGGCCGTATTACGAGGACGAGGCAAACAAAAAGCAGCTACTAAAAAATCCATTACCGTGCGTTTTGATACTGATGTTTTAGAAGCCTTCCGCGCTTCTGGCAAAGGTTGGCAAACTCGCATGAACGATGCACTCAAAGACTGGCTCAAGGGACATTCTCCAGCGTAATAATGGGCTAGACGCACAGCATCACTCATAGCCCATAGCCTCACATTGGCGTTTAGATAACGGTATCTTTACGCCTCGATCTGCGGCCACTGATTCTAAAAATGCCATCCATTCAGGCCATTCAACACGTTTAAATTCGCGCGTTCTTTTGCCTAACATAACAACGCCGCCGTACAATCCCATGGCTAACTTGACGGTTTCCTCTTTGTAGGCAGCTGTCAGGATATCTTTCCATTCTTCTGCGTCTAGCTTTACCATTTGGCCATTAACAGGCCAAAGTAATTGCTCAGCAAAAGCGTTCAAAATAGGCCATTGCGCCGCGTTATTAGCTAGGGTTCTTGTTTCTGGTTGTATAGTGACAACCATAGGCCTGGTTAATGGCATATCCTCTATCGCTCTTTTGGCGTGCCATTTAGTGCGTTCGTCTGAAACTTTAAAAATAACTTTCATGCTTCAATCTCTGCATCTATCAACAACTGTTCAGCTTTTTCAATCATGTGTTTATTTTGAATTTCTTTATTTTTTCGCTCAATTTCACGATCTAAAATCTCTTGCTGCTTAGATTCAGCTAGTCTTTTCTGGCCGTCTTTCATGGCTTGACTTAATTGCTTCCATCTTGATCGTAGATTTTCGTTGTTGTGAGGCATATCAGTTACTTTCCCTGATATCAATCTAGCAATAACACCCGCGTCCTGTGGAGCCGGTAAATGCTTATCAGCAACTTCTTGCGTAATACGCCCTTGCAACACGGCTTTTTGCAATACCGGCTCAATCAGGGATTTGTCATAGCCTTTGCATACTGTCCAGACAACAGGCTTTTGCATCAAAGATGCCTCATTGCATAAACGCTCATAAGCGTTCTTAAATGCCATACGCGCCGCAATCCTGTCACCCTCGTTAATCAAATCAAAAGCCACTGCGTAAGCAGCTGCCATTTCTTCTGTCCAAACGACACTTTCAAACTCAGATCGTGGCATCATTGCCCACGCCTCGTCAGAGCCAAGGTGTTTATACTTAACATCCAAGCTAGCAATAATTTCGGATGGCGTTGGAAAGAATTTATTACTTCTCAGGTGGTTAATAAATGCCTTTTCTACAGCCTCAATTGGGTAAGCCTCTAACAACTGCCAAAAAACTCGCATAGTCGATTTATCGGCTTCTTGTCTGTAAACGGATGAACAAGAAGTCATAATCTCTAAAAACTTTTTCTTATCGCTCAAAATCACTTTTTAGCCCTCGTTTAGCCATTCCAACCCCGCCGCTATCGTTTTTGCGGTTTTTGGGTTAAAATTTCCATGTTGTTGAAATGAACCTGAGTTATTCACTTGTCCGGTGGTACTCAGGTTTTTTTGTTTTATCGCCCAAATTTCTAAAAATGCTTTATCAGGCCCAAAAAATGTAGCGGCCTGTTTGACATACTGGGTACCTATGCTTGCTTCGTGCTGGCAAAAAGCCAAATACCTCTCAACCCCTGAAGTCATTTCTTCAACCGTAAATCCGTCTCTTAATCTTGCCTTCCACGCGCTAAAGGCTTTTTCCTTGGGGTTATCACCTTGCCGTTTTGGATATGCGGTAAAGGCTTTTTCAAAATCTTCGCTGTACTCGTTCTTTTTTGCTTTCTTCGGTTCTGAGTTTTTTTCGCTGGCGGTTGCAGGTGGAGCGTCAGCGTCAAGTGTTATTACCTCTTTTTTGTTTTCATTGTTTAATTGTTTAATTGTTGTTTGTGTACCTTGCGCTGGCCCTGCGCTGGCCGTGCGTTGTACCTTGGTTGTACCTTCCGTTGTACCATCCGCTGTACCTTGCATTGTTTGTAAATCCTGATATTGTGAATAATTACAGATAGTTATCACAGTTGTTACAGTGTTCGACCGTTGTACTATCATTCCGTCACTTTTTAACAACTCCATGAAACCTCGTACCTTGTTGCGTGACCAGTGCCATCTTTCAGCAAGCGTTAATTGCGAATAAGCCAATTCACCTCGATCACATTCCACCAATACACCATTAAGTAAAAATTTCTTTTTTTCATGGTTGGCTAACATCAGCATATCTATCCATGCCATCGTTTTATCAGCGTGCTTAAAATCCCAAATCCAGTGATTTTGTATATCCCTATGTAAACAAATCCAGCCTGACATTAGTCTTCTTCGCTTAAAGCGTCTTCAGCCTGTTTTAGCCATTTCCTAAGTAACTTAGATTCATATCTTGATAAATGAAACGACTCTTGATCAGCTGTCATATCAAAAATAGTAATGTGTTCAAGTTCATTATTAGTGCGCACTGCGTACCGCATTCCAACTTCGAAATCTGCCATGTTGTTACTCCTTCAATAACCCTTAAATAAAGATGCAAGACGGTACGGTAAGGGGCCGTATATTCGGGAGCTACCCTAGCCTTGCAAAACTGGTTCATACTTACTACACACGCGCTCGACATCAGGCCAACAGACCTTGCCGCCCAGCGCTTTAAAATTCTTATCGTAGAGATCTGGTCTAGGTCTACGTCGTTCAAACTTATCTAGCCATGTTTCCATCGGCCCGCAACTGCCTATACCATCACCCCATCCTATTTTGTCGCGGGTAAAGTGACGACATTCCGCACAAGTAACCAAATTCCTATAGTTCTTTTGGTTCTGTATTAATTCTTATCAAAAATTGTTTTCATACGCCTGAAATCAGCACGTTTTTTATCGACATATTCAATAATCAATAATCGAGATAATTCAGACTTACAAGTGCCTTCAAGTTCAGCTAAACGCTCGAACTCCAATTGATAATCTTTTGGTAAGTGAGCCACTATTGAAGCATCGTTTTTATCAACCATAACCATTAACCCATTACGAAATTAAAATTACCCTTATGCTAGAATCTAAATTCGCCAATCTATCAACTAACAAAAGGGTAAAACCGTGCAAATGCAAAGCGTCCTTTCAAGTGCCATTCAAGCGATTGGCTATGATCTACATAACAATCGTCTATTTATTCAATTTACTCATAACCCAAAAATCTATGAGTATTACCGTGTACCTGAAGCCATCTACTCAGGCTTTATGGCGGCAAGATCTAAGGGTGATTATTACAATATTCACATTCGAGACCATTACAAACCGGTCTAACAACAACAGAATCGCTGTTTGCATATTCATTGCCCGTCACCGTATGAGAGCCATACTTAACAATCAGGCCCTGAAGCAATTTTATTTCTTGAGTGAAATTTGTCGTCCACGACGTACCTGCTTGAAAACCCTGCTCAGGAAGATCGGTAATCAAGCAATTGTTATTAGCCAGCATCGCCAAGATAGCTTGATTAATGACGCGTACATCTTGTTCGTTAAGCTGCATTTTTTTTCTCATTCGCTTACCAAACAAGCCCATCCACCATTTACGGTGCGGGCCGTACCAATTGGCGACTGTTTGATTTGGCAAAAATAACAGCATTAAAACCGACCGGACTTGTGTTCGACGGCCCAAGACCTCTCTACGTAAAGCCAACAGACACAATGATAGATATTTACGCTGAACTATGAGCTCAAGGCCGCAATCACACGGCCCGTTCCTGTAAGCAGGTTCTCTATAAACAGCACAGTCGCTCCAATGAAAATTACGCATCATGGTTACTCAAAGTTATTGCAATAGATGCTCAGGAACCTTAATACCTTTCCTGATAGCGGCACCAATAACCATGTTTTTTTGGTCATTAGTAATCTCTTCAGGCCATTGGCTTATGGCTGATTTAGTTTTTCCACCCAACGCTTTACCCAAATCGCTTAAGGTGGAACCGAATAATTTAATAGCGTCTTGTTTCTTCATGGGCAAAGTTTAGCATACTTTACTATTGAATCAAGTACATTTAACTCTAGGTTAAGTAAAATGAACACCATGAGTACACTTGCAGAAAGAATAAAATCAGAAAGAAAAGCCCAAGGCTTAAATCAAGTAGAGCTTGGTAAAGCCGTGGGCGTTAGTAAATCGTCAGTACACCAATGGGAAAGCGGGCTTACAAAAGAATTGACTGGTAACAATCTTATTAATGCCGCTAAAGCTTTAAAGGTTAATCCTGATTGGTTATCAACTGGAAAAGGCAACAAGCTTGCTATAGAACCCTCTTCCCCTTCCCAACAGAAAATAGAGCTAACTACAAACGCTTATGAAACACTAAAACTTGGAGAGTTCAGTTTAATCCCTGTAGTAGGTACAGCTCAATTAGGTGATAACGGTCATTGGTATGAACTCGAATATCCAGTGGGATATGGCGATGGACATATCAGATACCCTTCACGCGATCATAATGCTTATGCTTTGCGTTGTGTTGGGGACTCAATGAAACCCAGAATAAGAGATGGGGAATTTGTTGTTGTCGAGCCAAACAGAGAAGTTCGACCAGGCGATGATGTTGTGCTTAAATCCTTAAGTGGCGCTGTAATGGCTAAAACATTTTTATATAACAGAGATGGCAAGATATATTTACAATCAATCAATGAGTCTCATCCTTCTATATCGATTCCACTTGAAGAGGTAGATAAAATTCATCCCGTAGCCGCAATTGTTAATAGTGCACTTTGGGTTAAAAATGAGTAAAAAGATTAACATAGGGCAAGATGTTTAAGGATAAATAATCAATGTCCATTCCATATCATCCTGAACAAGGAACGATTTTAATTTGTGATTTCAAAGGATTTATTGATCCAGAAATGGTTAAAAGAAGGCCGGTTGTGGTTGTGTCTCCTAGGTTAAGACAGCGCGGTAAACTATGCGCAGTAGTTCCACTTAGCACAACAGCTCCAAGTCAAATTATGCCATATCACTATAAATTACATACAGATCCAGAATTGCCAGATCCTTATAGTGCCAAATCTCATTGGGTGAAAGCAGACATGATTTATACCGTTTCATTTGATAGACTTTCATTGCGATTTAAAGAAAAAGATTTATCAGGTAAAAGGATCTATGATGTGAGAATTATTGATAAAATTGCGGCTGAACATATTAAAAGCCCTGATTTTTCCCGATTCTTTAATCGGGAAAATGGGAACATAGCAGGGAACGCTATAGGGAATTTTGCCTATTTTTTACTATTGACACTGTTTTGTTATGGCTTGTTTCTGACTTAATTAAAATACAACACTGCATTTTACATGGGCTTGGTTTAACAGCATTGACAGAGTATCTTTAATTAGGTAAATTGCATTACCCGCTCTGCAAAAGTATCGGGCTTAAGTCCATTTAGGTGGCCGCTACACAAAGGAGATTGCAATCCTGTGTAGTGTCTTAATAAGGCTCTGTATAACTTGGTTTATGCAGGGCCTTTTGCTTTTTTATCAAGCCAAATACCCTGATATTTTCGGAAAGGTGTTTTGGTCGTCTCAGTTGTGGTAAATAACCGCACTCAAAGCGGGAATTACTAAGAGGTAATGCTGTCTCAGCGGGTATATTGTGGACAAACACACCCATTAAACTTACTATACATACATCCTAGGTAACTATTATTTAGGACTTTTTATTGTAAAAATAAAATAAAAACGAGTCACCAAGTGACCATAAACCCTTCGGAGCACGACCATGAATGATTTAGAAAAAGAAATAGCTACCTATAACAGATTATTCAGGACATTACTTTCAGATGAAGGTAAATTTGCCGTAATAAATGGAAACGATCTACTTGGTGTTTATGTAGCTTATGAGGATGCTTTAAAAATCGGTTATGAAAAATGCGGCATAGATAAAAGATTTTTAGTTAAAAAAATATTATCTGATGAAAATGTGTCTTATTTTAGTAGAGATCTAAATACTTCATGCCTAGCGTAAATTCTCAAATCACTTTTGGTGGCCCAATAATAGAAATAAGTATTGGAATTTCAATACCAAGGCGAGACCTATTATTATCATTGGGAATGCCTGTTTTACCACCTGTAACCTGTAAATTGTTAATTGATACAGGCGCTTCATGTACTTGCATTGATCCTTGGGTTATCAATAGCTTAAATATAGTTCCTAGTGGATTTACAACTATCCATACTCCATCCACAAATTCCGGTTCAAACCACCAATGCAGCCAATATGATGTATGTTTATCCATACCTCATCCGCATATTAATAGGCATTTCCACAATATCCCTGTTATTGAATCAAATTTTGTTCATCAAGGCATAGATGGGTTACTAGGTAGAGATATTTTAGAAAGCTGTGTATTTATTTATAATGGTGAAACAGGTTTTTATACTCTTTCATTTTAAAAAATAATACAAACCACCCCGTCTATTAATTTATTCGGGGTTTTTTATTGCCCAAAATCCCAACTAAAGCCGTTTAACAGCTGTTTATTTGTGTAAAATCACGCTTCAATCCTTTCATGAAAACGAGTGATCTTATAAAGAATGGGTTTGTTGTTGACAGTTTCTACTCTGACATCGACCAGATACACACCAGTCAATGGATTTTCATCATTTAATAGCATTTCCTGATGAACATCATCATTATCAAACACTACTTTTATAGCTAAAGGATAAATACTTTCAACTTTTGCACGATTACCCGTATTAGGATTGTCACGCGTTTGCTGAAATGTCAGTGCAACTTGTTGTTGCAAGCCTGAAATAGGCTCTTTTAATAATTCTCTTTCCCGCGCAGCTGCATTCTGCATGGCATTTGCTTGTTGATAATTAATAGTAATGTTTACAGTTTCGTTACCACTTATCTGCCATTGGGCACCTGAATCTTTAGCAACTGGATTTAAAAAAGCATCTAGCCTGTCTAATTGTTTCTTATCAATCTTTGGCTTGTCGCTTCTCTCGCCTAATAAAAACTCTTTTAGCCATTTAAAATTACCTATAAATTCAGAAATAGCTTGCGCTTGACCAACAAAAACTGAGGCCTGATCTGATATTGCTATCAATTCAGCAATCAAACTACCCTGCTCTACTTTATGCAAATAAAGCTTTGATCCTGGTACACCATTTTTAGAGTGTTCTGAAAATAATTGAAATTCTGAGCCTATAGCCGATAAAGACAACGAGATATCTGTTAACTCAACTGGCTTTGTGTAATTTAAAACTATTTTTATTTTATCTGACATATCTAAGCCTCCAGACATCAGTATAAATTACTTGCCAATAAAAATTAAATATAACCGCTTAACTGCGGTTTTTTTGTGCCTGCTTAAAAAAAAGACAAACAAAATCTGGTAATCTAATTAACAATAAAAAATTCACATTATTCTGTCCTAAGCTAGTTTATTTATTACCATCGACTAAAGCTAGCATCTACAACTGTCTTTTTGAAATAAAAAAAGCTGCCTATTGCTAGACAGCTCTTTAAAAGTTCCACCGTGTAACTAGCACGGGGATTGCGGCTAGTAACCGCTAAAAGTGCGATATAGATTCTACTTATTACATGCCGCGTCGAGTCGCGATAACAGCGCAAACCTTGTAATAAAATAGAGCTATATCATAGCTGATGATCAACGCCATTCTAGAAATGCCGAGATCAAAGCGCTTGGCAAAGCGCTCTATAAATTAACCAGCTATTTGTTTAGCCGGTGGCCATCGGCATTTTTATGGGTTTTCTCATGAAGATAACGATAAAAAAGTTTGTAGAAATCATAAGCGCATTAACCACTTTATCTAATTTGGTTAAGACGATTATAGAAATTTACAAGCTATTTTAAAGAGTCCCTGCATTGAGCTAATCAGTGCAGGGATTTTTTTTGCCTTAAATATATTAAGACGCCTGCATTTTAGCAGTTTTTTTGTGCCTGCTTAAAAAAAAGTAAAGTTTGCTTGACTTAATGGTTAAGTTTGCTAAACTATCCCCAACAGCAAAACATTGCTGCCCGAACATCCTCATGATGTGAACTCCTGAACTTAACCCTGTTTCGGCAGGGTCTTTTTCAGGGATTAATAAGATTTTGCGGCAGGTGTCCTCGACCACCTTAAAAAGAGCCGAGTCAGTTTGAGTGTAACTTTAATGAACAGCCGCAAAAATAGCTAACCGGATCGGCTGAAAGTGTCCGGATTTATACGCATAGGCATTGAGCTGCTTACCCCATTAGCACTCCCTTTAATGGCTCAGTGTCTAGCCGTATAAATTGGCCAATTTATAAAACAATAATCTAATTTTGGAGAACAACATGAACTTAATCATGAAGGATTTGAAGACTCATCTTCATAAAGAACAAAGACAAGATGTTATCGGTAAATTGGCCACATTTGTTTTAATGTGCCTTTTAATTATAGTTTTAGCGCTCGAATACAGCCCTGCAGCTGCGCAAGAAGACTTAATGATCAGCCCTGATATGGCTAGTTTTATTGAGCAGTATCACGCAACTATTGACGAATACGGGGTGGAATAATGAGCGCTGTATTAAAAGAAAATGAAGTAATAGAAACCAAGTCACTTGCTGAGATATTGGTCATTAGCGACGAAGTACCTGCGGACTTTTATAAGAACACCGAAAAGTATCAGGCTGAAATTGATACCGCGATTGAGCATGCTAAAAGCCTGGTACACCCTATAAATGAAGAAGGCCGTAAATTAGCTAAATCAGACGCCGCTTTAATCCGTAAATTTGCAAAGAACCGTAATGCCTGGTCATTGGAAGTGTTTAGATCATTAACCGAGAAAATTAAATTCTGGCGTGATGACATCACCGGTAAAACAAAACTTTTAGAGCAAGAAGCTGACAATATTTTAGCTAGATTTGAAGAACATGAAGCTAATATTTTAAAAGGCATAAGAGCCACTTTAAAAGAAGAGTTGGCGCTAGTAATTGAGCAGTGCAAAGAGATTAGACCTGAATTTTTGACTGATTATGACGTTGAGCCATTAGTTAAATTAACAGGCACATTAACGCCTAGCGGTAAATTAACGTCTAAAGCATACTCAGAGCTAAGATCTTTTGTATTAACAGATTTAGCCAAGCAGCAGCTGCACGACAATCGCATCTTAACAATTGAAAACCGTTGTTTACGTGCCGATATTAACCCACCTTTAGGTAAGGTTCACTTTGGTGAGGTTTTTTGGGCAGACGAACAAACATTTGAAGAAAAACTTGAAGCATTAGTCACTGCAGAAATAGCGCGTCGTGTTGAAATGGAAATGCGCATCGAGGCTGATCTAAAGAAAAAAGAGCAAGCTAAGATTGACGAAGCTTTAGCGCAAGAACGTGAACGCATACGATTAGAAGAACAGGCCAAAATTGCTCAAGAAACGCCAAAAGCAGAACCTGTGATTGTTAAACAAGTAGAACTCACGCCGGAAGAGTTAAGGGCTAAAGCAAGGGAAATAAAACAGTGTGCAGAATACGCAGACCGTAATTCAGATCGCGCAAAAGAAATAGCCGCCGCCGAAAAATTACTTACTCAAGCAAAAGAGTTAGAAGCCAAAGCAGAGGAATTAAAAGTGTTATCTGCTAACAATAAAAAGTTAGTCACGATAACCGCCACATTTCAAGTATCGGTGCGTGAAAGTATCAGTATCGAAGCGGTAGAGAATCATTTCAAATCTAAATTGAGTGATGATCTAAAAGCTATCTTAACGACTTGTAAGGGGGTTTAGCATGTTTACTGAATGGGATCTTGACTCAGTAGCCCCTGCCCCTAGTCATAAAAAAGATGATCAACCTTTATTGATTGATATTAATTATTGCTTAGATCAAGGTGCAAGCGGTGTGGATTTATTAAATGATGATTACCACCGTTTGGCAGGTATTTCAGGCTCAAATCTAAGTTTATTAGCGGAGTCTAATAGACACTTGGATCATAAGAGTTTGTTCAATCTAGGTGATACACCCGCTTTAGCATTTGGCACGTTGCTACATACTTTTGTTTTAGAACCTAATAGCATCATGGATCGTTATGTTGTGATGCCTGAAAAATTTGCACCTAAAGCTGAATCCGGCGTAAGCATGATTCAAGCTAAAAAAGATTGGAAAGAAGCTAATGCAGACAAGATCGTTGTTGAAGCAGAAGAGTTTAAAAAAGCTGAGCGCATGGCCATAAATGTTAGTGCAATTTGTGGTGATATTATTGAAGCCGGCATCAAAGAGCGCAGTCTTTTTGTCGATATCGATGGGATTATTTGCAAGTGCAGACTTGATATTGATCTTGAAGATGTCGGCGATGATTACGACCTAAAATCAATCACATTGGGTAATAAAGAGTTTAGTAATGCTACGTTAGAAGCCCACATTAAAAAACTTAAATACCATTGGTCAGCCGCGTTTAGAAACATTATTAGACGCAAGTTGGGTAAGCCGGTAAGACACAGTTATTTAATATTCTGCAATACAGGCCCCGGACACATGGTGAGGGTAATTCAAATAGCCCCTGAATGGATAGAAGAAGCGGAAGCAGAAGTTAACGACCTACTCGATTCAAGACGGTTTTATTTAAAAACCAATGGCGACAATCCTATTGTTGAAATTGACGATAGCAAAAGAATTTACAGATTATAAGAGGGAGTAATCATGTCATCACAACAAATAGCAAAACAAGCCGAATTAAAGCCGCTTTTATTAGCGTCACAACGTCAGATTACGTCGTTATTACAAGATGAAGCAAAAGCAAAACGCTTTATGGCTGCGTCACTTGTTGTCGCAAGCAATCCGGTATTAAACAACTGTTCATCAGATTCAATCGTTCAAGCATTGATCGGCGTAGCCATGTCAGATTTGAACATTGATAGCAATATAGGTCATTGCTACTTGGTGCCTTACAAAGATTCTGTTCAACTACAGATTGGTTACAAAGGCTTTATCCAACTGTTATACCGTGCCGGTTGGTTAGTTAAAGCCTTTCCTGTTTATATCGTTGATGAATTTTCAATGGAATTTGATGGTTGGGACAATCGCATTAATTTTGTGCCCAATATCGACGCTAGAGACGAAGGCGACAAAGACTGGGTATTTAATAACCTAAGAGGTGTTTACGTAGTGTCTCGAAACGCGGAAACGAAAGACGAATATTCATTATTTGTAAACAAAAGTGTTATTGAAAAACTAAGGCTTACTTCACCGAATCAAAAGTTTCCACCCAAATATCCAAAAGCCGGTGAAAAAGAAAGCTTTGAAAAAGGTGGTCCCACCGGTATTTGGTACGAATGGTATGCGGAAATGGCACAAGCTAAAGCCATTAAGAAATTAGCCAAGACTTTGCCTATTGGTGATGCCAGAGCCGCGCAAGCTATTGCCGCCGATGACAAAGCGGATCAAGGCGTTAAAGTGGACTATAAAGCGTCTGCCGAAAATGGTTTAGTTATTGAGTCAACCGCTGTTACAAATAATGCCACGACTGCGTATGAAAGCACTTATACCCTTGGGGACGCATTAGAGCTGATATCTAACGCCACATCAATAGACGCGTTAAATGAAATTGTTATTGGCAGTTTAAACGCTAAAGATCAAAAAGCCGCTAAGAGTGCCTGGCTGAAAAGACAAAGTGAGTTAACCGTCGTTGTTGAGCCAAAAGCGCAAGAAAAAGACTTGTCGTGGAAAGACAAGATTGTGGCTTGCGAAAACGCTAAACAGCTCTCTGATCTATTAAAAGACATGCCTGATGAATACCAAATTGATCTGAGCGATTTAATTGACAATATGTTTGATAGTTACCGTTAAGGAAAATTAATGTATAGCAAAACTATTTTAATTGGCTCATGTGGCCAAGATCCAGAAGTTCGCTTCTTCCCTTCTGGGGATAAGGTAGCTACCGTTTCTCTAGCCACATCAAGACGTTGGAAAGATAAACAGTCCGGCGAAAAGAAAGAGAAAACGCAATGGCATAACTTAGTATTTAATCGCGGTCTAGCTGATGTGGTTGAGCAGTATGTCACTAAAGGTTCCAAGTTATCAGTAGAGGGTGAGATCGACTACCAACAATGGGAAAAAGACGGCGTTAAGCACTATGCCACTCGTATCTTAGTATCCAATATGGTCATGCTAGACAGTAAAAAAGACGGGGATAACGAACCAAGAAGACAGCCCCAATCAAGCAACGATCAAGCAAAACCAGCACATCAACCACCCGCTAATGGTGCACCTTATGTTGATGATTTTGACGACTCAATACCATTTTAGAGGGGCAAAGATAATGGAAGATGAAATTATCACACAACAAGAAGTCTTAGAATTGATGGGGGTAACTACAACAAACCATTGGAGTTACTTCAATAACTTGCAAAGTCGTGGGCATCTTGAAGGCTTTCCTGAGCCCTTGAAACAAAAGGTAAATAAGAAAAATGTTTATAACAAAGCGAGAGTACTTGAGTGGCTAAATGGCAAATATACAAAACCCGATTACTTTGGATTCTTAACCGGAAAGTATGACCAAATTTCTATACAAAATAAAAGAAAGGCATTCAGGAGAATTGAATCGAAGATCGGCAGGCCTAAACCAAAGACGGTTACAGTTCGGTTAGTCGGTGATTGGTGATGAGTAAGGCTAACTGGCTAACGCTTGCGTTAGTTTTGCTGGGCGATGCGTTTTTGATCGTGTTGCTTGCATCTGGGGTGCTTTGATGAATAACGGCGGCAAGGGCTCTAAACGCAGACCCACAGACGAGAAGAAATACCAAGATAACTGGGATCAGATATTCGGTAAGAAAAAGAAAGAGGGAAAATGACCATTAAAATATTACTCACAAAAGATGAAGTAGCCTTTGCGACAGGCATTAGCGAATCAACCATTGATAGAATGGTACTTGCCGGAACATTTCCAAGACCGGTAAAAATTAATGGGCTTGTCCGTTGGCGTGTAAGGGATATTAATACCTGGGAAGAAAACCTATGTGCTGAGCAAGTCTTAGAACCTATTCAGCCGGTAAAGCGTGGTCGTAAAAGGTTAGCGGTTTAATTGACAACCCAAACCCTAGCGTCTACATTAGCGCTATATAAAATATCTGGAAAATTTAAAAATGTTAATAACTCACGAACGCGAAAAGCTTATACAAGCTGTCATCTACTTTGCTGAGAATACTAGGTTTTGTGGCAAGATTAAGTTATTTAAACTTTTATATTTCCTTGATTTTGAGCATTATAAAATAACAGGTAGAGCTGTGACAGGTCTAAAATATAGTGCTTGGAAAATGGGGCCAGTTCCTACTGCTTTGTTTGATGAATTAGAGTCACCAGAGCCCGACTTTGCCAATGCAATTAGCCTTTCTGAAATAGCTACTTATAATGGCGTTGGTCGCCCAATGCTATCACTGACACCCAACATTAAGTTCTCAAGTGAATTATTTTCAAAACGAGAGTTGAAATTACTAGCGGATTTAGCTAAGGAATATCGAGAAGCAAAGGCTGACGATATGATAGAGGCTACTCATTTAGAAAATATGCCTTGGGATAAGGTTTTTAACCAACAATCCTCACCCAGATCAGAAATACCTTATGAGTACGCGCTTCAAATAAATGAACGTGAAGAAATGTTAAAAATAATTCAAGAGCGTGAGGAGTTAATAGAGGCGATTCAATGATCGCTGGTTCTATATTCTTCGACAAAGACTTTCATTTTATGGCAGTTAAGGGTTGATGGTTAAAGATTAGATTCTTATCTTTCAAGTTTTTTAGCGACATTGTTACATAATTCAAATTTACTACCTTCGCAGCCTGCAATACACTGTTTTGTATTAAAAGTCAGTTCTTCTATTAACTTTTCTTTTGCAATAGTAGATAAACTGGCTTGCTGAGAATCTAATATCTTAAATTGCCTTTGCGTCTTATCATAATAAGTCTGGCACATATAATCTTCAGCAGAATTACTTTCTAATGAGATGCTTAATAAAAATATACTAATTGTTAGTTTACATATTGTATTCATAATGGCCTCAATTAATTACTTTTTCAAATTATATATATCATTTTTAATGAGCATACAAATTTATTAAATAAGACTATTGTAGTTCAATTTGACACTTCTGTTCCGAGCGTCTATATTATCTCTGTACTGAACATTCAGTGCAGAGATTGGCGTCTCGAAATCATCGGCATAATAAATGCCGCTTCTTGCGGTTTTTTTGTGCTTATCGCTTTATCCTTATTATGACAGGGTGAGTGAGGCAGTCGCAAGACTGGCCGGCCCGATGACCGGTACGCCAACCTCATTCATTCTGTCACCACTGATTGGCGTCTTTGGTGACAAATTAAAATTTGTATCATCGGAGATTATCATGAACACTTTAGCTTTAACATTTCAAAACATTCAATTCGACATCGTTGATCGTAATTGCCAGCCATGGCTAAGGGGTTACCAGATTGGTACAGCCTTAGGTTATACACAAGGAACACAAGCTATATCAAAGTTATTTGATCGTAACTCTGACGAATTCACCGACACCATGACCGCTTTGGTTGAATTAGATACTGAGGGTGGTAAACAACAAGTCCGCATATTCAGCCTAAGAGGTTGCCACCTCCTCGCCATGTTATCCCGCACCAAAATAGCCAAAGAGTTCAGAAAATGGGTGCTGGATATTTTAGACAATCAACTGTCAAGTAATCCTGTACAGTTGGAACCCAAAACTAAAAAAGCACTCCCCAACGGTTTATCTTTAGAACAACAAGATTGCATCAAGGCGTTAGTTAGACAACGGGTAGCAGAATTACCAAAGGATAAACAAGCCAAAGCCGCCATTACTTGTTGGTCATCGATTAAATCAAAATATGGCAAAACCTACAAGGCAGTAGAACCTGAACACTTTACAGATATTGTGTCCTTATTAGGTCGCTTACCGCTAGAAGGTGAACTACTACCAAAATCAGAGCCAGTTACCAATACCAACTTAACCATTACCCTAGCTCCGCTTAAACAAGGCGAAATTATGAAGCGCTGGTTAATCACTCAACACGGTAATGACATGGTGCAAATGTTTGCGGTCAAACCCGAGACCGAAGTTAAACAGCGCGACTGTTTTATTCGTGACTTAAAAGAAGATGGTTACGTCGTCATTAAAAAAGATGACTTCCATGTGGGTAACTTTGTCATGGAACACCTGCCCGCGCATCTATTACCTGTACTGGTTGAAAAAGCCGGAAGAAGATTAAGCGCTATGAGAATCTAAGTACAAAAAAGCCCCAAGGATGGGGCTATTTGTTAGTCAGATGACGATCCAATTTTTTTCAAAATTTCTGCAAGAATCTGATCAATCTGATTGCAAATTGTATCTAAATTTTGCTCTGTCGTCCCATTCTTTAAAAGTATATCTCTGATACGTTCACTAACTTTTAGCTTCTCTAAAAGATCATTAATGTTGTTACTATTATCCATAGCTGATCCTATTTATTTAATATGATTTTTAGTGGAAAAAATTCTATCGAAACTTGTTTTTAGCTCTACTTTTTCTTCATCACTCCATGGTGTATCCATACCAGGATACGGAGCGCAAATGTTTGCATTACCTGAAGCCAAGTTATTTACTAAATCTAGTACATCAGAATCATTTTTTGCTGCTTCTGCAACTCTTATCGGCGATGATTGTTTGCTTGAATACATAATAAAACCCTCTTCTCTCATAAGATTAATTATATCGATAAAGCTAGCGTTATTTTGAAGATTATGTGAATTGTCTAATAAGTTAATAAATTTAACAGCGCCACCACTATAAGGATCTTTCTGTATCGCTGAGTTAACTGCCTTACATGGATCTTTATTTATTTTCCAGCATTCAAGAGCAAATTCGCCGCCAGTTCCTGTAGAAATTACGTCAGGTAATTTATTAACCTGTCTGCATTCAATCTCAATTTTATGAGTTATTTCATTAACAGCGCATATAGCAATGTTTATTTGAGTTGGATTATTGCTATCTTCCATATCAGGCATATCTTTTGAACTATTAGGATTACTAAGCAACCAATCTTTCCATTTTTGTATAAGAGCAGCATTGCCAGCAAACATATAAGATATACCATTGACACTTATTATCTTGTCACATCCACTATCGTCTATATAGCAAATAAACTTTTGCATGCCAGCGCTATCATTTATTGAAATAGACCAACGTGAATCACTAGCTAACTTTGGAATAACTCTATCAAAAATATTTGTTGTCAAAATAAACCTTAAAGTTATAAATTTAAAACGCAAAAAAGGAGCTTAGCTCGTCCATTTACGAATTAAACTCCTTTCAGGCCTAAGATATTATCACAGGATAACGCTTGTACAAAATTTTTAACCCAGCATTTTAGCTAAATCGTCCGCTTTTAAATGTGTATACCGGCTTAACATTTGCAATGACTTATGGCCGGTAATACTTTTAACTTGCATGACATCAAGACCCTTTTCAAAGAATCGACTTGTCGCTTCATGTCGTAAATCGTGAAATCTTAAATCTTTAATACCTAAACGCTGGCAATACTTAACAAACATCTGAGTACACCCATGATCAGTGTAGTTAAAAACCTTACCATCAATCTTAACCGGCAATTCTGCAAGCGCAGATAATGCCCGTTTAGACAAAGGTACTTTTCTAACAGTTCCATTTTTTGTATCGGGTAACGTAACGACTGCACCTTTTATCCACTCTCTGCGCATACTGATAATCTCACCTCGTCGCATAGCAGTTTCAATCGCTATCGTTACAATGACACGCATTTCAGGTGAACATTCCGCTAATATCTTTTCTTCTTCACCGGGTAATAATCTACGATCCCGCGCTTTGCCGGGTGCAGGTTTACGAATATTTAAAACGGGATTAGTAATTGGCATCGACCATTCTTGAATAGCAATGGTGAATAAATTTGAGAGTAATGCAAGATCTAAGCGCGCTGTACCTGAAGATGCACCTGATGCAATGCGTGCATCACGCCACTTAGCTACATCTACCGATTTAATGGCGCCAATAGGTTTAGTCGCCAAATCATCTTTAAGCCACATCGCTATGCGATATCGCTCTTGTTCTTTGCCTTTTTTATTGGCCGTCACTTCAACTTCGTAACGCTCTAAGCATTCAGCCAATGTAGTGGTTAACGCTTCTCTGGTATCTTCATAACGCCCATCACCCATCTTGGATTCAATACCTAACACCCAGCGCTCTGCTTCGGTTTTGGTGTCAAATGTACGACAGATTGTTTCGTGGCCTTTGCGTCTAATTTGAGCAAGCCAACCTGATTTTCGTTTTATATAAGTAGCCATGAATGGAAATTATAGGCTGAGATTGAGCAGATGCAAATTTATCAGTGCATCAGGATTGCATCAAATAGATTCGTATTGAATTTGAAAAATGACGTAAGTCATTGAAATCACTGGGGTGAACGACGGGGCTCGAACCCGCGACAACCGGAATCACAATCCGGGACTCTACCAACTGAGCTACGCTCACCATAATATTGGATTTTTTTCTCTGAATGGCGCGCTTGGCAGGACTCGAACCTGCGACCCCCGGCTTAGAAGGCCGGTGCTCTATCCGGTTGAGCTACAAGCGCTAAACTGGTCGGGGTGGAGGGATTCGAACCCCCGACATCCTGCTCCCAAAGCAGGCGCGCTACCAAACTGCGCTACACCCCGATTATCTTTTAGATTGCTTGATAAAATCAAACCACTCTTGAAGAGCTGACTATTTTAACGAGAAGGCCTGTTCTCGTCAAACACTATTTTATAATTTTTACTTTATTACAACTTGCCCCGAACGGTTTGATATACCTCTTCTACTAAAACATCAATGCCTTTTGAAAGGCTTTCTAAGTCTTGCAATGTTGCACTAACAAATTCACCGTCTTTTAAGCTACTGGTATTGATATAGACATTAAGCGCCGCACTTTTTAATCCACCATAGGCAGACATGACAGCAGCCCCCGCATCACTAATAACAGCCACATTGCCATGGTTTGCAGCACTCTGTGTTAACTTAATAACCGCTGCACAGGCACGTGCGCACTCCAAGGGTACTTGCGTGGCCTTTTTTAACGCTTCTTGTATTGCGGCAGAACGATTGAGCTTTTCTGTATCCGTTTCTTTGGGTAAGCCATAAGCGGCCATTAAGCCATTAAAGGTATCCACATCTGCCGCAATTAACCCCATTAATCTTTCTCGTAAGGCTTCTGATTGCTTTAATAAAGCAATCATTTCATTTTCTACTGGCGCATACTTTTCTTTACCGATGGTTAAATTACAGACCATACTGACTAAAGCGGCGGCTTGGGCCCCCATTAATGCAGAGACACTGCCCCCCCCTGGGGTCGGTGATTTACTAGCTAATTGATCAAGAAATACGTGAATGGATTTATCTTTAATTTCGCTCATGTGCTCTCTAACTATTAATTAATCGCGTCGCCAAGTACTGGTGCCATTCGGCGCATCTTCTACTATAACGCCCTGCTCTTTTAAATTATCACGTATCGAATCGGCTAAAGCCCAATTCTTTGCCTGCTTTGCTGCTAAGCGCTCTTGAACTAACTGATCTATAGCTGCATCGGCATCGGCATCTACTTCAACGGCACTACTCTTTAAAAAAGACAGTGGATCTTCTTGCAATAAGCCTAATAAGCTAGCCAAGTGTTTTAAGGTAGCGGCTAATACGACAGCCTTTTCTGGCTGATCTTTCGCTTTATTTAATTCTCTCGCTAAATCAAACAATACTGCTAATGCGACTGGGGTATTAAAATCATCATCCATGGCTTGATCAAAGCGCGCTTTATAGTCTGCCTCAAACGCGAGACTGCTAACATCACAATCACGCAATGCAGTATATAAACGAGTAAGAGCTGAACCCGCCTCATTTAATTGTTCATCCGAATAATTTAACGGGCTTCGATAGTGACTAGACAGTATAAAGAATCGAATAATTTCGGGTTTATATTGCTTTAAAACTTCTCGGACGGTAAAGAAATTACCCAACGATTTGGACATTTTTTCTTCATTAATTCTGACAAAACCGTTATGCATCCAGACATTAACAAAGGTTTCACCTGTAGCGCCTTCTGATTGGGCAATCTCATTCTCATGATGCGGAAACTGTAAATCCATACCGCCCCCATGAATATCAAAATGATTGCCTAAGCAACAGGTAGACATGGCAGAACATTCTATATGCCATCCAGGACGACCCAGACCCCAGGGAGATTCCCATGCGGGCTCATTAATTTTCGCCATTTTCCATAGCACAAAGTCGAGTGGATTTTGCTTAGCCTTATCGACATCAACTCGCTCACCCGCTTGAAGATCATCTATATTTTTACCGGATAACTTTCCGTAGTTTTCAAATTTTGTAACGGCATAAAAAACATCACCATTATTACCGACATAAGCCAAACCCTTAGCAATCAAAACTTCAATCATGTGAATAATGTCAGGAATAGACTGCGTGGCTTTGGGCTCATGATCGGGCGGCAATACAGAGAGCGCTCTTTCGTCTTCATGCATGGCATTAATAAAACGTGCCGTTAGTTGCCCAATATCCTCGCCATTCTCATTAGCGCGTTGAATAATTTTGTCATCTATATCGGTCACATTTCTTACGTAAGTGAGCTCGTAACCTAAATAACGCAAATAACGCGCAACCGTATCGAACACCACCATAACGCGTGCATGTCCGACATGACAATAATCATAAACTGTCATTCCGCAGACATACATGCCCACTTTACCCGCGACTCGGGGTGTAAATGTTTCTTTTTTACGGGTTAATGTGTTGTATATCTTCAACATATATTTATTTCAATCGGTTAATCGAGGCACTTTAGGTGGCATTTACTAGGGTAAAGCAAGCTTACAATCTCTGTTTACCTAGCCACAAATCGGTACAATTTACCAAGCGCGTACTTCTCTTTCAAGATAAAAACACATAAAATCTATTATTTATCACAGCTTAAAGGTTCTTAAGATGCGTAAAATCATCGTTTTTATGATGTTAATGTTAACCTCAACACTTTCTTTTTCAACAGGAAAAACCATGTCAACTGCTCCAACAAAAGTCAAATTAACCACTACTTTAGGTGAATTTACGATTCAATTAAATTCTGAGAAAGCACCTCTCTCATCAGAAAACTTCTTAACTTACGTTAAACAAGGCTTCTATGACGGCACTATTTTTCATAGAGTCATCCCTGGTTTTATGGCACAAGGCGGTGGTTTTGATGCTAAATTCAATCAAAAGCAAACCTTAGCGCCGATCAAAAACGAAGCTGACAATGGCTTAGTTAACGCACGCGGCACAGTGGCAATGGCAAGAACTAATGACCCCAATTCTGCAACAGCACAATTTTTTGTTAACTATAAAGACAATACATTCTTAAACCACACGGGTAAAAACGCCAGTGGTTGGGGCTATGCGGTATTTGCAGAAGTAGTTGATGGTATGGATGTCGTTGATGCGATGGCTAAACAAGCGACTGGCTCACGCGGACCTTATCAAGATGTACCGACTGTTGATATCGTTATTACTAAAGCAGAAGTCGTAGCACCTTAATAAGCTTATAAAGTTAGGTATCCACACAGGATACCTAACTGCCTATCCGTTTCTCAGTCCTGAGGAGATTTAATGCATCAAGATGTTTTATTTATTTCAGATTTGCATATTGGACTAGAAAAACCTGAAATCACCCGCCGCTTTTTAGACTTCTTAAAAAAAAGAGCCTCCAAAGCAGCCTCACTTTATATATTGGGCGATCTATTTGATGCTTGGATTGGGGACGACGACCCTACTCCACCTAATAATCAAATACGCAAACAACTTAAAGCGTTAACCCAATCAGGTGTGGCTATCTATTTTCAACCCGGTAATCGAGACTTTTTGTTGGGCCAACGCTTTTGCCAAGAAACAGGTATCACGCTCTTAGACGATTACGTTGTTGTTGATCTATTCGGCACGCCGACCTTAATTACCCACGGTGATTTATTGTGTACGGATGATTTGGCGTATCAAGTATTTCGAGAAAAATCGCATACGGATGACTGGAAATCTAATGTGCTCTCAAAGCCCTTATTATTACGCTTATTAGTCGCACGTTGGTATCGCTTACGCAGCTATTTTCATAAACGCAAGAAATCCACTGACATCATGGATGTTAATCAATCGACCGTAATAAATATTATGTCTACTCATCAATGTTATAGATTGATTCATGGCCATACCCATCGCCCTGATATTCACAACTTTTCAATCAATAATCACTCGGCACAGCGCTTTGTTTTGGCCGCTTGGCATAAAGAGGCAGGAAGTGTTTTATCTTGGAATAACTTGGGTTACAAGATAGAGACGCTTTGAAAACAGAATTTCTTTTTTAATTAGGTATTTATATCCATAAGAGACGTTTAATTACTTTGTAGCCTTTATTATTATCTTGTTATAAAGCACATTTATATTTGACTTTTCGGGCAAAATCATTAAATCTAGTCACTTGGATTGAGTACTTTCCAGCGGTTAGGGAATGATTAAATTCAACCAAAAACTAATATTAGTCTAAAAAATCATAATCAGTATTTTGTCTAATTAACAAAATACCAGGAGAAATAAATATGAAGAAGCCTTTAAAAAGTTGGCTGCTTGCAACAAGTGTAGCTGCGTTATTAGCCGCACCAGCAATCTCTACAGCTAACAGTGGTGTTGACACTCTTACAAAAGATCCAGCTAACTGGGCAACTTGGGGTGGCGATTATGCCGGCACTCGTTACAGTTCACTTAACGAAATCAATGCTACAAACGTTAAAAATCTACAACCAGCTTGGACTTTCTCTACAGGCGTATTACGTGGTCATGAAGGCGGTCCATTAGTTGTTGATGGTGTAATTTACATCCACACTCCATTCCCTAACACTGTTTACGCTCTTGATCAAAAAACTCAAGCAGTTATCTGGGAGTTCACTCCTACTCAAGATGCTGACGTAACTATTCCTGTTATGTGCTGCGATACTGTTAACCGTGGTTTAGCTTACGGCGACGGTAAAATCTTCTTACAACAATCAAACACTGTTTTAACTGCGTTAGACGCAAAGAATGGTAAAAGAGTATGGAGCGTTCAAAACGGTGATCCTAAATTAGGTATGACCAATACAAACGCACCTTTAGTTGTTAAAGATACCGTTTTAACGGGTATTTCTGGTGGTGAGTTTGGTGTTCGTGGTTTCTTAGCTGCTTATGACATCAACACCGGTAAATTACGTTGGAAAGGTTATAGCATCGGACCTGATAAAGACACTTTAATCGACGCAAGTAAAACGACTACTTGGGAAAACGGTAAAGTAACGCCAGTAGGCGCAAACTCAAGTATCAAAACTTGGGAAGGTGACCAATGGAAAATCGGTGGTGGTACTACTTGGGGCTGGACAAGCTACGACCCTAAATTAAACTTAGTTTATTACGGATCAGGCAACCCATCTACTTGGAACCCAGTACAACGTCCTGGTGACAATAAATGGTCTATGTCTTTATGGGCTCGTGATGCAGACACAGGTGCTGTTAAATGGGTTTACCAAATGACACCACACGATGAGTGGGACTTTGACGGTATCAACGAAACTGTTTTAGTTGATCAAGAAGTTAAAGGTAAATTACACAAAACTATCGTGCATTTCGACCGTAACGGTTTTGGCTATACTTTAGATCGTGAAACAGGTGAATTATTAGTTGCTGAAAAGTTTGACCAATCAGTTAACTGGGCTACACACGTTGACATGAAAACAGGTCGTCCACAAGTTGTTTCTAAGTACTCTACTGAACAAAACGGTGAAGACGTTAGAACTGACGGCGTATGTCCTGCTGCATTAGGTAGTAAAAACCAACAACCAGTATCTTACTCTCCACAAACTGGCTTATTCTACATTTCTGGTAACCACCTATGTATGAACTACGAACCATTCGAAGTTTCATATACTGCTGGTCAACCTTATGTAGGTGCTACTTTAGACATGTTACCTGCTGGCGCTGACGTTTTAACTGGCAAACCAGATGGTACAACTAACTTAGGTCAGTTCACTGCGTATGATGCTAAAACAGGTAAAATCGCTTGGTCTAACAAAGAACCATTCTCTGTTTGGTCAGGTTCTGTAGCAACTGCAGGTGGCGTAGTATTCTACGGTACTTTAGAAGGTTACTTAAAAGCTGTTGATGCTAAAACGGGTAAAGAATTATATAAATTCAAAACTCCATCAGGCATCATCGGTAACGTAAATACTTGGAGCTTCAACGGTAAACAATACGTGGGCGTTCTTTCAGGTATTGGCGGCTGGGCTGGTATCGGTATCGCTACTGATTTCGGTAAACAGTTAGAAGCTGCACAAGAAAAAGCAGCGGCTGAGACTGATCCAGTTAAAAAAGCTGAACTAGAAAAAATTGCTTTGAAAATTTCACAAGAAGGTTTAGGTGCTAACGGCGCTTACGCAAGCTTGGGTTCTTTCACTAAGCAAGGTGGTGCATTTACTGTATTTGCATTACCAAACAACTAATCGAACTATTTAGTTAGCTAGATTATAAAAAACCCTGACTGAGCAATCAGTCAGGGTTTTTTTTTGCGATAATATAATGACTATTTACTACTCACTGCCTCTTTGAATCAAAATGCGAATGAATGCTCTGTTATTGATCTGCTTTATTCTAAGCACTTTACCTATCAATTCGTTTGCTATTGACGATGATGATAAGGCAGAAACAAAGCCCCAAAGCTTTGCTCAACACGGCAGCATTAAACTCAACATAGCTTTACAAAAAGCTTCTGGGATCCAAACAGTAAAGCTAGACGCTAGTACTTACAACGAAGAATTTGTTGCGCACGGCAAAGTCATCAACATACAAGCTCTATTGGCCCTTAGAAATCGCTATCAATTGGTATCAGCAGAGCGAAACAACATCCAAGCTAAACTTAATCAGGCTGAACAAAACGTTATTCGCCAAAAAGAGCTCTATGCGAATGGCGCCAGTTCTAAACGCAACTTACAAGAACAAGAAGCACAATGGCAAAGTTATCAATCTCAAATCGCAGGGACCGACTTTCAAGACAACGCGATTGTTAATGAAGCAACCGTGTTATGGGGAGAGCATTTAACAACGTGGGCCCTAGCTAAGTCGCCTACCCAACTGAATAATTTTTTAAGTCATCAAGAAAAGCTGATCCAAATCACGCTGCCCAGCAATAAACACCTAGCCGATGATATTAAAAGCATTTATATCGCCACATCGGGTGATCGCGCTAAGGCCATTAAAGCTGATTATGTTTCAATAGCTGCTCAGACTGAATCGTTATCTCAGGGTGAAAGTTATTTCTTTAAAACGCACGCGAAAAATATATTATCTGGCATGAATATAATGGCGTGGATTCCTGAAAAATCGGCGAATGTAACGGGTGCTAACTTTCCAAAATCCGCCTTAATTTGGTATATGAACCAAGCTTTTGTTTATCAAAAAACATCTGCAGAAACCTTTGTTAGACGTCCCCTGCTCAACTATTCGCTATTACCCAATGGCAGTTATCACTCTCAAAATCTCAAGGCAGATGATGAAATTGTCATAGAAGGGGCACAGATGCTGTTATCTGAAGAATTTAAAGGCCAAATTCCTAAAGAAGGGGATGATTAATGGCCAGAAGGTTTAATTAACATACGCTGTAAAGACGAACCCACGGGTTGATCAACATAGGGAGTATCTCCCAATGATCGACACTGATCAATAATTTGGGAAAGCTTAGATAACTCACTCTCACGCTGCTGACCCAGATTTTTCAAGATAAGCAATAATTCTTCTTCAATCAATAAAAACGCCGTATCAAGACCTTTATTTAAGCCTTTAACAGCGCTTCTTTTAAGAGAGGGCTGCGCTTTCTTTAAAAGAAAGAAGGGAATTAACCACGTCAGCGCAATCATTAACGTGCTGTGGATTGCAAAATCCACACCTAGATAGTGATTATCTGTCGCATTAGTCATGTAATATCCCAAAAATACTTTGTAGCTCACCCAAGACATCGCCAATAAAGGTAAAACCAACTCACTAACGCGTAAACCTTTTAAGAAAAATCGCTGCAGTGCATTACCGGGATTCGCCAAGGCTAAGCGGGTCGCTATTTCTGTTTGTGTTTGTACCATTTTCGATGCTTTCTCACGTAAGCCGTAAATCGGTTGTTTAAACGGTGCTACGGGAATACCTGATTGATCAAGCATGATAATAAACTCGTCCGCCACATCATTAAATCTAGCCTGTGCCCATTCATCCCATAAAGCTGGGGGTTTATTAGCATTTGTCGTTAATAAATCAGCCACATGCTGTGCGCAATGTTCTGCAATATACTGAATCGGCCACTCAAAACCTTGCTGTAATAACTGCGTAGTGTGTTGCCACTTAGATTGCCATAGGCTGGTTAATGCTTCAAAAGCCGCCGCATCGCCAAAGGCGGGTTCAACCGACTGCAATTTAGTCAGCAGCTCATTTTGACGCAATTGCTTACCCCGCAATTCTAATTGCTCTACCACATGACTACCCACCAAGGTCGTGATCATGTCTTCTAATGAGGCAAACTCATCTTGCTCACCCGCTATACACGCTGTTTTATAGATAACAGGATCCTCAAAACCTGCTTTATGTAACTGTTGATTAAAATCAATAAACTGTCCTAACTGCCCTCTATCCCATTGATTGAGGACGAACAACCAGGCATGTTTAGCACCCTCTGCGAGCAATATTCGCCAGGCTTTTTCATCTTTATAACGTTCAGGACTTACCACGTAAATCAACACATCAATATGCGGCAACCACTGTAAAACCAACTGCTGATTACTAATCTCTGTACTATCAAAATCAGGCATATCTATCCAAACTAAGCCTTTTCTTGCCGGATTATCATGTTGCGCGATATTAATCTTTTCTAAGGGAAATTGATCGGGGAAATGCTGTATAGAAATGCTTTCGTGGTGATATAAAGTCACCTCTCTGGAAGTGGGTCGTTCTAAACCCGCTTTTGCTATTGCCCTACCCGCCAACCTATTAAGCAATGTACTTTTACCAACGCCCGTCCCCCCCATAAAAGCGACAATCAGAGGGCGTACTTCTTTACCGACTGCATGCCCATCACTGAATAAATGATCAGGTTTTGTCTTTTCTAAATTGACTAATTCATGCGCTACATCGGCCTTAAGCCAACCTAAAGTTTGAGCCTGTTCAGCCCATTGCTGCGTGTTTTTAACTAAATCAGAGTAATCGTAAGCCATGGCGCTTTTCTGTCAGTTGATGCTCAACCGTTTTAAGCTGGGCATCCGTAATATTAAAATGGGTTAAGGAAGATAATTGTTCAGGTAACAAAGCCAAGACGTTGCCCATACTCTCTATAAACAATCGTTGCTTAACAGCTTGCAATTGTTGTTGCTTTAAATCATTCTCCACCTTGTGCATATAACTACCCATAGCACTTTCCGTCAGCAAGGTAGTGATGGTTAACATAGCCGGGGCAAAAACCAAGTCATGGATACCAATGCCACCCATATGGAGAGTCAACGCTATTGCTGTCGCATCAGCTGTTACACGCGTAGCGCGTAAACTATTTAAAACCAAAGGCTGTTCCTGAAGTTTATGATACAAACGCTGTGCCGTTTTCTCAACATCCTGCTGAAAAGCTAAATGATAATTTAAAGCGGCCTGTGTAAAATTTTGTAATAAATCCTGACGCTGACGACGTAATAGACTGCCGACTTCCTTCCACCATAAACGCTGATGTTCCTCTTCTGCTTTATCCATTAGATGATCCATCAACTGGATTAAGGTATGTTCAGCGATTTGATTTAACAACACCAACTCCTGACTACTATCAGCAATGTGTAATCGCTTCTGGCCCAATTTCATCATCTTTCGGATAGGCCAAGTTAATACTTTTCTAGCGCCTGTTAAAAAGCCTGCCAAACCAGGAATCTCTAACAATGCTAATAACTCAGCTAAAGCATGTTGAAACGTTTCGTAATGATGAGGATGATTTAAATAGTCTCGCTGATAACTCTCTAACGCCTGCTTGATACCCTGATCCACTAATTTTTGCCATTCTATGGCGGCATTGTGCTCTGAAACAACGGGTTCTAGCCATTCAGGCCAATACTTTTGCACCAATTCCTGCTCGTAACGCACTTGTTTTTTATGATCAACCTGACTGCTTAATTTTTTTAATAGATCTCTATGTGAGTTTGGCCAAAGAGGTAAACCAATATTTTTTTGATAATACAAAGGTACCACTTCTGGAAAACTATCACTACGCACTAACTGCCACTTTTCTTTAAGAGAATTTAGTAATAATGCTTCTGAGCCTTCACTTAACTTGTTTAAGCAAATAAGTGTCGGTTGATGTAAGGCTTCCAGTGCAGCCATCATGTCCCAAACTGATTGATCGGCATATTTTTCTTTACTGACTACAAGGATAATGATGTCAGCCAAAGCAATGGCTCTGATCACACCCTCTTTATAAGTAGCAGAATCAATTGAATCAAAATCGGGGGTGTCCCACAAGACGCATTCAGGTAAAAACCCTGACTTTGAATCAACGTGAGACAAAGAATAACAGTCATGCCGATCTCTAGGCATTTGGTGTTGCTGCATTTGTTGAAATCGACCAAAGTAGTGTTGTAAGCCTTCGCACGCAGCCAGAATATCTTGCTTAGCATATCCCTGTGGATGAATAGTATGCCCAGCCAGCGGACTTACATTTGCTAAATTTGAATCTAGCAGTACATTGACTATAGAGCTTTTCCCTGCTTGGGTGGGACCAATAACAGAAACTTGGAGCGGTTGGCGCTTGTTAGCCTTAATAAAACGACCTTTACGCATAAAAGCTTCAGTTAGAATTAGCTGATCTATGCGTTGCTGATAAATTATTTTATCAACGTCATGACCACGTTGACTTAATATTGCTTGGTAACGATGATTTAATAATTGGATAAATTCCAGCATATAAGCTTAGCTCAAGGTTATAATATCTGACCATTTTACTTTGTTTGGTGATATGGCGTTATAAATACCATAACATGAATCTACACCTAACTTCGAGGTTAAATAAATGAAGAAACTACCTGCTTTATTGCTCATATTGAGCTGCTCCACTTTGATCGCTTGTGGCAAAGGCCAACAAATAAACGGTCACAATGCCTCGACTGCTTATAGATCAGTAAAAGCCCTTAAAAATCGCTTACCTGCTGAAAGCCGAATTGAATTTGAAGTTTCTTTTTGGACTATCAGAGATGCCAAAAAAGACGATAAAGAATTCTTAGAGGCTGTTGATGGTAAAACACCAGAAGAAATTATTCTTTTAGGCAAGGAAATTTACCAAGAAAGAAAAACAGCTGGGTTCAAAGGTTATGAACAATATTCTAGCTGGGAACAAATGATTACCAAATTTGGTAAAGAAAGAAACGAGCAAGAAAACAAAATACCTAAATCAAAAGAACAACAAAACTTAGATAAAGCTAACGACGTGCTCTATAAATTATAAAAAACTGCACGCCTCACTTATTAGCTAATCTATCGAATTGGCAAACTTTTTTGCTCTACTAAGGTTGAGAAAAACTGATTTGCCTCTTCGATGGTTTGCTCCATCGCATAAATCAACTGCGAAATATCTACACTCATTTCAATAAACTCATGTTGTAAGGCCGCAATCGCTCGAGAATTAAGATTGTGCTTAAGATACAACACCTGGTCTTTAAAAGCCGCTAGCACCGGTTGCATTTTACCCTCAGCTTTTTGCATTGACTTTATTAAGCGCGCATAATTTTGTTTAGCCGCTTTTAATTGTAATTTGCTGCTGTTGCGTAACGAACGATTACTGTATTCATTTAACTCCCCTTCCCACTCGTTAAATAAAGCCTCACTCACTTCTTGAATCGCTTGTATTCTGTGACTAACCGCTTCTGATCTTGAACAACAAAACTGATATTGGCGATTTAATAAATGATATTTATGCTCTAGGCTCGTGTCATTAACGGTCACTAAACTTTTAAAGCGCTCTAAGGTATCTTCAAACTCTTCTTTCGTTTCTTGCAAACTTTTGCAGGCATTACCGACTTGCTGCACCACAATTTCCCGCTTATGTTCGCCAATAGATTCGCGAGTACTGTAATAAACCTTTCTAATACTTTTAGATAAATACCGCGTAATCAAGCTAAAAGCATAAGACGAAAGACTAGATTGAGACATAGAGTGTGATTAATTTAGAGAGAAAAGAGGAATACAGTGTATGGGCTTTATTATAAAAGCTTTAAGAATAGTAGCAAATGCCAGAAGTGTAATTGACCCTATCAAGCGTTTATGATTAGATGCTACTTGGATTTATGATTTTTAATAACACTGCGTCTGAATGTCACCCACAAATAAAACTTTTTTATTACCTTACTTCACTGATAGCTCAGCTTTATTTTCTGCCATCGCAGAACAACCTTGGGCCATATTCTTAGACAGCGGCTTCCCTAATAGCCAACAAGGTCGTTACGACATCATAAGCACTTCCCCCATTTGCACCTTAGTCACACAAGGCAATATCACACAAATCACCCGTGATGCTATAACCACAGAATCAACGCTAGATCCTTTTGATCTTGTTAAAACCGAATTACATCCTAGCACAGCAGAATATGAGCTACCTTTTAATGGTGGCGCTATGGGCTACTTTTCCTATGACCTAGCTAGAAGATTAGAAAAACTGCCCGTCATTGCCACTGATGCAGAACACATCGCAGACATGGCCATTGGCATCTATACCTGGGCCGTTATTGTTGACCATCATCAACAGCAAAGTTATTTAGTAGGACATACACAGACCGATGCCCAATGGCAGGCTTTGATTGATCAGTTCAGCGTATTACCCACAACACCGGCTAAAAAACCTTTTGTTGTCACAAGTACTGTTCGTTCTAATATGGATGAAGGCACTTATCAGACCGCTTTTAAGAAAATTAAACAATATCTTAAAGAAGGTGACTGCTATCAAGTTAACCTTGCCCAACGCTTTATCGCTGAGTGTAGTGGCTCACCTTGGACAGCCTATTTAAAACTCAGAGAGCTTAATGCTGCGCCTTTTAGTGGTTATTTAAACCTACCTAATGCGCAAGTACTCAGCTCATCTCCAGAACGCTTTTTAAAAGTGACGGAAGGCACTGTCGAAACCAAACCTATTAAAGGCACCCGTCCCAGAAAAGAGAATGTAACGGAGGACAAACAACAAATACACGCCTTACAGAACAGCCATAAAGATAAATCTGAAAACCTGATGATTGTAGATTTACTCCGTAATGACATTGGCAAAACCTGTAAAAAAGGCTCTGTTAAAGTGCCATTAATTTTTAATGTCGAAAGTTATGCCACGGTTCATCATTTAGTCAGCACTATTACAGGTGAATTGGATGATAATCAACATGCCTTAGATTTGCTTAAAACCTGTTTTCCCGGAGGCTCTATTACGGGAGCACCCAAAATTCGCTCTATGGAAGTTATTGAAGAACTAGAGCCAAACCGCCGTGGCGTATATTGCGGCGCTATCGGTTATATTGGCTTTAATGGCAATATGGATACTAACATCGCCATCCGAACCTTAGTGCATTCTAATAACACCATTCGGTTTTGGGCCGGTGGGGGTATTGTGAATGATTCGGATGTGGCAGATGAATATCAAGAAAGTTTTGATAAAGCCAAAGCCTTACTGGATTTACTAAAAGAATTCTCCGCATAATGCAGGTTATTAAACTAGGGGGTAGCTTAGCCCAAGCCAACACACTATTTAACTGCCTAGACAAAATAGATAAAAAACACAGCCAGCAGAAAACAGTTATCGTACCCGGTGGAGGGTCGTTTGCCGATCAAGTTAGGTTTGCTCAACGCCAATGGCAAATTGATGATTCAACGGCTCATAAAATGGCTATTTTAGCCATGCAACAAATGGCGTTATTGATACACGGTTTAAAAAGTCATTGGCCCATGGCTGAATCAACAAGCTGCATCACCGAGCAGCTAAAAACAAATCCTGTATCAATCTGGTCTCCCGATATAAAGGAGTTAGAAGCCAGTCATATTCCTGAGTCTTGGGATATTACCTCTGATAGCTTGGCAGCGTGGTTAGCTAATAAACTCTCTGCAGAACGCCTGACTTTAGTTAAATCTACCCCTATTGATCAAAACCTAAACTTACAAGAACTCAGCCAAGCAGGTGTTATTGATAAGCGTTTCTGTGATTTTGTAACAGACAGTGACTTTAAGATGGGTGTTGTTCATCAAGCAGATTTTAAGCCCTAGTTTGGCTTACTTAGCGAATATCAAAAGTCGTAAAAGCCTCATCAAATAGCAAATCTTCGCGTTCCACTTGATCCACTCTTGCAGTAATCGGGCCTTTATGTGCCCATGCAATCATTTTATCCAGCAATTCTGATTCTGCCTCAGCAATGATCTCTACTCGACCATCTTCTAAGTTTCTTACATAGCCGTTAATGCCCAATTGCTTGGCTTTCTTTTGCGTAAACATCCGAAAGTAAACGCCCTGCACTCGACCAGAAACTAATAATTTAACGCGTCGCAACATGAGTTATCTTCCAACAATAATGGATTTTTAAATCTCGAGAGAAATCTTCAGGAATAGTCTTCAACGTAATATCTTCTAGATTAAAATCAGCCATCGCCTCAGTATCAATCTTGAACTTCCTAAAATTAGTCGAAAAATAAAGTACGCCGTTAGGGGCTAACAAAGTCATCGCATGCGTAATGAGTTGCACATGATCACTCTGAATATCAAAAGCATCTTCCATGCGTTTTGAATTTGAAAATGTCGGCGGATCTAAAAAGATTAAATCATACGTGGGGTGATCAATTTGACTCGCTTGCTCTGACAACCAGTCTAAACAATCGGCTTGCATAAACTCATGTGTGCCTGCCACACTATTCTGAGCCAGATTATTTTTAGCCCATTGCAAATAAGTGTTAGACATATCAACCGTTGTGGTTGATTTAGCCCCACCCATTGCCGCATGAACCGTTGCACTACCGGTATAAGCAAACAAGTTTAAGAAGCGTTTATCTTTAGCGTGTTGCTGAATCATTAAACGCACAGGCCGGTGATCTAAAAATAAACCGGTATCAAGATAATCTTCAAAATTGACTAATAGTTTACAACCGCCTTCTGCAACTAAATGGAACCGACCTTGTTCACCGTGTTTTTCGTATTGCTCGGTGTTTCTTTGTTTACGACGAATCTTTAAGATGACTTGCTCTGCATCAACGCCTAATACCCGAGGAATCTCTGCCAACAATCCCGCTAAGCGTTGATCGGCTTTTTGTTGATCGATGGTCTTGGGCGGTTCATATTCTTGCACGATAACCCAGGCTTTATCACTCTGATACAAGTCCACAGCCGCCGCATACTCAGGCAAATCTGCATCATAAAGCCGATAACAGGTCACGGTGTTTTGCTTAGCCCATTTAGATAGCTTTTTGATATTCTTTTTTAAGCGATTAGCAAAATCGATCGCACCTATTGCAGTCACTGGCTTATCATCAGTCTGCTCAACTACTGCCGATTTTTCACTAACAACATCCTCTTTATGAACTGCCTCATAAACGGGCTTTGAGGGTTTACTTTCAGTGACTGATTCAAGTTTTTTAATGGCTTCTAAAGCTGTTTTTGATGGCCCTGTTGACTCAGAAATAACTGCGCTATTTTGGCTAAGCGCCATCACATTAGCGATACGCTCTTCTTGATTTCGCGCTTTAGGAATAAAGAACTTTTTCTCGATGATATTAAAGCGTAATAACTTACATTCCAGCGCGCCATTAAAAAAAGTAATCGGCTTTTCTGATCGTATGCCTAATCGAAAACCCAACTCAGGATTACTAATAATCATCGCCGCTTTCCAACCCACAAACTGGGTTTTTAGAGTATTACCAAACGTTGTATACAACTCGGCGGTTTCTTCTTCATCACCTAAGCGCTCTCCATAAGGCGGATTACATATTAACAAACCCGGTTGCCAACTCTCTGCCGGCTGGGCATCCGCTATATCGCGGCGCTCCACATGGATTTTCTTTTGTAACCCGGCATTAGCAATATGCACTAAGGCCGTATTAACCGTGTGGCGATTTTGATCAAAACCCACAATAATCGGTAGCTTTTCTATGCCCTCTTTGCGGCGTTGTAAAGCTTCTGTTTTTAAACGTTTCCAACATGCCGCGTCGTGTTTTTTCCAACCGATAAAACCAAAATATTCACGTAATAAACCCGGCGCATAATCTGCCGCTATCATCGCCGCTTCAAGTAATAAAGTACCCGATCCACACATAGGATCAATTAAGGAACCTTTTTCTTTTGCAATAGCCGGCCAACCACACCGTAATAACATCGCTGCTGCTAAGTTTTCTTTCATAGGTGCTTTAATGCTTACATCACGATAGCCACGACGATGTAAACTTTCACCCGAAAGATCTAAACTCAATTGCGCCTGATCCCCTTGCAAATAAATATTGATACGGATATTCGGTTGTTCAGTATCAATGCTCGGACGTACGCCAAACTTATCACGCATCTGATCTACAATAGCGTCTTTAACTTTTAAAGCGCCAAAGTGTGTATTGTTAATAACGGGGGAGTTTTTTGCACTAAAAGACACAGCAAAAGTATCTTCAGGGTTGATATGTTCAAACCAATTAATACCTTGCACACCTTTATAAAGATCATCCTGTGATCTAACAACAAAAGTACTTAGGACTAAGAAAATTCGGTTAGCCGTTCTAGACCATAAACAAGCACGATAAGCGTCCTCCAAATCTCCCTCAAATGCCACACCGGCCATCGTCGCTTTGATATGGTTCATACCTAAAGCCCTTAACTCATCGGTCAGCAAAGTTTCCATGGCTTTGGGGGTGGTAGCAAATAACGAATAATTGGACATAGATACGCGGAAGAAATTTAGGAAGGGATAAAATTAGCCCATAAAAAAGGCGTAAGACACAGTATCTTTATACCGCATCTTACGCCTTAGTGATTCAATCGTTTATTGAATTTTGATTAACTCAACATCAAATATCAAAGTAGCATTGGGGCCAATGGCACGACCCGCACCCTGCTCACCATAAGCTAAACCAGAAGGGATATAAAACCGATAAGTCGCACCCTCTGTCATTAATTGTACGCCTTCAGTCCAACCGCCAATCACTCTGTTCAAAGGAAACGAAGCGGGCTCGCCTCGGCTATATGAACTATCAAACTCAGCACCATCAATGGTTGTACCTTTATAGTGTACCGTTACTGTATCTGTCGCTTTAGGTGATACGCTACCGGTTCCCGCAGTAATAACTTCATATTGCAAACCACTTGCGGTGGTAACAACATTCGCTTTTTTTGCATTTTCAGCTAGGAAAGCGATACCGGCCGCTTTATTTTCTTCTGGTGAGGTGGCATTTGCCATTGAAAACATAGTAAATCCTATAAGAATAACGATAATAATTGAAATAACTTGAGTTTGAATTTTTTTCACGATTCAGCCCGTTAATAATACAAGCCGCATAGTTTATCAAAAAAACCTTATAAATTTAATTCATTTTACAGTTTGACAATTGCTGCTTAAACACTTTTGCTCGACGTTCCACTTTTTCTGCCACCTTTTTTAAAGGTGCATTTTTTAAATAATGCTTACTACGATAACCCCATACACCCTCGTGATAAGCCACATATTGATACTTAGCATCCGACTTAGCGATCCCTAACCGGATATAACTTCGATTGGCATACCAACCAATAAAATCAATCGCATCAGAAAAATCATCCCGATCAGACCACCAACTCCCCGCATCCTTTAAATAGGTATCCCACGTACCATCAGTGGCTTGGGCATAACCATAAGAACTGCTTTCCCTAAACCACGGAATAAACCCTAAAAACCAAATACGCGGCGCCCGTGCATCCGCAACAAAATGAGACTCTTGATGCATGATGGCCATTTGCACATTAATCGGCACTCCCCATTTATCCTCAGATTCTTTAGCATCCTCATACCAATCATCACTGCTTTTTTCTTTAAAAACCGCACACAGGTCGTCTGGATGTTTAGGTGGCGCGACCGTACAACCCACTAAAAATGAGACAAAAAAAACGAAGAAGATGAATCTATATTTCATTAATACTCAGGCCTTAAACTTTTTGTCATACCCAACAAATTACTTTAGAATGCTTAAAAAGAGAACAAAAAGAAAACAATAATATTTGCTTTTAATCACGCTACCCAACAGCCACCATCTTATATGTCTGCGACTTGCCTTAAAATCTTAGTGCCGGCCACCTTGCCAAAACGACTACTGATTCCCCTTTTTAGCAGTAAAGTAGCCGCAGGATTCCCTTCACCCGCCGATGATTATATTGAAAAAAACCTAGATTTAAACGAATTATTAATACAAAAACCAGCCGCCACTTTTTTTGTGAGGGCGCAAGGTGAATCAATGCTAGGTGTGGGTATTCATCCTAATGATATTTTAATCGTGGATCGCTCTATAGAAGCCGTCAGCGGTAAAATTGTCATTTGTGCTTTAAACGGTGAACTGACTGTAAAACGCTTAGAGCGCCTACATAATCAATGGTACTTAAAAGCAGAAAACCCCCTCTATGCCGACATTGTCATCTATGAAGAAATCGAGATGATTATTTGGGGGGTCGTGACCCATGTGATTCACGCTTTATCATGACCCCACTGATCGCCTTAGTGGATTGCAATAACTTTTATGTATCCTGTGAACGTTTGTTTCGCCCCGACCTAAGCCATAAACCCGTCATGGTACTCAGCAATAACGATGGTTGTGTCGTATCTCGCAGTAAAGAAGTAAAAGACTTGGGAATTAAAATGGCCGTACCCGTTTTTCAAGTACAAGACCTGATCAAACAACATAACATTACCCTCTTCTCTTCTAACTACACTTTATATGCCGACATCTCTGCTCGCGTCATGTCTACCCTAGAAGAATTCACCCCCCATCTAGACATATATTCTATTGATGAAGCGTTTTTAGACTTAACCGGCATTTGCGAGAAAGATTCGAACAAGTATGGGCAGCAAATTAAGAAAACCGTATTACGTACGACAGGAATCCCTGTCTGTGTCGGCATGGGGCCTAATAAAACCCTCGCTAAATTAGCTAACTTTGCGGCTAAGAAATGGACAAAAACCGCAGGCGTCCTTGATTTATCTGATATTAAACGCAGAGAAAAACTCATGCGTATCGTACCGGTAGGGGAAATATGGGGCATAGGCTCACGTACTACAAAGAAACTCAATCAACTTAATATTCACACCGTTTGGGATTTAGCCAGCCAATCACCCGATAGAATTCAACGCCTGTTTAACATTGTAGTCGCACGTACCGTACTAGAACTGAATGGCGTGTCTTGTATTGAGCTAGACCTGTCGCCGACTAATAAACAGCAAATTGTTTGTTCTAGAAGTTTTAGTCGACGTTTAACAGACTTTAATACCTTATCTCAAGCCTTAGCCGAATTCTGTAGTCGCGCAGCAGAAAAGCTTAGACAGCAAAACTCCGTCACAAGCTGTATCAGTATCTTTATTAGAACCAGTCCTTTTAACCCGCAAGAACCTCAATATCAACGCTCTGCAAGTATCCATCTGACTAGCGCCACTCAAGATACGCGAATTATTATTAGTAAGGCCCATCAACTATTAAAAGAAATTTTTAAAACAGGCTACCACTATCAAAAATGCGGCATACAACTGAGCCACATCCAGAATGCATTAACCCACAATCAATTAGACTTATTTACGCTTGAAACAAATGAGTCAACAACAGAGAACAAAACACTAATGGCAGTGATGGATAATATCAATAGACGCTACCCAAAAAAAATGGCTATTGCAGCCACGGGCTTTGATAAATCATGGAAACCTAAAGCGGACTTAATCTCACCCAACTACACTACGCAGTGGCAAGACTTACTTCAGGTCAAGTAATCTAATGAATTATAACTAAATTTATTTAAAAAACCACTCATTTATTGTTTATTAAAAAGAAATAATAATTCTATATTTAGTGGCATTGTAAACAATATAATCCTGCGCTATAGTTCAGTCGCAGTATTAAAAACCTATCAAATCAATGAGGATTTTTTATGAACGAACTAACCCGAGATATCTTAATAGGGACAGTTTTTGTAGTCGGCCTAATTAGCTTTATTAACGGCGAATTTATACTGTCTTCCACCTTCTTTGCTGTAACCGCCATAGCAAGTTATATTAAAGTCAACCGCAAACCTATAAACACCATTCAACTTTCATGATATTAAACAAAAAAGACTGTCGCGATTAATAATCGTGACAGTCTTTAGGTTTATAGACTGAATAATAAAGTATAAAAACCACAATACTTACCTTCTCTTCATTAAGAGTTAAAGTCTGATTCTTACATTAATGATATTCTTGCGCTATAGGACAACTCATAACAGCGCTTAATAATCTCATTTGTAAAACCAATGACCCCATCCTCCTCGCACTCCGCACTTAGAGACTTAGAAAACTTATTCACCCCTTCTCCCCTTAGCCCCATTAATGACCCACTATTACTCAAATACGGTATTGAGTTATGGTTAAAGCGTGATGATTTATTACACCCTATTATTTCTGGCAACAAATGGCGCAAACTCAAATACAGTCTAAATGACGCTTTAAACTTAGGCAAAGATACGATTATTAGCATGGGTGGCGCGCACTCTAACCATTTACACGCTTTAGCTTACACCGGCAAACTCTTAAATATAAAAACCCACGGCTTCATCAGAGGCGAACAGCCTGAAACATTAACCGACACTTTAAAAGACCTACAAGATTGGGGCATGCAACTCTCTTATATCTCGCGTTCTGCTTATAGAGCATTAAGAGACTATCAAGATCACTTTTCATTACCCGGCCTTAAGCCCAACGAATATTGGTTACCTGAAGGGGGCGCATCACCATTAGCCCTTCAAGGCGTTGCTGAATTAGTAAAAGAAATCAATCAGCCTTATGACATACTCTGTACACCCTGCGGCACAGGTGCCACTTTAGCAGGCCTGATTAATGCAACACCTAACAATACATCTGTAATAGGTTTTGCAGCTTTAAAAAACGCCCATTTCTTAATAGATGATGTTAATGCGCTACTCCCTGCACCTCATTCTAACTGGCAGATTAATCTAAATTATCACTTTGGCGGCTTTGCGAAAACAACACCTGAACTGATGTGTTTCATTAAACAATTTGCAGCGATCACAGGAATAGTACTCGAGCCCATTTATACTGGTAAAATGCTGTATGCACTTTACAATCTAATCAGCAAACACACCTTTAAACCGGGTCAACGCATTATTGCCATTCATACCGGGGGATTACAAGGCTTAAGAGGCTTTAATGAATAGAGTTTTAGAACCTGAGTTAATGGAAGACGATGAACAAGTCAAAGCGTATGCCGAGGCTAATTTTGATGTCCCTCATGGCCAATTTATCCAATTACTCGCTGACTTTATTAATGACCCAGAGTTTAATGGTCATGCCTTAGACTTGGGATGTGGACCTGGCGATATCAGCTTCCGTTTTGCTAGGACATTTCCTCTCTGTAAATTAGATGCTGTTGATGGTTCACAGCCCATGTTGAACTATGCAAAATCAATCATTGAACCCAAACTGAATGACAGAATTAGCTTTGTGCACGGACTCTTACCCCATGTCACATTACCGCAATCTAATTATGAGATAATTTTTAGTAATAGTTTATTACACCACTTACCTGACCCTAAGACACTTTGGCAGAGCGTAATAAAATATTCAAAACCAGGGACTCGCGTTATCATCATGGATCTCATTCGCCCCGCGAATGATGATGAAGCAAGACAGTTAGTTGAGACCTACGTTAAGAATGAACCTGACATATTAAAAAACGACTTCTATCATTCTTTACTGGCGGCTTTTAGCCTTAAAGAGATAACAGCACAATTAGCGCAAGCAGAATTAAATTTTAATATCGTACAGATGAGTGATCGACATGTTTTTATTACCGGTGTTATCCCCGAAAAGTTAAGGATTAAAATGGACCCTATCGAAAACGCTGAAGCCATCAACCTAGAAAGCCCAGAACTCTATATTAATCGCGATCTGAGTTTATTAGAGTTTAATAAGCGGGTATTAGCACAAGCTAAAAATGAATCCGTCCCTTTATTAGAGCGCCTTAACTATCTGTGTATTTCTTGCTCTAATCTAGATGAGTTTTTTGAAGTGCGCGTGGCCAGTATCTTAGAAATGGCGTCTATTGATCCTAAAGCAATGGGCCCAGATGGTTTAACGACCAAAGAACAGTTAGAGCAAATCTCTATTCATTCTCATCAGTTGGTTGAAGAACAATACCAAGTGCTTAATGAGATTTTAATTCCTCAACTGAGCGAAGAAAACATTCGGTTTATTCGCCGTAATGAATGGTCAGAAGATCAGCTTAAATGGATCACTCAATATTTTAACAATGAACTTTTACCGATTCTGACACCTGTAGGGCTAGATTCTGCACATCCATTTCCACGCATACTCAATAAAAGTTTAAATTTTATTATATCGCTGACAGGTAAAGATGCTTTTGGAAGAAACAGTGGCAGAGCTATATTGCAAGCACCTAGATCTTTACCTCGTGTTATCAAGTTGCCTGCTGAAGAAACACAAAGCGGCCCACACGATTTCGTATTTTTATCGTCTATTATTCATGCTTTTGTTAGCGAATTGTTTACTGGCATGACGGTTAAAGGTTGTCATCAGTTTAGGGTCACACGTAACAGTGATTTCTTTGTGGATGATGATGCTATCGATGACTTATTACTGGCTGTGCAAGGTGAGTTAGCCATGCGTAACTACGGTGACGAGGTGCGTTTAGAAATTTATGCTGCCTGCCCTGAAGATACGGTTAACTTTTTATTAGACCGTTTTGAGTTAAAACAAGATCGACTCTTCTTAGTCAACGGACCTGTCAACCTCAATAGAATACAAGAGATTAATAGCCTAGTAGATCGACCTGATCTTAAATTTATCCCGTTTAAACCCAGCACTCCTTCACAATTATCGCGTAACAAGGATATCTTTGCGGCCATAAAACGTAATGACATTCTATTGCACCACCCATTTGAGTCATTCTCGCCGGTTGTTGAATTCTTACGCCAAGCCGCCGCCTCACCTGAAGTAATTGCGATAAAGCAAACTCTATATCGCACTGGCTCGGACTCACCTATTGTTGCTGCGCTCATTAGAGCCGCACGTGCGGGTAAAGAAGTCACTGTGGTTATTGAATTAAGAGCGCGCTTCGATGAAAAAGCTAACATTGATTTAGCCTCTAAATTACAAGAAGCTGCTGTTCATGTAGTGTATGGTGTTGTGGGGTATAAAACACATGCCAAAATGTGTTTGATTCTTCGTAGAGAAGGCAAAGAACTTCGTAATTATGTACATTTAGGCACAGGCAACTACCATCCGAAAACAGCACAACTTTATACCGACTATGGTTTATTTTCTTGTGATAAAGAACTCGGCGAAGATGTCAGACGTGTATTTGCCCAACTTACTAGCTTAGGAAAAGTAACTAAATTAAATAAACTGCTGCAGTCGCCTTTCACTTTACATAAAGGCATTCTTGAAAAAATAGAGCGTGAAATCACGCATGCGAAAAATGGAAAACCGGCTCAAATAATCATACAAGTGAATGCAATTGTTGAAGAACAAGCCATTCAAGCGCTTTATCGTGCATCTCAAGCGGGAGTGGAAGTTAAACTCATGGTGAGAGGAGTATGTTGCTTAAGACCGGGCATCCCCGGAGTTTCTGAAAACATTGAAGTCCGCGCTATTATTGGCCGCTTTTTAGAACATGCTAGAATTTATGCATTTGCGAATGATGGTAACCAAGAAGTTTATGCATCTAGTGCAGACTTAATGAATCGAAATATGTTTAGACGAGTAGAGATTTGCTTTCCCATAGAAAGTAAAAAACTATACAACCGTATTCTGCATGATTTAAATTTATATCTAAAGGATAATACCCAAGCCTGGTTATTGCAATCAGATGGCAGCTATTTACAACTTTTAAACAATAGTAGTGATGCTCCAATTCAAGCACAAACGGCTATTCTTAATGAATTACAAGCACCTTAATGACCGATATTAGAGAAATTGCTCAATTAGGCGCAGATGTTCTGCGCCAACAAGCAGATACAATGTGCCACACCAATAGTGCAGATAATCTTGCATTGATCACCGCGTTACGTGACACCTTAGCCTCAACGCAAGGTGTTGGCATTGCGGCACCTCAAATTAGCATTTCAAAATGCATTATTATTGTCGCTTCACGACCTTCAGCGCGCTACCCGCATGCACCGTTAATGGAGCCCACCGTGATGATAAACCCAAGCTTTTCGCCTATTTCAGATGACACTGAAAAAGATTGGGAAGGCTGTTTAAGTATTCCGGGTATCAGAGCATTAGTGCCCCGCTACACAGACATTGAAATCACTTATACAGATTTAAATGACCAACAAATCACCGCTCGACTCACTGGCTTTGTTGCCAGAATTTTTCAACACGAATTTGATCATCTACAAGGCATTGTTTATTTAGATAGAGTTGAAGATAAACTTGAGATATTTGCCGAAAGTGAATACTTTAAGTTAATGAATAGCCGCACTCAATAATCGATGTTTAAAAGCCACGCATGAACTGGTCTGTGTATATTATTCTGTGTAGTGATGAGACCTTATATACAGGCATAACGATTGATATTGATAGACGCATTAATCAACACGCTACTGGGCTAGGCGCAAAGTATTTTAGAAATAGAAGCCCCAAAGAATTAGCCTACTTAGAAACCGGGCATAATCGAAGTTCTGCGACAAAACGTGAAATGGCCATTAAAAAACTTAGCAAAGCTGAAAAAACCGCTATCATTATTAATTACAAAAACACTTCTACGTCTTAACTCTAGTAAAAAAATAAACTTATCATGAACAGTTCAAGCATTTATGCACTCGATTTTGATGGTGTTATCTGTGACAGCGCAGTTGAAACAGCTATAACAGGCTGGAAAGCGGGCTGTAGTATTTGGAAAGATATGCCACTCACTACGCCAACAGATTTGATTGAACAATTTAAATTAGTCCGCCCTATTATAGAAACAGGTTATGAAGCCATACTCGCGATGCGTTTGCTTTACCAACAAACAGCTATATCAGAAATTTATGAAAACTACGCAGCACTGATTCAAAAACTACTAGAGGAAACTCAGCTGACCACTACTGATTTAAAACAGTTATTTGGTAAAACTCGAGATAAATGGATAGATCGCGACCTTGCCGAATGGATTAATAAAAATCCTTTATTTACGGACATAGCCTCTAAGCTACAAAAATTAAGTCAGCTAAGTACTTGGTATATAGTCACCACTAAACAAGAACGCTTTGTAAAACAAATCTTACTGGCCAATTCAATTGAATTAGATGATAGCCGTATCTTTGGTTTAGATCGTAATATGAACAAACCCGAAGTCTTAAAAATGCTTTTAAATGCTCATCCTGAGCAAACTATTATCTTTGTTGAAGATCGTTTACCGACGCTGATTAATGTCATCAAAACAGATGAATTATCTTCTATAAAGCTCATCTTCGCATTGTGGGGCTATAATACTTTCGATGATAAGTTGTTAGCGCAACAAAACCCGATTAGTGTACAAAATTTGGATGATTTTCTTAAGTTTTAACAACATAAAATTATTAAGTCACCGAATAGAACTTATTAGGATAATATAAGTCTCTATCTGTTAAGCAATCAGTAGCAGAGTTAAACATCTTTCAAAATACATTGTACTCATTCAAACTTCATTTTGCCTCCCACTGCATGACTCATTTTTTTGCTAACACGCCAATGCCTATCCTTAAAAGAATCATCTTAGGATTATGTCTAAGCTGCTTTATAAGTAATGCTATAGCCGAAGAATCGAGCTTTTTAGTACTTAACTATCACGACATTATCGACAACAAAAGCACTGAAGAAGATGCCGTCGATTTAAGCCAAAAACACTTTGAAGAACAATTACTATGGCTAAAAGAAAATAACTACAAAGTCATTAGTGTTCAACAAATCTTTGATGCGGCTGCAGGTAAATACACATTACCTAATAAAGCCGTTGTCATTACCTTTGATGATGGCTACCAAAGTTTTTATACCCGAGCATTCCCTCTCTTAAAAAAACATCACTACCCTGCCACCGTTTCATTAGTAGGAAGTTGGATGGGTGAAAATACTGATGAGAATAAACCCACAAAACCCTTAATGAATTGGGCTCAGATTAAAGAATTAACCCAATCCGGTTTAATAGAAATAGCCTCACACAGTTTTGACTTACATAGGGGCGTATTAGGTAACCCACAAGGTAATACCCAAGCCGCCGCAGTGACACGTGTTTATGATGATCCCATGCTCATTTATGAATCAGCAACCGATTACCAAGAAAGAATCCAAAATGATTTAATAAAAAGCGCTAATCTTATTTTTCAACATGCCGGTGTAAGGCCTAGAGTGATGGTTTGGCCGTATGGTGAATACAATCAATTAACACTCATGGCCGCTCGCAAGGCGGGCATGCCCATGACTATGGGTTTGATTGATGGTGCTAACACCTTAGCCGATATAGGAAATTTAAAACGCTTACTGATCGCAGATAATCCTAACATCAAAGAATTTGCTGCGATTGTGTCAAAACTCAGAGCGGATAGACCATTACGCATAGCCCATATAGATATGGACTATCTGTATGACACAGATCCAGAGCAACTTAACCATAACATTGACATTGAAATTCAACGCATTAAAGATATGCGTATTACTACAGTCTATTTACAGGCATATGCAGATCCTGATGGCGACGGTAATGCGGATGCTTTGTACTTTCCTAATCGACACTTACCGGTTAAAGCTGATTTATTTAATCGCGTTGCTTGGCAATTAAAGAAAGTAGCTGATGTAAGAGTCTATGCGTGGATGCCTATTTTGGCGTATCAAAAAGATGACATACCAGAATCTTGGTATGTTAAAGAATGGCGTGATGGTAAACCTCAAAGCTCCAGCCACATTTACACGCGACTCTCTCCTTTTAACCCAGAAGCGCGTCAATATATTACCGATATTTATGAAGATTTAGCTATCTATTGTAACTTTGATGGCTTGTTATTTCATGATGATGGCATCTTATCAGATTTTGAAGACGTATCACCTTTGGCCTTAGAATACAGTAAAGAAGTCTGGGGATTTCCTACTGAATTTGACGTGATACATAAGAATCCAAAACTGAGTTTAAGTTGGGGTGAACACAAAACAGAATTGATTAACCAATTTACAGATGCATTGGCTAATAGAGTTCGCTTTTACAGACCGGGCATTAAAACCGCAAGAAACTTTTATTCTTTACCGTTAATAAAACCTTTCAGTGAAGAATGGTTCGCCCAATCCTACGATTCTTTTTTAGCGCATTATGACTATGTCGCAATCGAAGCTATGCCCTTTATGGAAGAAGCAGAGAATCCAACCGAATGGCTGACAGACCTCGTAAAAAAAGCTGCCACGCATCGATATGGTTTAAATAAAACGGTCTTTGAATTACAAACAGTTGATTGGAAGAACGCCCAAAAAATACCGATGAAAACTTTTTTAGGCCAAGTTAATTTATTACAAAAACACGGTGTTAAACATATTGGCTATTACCCTGATAATGTCTTTGAAAATCATCCTACATTAAAAGACTTACAAGAAAAATTTACAGTCCCCGATATCCCTTAAGATAGATACACATCAATAATGACTTTTAATTTGCAATACTGGACTGACTCAATCCAATCGCACTGGCATACACTCGTCAGTTTATGGACACCTATAGATGCCAACATAGAAGGGTTTATCTATTACTACCCTTTATTTATGGCCTATGTGTGGATGTTTGGTGCGCTTATTTTTTACTTCAGATTCGAATGGCGTAACACAGGCAATGCTGAACATTTGCCTGAATTAAAAGAATATCCACCTGTTTCAATTCTAATTCCTTGTTATAACGAAGCCGCCAACATTCGTGAAACCATCGATATATTGTTGCATCAAAAGTACCCTAACTATGAAATTATTGCTATCAATGACGGCAGTAAAGACAATACTCTCGACATCTTGCAAGAACTAGCGAATAAGCATGAAAAGTTGCGGGTCGTTAACTTGCATACAAACCAAGGTAAAGCGATGGGGCTGCACGCAGGTGCTCTAATTGCTAATAGTGAAATACTCGTCTGTATTGATGGTGATGCTCTCTTAGCGCCAGAAGCTTGTGCATGGATGGTTAAGCACTTTTTAGATAATCCTAAAGTAGGGGCAGTCACAGGTAACCCTAGAATTAGAAATCGCTCTACCCTTTTAGGTCGAATTCAAGTGGGTGAATTTTCAGCTATTGTTGGGATGATTAAAAGAGCACAACGGTCTTATGGACAGATATTTACAGTATCAGGCGTTATTGCTGGTTTTCGTAAATCAGCCTTGCATCAAGTGGGGTACTGGAGCAATGACATGGTTACAGAAGACATTGATATTAGCTGGAAGCTACAGCTCGCAGGCTGGTCTATCTACTTTGAACCGAATGCCTTATGTTGGGTGCTCATGCCAGAAACCCTAGAAGGCCTTTGGAAACAAAGATCCCGATGGGCGCAAGGCGGCACAGAAGTACTACTCCGTTACTTTAATAAATTATTTCGCTGGTCTTCACGCGGCATGTGGCTTTTATACAGTGAATGTTTAATCAGCGTCATCTGGGCCTTCTTAATTCTGATGCATTTAATCTTTGCTCCGTTTGAATTACTGACAGAGTCCACGCGACAATCATTACATGATTTAAGCCCTAGCTGGACAAGCATGCTCTTAAGCTTGACCTGTCTTATTCAGTTTGGAGTCAGTTTATTTATCGATTCACATTACGAAGAAAAAACCGGTGGCGTTGCAAAATATTATTATTGGATGGTCTGGTATCCAATTGTGTACTGGTTAATGAATGTCGGTACCACTATATTTGGGTCCATTAAAGCAGTACTAAAGAAACGCGGACAACGTGCTATTTGGGTGACAGTTGATAGAGGTTTAAGACATAAATGAGAGCTTACATCATCAATGCCCCCCAATTACAAAGTATACAAAAACGCCTAGGTGCTTTTTTCGCTTGGCTAATCTGTTGGGCCATGTGGATTTATTTATTAATCCCTTTAGTCACTTTAACCAGCTGGGTATTGGGCGACAAAAAAATGATCAATGAAATGCGTTGGTTTGGTGGTTACAAAAGTCTTTTAGAACTTTTAGAGATCTACTTTATTACCCTATTAATCATGGCAGGGCTTTGGATTGTATGGATTATCTATAGAAACCTGTTAACCCGTTATATTAAAAAGACGGCTAAAACAGTTGTGACCGACGAAGACATTTGTGAGTTTTATCAAGTTAAAAACACGGAGCTCCAAAACTGCAGAAACGCGAAACTCATCACCGTGTTTTATGATGATCGAGGCCATATCGTGCAATTGGCTGATCACATAACCTCCAACCATTAACTTGAATAAATTCGAAATTATAATGGTAACCCTTTGGGGGATTTAAACCGAAAAATTCGGTTTATTTGCACAAAAAACAAGCACATCTCACTTTCGACCCCACTCTCTTATCTGGGTTCCTGAAGAACCTAACCACATACATACGCTAACCCAAACTAACAACCATCAACATATCAATAAATTACCTATTCGTAGCGAATTACGTCTCACAACCTAACGAATCTGGCTCGTTTAATGCATGGTATTAGTGATACTCCAGATTTTAGACATTTCAGATGCTCTATAAAATCACTTTATGCAATAACATGACTGAGGTTGAAAAATAATATGGTTTTTCACGAAGATGCTGAAGCAGCTTTACACAAAGCTTTTAATATTGATGCTTCAATAGCGCACATATCCCATTGGTTACCCGCTCAAGGTCCTCTAAAAGATTTCATTCATCACAACACATTACATGCCGTACAAGACCACCCCTTTCATGAGGGCGTGGCTATTGCTGCCAAAATTTTTGGCGCACGAAGTTATTTAGCCCTAGAGTACTATCAAAATTTATATCAAGAAGGCCGTATTAAACAAAATGCGCTGACTTGGGCATTAGATCACGCAGGTTGTGACGCGAAAACTCAAGAAAAACTTAAAATTAGTCTTTTTGACCAAGACCCAACGGGGCATTACCCCCCTGTTTCTTTAGCCAATCAAGGTATAAGAACGTCTTGGCTAACCCATTTAGAGTTTGATCTTAACTCACAAGTTCACCCTGTATTATTCAGACTCCTAAGCAACTTTCTTGATCAAGGTATTAGTCGATGGAGTTTACCTAAAGAAGGAGAACATTTTTGGGCATGTATCACACGTTTGGCTCAAAATAGTTTAATTCCACTCTATCCTCTCAATGAACCGTTTGTCCTTAATTTATTGAACAAATCACTGGATGATGTGATTAACATCTGTTTAAATAAAATAGTCGGTGATGAAACTCTCTACGAACAATATTTATTAGAAATGCTACTGGGTCATCCAGGCTGGTCTGGGATGGTGAGTGTCATCGAACAAAATCCCAAAACCCTCCTTGCCTATCGAGAAATTTCTCTTAAAGAATTGATAGCCATCGAACTTTGCTTAGAACTAGCGTTTTTAATCAAGAAAAAGGGGCATGAATTCACTGCAATTTCAGAAGTGTCACATCCAGAAAACACACCTTTACTCAAAGAAGGTGCCATTAGCCCTAAAATTCCATTACGCTTAAAAGTATGGCATGAAGCCATGGAATGGTCTTTACACAGTGAGCTATTACTTGCCCTTAAAAACAGTAAACCAATAAAACCCAACCCGAATCTACCAGAAGCACAAGCCTTATTCTGTATCGATGATAGAGAGTGCTCTATTCGCCGAAACTTAGAGGAAGTAAACCCCGCCATTGAAACATTTGGTGCGGCAGGTTTTTTTGGTATTGATTTCTTCTACCAAGGTTTGGATGACGCCTATCCTGTTGCACAGTGCCCAAACATCATTACCCCAAAGCACTTAATTACAGAATCGACTGATAAACCTAAACCGACATCTAACCCTCAATTAAAGAAAATAAAACACATGCATTTCTCCGCTCACTCTATGTTGAGAGGCTTGTTTTATACCCAAACTTTAGGCCTGGGTTATGCTGCAAGAATGGCTTGGGATGTCTTTAGCCCCGGCTCAAAGCTCCCTAAAATTAGAGCATTAAGCGAAGTGGATACTCAGTCTCAACTGCATTTATTAAGAGAGTCTGATGAACCTACACCCGAGGGGCATCTGTTAGGTTTCTCTTTAACTGAAATGGCCGATAAATTGACAGGGCTATTAACAAATATTGGATTAACGGATCACTTTGCTCCCTTAGTTGTAGTTATAGCCCATGGCTCTAGTAGCGTTAACAATCCACATTTTGCAGCTTATGATTGCGGTGCTTGCTCAGGTAAACCAGGCGCTCCGAATGCAAGAGCATTTGCTTGGATGGCCAACCATGAACCTGTTCGTGAAATGTTACGTGAACGCGGCATTGATATTCCAAATAGCACACGTTTCGTAGCGGCTTTACACAACACTAGCCGTGATGAAATCACTTATTTTGATCTACATTTACTTGATCAGCACCCCGCACCTAATTTGCCTGCCTTTCAAGCAAATATGACAGAAGCGTTAGATCGTAATGCCGCGGAACGTTGCAGATGGTTTGAATTGGCACCCCAAAAGCAAGGCAATACCATTGCTCATAACCATGTTAGAGAACGTGCTACCTCTATTTTTGAACCCAGACCCGAATACAATCATTCAAATAATCTTTACGCCATTGTCGGTAGACGTCAATTAACCCGTGATTTGTTTATGGACCGTAGAGCGTTCTTACATTCCTATGATCCAAACACGGATGCCGAAGGAGACATTATGGCCAAAATCCTAAGTGCGGTTATTCCTGTCTGTGGTGGTATTAATTTGGAGTATTTATTCTCACGAATTGATAACTCAGTTTATGGTGCGGGCACTAAATTGCCACATAACGTTATTGGCTTGCTCGGTGTTGCTAACGGCGTAGAAGGTGATTTAAGAACCGGTCTACCTCATCAAATGATAGAAGTTCACCAACCCGCGCGTTTATTAATCGTAATAGAACAAGACAAAGAAATTGTCGATAAAACTGTAGGAAAACTAGGCGCACTTAAAGAATGGTTAGATAACGAATGGGTGCGAGTAGTTTCTTGTCACCCAGACACCCATGAACTCGCCCTATACTCTGCTAAAGGTTGGGAAGTAGTTACACTTCCAGACAGTGGCATCGTACCGTCAGCCGATACATCAGCGAACATTTTAGCGGGTAAAGTCACTACTATACCTGTACACCAATTTGTTAGGAGCCATGCATGAACGGATTAATCTTAACCAGCTTAGGTTTACCCTTCTTAGGCTTTCTGTTGATTTTTTTATCTGAAAAAAATGAACAAAAAATAGCAAACATTAGCTTTTGGTTTACCCATGCTATGGGTATTAGTATCATCACTTTATTACTAATTTGGGGATTTGCGGGGTTTCCGAGCCATGAGTTTGAATGGTTTACCCTTTATCAAACGGCCGATTATCGCTTTCCGATCATTTTTTACCTAGATAAAATCGGAGCCGTTTACTTGTTTTGTGTATGGGCAATCTTCTCGATTATCGTCAAATATTGCCGCGTTTATTTACACAGAGAAGAAGGTTATAAACGCTTCTTTATGACCATCTTTAGCTTTGCTTTTGGCCTTAATATGGTAGTTTTATCAGGCACTATAGATATCTTATTCGCGGGCTGGGAAATAGTCGGGATTTCCTCCTTCTTACTCATCGCTTTTTACCGTCACCGCGTACAACCCGTGCGTAACGCTTTACGCGCCTACACTATCTATCGGTTTTGTGACATCGGCTTATTATTAGGCGCATGGATGAGTCACTTACTGTTTCACGAGAGCCAACACTTCAGTGAACTCGCCGACTTATTTAACAACCCTTCCATGCCGCCTGCGGGCTATGCATCCCTATGGTTAGTCTCTACCTTAATCTTGATAGCAGCCTCCGGTAAATCTGCCCAATTCCCTTTCTGTTTTTGGCTACCCCGAGCAATGGAAGGTCCCACCCCCTCAAGTGCTATATTCTATGGCGCATTATCAGTCCATCTAGGGGTGTTTTTATTATTTAGAACAGAACCTATATGGTCGTATTACTATTTAACGCGCTTAAGCGTTTTTAATATCGGTTTACTCACCGTTATTATCGCCAGCCTATCTGAGAAAACTCAATCCAACATTAAAGGTAAAGTGGCTTATGCCTCTATTACCCAAGTAGGGTTTATGTTTATGGAATTGGCATTAGGATTAAATGATCTTGTGTTACTCCACTTCGTTGGTAATGCTTTTTTGCGCTGCTACCAACTTTTGGTGTCCCCATCAATCGTAGTACATATGTTGCGAGTTGAAGGCTCAACAGACAGTGACTTTTATATACAAGATAGTCATTCACGCTTTCAGTTTTTACCCGCTTCATTGCGAAACGTATTACCCGAAGTTTTACAAAACACCTTGTATGTCTTTTCTCTACAAGAAGGTAATTTAGAGTTGTTGGTTCGATCAATCCTTTGGCACCCACTAAAAAGTATAGGCGTATGGATTAACAAAACACCGCTCATATTAAAGCTAATCTATGGTTGCTCTACCTTTGCTTTATTTGGACTCGTTATTCTTGCTACTCGTTCAGGAACAGAATACATTGCAATTCCAGTTTCAGCTTTAATGGTACTGACTTCATTAAGTGCATTCAGCATTAAACATAACCCTATTGGCGTATGGAATGCGATTGGTTTAAGCTCAATATTAGCGGGTGTGGCGATTTGGTTTTTAAATCCAGAGGCTCTATTTGATGTAGGCATATTTGCCAGTGGCATTATTCCAGCATGGATATTAGGCATCGTAGTTCTAATGAAACTACTTAAAAATGATAACTTTGCAGCGACCCCTTTTGCTTATCGCGCCTTTGCTGAAACTCAGCCTAGATTATCGTTATTACTATTTTTAAGTTTTCTAGGACTGGTAGGATTTCCTATATCACCCGCGTTTTTAGGGGAAGACTTATTACTCTCCCATGCTAGCAACCAAGGACCATGGTTTGCGATGCCTATCACTATCGCCTTTGTGATTAATGGCATCAGTGCCGCACGTGTCTTTCAACGCTTATGTATGGGTCGAGCGAATGAACTGAATATTGTATAAGCTTAAGTAAGCTGTCTACCTTAAAGAGATTTTCCTAAGTTTTTGAGAATCTCTTTAAGAGGTACTAAATTCATAGTCATTCTAAATAACACTTCGTTATTCTCTAACAAGCCATAACAATGATAAGTTCTTTGTAAGATATTGGTATGATTCAAGGTGTTTTCCCTTGATTCTGGTAATTGTTTTACCAAAATATGCAGACGGTCATTGTTTTTTAATTGTCCTACATACTGTCTATCCACAGAAATCTCATGTGACGTATAGACCATGGGGTTTAACTTAAAATCATGATTTTCTAATTGCGCTTTTTCTAACAAGGCTCCAGAACTTAAACTGCAAGGAAAAATTTCAGGATAATGTGCAATATGCGCTAATTCATCAAAATAATCCGATTGTTCTGCTAAAGAACCTGACAAAAAGTTTTTGACTGATCCATTATTCATAAACTTACGTTTAAGAAAATAATCTGTACCAGGCACCATCGTTAAATCATCTATTTCATTAAGATTAGGTAGTTTACTTAAATCAGTATCCGCCAGAAATAGCGGTATTTGTGTTTCTTTTTTAAAACCCAATAACACTGTTTTGTCATCAGACTTCATAGAGATTCTATTACCCAAGGTTAGGTTAGGTATAGTTTTAATCAGCGTTTTTTTTATGTCCAGATAAACGGGCGTTCTGGGGCGAACCGCGTTAACAAAAGTGATTTGATAATTACTAAAACGCAGATTATTTTCTGCAATAATCTGATTTTCATGGTGAGCAGCTCGATACAACTGCATTTGATATTCTATTAACGTATTAAGTTGATAACCTAAAACGATAGGCCCTTTAAAAGGGTTATGGGTTATTTGTAGCCACTTATGTTTATCATGAAATAAATTGAAGTCATCCGTTGCATTACGAGCAACTTCAATGTGAATTTGATCAAAAATAAATGGCTGGTCTTTCACGATAAAAAGATTAAGGTTTATAGTTATCCAATGCTTCTAATTTAATAATAGCCGCTTTAATGTTAGCTTCTACCGCATCAGTTAAATCTGTATTTTTATAAACTTGATCTAATAAACCTTCTGTAACCAAAGCATCTTTTATCCAACGTTTAGTAAAACGATAGTTGCTATAAGTAGTAGCCACCTCACCTGTTAAAGGATTCTTTAAACCTTTTTTTGCAGGCTCTGTAGCGACCACTTTAGGCGCTTCTATCTTTGCCGCTACTTTAGCTTTAGGTGTTTCAACTTTAGCCGCGACTACTTTCGGTGTCGCTTTTTTAATGACTTTAGGTTTAATAGTAGTCGGTTTTTTTGCTGGAACCACTGTTTCAGATTTTACTGCTGCAGCCAAATTAGTTTTTGAAGCCGCTTCTGGCTTTGATTCTTCTTTTGTTGAAGTCTCTTTGCCCTCATTGACCACTTGATAAGCAACATAAGCCAAAAATATAACCAATAATACAAATATTAACTCTTCCATACCCCCCCCCTTTTTTGTGTAAAAACAAATACTCAGTGCAATATACCAGAAGGATTGTATCAAGTTAAGCAATAAATCATCGACAAAGTACCTTAAAATGAAAACAATCATGCGCGGCATTAATCATCGTATTTCCTACGTATCACGTAGGTTAATTATCAACCTCGTGTATAATAATATCTAATTGTTAAATTTTGCTGACACATTCGTCACAAAGCCATGTTCAAATACGAAGGCCATCTTATTCACGAAAGCTATGATGACGAAGGCATTATAGAAATTGTGGAGCAAAAAGGCGTTAGATCCTTACATTTTGGGACACGATCTAAGCAAAGTAGCATCTTTTTAGCTGAGCCTGATAAATTACATTTAAGTTACGTTAGAGCAATGACCAGTTGGTTGTTATTTAAAGACACCTTAGACCATGCCTTACTAGTAGGCTTAGGCGGTGGTTCTTTAACGAAACATTTATTGTCACACTTTGCCGACTGCCACTTAAAAGTAATTGAATATCGAAAAAGTGTCGTTAAAATTGCCCGTAGCTATTTCGGCTTACCTTTAGATCCACGGCTTAAAATAGTCATAGATGACGGGGGTGACTATATTCGCCAACGTTATGAAACTTATAGAGAGCACTATAGCTTGATATTCATTGATGCATTCGATCATGAAGGTGTTGCCCCTTCCGTGCGAAGCGAAGCATTTTTTGACGCGTGTAAAGCCTTATTAAAAAAAGACGGCATACTGATAATGAACTTATGGGGTGGAACCAGCAATCCAGAGTTTCAGCAAATATCATTATGGCTAGGTCGCGTATTTAATTGGCAGACCCTCTTTTTACCCGTTCACGATAAATCGAATATTATTGCCCTCGCTTTTAATGACTATTCACCAACCCATACACTAAAAGATTTAAGGTTAAGAGCTATAGAGCTTGAAGATCAGTACCAATTAGAATTTACCGCTTTTTTAAGAGACCTTAAAAAACATAATGCCAGCACCTTTAACTCCATGATAAAAAAATGAGCGCCTCTGCTTTAACCCCTCCTCCCGGACTTTTTAGCTATCGTAAATACTGGGCACATCGTTTCGGTGTAGCGTCCGTATTACCTATGAGCCGAGCAGAAATGGATGCATTGGGATGGGATAGTTGTGATGTTATTTTGGTGACTGGCGATGCGTACATTGATCATCCCAGTTTTGGTATGGCATTAATCGGACGACTTCTAGAAGCTCAAGGTTTTAGAGTCGGCATTATTTCGCAACCAGATTGGACGAGCGCTAAAGATTTTACCCCATTAGGTCGACCTAATTTATTTTTTGGCGTAACCGGTGGCAACATGGATTCCATGGTTAACCGTTACACCTCTGATAAAAAAATCCGCTCAAATGATGCATACACCGCAGATGGTGCGGCCGGTAAACGTCCAGATCGCGCAGTAAATGTATATTCTCACCGCTGCCGAGAAGCCTATAAAGATGTACCGATTATTATAGGTGGCATTGAAGCCAGCTTAAGACGTATTGCCCATTATGATTACTGGTCTGATAAAGTCCGTAAATCAGTGCTTTTAGATTCAAAAGCAGATTTATTGGTCTATGGTAATGCAGAGCGCCAAATTGTTGAGATTGCCCATCGCTTAGCTCAAGGTGAACCGATATCTGATCTTAAAGGTATTCGCGGCACGGTACATTTTGTAAAACAAATTCCCGAAGGATTTCGCGTTAAAGACTCAACAGAACTGGATAAACCCGGTGCATTGAGCCCTCTGCAAAATCCTTATCAAGAAGAACCTGCTTGCGACAAAAAACCCGATACAGACACTAATCCTGCAGAAATCACAGTAGCGGTTAATAGTATCGGTAATCTTAAACAACTGATGCGCGATTCTCGCTCACAAACGGTGATTCGCTTACCCGCTTATGAGGCCGTTAAAGACGATCCCATTTTATACGCGCATGCGTCTAGAGTAATGCATGGTGAAACCAATCCTGGTAATGCTAGGCCTTTAATTCAGCAACACGAAAGTAGACAAGTATGGATTAACCCACCCCCTATTCCTTTAACTACTAAAGAGATGGATGGGGTGTTTGATTTACCTTATTCGCGTGTACCCCATAAAGCCTATGGCGATGCAAATGTACCGGCGTTTGAAATGATTCAACACTCGGTTAATATCATGCGTGGTTGTTTTGGCGGCTGTACTTTTTGTTCTATTACCGAACACGAAGGCCGTATTATCCAAAGTCGCTCTGAAGATTCTATTATCAAAGAAATTGAAGCCATTCGTGATACCTCCCCTAAATTTACGGGACACATTTCTGATTTAGGCGGCCCAACTGCCAATATGTATCGGTTGGCTTGTAAAGATGAAAAAATTGAAAAAGCCTGTAGGAAACCGTCTTGCGTCTATCCAGGTATTTGTCCTAATCTAGATACAAATCATGCGCCCTTAATTAAACTGTATCGAAGAGCGCGTGCCTTACCCGGCATTAAAAAAATATTTATTGCCTCTGGCCTTAGATATGACTTGGCCGTTGAATCACCTGAATATGTAAAAGAATTGGTGACCCATCATGTCGGTGGATACCTTAAGATTGCGCCAGAACATACGGAGCGTGGTCCTTTATCAAAAATGATGAAACCGGGCATGGGCACTTATGACCGCTTTAAAGAGATGTTTGATAAGTACTCTAAAGAAGCCGGCAAAGAACAATATTTAATTCCGTATTTTATTGCAGCACACCCAGGTACAACTGACCAAGACATGCTTAATTTAGCATTATGGTTAAAGAGCCATGGTTTTAGAGCCGATCAAGTACAAGCATTTTTACCCTCACCTATGTCTATAGCCACAGCGATGTATCACTCTGGCAAAGATACCCTGCATAAGGTGAGTCGCAAAGCGGAAGATATTTCAATACCTAAATCAATTAAACAACGCCGCTTACATAAAGCCTTTTTGCGTTATCACGACCCCAAAAACTGGCCTATTTTGCGAGATGCTTTAAACGCGATGGGCCGTAATGATTTAATTGGCAATGGTAAACAGCATTTAATTCCATCATTTCAACCCAAAGGGACTGCTGAGACGCCTAGCAAGATACAGCAATTTAAAACAAAGTTTACCGGGCTTGATAACAAGCCAACTAAAAAAAGCTGGGATAAAAACAAAAATACAAAAAAAAGATAAAACGCTTTAAAAAATATTTTAATCTTGTATAATATTGCTTCTTCGCTGGTGTAGCTCAGTCGGTAGAGCAGCTGATTTGTAATCAGCCGGTCAGGAGTTCGAATCCCCTCACTAGCTCCATATTTTTAAAGTATCTAAGTCACCGTCTTAGATATTAAAGTTAAGCATAAAGCTTAATAAGCCATTGTTGCTGGTGTAGCTCAGTCGGTAGAGCAGCTGATTTGTAATCAGCCGGTCAGGAGTTCGAATCCCCTCACTAGCTCCATAACATAAAGGCCTAGATAGAAATATCTAGGCCTTTTTTATTGCCTGCTAGATAGCCCCTTATTCACTATCCCCCCTTAACTAAGAGAGCTCTTGTCTAAAAGACATCAGGGTACGCCCCAGCTTGATACTTGGCATCTCGAGGGCGTAATAAAGAAACCAGGCTATCAATTGCACCATTATGACTGTCAGCACCCAACCACCCAACCAGAGCACAGAGGTATTCACTGTTAAAAATGCTAATCCACTTAGTAAAGTGGGCGTTACGCAAATCAATACCGCTATATGTATTAAATAAGCGCTATAAGATACTTTACCCATGTGACGTAAGAGCGTATTTGAAAGTGCAGTCTGGATTCTTACTGAACTGAGTGCAACCATAATAATGAGGCTGGCACCCAAACCAGAACTCAGCCAGATGAATGTTTCGCCAAGACTTTTGGGCAGCGTATCGCCGGAGGTATATAAAAGCAAACCCGCCAGCAAAACAACACGACGCACCCAAGGTCGTTGGCTTAAATAAGCCACAATCTGGGTAGCGTACCGAGCAAGCATTAAACCCGCTAAAAAATGCATTAAAAAGGGCGAGACACCGAGCAGAAAAACCACTAACAAGGTAAAAAATACCAACCAAGCTAAGCTCTTTTCTACTAGCAATAAACCTATCGGTAACAGTAAAGATAAAGCCAACTCAATGGATAACGTCCACGCCTGGGGTAATAAAACCACAACGGGCGGCAGCTTTAATAAAAAGCTTTCACGCAGCACATCTGCACAATTTAAGGGATGACTACGCCATAGATTATTAATCCAATCCGTAGAAGGCAATACTGTTTTTATGAGGGGTGCATCAAGGGTATAGCGATATAAAAAACAACTGCCAATCACCAACGCAATATAAGGCAGCCAAATTCTAAATAAACGCCCTACTATATAAGGCAACAGCTGCAGGTTATTTAGATCAATCGATTGGCCTGAGCGAAAATACTTAAGCGATAAAACAAAGCCACTCAATACAAAAAACATGGAGACGGCCGCCCCACCATCCCACCAAATATGTAAGGGAGAATAATCTAAAATCCGCTGACATAATGCGTTCTTACAAGGCAAGCCATAAGCAATCACAAAATGCTCATTAATCACGGTGAGTGCCGCAAGCCCTCTAATACTATCTAAATAGGTAATATGACCTTTGTTTGTCAAAAGACGACACCCAATTTTAAACAGGCTGATATTTAAGCATTGATGTTTTACCTACCATAATATCGACCGCCTTTAACAATCGCTTAAAGACTGATTGCTGGATATAAGGGATATTATGTTTTTCGCACAAAGCCTTCACTTTAGGTTGTACTTTTTGATATTGACTTAAAGGCATATCAGGCCACAAATGATGTTCTATTTGATAGTTTAACCAGCCATAGAAAAAGTCATTAAAATTAGAGCCCGTAGGATAATTAACAGACCCCAAAATTTGGCGCAAATAAAACTCACCTTTACCATCAGTCCTATCATCAAACGCCATAACATCATCACCTGCATGATTGGGCATCATCACCAAAAAGCTATGCATATTTGTGAATATTTCCGCCAAGATGGAATTAATTAAAACACTAATAACCGCAGTGGAACCTAACGGTAAAAACAAGGCCGGCAATAAAATAAAACGATAAGCCGTGTAAGGCACAATACTCTGCAACCATAAAGCCCTACCCTGCTGCGTAAAAAAACTCCAAGCCCCTAATCGGGTCATTTCGGGCTCTGGCTCACCTTGCTGATGGGCGGCATTTAGACACAACTCTTTGTGCGTTCTAGGCGTGTAGTAAACAATCTTCCAGATACCCGAAAAAAATGCCACGATTAAATACCGTTGCCACATAGGTAATTTAGACTGCCTTAACCACTCCATATTATGTTGCGCGTTATTAGGATCTTTGGTTTCACCTAAACGATAGTGATGTAAATTATCATGCTCATAATGCCAACCCGCTAAAGTCATCCAATCTGGCCAGTCTAAAAATCGTCTCCAGCCCTGCGCAAACTTCTTACTCGTGTAGTTAACCTGCTCACCGGCGATTTTGTTATAAGCTCTATGACTAATCGGATGACCCACTTGCGTCCAGCGGGTAAAACTACCTTGACTGATTAATAAGGCAGAAATAGGATTCGGTACAATCCAAGCCGTCGCATACCCTAAAAGCGTACACACCTTACCCCAACGCTCCATTTTTGATAAATGTTTAAAATCATCAATACTCGTATTGGCTAATGATTGTTTATGAATATCGCTAATATCTAAAGCCAATTGATCACGATCTACTAATTGATAACTCTGTAAACTCAAAACCGGTCCTTTATAAAAAAATAGGCATAAAAAAAGCCTTACATGAACATGTAAGGCTTTTACGCTAAAACTGTACCATTGATTTCCTATTTTAAATTAGAATCCAGATAATATCGATCTTATTCTCAAGCCATAAAGCCAACGATAATATTCATAGCAGACCTCAATTAAAATTTTTTCTATTTAGCAAAAATAGTCATGACATTGTCATCATTTTCGTTTAATAATAGAGCCTACCAATAGCCAGAGAAGTTTGACTATGCTGAAAGACTTTCAAAGGTCGCGCTATCACATATTAAAGACTGCCCAAACAGCAGACACTACTCCGCAAATCGACTCCGAATGCGGCTTAAGACAAAATCCCCCTGATAAAATTCCAAAAAACTCTCTAAGTCTCCCAAAGATTTCAGAGAGTTTTTTTATTTATACCCCTATCACTTTGCCACAACTTGGAGGAAATCCACACACCCTTAATCTTAAAGTTCGACGAATGCAAAAGAAACTAACCGATTGTTAACCTAATAACTGGGAGTAAACGCATGTCTAAGAGAGCTGCAATGAAAACCTCTGAAAGAGAAATGTCTTATCGTAGAAGAGATGGTCGAAAAGCTACAAAAAATGATGAATTTGAATTACTCGACATCATAGACCTCGTTGTAGAAAGAAAAACTGTTGGTCCTCTTCAAGCGCTAACTAAAGCGCAAGGTGAATATATCAATGCCATACTTGCCAACACTATCACATTTGGTATTGGTCCTGCAGGAACAGGTAAAAGTTATGTCGTGGCTGGCCTTGCGGCTGATATGCTCAAAGAGAAAAAGATTGAACGGATTATTCTTAGCAGACCCGGCGTTGAAGCAGGCGAAAAGTTCGGCTTTATTCCTGGCGAACTTGATGAAAAATATGCGCCTTATATAGAACCCTTCAGAGATATTTTTAATGAAAGACTGGGCCGATCCCAAGTGGATTACCTGATCAAACACAAACGCATTTGCGCAATGCCCCTCGCCTTTATGCGTGGCCGTACCTTTAAAAACTGTTGGGCCATCTTAGATGAAGCCCAAAACACCACCCCCAGCCAAATGAAATTATTCTTAACGCGTATTGGTGATAACTGCAAAGTCATTATTGATGGAGATATTGAACAAAAAGATATCTCTACGCAATCAGGACTCTCGGATGCCGTTAAGAGACTGCAACACACCCGTAAAGTAGGTCTTGTAGAATTTGGTGTTGATGATGTCGTCCGCTCTGGCATCGTAAAAGACATCATAAAAGCGTATGCCAATTAATTAAATCCCGTCATTTAAACCACTCAGCCTATCTTGATAGTAAGATAGGCTGATTTAGCCAGCCCACAGGGATTTATGTACGAACACAAACATGAAAAACTCGCCACACCATCCGTGTTTGTTAAACGGATGCTGGCCTCTGTTTTAATAGCCCTCTTGCTCATTACCGTCGCCTTAACCATTGGTATTTTGGGCTATCACTTTATCGCAGGCTTTGACTGGGTTGATTCACTATTAGAAGCCTCGATGATTCTGGGCGGTATGGGCCCTATCAATGCATTAGCTTCAAGCGGCGCCAAACTATTTGCCTCGACTTATGCCCTGTTTAGTGGTTTGATTTTTATCGCCATCATGGGCATTATTTTGGCACCCGTTACACATCGAATGTTACACAGGTTTCATCTTGATGAGCACGATTTAGAAGATTAGAAAGACTTATTCCATAGGAACGTTGTTATAGTGTTTTCTTGGTGGTACAGTTTGTTTTTCAAAAACGATTGGTGCGTATTCACTATACCCTGAGCTTTTTAAGCTTAACTTAATCGCACTATCTGTAGGGTGCAATTCTGAAGGGGCACGAACATCACCTTCTGATAAATACGTAAAGAACAAAGGTAATAAAGCAAAAATCGACAAAATAGCGCCCAAGCAAACCAAGCCAATAATGAGGGTTTTAAAAGGGTTTGTCGCTGTCTCTAAAGTTTCTTCTAAACTTTGTGTTGAAACTAGATTGTCATTGTTGTATTCAGAATGTGTTGACATGATATTCACCGTTTAATTGCAATTAAGATTAGACTTCAATTTAATCGGATGTTTGAGAAAATCAATTTTTTTTAGTGATTAATTTATTTAAATCGAAATGTTAGCAACAAATAGAAATGTCCCCTTTTTATTGAGATGGGAAATTGTGGTGGCGATCCGTCCAAATAACAAAGTTACTGGATAAATAGACCTTAATATGACCTTAGAAACTAGAATTACATATAATCCTCTCCAATGTGGTGGTAAGCCTTGTGTTCGTAATATGAGAATTCGCGTTAGCGACATTCTGCAAATGTTAGGTGAAGGCGTAAGCCAAGAAGAAATTCTGCAAGATTTTCCAGATTTAGAGTTACTTGATATTCAAGCCTGTCTTTTATATGCCGCTCGTCGTGCAAATTTAGAGCGATTAGTTGCATGATATATTGGGTTGATGCCCAACTTCCACCCCAACTAGCAAAATGGCTGTCTGATACATTTAACGTTGCAGCTATCAACATATCTGGTATAGACGCTTTATGACTGAATGAATAACGCACCATTAAGTCAATAAAAATGGCAAAGGATCATCACTTATTGTTCCGCCAAGCTTTCGCCCTTATAGATTCTTGACTGATATCATCACGGTTTTTCCATAAACCTGCCGAACTAAAAAAATCTGCATCCTTATCTAATGCCTCTGCTGGCACATTAGTATTTTCGGTAGTCGCATCATCTAACAAAATCACTTTAATTTTCTTTCCATTCCACGAATATTGATCCTTAGGTAAAGAAATAACACCATTATTAACGATTGCCTGAAATTCTACTGCGTTCATTATTTCCCTTTAAAGATTTTCTTATATGCCTAATCTTATAACACTATCTAACTAAATTATAAGATTTTTTGAATCTGACATGCTGACTACCTCATTAATTTAAGTGTTGACTGCAAACGGATTATTGGTTTACATTGCATTCACAATAATAACAAATGTAAACCAACGAGATCAAAACCATGATTAGTCAACGAATAAAATTGGCACGAAAAAAAGCCGGATTATCATTACGTGGTCTCGCAGACGCTCTTGATGGAAAGGTCAGTGCACAAGCTATTGGAAAATATGAACGTGACGAGATGACCCCTAGTTCAGGTGTTCTTATTGCACTAAGCAAAGCCTTGGGAGTTTCACTTTCATATTTAATGGATACTCAGGGGATAGAACTTACTGGCGTTGATTTTAGAACTAAAGCCAATACCAGCGCGAGAGATCGCGCCAATGTCGAAACAGAAGTCATAGAATGGATAGAGCGTTATCTACAAATCGAGCGCGTTCTTGAATTGAACAGTGCAGAATGGGAAATTCCTGTTCAGAAATTACATGAAATTCAAGCTGTCGCAGAAGCAGAAGCCTTAGCTGATTTAGTTAGAGATCAATGGCAATTAGGTCGTGACCCTATTCCAAATATGACAGAGCTTTTAGAAGAAAAAGGATTAAAGGTTCTTGTTGAAGAATTGCCAGCCAAAGTATCCGGATTTACCTGTCTTGTTAAAAGGGGTGTTAATCAGACTGAATTGCCTGTTGTTGTCGTTAATCGTCATTTCTCTCTTGAAAGACGGCGAATGACTTTAGCGCATGAATTGGCGCACAGAATTATTGATCCATCTGCGTTAAGCGAAAAAGAAGAAGAAAAAGCAGCAAATCACTTTGCAGGTGCCTTTCTTATGCCGCGCGAGCATTTAGAACAGGAGGTCGGTAAACATCGAAATCGCTTGGGATATAAAGAAATCATGGATCTAAAGCGCTTGTATCGAGTCAGTGGTGCAGCCTTATTGGTTCGTCTAAGAGACATAGGCATCATCAGTGATGCTCTTTTAATTTACTCATTCCAAACCGTTGCCAAGAATTGGCGAACCGAAGAGCCCGAGCCATTAGAAAGTAGTGAGTGCCGTGGTGAAAGAGAAAAGCCAAGACGATTCGAAAGAATTTGTTATCGTGCGTTAGCCGAAGGATTCATTTCATTAGCTAAAGCTGCAGAATTGCTTCGCTGTCCACTTCAAGATGTAGAAGCAGGACTTAAGGGGCCGCAATAATTACATGCAAATTATCATAAGTGATAGGAGTTGTTTGATTGATTTGAGAAAATCCTCGCTGTTAAAAGCTTTTCTTATGTTGCCTTACGAGATTGTTATACCAAATACTCTTTTTGAAGAAGAGTTATTGAAATTCAGTGAACAGGCGATGGTTTACTAAGAACAGTAGCTACCAAACATCATTGAAGTTCATGATTTCGTTTGCCAAATCGTGATTTAAAAGCCTTCATCCGCCGTTACACCCCGTTAGTTACAAAAAAATAAAAACTTGAGGCCGCCTTGTTGGGTGATGTTTCTCAACCCAAAACTAGGATAAGGGGTCAGACCCCATTTTTTAATTAGTTAATTGTCTTTGACCCGTATTTAAAGCCATTATTGGATTTAATCAAATATGTGGTATTTTAAATTTAATGCAGCTTGTTTATTTAGCTTAAAATCAACAAAAAATGATCATTACTTAGCTTTAGCCGTTTATTAAGTACCTTGAGGTAACAATGAAACAACTTATATTAGAAATAGACGAAACAACAGAAGCCAGAATTTACACGGCTGCTAAAACAGCAGGACTGTCTACCCAGCAATGGTTAAAACGTATTATTGATGAAAAAACTGTCGCTTCATGGCCTGATTCCGTTAAAGCTTTAGCCGGAACATGGCAAGATGTACCATTTTCTGACGAGTTACGCAAAGGCGAGGGCCAAGATGTAACAAGAGAAAATTTTTGATGTACGCTTTAGATACCAATACCGTCATTTATTTTTTTAAAAATAGTGGTCATGTTGCTGAGCATTTATTTAGCTTACCACCCCATGAAATAGCCCTACCAGCGGTGGTTTTGTATGAGCTTGAAGTGGGCATTGCCAAATCAACAGCCCCTGAAAAACGTAGGGCTCAATTAAATGAATTGCTCACTGTTGTACGTGTCTTACCTTTTACAGAAAATGAAGCGGCGATATCGGCAAAGGTGAGAGCCATACTGGAACAGGCAGGAACGCCGATTGGACCATTAGATATAATGATTGCAGGCACCGCTTTAGCCAGTCAAGCAACCTTGGTAACCCATAATACCAAAGAGTTTGCACGTATCGATGGGTTGCGTTTAGAAGATTGGTTTGATTAAAAATTAGCTTAATATAACCTCGGTTATGACTAGAAAAACGGTTGGGCTAATTTATAGCGCCATTCGCAGTGCTTTGTCTAGTGATGTCTCGATGTAAATCAATGCAATCGAGATGTGCGGGGTTATGCCTCACAAGGCTAAAAAATACGGTGATAGTCCTTGATGAAAGGGGATAACCTGGCTTCATTTATTGATAACCACAATTCCATGTGCTTTATCGAGGCTAATTGCTGAAGCGTGACGGGGTTTAAAACCCCGTTACTCACATTTTGAAATCTATTGAAGCATCCAAACCTTTCAGTCGGGGTTGCAAACCCTGACCGGCACAGTTCAATATTCATTGTTGTCATCTTCCATCAAGCCGCGAATATGTTCATCAATGTCCACATCAAAATATTCTATGGCATCAAAGGTTGATGTAGAAAGATAAGTGTCACCAAGACCGGATGTAAGTAGTTTTGAGTAACCATTTATCTTAAGTCCGCAAGCTATACATTGGAAAGACTCCGGTCTCATAACCTGCTTTTCAATAATTTTGGGATCATTAATTTCACGCTTAACCTCACCAATTGCTTTGCCTAGCAGGAGCCCGGTACTTTCACAAGCTGGACATTGTATCCGATGACCGTAATGACGTAGCATTACCGTGTTAGCTTGCGTTGTTGCTTGTTCTTTTTCTGCTGTCGTTTTTTCTTTCCACACAGCCTTGTGAGCAGCTATCGTTCCTTTAACAGCTTTTGCAGTATCATCCTTAAAGGCTTCAATTTCTTCATTTGCTTGATTAGCTATATCAGTCCCAAACAAAGATTCTAAAGATTCGTCTATTTCTTTAGTTAAAACGTCGCAGACAGTAAAAAAATTAGGTACCCAAGAAGAACTTCCAAGGTTTTCAAAGGGCATATTACCTGAATGTAGTTCACTGTTTCTTCGTTCAACATGATGAACGCAAAAATTCGCGTGTTCTCGCGTAAAGTCATTTATTAAATCTTCAAGTCGTTGTATTAAGTCGCTTATAGATGCTGACTTCGCAACGAATTTGCTTTTTTTGATTGGCTTATCCAGTGCATAAAGTAAATTATTCCAATCTTTATTATCTGCTATCAATACTGGCGATATATTTGCGACCGTTGCCCTTATTAACATTTCAAGTACAAATGCTGACCATAGGCCAAACTGCCAATTAGTATCTTGGTGTTCAAGCATTACCTCAGCATATATCTGCGCTTTTGAAAATAACGATTCTTGCGACCATTCGTGATTTATTTTTTTCATAGCTTATACTTTTAATTCAGTTATGTAGATACGCTCTAATTTCCTATGCAAAGCCTCATTAGGAATGCTTGATCGAGCATGAAATGTGTGCCAATTATCAATAAGGACACAATCACCATGATGCAGAAAAGTAATGAATTCAGGAGTAGCATTTGAAATCCTCTCTGCTATTCGTAATTGAAGTAACTTTGCTAATTTGGTGATAGGTTGGATAAATAATGGATCCCATCTATAAAAATCTCCTTCGAATAATCGGAGTTGACATAATCGCCCATCTAGTCTGCGTCTTGGCCTAAATATCGCTCGACGCAGATCGTTTATATCCTCATTTTCAAACAGTTGTGACGCCTTAAGTATCTTAGTTGAGACCAATTTAGACGGAGTAATGCACCTCAACAACAAATATCTTGGTGGATGATACCAATGAGCCATATCAGTATGAAATGGAAACTCATTTAATCCATAAATACCGCTATAACTGCTTGCTTCTTTAAGAATCGTATCATTGGGGATTAATGTTTGTACCAAATCAGCATCAGGTATGTTTGCAATTTTACCTAGATTTTTAGCTATATTAAGAGAGTCCTCCCCAAATAAGTGACCTTTAAATTTAATGAACCCATCATTATTCAACTTGTTAATATTTAAGTTCATTTAAGTAATAATCTTTATTTTAAGAGTTTTCAATAATATCTGCCTCCGCTTCATTTTGATGCTTTAAATTGCTTGCTCGATTACGACATCAGCTAGTTTTTGTTGTAACTTATTGGATGAAGTGATGCGTTCTTTTAGTTTGTCACAAATCACCATCAGTTCATCGACTTTAGCGACGATACTTTGTTGTTCATTAGAGGGTGGAATGGCCAATAAAAATACTTCAATTTTACGTAATACAAGATTCTTATTACCAATCCCTTCCGTTCCATCCGCAGACTGTTTTTTAACGAAAGGTGAAGTTATGAGTAGTCGCAGGTAATCAACATTTACAAGCTCCCACGGCGCCTTGATTAAGGCTACACTTACAAAAATACTAAATGGAATAGTTTTATCTACGACGACAGGTATACCAGTTGTTCCAACCTTCGTTAGAAGTAAATCGCCTAATTCTGGATTACAACGTTTACTTAATTGTTCATGTTCATCTGAAGAAATAAATCGAGTCGAACTAAAATCAATTACGCCGCTGCTCATATCTTTTACGGATAAAAAAGGTATGCCAGAATCAACATATGTCGGTGTGTGATGCGTACCGTCTGTAATTTTTGTAGTTAACTCTGCTAACCTCACCCACTCCCACCCCACCGGCAAATCAAACTGTTTTTCATCATCTGTTATCACCGCAAGGGGTTTATCTTTCTTAATCTTACCCTCAGCAATCAACTTGGCTTTTTCTGCCTGTATCCGTTTAAGCAATTCACTGGCGGGTTCATCATTGGGATCTTGAGGTACCAATTTACCCATGACAGCGAGTTGTAGCAGGGTTTGTTTTAGAGCATCGATGCTGGTTTCAGTTGTAAACAGGGTATCAAAATGCTCAGAGATGCGTTGCCAGTGGGTGTTAAAATCTTCGGCATTTTGTGATTGTGTGAGTGTGCCGAGCAGATGTGTGACGAGCTTATCGTGGGCTTCGGCGGCGTTGTTATGTTGGTTTTCTAATTGGTCGCAGAGTGCCATGAGTTCATCGACTTTGGCGACGATACGGTGTTGTTCAAAGAGAGGGGGAAGCGGAAAAGCTATTGATGCAAGCGCTTTACCCGACATATTTGAGATGCCAACGCCTTTTCTATGATCATTTATTTCTCCTGTTGCATTTAGTTTTTCAAAAAAACGATACGCATAGTAAGGATCAATTTCACAATAAAATCGCGCACGATGTATATGATTTTGGAAACATATATCTTTCTCATAAAACCATACAGCGGCTCTACCTGCTTCACCACCTTCGCAGATCAATAAATCTCCTTTTTTTGCAGAGCACTTATCAAATTCTTCATCTCTAATAGGCATCTGACGTACATTCGCCAATTCGAAGCAACCCCAATAGAGATTTGATGTCGTAATGTAATCGTGAAGTGTTCCCGTGTTACGACCACTATCGAGTGTTTTTCCTGAATTATGCTGAGCTATTTCTCCGAAACGTACCCAGTTCCATCCACAAGGAAGCTCATATACAACTTCTTCTGGTTCAATTACTGGTAACGGTTTATCTTTCTTAATCTTACCCTCAGCAATCAACTTAGCTTTTTCAGCCGCTATCCTTTTAAGCAGCTCACTAGCCGGTTCATCACTCGCATCTTGCGGCACTAACTTACCTCGTACCGCCAATTCCAAGATTAACTCACGCAGTTTCTTAATCCCGTAAACACTACCAACACTTCCAGAACTTCTACCTCGTCCTGACTTTTTCTCAGTATCCGCCGCTGTCCATATATCCAGATGCTCAGTGATTAACTGTTCAATACTCACGCCTTTCTCTCCAAGGCTTCGGCAAGTATGGTTTTCAACTGGCTTCGCAAATCGGCAATATCGGCTTGCAGGGTTTGATACTGCGCCAACAACACCTCAGGATCATGAATCTCTTGCTCGCCCACATGCGGGTTCTTACAATCCAGGTTGTAATTGCGGGCTTTAATGTCCTCAATACTCATCTTCCAAGCGTATTGATTTTCGACACGGCTGTTAAAGTTATCCGCTTCATGACCCCACCAATCAGCTTCGGCCACAAACTCTTCAATCTTCATCGGCTTGGTTTTGTTATAACTTTTCACCCCGGCTGGATAAGGATGCTCATAAAACCAGACCTGTTGCGTCGGAGTGCCTTTGGTAAAAAACAGTAGATTGGTTTTAATGCCGGTATAAGGCGCAAACACGCCATTGGGTAAGCGCACGATGGTATGCAGATTGCAATCTTCCAGCAGTTTTTCTTTAATGCGGGTTTTAATCCCTTCGCCAAACAAGAAGCCATCCGGTAAAACCAATGCCGCCCGACCGCCGGTTTTAAGCAGGTGCATGATTAATACCAAAAATAAATCAGCCGTCTCACGGGTTCTAAAAGTCGCAGGAAAATTGGTTTCTATGCCGTCTTCTTCCATACCGCCAAACGGTGGATTGGTGACAATCACATCCACGCGCTCTTTAGGCCCCCAACTGATTAAAGGTTTAGCCAAGGTGTTGTCATGCCGGATATTGCTGGGCACATCAATACCATGCAAGATCATATTAGTGGTACACAGTAAATGCGGCATGGGTTTCTTTTCGATGCCAAAGATACTGTTTTGTAATACTGCTTCATCTTCAACGGTTTTAACGTGTTGGCGACGGATATGTTCAATAGCGCACGATAAGAAACCACCGGTACCACAGGCGGGGTCCATGACCTTTTCAGTTAATTGTGGGTTGACTTGTTGCACCATAAATTCGGTGACAGCGCGTGGTGTGTAAAACTCACCGGCATTGCCAGCGGCTTGTAAGTCGCGGAGTAATTGTTCGTACATATCACCAAACAAATGCCGCTCTGAGGCTTTGTTAAAATCCACTCCGTCTTGAATTTTGTTAATCACTTGTCGAATGAGTTGCCCAGACTTCATGTAGTTATAGGCATCTTCAAACACGGAGCGAATCACATAAGCGCGTTGATCGCCGCCTTTGGCTTCTAATTGTTGTAAGGCGGGGAATAGCTCGTTATCCAGAAAGTTCTTAAGGGCATCACCGGTTAAGCCTTCGGCATTAGCCGCCCAGTTGCGCCAGCGATACGCTTCGGGTAACGGGGATTGGTAATCATCTTGGAGCAGTTCCCATTCACTTTCGCGGTCATCAAATATTTTTAAAAACAGCATCCAAACCAGTTGGCTTAAGCGTTGCGCGTCGCCATCGACACCCACGTCTTTACGCATGATGTCTTGGATGGATTTAATGGTGGAGGAAATGCTCATGGATGTGTTTGCTTGTGGGGAATGATTAAATAATAGGTTTGAAAAGCTGTCGGGTTACGCTGTCGCTAACCCGACCTACGCGGCTTGGTCTTCACGACTATGAGTTACTTGAGCTATGACTAGCCACAGGGCGTCCTCGCTCCAAAATTTGATCCAAATGAAAATCAAATTGATCGCTCCAATAGATGCGTTTATTTTTAAACTTAACCGTTTTAAATAACGCATACTCATATAGCGGTTTGTAACAGGGTATGCGCTCCAGCTCTGCCTTAACATCAAAATCAAGGATCGAGTCATCATCTAAAAAGATACGCAGAATATAATTATCTTTCGGTTCAACATTAATCAACTTCATAAATACCTCAGATTACCTTAACGGTTCTATACGAAAGGGTTCTTGACCTGATACAGCTAACTTCCAATCGATCATTAAAGACTCTTGATATATCTCAATCCATGCTTGAACTAAGCGTGTTTGTTTACGCGGCAAATTTCCTGAAAGCATTTCACCGTTTAAAATAGAAAACACTGCTTCGTCATCCTGATATTCAGCATGAATATGAGGCATATTGTGTTTTCCATTATCGTAAAAATACATCATGATTTGAATGCCATAAAAAATGGATATGGTTGGCATGGCTTATTTCCTTATAGTGTTAGATTGCCAATTTAAGCATAAAGTTGATTTTCTAGCTCATAAAGTGCAGCTAAATAGGCAGGTTTTCCACCAAACGCCGATACTAATTCACTGGCTGTACCCATGTTTTTAAAAGGATCTAAAGTCAGTATTTTAATATCCTCAATGTTTTCTAGGCCGGTATCTTGGTATTTATCCAATAAGCTTGCTAATACTTGCTGGGCTTGGGCGCTGTATTTCGTAAAGTAGTTACGCTTTTTAACGTGTTCTGCACGTTCGCGGCGCGTTAAGGGCGGTTGATCAAAAGCAACATGGCAGATTAAATCAAAGGGATCAAAATCTTTGCCCACTTCATCAGCTAAGGGTTCTAATAATAAGCCTTGGGCTTCGAGTTCTTTAATAATGGCAGCTTTGCGTTCGGCTTTATTCCAGCGACGTAAAAAGTCATCTAAAGAGCCATAGTCTTTACGCACGGTGGTGCGGGTGTAATCTTTAAGTGATTCGGTGATTAATTTGCCTTCGGGGCCGTAATATTGCACGCGCTCTGAGATGACGTAGACGGTGACATCCCCTAGCACGTATTTAACCCGTTTTGCATGGGGTTCATCATCGGGGATAGTAATATCAGGCGTGGCATGAGTATCCGTTTCTGAGAGTGGATTACCGTTTTCATCAAGTTCAGCGTTAGTATCATCATCCGGTGGTACGATGGATTCATCGGCTTTAGGTTCATAAATCATCACCGGTTCGCCATCAAAGTCTTTATCGGCAAACAGTTCGGTGGCTTTTTTAAAGTCCATGATGGTAAACCAGTATTTATCGTAATCTTCATTAATACGGGTGCCACGGCCAATGATTTGTTTAAACTCAGTCATGGAGCGGATATGTTGATCTAACACCACTAATTTACAGGTTTGCGCATCTACGCCGGTGGTCATCAGCTTAGAGGTGGTGGCAATGACGGGATAGCGTTCTTCTGGATTAATAAAGTTATCTAACTCGGCTTTGCCTTCTTGTTCATCACCCGTGATACGCATGATGTATTTACGATTTTCTTTAACCCGTTCTGGGTTTAGATTCACTAGCGCCTGACGCATCCGTTCTGCATGGTCTATATCATCACAGAACACAATGGTTTTAGCGTACGGATCGGTGGCAGTTAAAAATTCGGTAATCTTTTGGGCGACCAGTTCGGTACGTTTTTCTAACACTAAGGTGCGATCCATATCTCGTTGGTTGTAGATACGATCTTCTATCAGTTCGCCATGTTTATCGGTTTGGCCTTTGTTGGGGCGCCAGCCTTGTAAGTCTTTATCGATATCAATACGCACCACTTTATAAGGCGCTAAAAAGCCATCTTCGATGCCTTGTTTAAGTGTGTAGCTGTAAATTGGTTCGCCAAAGTAATAAATACTGGATACGTCTTTAGTTTCTTTGGGAGTAGCGGTTAAGCCGATGTGTGTGGCAGAAGTAAAGTACGCCAAAATCTCCCGCCATGCGGAATCTTCTGCGGCACTACCCCGATGACATTCATCAATCACAATCAGATCAAAAAAGTCCGGGGAGAATTGTTTGTAAATGTTTTGGGCTTCTTCGCTACCGGTAACGGCTTGATATAAGGATAAGTAGATCTCGTAACTTTTATCAATTTGGCGTTTGCTGATTTTAGTCATCGCCGCGCCAAAGGGTTTAAAGTCATTATTTTTAGTCTGATCAACCAAAATGTTTCTATCAGCTAAAAATAGGATGCGCTTTTTAGTGCCAGACTTCCACAAGCGCCAAATAATCTGAAAAGCCGTATACGTTTTACCGGTGCCCGTGGCCATCACTAATAAGATGCGTCGCTGCGCTTTAGCGACGGCTTCTATGGTGTTGTTAATGGCATTGGCTTGATAATAACGTGGGGCGCGGCCTGTGCCATCATCATAGTAAGGCATTTCGACCGTGTGTTTGGCGTCGGCGGTTTCTATGCCTTTATAATGGCAATAGCGTTGCCAGAGTTCGGTTGGGCTAGGAAAGTTAGCTAGGCTGAATTCTTGTTCGGTTAAAGCGGCTAAGCCTGTGCGGTCATGACAGATAAACCCATCGCCATTGGAACTAAATACAAAAGGGATATCCAAGGTTTCTGCGTAGTTCAGGGCTTGTTGCATACCCGAGCCTACGCTGTATTTATTGTCTTTGGCTTCTATGACCGCTAAGGGCATATTGGCTTTGTAATACAGGATGTAATCAGCGCGTTTTTGTTCGCCTCGGGTATGCAGCTTGCCTCTAACGATAATGCGGCCTTTAGTAAATGACACTTCACGGCGGATTTGTAGAGCTTCATCCCAACCTGCAGTAATAATGGCAGGAGTGATGTATTTGGCACAAATATCCGACTCGCTTAAGGTCTTTTTATCCATAAAGGGTGGTGGTTTGTTGATAAAGTCAGTTCAATTAAAACTCAATAAGCTGCATTTTACTATTTTTTTGTCTATCGGCATGACTTAATCACGTGTATGTTATGACACGGCTGCGACAGTTTGTGACGTATATTAAGGCGTTTTAGAGCCGAAGCTTTTATAGGAGTAACCTAAGCTTAGGTTCATAACATGATGGCTTTGATAGGGGGTAACTAAAGTGAAAACATCCTAAGTTAACGCTTTCTTTACCCACATTAAAACCATGAATGATCAACTTATCGCTTTAATATGCGTAAATAAAACCTTTGTTCATAACATTAAAGCTTAGGCTTATACAATTCTGGCTTTAGTGTGGGCAACCTAAACGCCGGTTGCTGATACGCTCGTGATAATGTGTGTAACTAAAGCTTTGTTTACTTAAACCCAAGCCATGATTAATCAACTTCTCGTTACAATGTAAGTAAACAAAGCTTAAGTTCATAACATTAAAGCTTAGGTCTATAACATTAGCGCTTTAATGTGAGTAACCTAAATTCCGGTTGGTGATACGCTCGTGATAATGTGTGGAACTAAAGCTTTCTTTAGCCAAACTAAAGCGATAAATCCTTAAGTGTAAGCTTTAATGTGTTTTTAGCCGTCGAGACGGCCATTAAATACTTCGTTATGGAAAATAAATAATTTTATTTTCCATATTAATAATGTATGAATACAGCAGCTTGAGATAAAAAACCTTAAAAATCATTAATTTATTTTTACTCGTTTAACGATAAAGATAGCTATATTAAGTTAAGAGCCTATAGTGACTGTTCCCCCCTGTCATCTTATAGAGGTTCCAAATGACAATAGTTGCAAAGCTAGACTTTATACAACTCAACAATGCCCTTAAACTGGTTTTCTGCAGAAATGTTTCAAGTAAATTAGCCAATGTGGCCATTTTTCCTACCATCGACATCCCTATCGCCACTATTAATACCTTAATAGATGAGTTTGAAACGGCTATAGTAAATGCAAAAGATGGCAGTCATATCGCCGCTCTGCTTTTGCAAGATAAAGTAAAACAAATCAACGAGATGTTTCATCTGTTGGTCAATTATGTCAATAAAGTCGCTAAAGGCGATGAGACGATTATTGCCCAAAGTGGCTTCAACGCATCAAAAGTACCTACCCCTCATCAAAAGGCAGAATTAGCCGTAAAGTCTGGCGCAAGTAGCGGTATTGTTATTGTTGATATCAAAGCGGTTAAGGGTGCAGTGGCTTACAATATTATCTTTAAAAAAGAAACAGACGAAAAGTATTCTGAGCCGGTCACAAGCACTTATGCACAGCATGAATTTACGGGCTTAACGCCAGCCACTTATTACTACTTTTGTTTTAATACCGTGTCTAAAGAAGGCGTTTCTGATTACTCAGACCCTGTTATTAAGTTAGTTGAATAAATAAACCCTCCCCCTCCTTTGGTTTGGATAAATGATCATCAAACCAGAGGCTATCTGATAAAAAAAACCTTCGTTTAACGTTATAATAAGCAAGATCCTCAAACGCTCTATCCCGTAATCGTTATCCCCTCTTAATGGCTAAACTCAACCCCGAACAACTTGCAGCGGTTAAAGCAATTGATCATCCTTTATTGGTACTGGCCGGTGCTGGCAGTGGTAAAACGCGCGTTATTACCGAAAAAATAGCCTATCTCGTTAAACAAGGTTTACCCGCCCGCCATATTGCCGCCGTTACCTTTACTAATAAAGCCGCTAGAGAAATGAAGAGCCGGGTTTCTAAACTATTAGATAGCACAGAAACGCGAGGCTTAAGAGTCTCTACTTTTCATTCGTTAGGGTTGGATATTTTAAGAAAAGAATATAAGACCTTAGCCTATAAAGCCGCTATTACCTTATTTGATGAGCAAGACAAACTAACACTATTAAAAAATCTGATTAATTACGGGGCAAAGGATTGTGTAATCGACCAAGTGGAGCAGTATGCGCAGCAGATTGGGCAATGGAAAAATGCCTTTGTAACACCAGAGCAAGCATTAAGCCTTGCGACCCCAGTGCAATACCCTAGCGCCATTCTTTATGAAGAATATACCCGAAGTTTAAAAGCCTACAATGCAGTCGATTTTGATGATTTGATTTTATTGCCGGTGTTACTGTTTCAGGAACATCCGCCTATTTTAGAAAAGTGGCAAAATAAAATCCGGTATTTGTTAGTGGATGAATATCAAGACACTAACATTACCCAATATCAACTCGTTAAGCTGATTGCCGGTAAGTTAGGGCGTTTTACGGTGGTGGGCGATGATGATCAATCTATTTATGCGTGGCGTGGTGCACAACCTGAGAACTTAGCGCAATTACAGAAAGATTTCGCGCGGTTACAAGTGGTTAAACTAGAACAAAATTACCGTTCTACGGGGCGTATTTTAAAAGTGGCCAATCATTTAATTGCCAACAACCCCCATACGTTTGAAAAACGTTTGTGGAGTGAGTTAGGCTATGGTGATCCACTCAGAGTATTAAGCCATAAGAATGATCAAGTTGAAGCACAACAAGTGGTCTCTGAAATTGTGCATCACAAGTTTAGAAACGGCAGTCGGTTTCAGGATTACGCGATCTTATATCGCGGCAATCATCAATCTCGCTTATTTGAACAAAGCCTCAGGGAAAATAACATCCCTTATTTAATCAGTGGTAGCACGTCATTTTTTGCTTATTCTGAGGTAAAAGATGTATTGGCCTATTTGCGTTTGTTTGTTAACCCCGATGATGATGCCGCCTATTTACGAGTGATTAATACTCCCAGAAGAGAAATTGGCCCCACTACCTTAGAAAAGCTGGGTGGGTATGCCAACGAACGTCATATCAGTTTATTTGCCGCGAGTTCTGAGTTGGGGTTAAGTCAAAAACTCTCTGAGAAGTCGATCCAGCGTTTACATAAATTTAAAGAGTTAATCACTGAGACTACCCAACAGATTGAGCACGGTGATACTTTTGAGGTGATTGAAGACTTTATTGCTCGCATTGGCTATGAGCAGTTTTTAAAAGAAGACAGCAAATCTAAAGAAGCGGCAGACCGTAAGATTAAGAACGTATTTGAGCTGGTTGAATGGTTAAAACGCATTGCCGATAAAGAAACTACCGAACAAAAGCCGTTAGCAGAAATTGTCGCCAAAATACTGCTAATGGATATTATGGAGCGAAACCAAGAAGAGGAAGCAATAGAGCAAGTCAGCTTAATGACCTTACATGCCGCTAAGGGCTTGGAGTTTCCGCATGTATTTTTAATTGGTATTGAAGAAAATATTCTGCCGCATCAAAACAGTATTGAAACAGATAATATTGAAGAAGAACGGCGTTTAGCTTATGTGGGCATTACCCGCGCGCAACGCACCTGCACTTTTAGCTATTGCACACATCGTAAACGCTATGGCGAAATCACTGAATGTGAACCCAGCCGATTTTTAAATGAACTCCCTGCCGAAGATTTGGAGTGGATTAATAAAAACCAACTCGCTCCGGAAGTGATTAAAGAGCGCGGTAAGGCTAATCTAGCTAATTTAAAATCGATGTTATCGTAATTAGATTGTTTTGATACAAAGCTATAACACACTGATTTAAAATAATTAAACCCGCCAAAAACAAAACGTTTTAGCACTGTTAATTCATTATTTTTTATGTGCGACAAATTGTCGCACTTTTTTGTAGACAAGCGAATTTCTTTACTTTAGAATGCACACACCTTAAGAGAGGTACCAAAGTTTTTAAGGAACTTTGTCCTTCTATAGGAGGAGGAAAGCGGCCAGATTGATTTGGCAAAATAACAAGAAAAATCGCTACTTAATTGAAACTGCTATGCACCCAGCAGTCGTCCATACAATAAAAAATACAGGACGGAGCCCACTATAGGTGGGCTTTTTTATGCCCGTTAGTTTCTAACTGTTTTAAGAGGTATAACGATGCTAAATATTAATCTGCCCGGCTTTACCTTAGTCTTATTGAGCGCTTTAAGCACCCACTGTTTAGCCGCCGACCCTATCGCGCTACGCTGGTCTCAAGTATCCCAACCTACATTAACCACCTCCCCCCAAAGCATTGGCACTTATACTTCGGGCTGTATTAGTGGAGCCGTTTTAGTACCTGCCACTGGTATGGGTTATCAAATCATGCGCCCTTCTAGAAAGCGCGCTTTTGGACATCCTGAGCTTAAAAACTTTATTGTTAATTTAGGACAAACCGCCAGCCATCAAAATTTAGGAAATATATTAATCGGCGATTTAGGGCAAGCCCGTGGCGGACCTACTGTTAGTGGTCACCGTAGTCATCAAACAGGCTTAGATGTGGATATTTGGTTTTTATCATCTCAACATGCCAACACGCATACGCTCAGTTATGATGAAAGAGAAAGTTGGTCGGCGCCGTCTGTCCTGTTAAAAAACACTATTTACCTAGACCCTAGACAGTGGTCAAAAACGAATGAATCCGTTCTAGCGGCTGCCGCCTCAAGACCCGAAGTGGATCGGATTTTTGTGAATCCCAGTATTAAACGTGAGCTTTGTATGAAATATTACAAAGAAGATTGGTTACGAAAAATTCGCCCTTGGTGGCATCATGATGATCACTTTCATGTGCGTTTAAAGTGTCCTGTTGGAAATCCGAACTGCCAAACTCAAGAAGCTTTGCCCGCAGGGAATGGCTGTGATGCAGGACTGGCATGGTGGTTTACTGAAGAGGCAAAACACCCTACTCCTAGCCCTATCTTAACTAAACCCGCAGAGTTACCCAAGCTTTGTGAAGCGGTCTTGCATCAATAGATTTTTATTTAGTATCGATCCATTGATAGATTTCTGTTAACGTCGGATCACATTTACAACAGCTGGTTCCACAGGCTTTATCATTGGATAACTTAAGCAGACTGCCTTTATTTATCCAGCGCTGCATCATGCCGCGTAGGGCATCTGCATCACAGTTAAAATGATTAACCAAGTCCGCTAGTGCGACGCTAGGCCTTTGTTTGAGATAATCTCTTAAATCAGACAAGATCATACTTAAATGCCCGAAGTAGCCGCTTTTTGCTGAAGTTTACCACTCCACCATAAGCCCGCTATAACCGTTGTAAATATCATCAGCAAAGCACTAATCCACGTACTCGAATAAACCGGGTGCTGGGCAAAAGTAACCGATTGGTAGAATATTGTTGCCGTTGAATAGGCGATACCTGTCGTCCAAAAAACAACAAATACAGCCCAACCCGCACTAGTCTCTCTATAAATGGCCGCCGTTGCTGCAACACAAGGTGCATAGAGTAAGATGAACAACAAATAGGCAAAAGCACCTGCCTTACCATCAAAACTTTGCTGCATAGCGGCAAAGGTATTTGCATTAACGGCTTGCTCACTGGCTGCCGCGCTTAAATCATCAACCTTCCCAATGTTTAACCCCAATGGATCTAAAACATGATCCGCCAATTTAGTTAAGTTGGCAGGAATGGTTGCACACGCGGCCAGTAGACTATCTTTAAGATTAAACGCTGTTTGTTGCTGGGGTTCAGTGGTTAATATTTGGCTATACAATGCATCTAGGGTCCCGACAACCGCTTCTTTTGCCAATACGCCCGTAAAGATACCGACTGTAGCTGGCCAGTTTTCATTCTCTATACCCATGGGTTTAAAAGCGGGGGTTAATGTACGCCCTATTTCACTGAGGACCGATTTATTACTATTTTCTTGATTAAAGCTACCGTCTGTACCTAAAGCATTTAAAAAATTTAATACGATCACCATAGGCACAATAACCTTACCCGCATTCATTATAAAAGCTTGTAATCTATCCCAGGTGCGTATCATAACGCCTTGTAAGGTCGGCATATGATAAGCGGGTAATTCCATAATAAAAGGCGCTGATTCCCCTTTAAATAGCGTATGACGCATAATTAAGCCTGTTAATACTGCGACGGCTATGCCCACTAAATACAACCCAAAGACCAGATTTTGTCCGCCAACGGGGAAGAAAGCAGCCGCAAATAAAGCATAGACCGGTAAACGAGCACCGCATGACATAAAGGGATTCATTAAATTCGTTAAAATTCTATCCCGCTTATTTTCTAAGGTTCTTGTTGCCATAATGGCCGGAACATTACATCCAAAACCTACAATCATGGGCACGAAGGATTTACCCGGCAAGCCAATCATGCGCATAAATCGATCCATTACAAAAGCGGCTCTTGCCATATAGCCTGAATCTTCTAAGGCTGACAAAAACATAAACAACAATCCTATGATCGGGATGAATGTCGCAACCACTTGTATACCCGACCCAACGCCTTTTGTAAGTAGAACGATTAACCACTCAGGACAATAAATAGACTTAAGCTCAACACCTAACCCATCAATTAATAATGCACCTACGGATTGTTCAAAGAAATCAACAAATGCAGTCCCTAAGTTTATGGTAAACATGAACATCGTATACATCACTAACAAGAAAATAGGGATACCTAAATAACGATTTAGGACGAGGGTATCTATCTTTTCTGTTTTATGACGACTGACTTCATCTAAACGACAAACGGCAGATTTAATCATTAGGTTTACAAAGCCATAACGCGCATCTGCAGCGAGTATATCTATTTCATCCGCTGTGTCAGCTTCAACTTTTGTTTGTAATTCACAAACCAGAGGCCATAAAGCCTCCCCTACCATTTCTTTTGCCAATGTATCTGACTCTAACGCTCTAAGCGCAAGCCAACGTAAGTCACATTGATACTGTTCTGCAATGGGTATTAAAGCATGTGATAGTTCACTGATAGCCGACTCTAAGATACTGTCGTATTCAATGCTGACTTTTGGGATAGGTTTATCAACAACCGCTTTATTGATGACGGCTTTTAAATGCGAAATGCCTGATTTAGCAGACGCTGATATCGGAATAACAGGACAACCCAGTTGCTCTGCTAAGTATTCAGCATCAATTTTTATACCGCGTTGTTTAACGGCATCCATCATATTTAGCACGACCAACATCGGTACGCGCATTTCAATCAGTTGAGATGTGAGATAGAGGTTTCTTTCTATATTTGAAGCATCAATGATATTAATGATTAAATCGGCTTCTTTTGAGGCCACATAATCTCTAGCTACTTTTTCATCGAGGGATACCTGATCATCTGCTGCCTCTAATGAATAAGTGCCTGGCAAGTCTACCAATTCAATGAGTTGATGATCATGGCTATATTCGCCCGTCTTTTTCTCAACCGTTACACCCGGCCAATTACCGACATGCTGTTTTGATCCAGTCAGTACATTAAATAAGGTCGTTTTACCGCAATTGGGGTTACCTACAACGCCCACTATGAAATGGGATTTCATAGGACCTTCTCTATTAACAATATTGAGGCCTCATCTTTTCGTAAGGTTAATGAAAAACCTCTGAGTTTTATCTCTACCGGATCACCCATCGGTGCAAAACGAATCACGCTAAACTCTGTACCCGGCGTTAATCCCATCGCTAATAAACGCTTACGATAAGCCTTGCCACTTTGCTCAAAGCCAACAATCTTGCCAAAATCACCCACCATTAGATTTTTAAAACTGATAGCCATATATTTAACCTAAAGTGTATGTACATCTTTGCAATCGCAAGAAGTAATCAATAATCATTCTCATTAATGAAATATATCATACATTCTTATGTAATCAAAACAAGTTAATTTGAGGTGTGTTTTATCGTTTAGATAGAAGGGATTATGACTAAAGAGTGGTACTCATTTAAACAAGGAGTGGCTCAATAGCTATGTATTAAGCTTTATAAACAGCGGGAGTATGAAAGGAACAACTTTGATCGATTAAAAAATCAAAGTAACAACGAGTTAACTTTAACTCATTATTACTTTAACTCAATTTAATCTAAAATTTGATATTCACTACTTGAAACGTTAACTCTTTCTCTCATTTCTTTGCCAGGCTTGAAATGTGGGACATGTTTTGCACCAAGTGCGACAGGTTCACCTGTTTTAGGGTTACGACCCATACGCTCAGGACGATTATGGAGTGAGAAACTACCAAAACCTCTTATCTCGATTCTATCGCCTGAAGATAAAGAAACATTCATCCCTTCAATTATGCATCTAACAGCCAACTCTACATCTTTAAGTTGTAGATGTGATTGCTTTAAAGCAATAGCGTCAATTAATTCCGATTTATTCACTTTTATCCCCTGTAAAGAAACAAGGGGTATGTCAGGAGACATACCCCAAGCAGACACATTCTTATTTTTCTAACTGCTTAAATAAGTCAGCCATTGTAGGTGTGCCAACTGATTGTTGAGCATGATCCTTAATAGTGTGTGTTTCTTCGTCTTGATCTTTCGCTTTAATTGATAAAGAGATAGTTTTGGTTTTTTTATCAACACCAATAAATTTAGCTTCAAGTTCATCGCCTTCTTTCAACAAAGTGCGTGCATCTTCTACACGATCACGTTGAATTTCAGATGCACGTAAGTACCCTTCAACATTGTCAGCTAAAATCACAACTGCACCTTTAGCATCTACTTCTTTAATAGTACCTTTTACTAAGCTACCTTTTTCTTGTGTCGCTAAGAAGTTTTGGAAAGGATCTTGTTCAAGTTGCTTGATACCTAAAGAGATACGTTCACGCTCAGAATCAACTGCTAAGATAACAGTTTCTAATTCATCACCTTTCTTGAACTCACGAACTGATGCTTCACCTTCATCTGCCCAAGAAATATCAGACATGTGAACCAAACCATCAATACCACCATCAAGACCGATAAAGATACCGAAGTCTGTGATAGATTTGATTTTTCCTGAGATTTTATCGCCTTTGTTATGAGTTGCTGCAAATTCATCCCATGGATTAGTTTTGCATTGTTTCATACCTAAAGAAATACGACGACGTTCTTCATCAATTTCAAGAACCATCACTTCAACGTCATCACCTAATTGTACTAATTTAGATGGGTTAACGTTTTTGTTAGTCCAATCCATTTCAGAAACGTGAACTAAACCTTCAACGCCTTCTTCAATTTCTACGAAGCAACCGTAATCAGTTAAGTTGTTTACTTTACCGAATACACGAGTGCCCGCTGGGTAACGACGCGCGATGTTTTGCCATGGATCTTCACCCATTTGTTTCATGCCTAATGAAACACGGTTTTTATCTTTGTCGTATTTTAGAACTTTTACATTGATTTCTTGACCAATTTCAACACACTCAGATGGGTGACGAACACGACGCCATGCCATATCTGTAATGTGTAATAGGCCATCAATACCACCTAGATCAATAAACGCACCGTAATCTGTAAGGTTTTTAACAACACCTGTAACTACTGCACCTTCGTCTAGTGTTTTGAGTAATTCATCTCTTTCTGCGCTGTATTCTTTTTCAACTACTGCACGACGTGAAAGAACAACGTTATTACGTTTTTGGTCAATTTTAATGACTTTGAATTCAAGATCACGATTTTCTAAGAAAGTAGTGTCTCTAATAGGACGAACGTCAACTAATGAACCGGGTAAGAAAGCACGTAATGCGCCGACCGATACAGTGAAACCGCCGCGAACTTTACCTGTGATAACACCGATAATAGTTGCTTCTTTTTCAAATGCTGTTTCAAGTTCAAACCAAGCTTTATTTTTCTTCGCTTTATCACGAGAAAGAAGAGTAGCTCCTAGGCCGTCTTCAAATAAATCCAACGCAACTTCAACTTCATCACCGATAGATACTTCTAATTCACCGTTGTTGTTTAAGAATTGCCATTTTGGAATAACGCCTTCAGATTTTGAATGGGTACTTACGATAACCATATCGTTTTCGATATCAATTACAGTACCAATCAACATTGCACCAGGACTCATTTTGGTCTTGGTTAAACTTTCTTCAAGTAACTCAGCAAAGCTTTCGCTCATTATATTATTTCCCAAGTTTGTTAGAACTCAAACAAACCTTTTCTTTATCAAAGTTAAAAAAAAACCACATTATTGTGGTCAGCCAATAATCCTTAATGGATTAAATTTATTACTTCTTCTATAACCTGATCTATCGTCAAGTCAGAAGAATCGATATAAAGGGCATTAGCCGCCATAGCTAAAGGAGCTGTTTCTCTCTCCCTATCACGACGATCTCGCGCCTCTATCTCGCTAGTTATTTCATCAATATTAGCATCGATTTCTTTTTCAATCAACTGTTTGTAACGTCTAGCGGCTCTTTTCTCTGCACTTGCCGTTAAAAAAACCTTATATTCAGCCTCAGGAAAAACCACCGTTCCCATATCGCGACCATCCGCCACCAAACCAGGTAACTGCTTAAAGTCCTGTTGTTTTTTCAGCAATACCCCACGTACGGCAGGGTAAGCAGCAATCTGAGAGGCTATACTACCTGTACTTTCTAAGCCTAATTGACTTGTGATATTTTCACCATTAAGTTTAACAATAAGCTCATCACCACAATCAAACTCTAACGTCATTGCACTAGCGACTTCTACGATGGTATCGACATCGCTTACGTGAACCGACTCCCTTTGAATAGCAATCGCTAATGATCTATAAATAGAGCCACTGTCTAAATAGTGCCATCCTAATTTTTTTGACACTAAACGGCTTACGGTACCTTTCCCTGCCCCACTTGGCCCATCAATCGTTAAGACTGGAATTGGCATTAAGACTCCTCACACACCAAATCTAAACCAAAACTCTTAACAAGGTCTTTAAACTCAGGGAACGAGGTATTTACATTGGCACAATCAAGTACTGTGATAGGAGCAGTTGCACGCAACCCAGCAATTGAGAATGACATAGCAATGCGATGATCACCATGTGACGTCACCACCCCACCACCTATTGAACCACCCTGAATAACCATACCATCTTCAGTCGACTGGGCATCAACACCTAAAATTTGTAACCCATCCGCCATGACTTGAATACGATCAGATTCTTTTACTCTTAACTCTTCCGCACCGGTTAGACGGGTTTGACCTTCTGCACAAGCGGCAGCCACAAATAAGACAGGGAACTCATCGATCGCAAGTGGCACTAAGTCTTCTGGTATATCGATGCCTTTTAAAGGACTATAAACCACATGCAAATCTGCCACGGGCTCACCACCGACAGTACGCTCATTAAGCACTTCAATTTTAGCGCCCATCAATCTTAAAATATCGATCACGCCTGTTCGCGTTGGGTTAATACCCACATGCTTCAATAATAAATCTGATCCTGGTGCAATTGACGCACCTACTAAAAAGAATGCCGCCGATGAGATATCACTTGGCACATCAATATCACATGCCGTTAACTTACCTTTAGCATTGATAGTGACTTTACTACCTTCTTTATGAACTGGATATGAAAATCCTGACAACATACGTTCAGTATGGTCGCGTGTTGGTGCCGGCTCTACGACACTGGTGTCACCTTCTGCGTACATACCTGCTAATAATAAACATGATTTAACCTGAGCACTTGCCATAGGCATTTCATAATCTATGGCTGTTAACTGCCCCGATTTACCTGTGATATAAAGTGGTGCTGTGCCTGCTTCTGTTGTTTTGATATCAGCACCCATTGTTGCCAAGGGTCCAGTCACACGCTTCATCGGACGACCCGATAATGATTTATCACCTGTCAAAACAGAATCGAAAGCCTGGCCGGCTAATAAACCACTCAATAAGCGCATTGAAGTACCTGAATTACCAAGATACAGTTCATTTTTAGGCGCTTTTAAACCATGTTTACCTACACCGTGAATTGTCAAACAACCATTCTCAGGCCCTTCAATTTCAACACCCATATCACGGAAAGCTTGGAGAGTTGCCAATGCATCCTCAGCTTCAAGAAAGCCTTTTACATGGGTAACGCCATCCGCTAAAGAGCCCAACATGATTGAGCGATGAGACATTGATTTATCGCCTGGAACTCGGCCCTCACCCTTTAACGAACCGCCGGGTTGAACTTGAAATGTGATTGATTTAGACATATTTCCTTCAAACTGATTAAGAAAGCGTTGCCGCGCAGTATTGGCATACGCAAAGGTTGATAAAAGTTGCTGGCTATCATCATTTTCCAGCAAATCCTGTATTTTATCTAATTGCTGCTTTGTTTGCTGAAGCAATGGAATTATTTCGTTCTTATTGAGCAGGCAAATATCCCGCCACATAGTCGGATCGCTGGAAGCAATGCGGGTAAAATCCCTGAAACCGCCCGCCGCATATTTAAAGATCTCAGACTGCTGATCTTTGTGACCCAACATATTAACTAAAGCAAATGCAAGTATATGAGGCAAATGACTCGTCGCCGCCAAGATTTCATCATGACGACTCACAGACATCACTGAAACATCTGAACCTATTCGTTGCCAAAATAATTTAATTTTGTCTAATGCTTTAAGATCAGTATTTGTGAGTGGCGTTATGATTAATCGTCTGTTTAAAAATAAATCATAAAATGAGGCTTCGACACCACTTTGTTCAGCACCCGCAATAGGATGTGCAGGGATTAAATTATCTGGAACGACACCAAAAACCTGTTGCGCTGCATCAACAATACTGGCTTTAGTACTGCCGACATCGGTGTATATTGTTTGATCTGACCAATACGGTTTGAGCTGTTCAAATATATTTTCTAAGGCTGCAACAGGGGTAGCAATCAGAACACAGTCGGCATTTTTAACAGCCTGTTCTATTTGCAGATAATAGTCATCTATAACCCCTAATTCCTTTGCCTTCTGTAAATTTTCTTTATCTTCTTCTCGACCAAAACCTACTATTCGCTTTGATAAGCCATAATATCTAGCAGCCTGAGCAACTGAGCCACCCATCAAGCCCACACCGATAATACATAAACTATCAAACATTATTTAAGCGTTTCTGCCAAAGCTTTTAGAAAAACTTTATTTTCCGTTTCAGTACCAATACTAATACGCAAATGATGGGGTAATTCATAGTTAGCTACCGGTCTGACGATAACGCCTCTCCTGAGCAGAGCTTCATAAATGTCTTGTCCTGACTGTTTAATATCCACTAAAACAAAATTACCTGATGAAGGGATCCATTCAAGATTTAACGCTTTAAATCCTTCGGTTAACTGCAACATGCCTGACGCATTAATTCGAATCGTTTCTTGCAAATGCTCTTCGTCATTAAGCGCTGCTTCTGCAGCAACCAAAGCCAAGGTATTATTATTAAAAGGTTGTCGTACACGATTAAGAATATCTGCCATTTCTGGGCTAGATACCCCATACCCTACTCGTAAGCCTGCTAAACCATAGGCTTTTGAAAAAGTACGTGTGATTAATAAATTAGGGAATTTCTTTAGCCATTCAATAGAATCAATAGCCTCTAATGTGCTCACAAATTCAAAATACGCTTCATCCAACACACAAATACAAGTATCTGGTAAAGCCTTAATAAAACGCTCCACGCTGTCTTGTGATAATAATGTGCCCGTTGGATTATTTGGATTAGCTATAAAAACTATGCGTGTCTTATCCGTAACAGCTTTTAACATGGCATCTAAATCATGACCATAGTTAAGCGCTGGAACGACGACTGCTTTAGCACCCACTGATTGCGTCACGATGGGATAAACGGCAAAAGCATGTTGAGAAAATACCACTTCATGCACTGGAGTTAAAAACGCTCTTGCAACTAATTCCAACAATTCGTTAGAACCATTCCCTAAAGTAATTTGTTCTGGAGAAACAGAATACTTATTTGATAGGGTTTGTTTTAAAGAAAATCCACTTCCATCTGGATATAAGGCCAAACCTGATAAGGCTTGTTGAATAGCGGCTAAAGCCTTTTTTCCTGGTCCTATAGGGTTCTCGTTAGACGCTAATTTAACGATGTTCGTTAGACCTAATTCACGTTCTAACTCTTCAATGGGCTTACCTGCTTTGTAGGGAATGAGTTGTTGAACACCCAATGAGGCAAGGTTATAAATAGTATTGTTCATGGTAATTTAATAAACTGTATTTTTAAGATCAAAGCCTAAACTAAAGCACTGCTTTTGGATAAGACCCTAATAGCTTGAACATTTTAACGCGCTCTTTGACCGTGTCTAAGGCTTCAGAAACGGCTCTATCATCACTGTGCCCCTCAATATCGATAAAGAACAAATAATCCCACAAGCCTTGTCTTGATGGTCTCGATTCGATATTAACCATACCAATACCAAATTTTGCAAAAGGCTCTAAGATTTTGTGTAACGCGCCCGGTTGATTACCTGTAGACACCACCAATGACGTTTTATCATTGCCTGTAGGCGTAGGGGATTGTTGACCGATAATAATAAAGCGAGTGGTATTATTAGGCTCATCTTCAATATTACTTTCGATAATTTCTAAATGATAAACATCAGCTGCAGCAATACCTGCAATAGCAACAGCGTGCTTATTTAAAGCAGCTAATCGCGCTGCTTCTGCATTACTATTAACAGCCGTTTGTTTTACACCAGGAAGATGATTATCTAACCATTGGCGACATTGAGCTAACGATTGTTGATGAGAGAATACTTCAGTGATCTCTGCCAAATTGCTATTAAGCCCCATCAAATTTTGATGAACGCGTATCTCAACCTCACCGCAAATATTTAACGTTGACGTAGAAAAACGATCCAAAGTGTGGCTAATGACACCTTCTGTAGAATTTTCTACCGGCACTACACCAAACTGACATTTACCTGATTCAACTGCACTAAAAATTTCATTGATGGTAATAACGGGGAAGCTCTTGACCGCATGACCAAAGTGTTTAAATACTGCTTGTTGAGTAAACGTGCCCTCTGGCCCTAAAAAAGCAATATCCATGGGTTTTTCTAATGCCAAACACGCAGACATTAATTCTCTGAAAAAACGCACCGCTGTTAAATCTTCCAAAGGACCTTGATTCAACTCCATGATACGTCTTAAAACTAATGATTCTCTATCGGGACGATAAAAAGTACCTTGCTCACCTTCCGCTATTTTAGTTTTTGCAACCTCCATTGCACAAGCAGCTCGCTGGTTAATTAATTGCAAAATCTGCGCATCAATAGCGTCAATTTTTTCTCTTAACTCAGCTAATGGGGTGACTAATGACATATCTAGTGCTCGGTATAAGATTATTAAGTTTAATGGGTGCGTTCAAATTCAATCATAAAATCAATCAGAGCCTTAACACCAGCCTCTGGCATTGCATTATAAATACTTGCTCTCATCCCACCTACTGAACGATGTCCTCTTAATTCAAATAAACCTTGAGTTTCGGCAGACTTTAAGAACACCTGATCTAAATTCGCATCTGCCAAGATAAAAGGCACATTCATTCGTGAGCGATAAGAAACATCAACAGGATTTGAATACAAGGTAGATTGATCAATGGCTTGATAAAGCTTTGCCGCCTTAGCGTTATTAAATTGCTCCATAGCTGCTACACCGCCTTGCGCTTTTAACCACTTAAGCACCAGGCCTACCAAATACCAGTTATAGGTAGCGGGTGTATTTAACATTGAATGACTTTTAGCTTGTTCTTGATAATCAAAAACAGGGGGCGTCGTTTTACTGGCATAACCCAACAAATCCTCTCTAACAATAACAACAGTAACGCCCGCAGGACCCATATTTTTTTGAGTCCCTGCATAAATCAAACCATAGCGACTAACGTCAATCGCTCTTGAAAGAATATTGGATGACATATCAGCGACTAAAGGGAGTCCTTTAGCATTAGGAATTTTTGAGAACTCTACACCGTGAATTGTTTCATTAGTCGTGTAATGTAAATAAGCAGCTTGCTCATCCAACACCCAAGTAGATTCTTCTGGAACGGTGGTATAGCCACTATTTTCAGAACTCGCACTCACCAATACATCACAAAAGTTTTGCGCATCAATGACTGCTTTTTCTGACCAAGCGCCTGTTTTTACATAACAAGCACTCGATTTGCCTCTAAGAATATTTTGCGGTATTAATGAAAACTGTGCTGACGCTCCACCTTGTAAAAACAATACTTTATAATTGTCAGGTATCGCCATCAAAGTTCTTAAATCACTTTCTAATTGCTCTGCAATAGTGGGGAAATAATTGCCTCGATGACTCATTTCCAACACAGATTGACCAGAACCTTGCCAATCTAATAATTCTTGCTGAGCTTGCAACAATACTGATTTTGGAAATACAGAAGGACCCGCACTAAAATTATAAATCTCAGACATTGTCTATCTCATAATCATAAAGACTTAACAACACTTATTCAGACTCATCGTCATTATCAGTTTCGGTATCAATTGCCGCTTCTTCATCATCAGATTCTGCAACATTTAAATCAGCCACCACCACTGGATTAAGCTCATCATCATCTTCGTCATCAACGCCTGATAAGCCATCAATACGATCCACACCGATTACTTTTTCTTTTTTATCTAAACGAATAATCGTTACACCTTGGGTATTTCTGCCTACAACAGAAATACCGTCAACGCGAGTACGTACTAAAGTACCGCCGTCGGTGATTAACATGATCTCATCGGTATCATTAACCAATACAGCGCCAACCACAGCACCATTTCGCGCAGATGTTTGAATAGCTATTAAGCCCTGTCCACCCCGTTTATGACAAGTAAACTCCTCTAACTTCGTCCGTTTACCATAACCGTTTTCAGTGATGTTAAGCACAGTACCTTCAGTCGCAATGATCAATGAAATAATTCTTTGACCTTCTTGTAAGCGCATACCTCTAACGCCAGCCGCTGTTCTACCCATTGAGCGAACATCTTCTTCATTAAAGCAAACCGCTTTACCTGTACTACCAAACAATAAGACGTTTTGCTTACCATCAGTAACAGCAACACCGACTAAGGTATCGCCTTCTTTTAGATCAATTGCAATTTTGCCACTGGCCCGTTGACGCTCAAACTCATTTAGAGGCGTCTTTTTAACTGTCCCCGCAGAAGTCGCCATAAAAATAAATTTATTTTCTGTAAACTCACGGATCGGTAATAACGCATTAATTTTCTCACCGGCTTCTAAAGGCAATAAATTAACAAAAGGTTTTCCTCGCGCCGCACGACTTGCCACAGGTAATTGATATACTTTTAACCAATATACTTTTCCTAAAGAAGAAAAGCACAAAATAGTGTCGTGTGTATTAGCAACAATCAATTTATCAACATAATCAAGCTCTTTAGTAGCCGTCGCTGACTTACCTCGCCCCCCCCTTCGCTGGGCTTTATAATCACTTAGAGGTTGTGACTTCACATAACCTTCATGAGACATAGTCACAACCATATCTTCTTCTGTGATTAAATCTTGTTCTGATAGATCTAACTGATTTTGAATGATTTCGGTACGTCGCGGATCAGAATATTCCTCTTTAATCGCCACTAGTTCTTCTCTGATGATTTCCATCAAACGAACATCACTAGCCAAAATATATAAATACTCGTCAATTTGCTCTAATAATTGTTTATATTCATTAACTATCTTGTCTTGCTCTAAACCTGTTAAGCGATGTAAACGTAAATCAAGGATAGCTTGAGCTTGAGTCTCTGATAACCGATAAAAACCATTACGAATACCAAACTCTTCTGCTAAGTCTTCCGGTCTAGAACGCGTTGCATCTGCTCTTTCTAATAAAGACGACACCAACCCCGCATTCCAAGTTCTAGCTAATAAACCTTCTTTCGCTTGCTCTCTATTACTTGATGTTTTGATCAACTCAATCATCACATCAATATTAGCTAACGCAACCGCTAAACCTTCTAAAACGTGAGCTCTTTCTCTAGCACGACGCAGATTGTAAATTGTTCTACGAGTAACAATTTCACGTCTGTGATTAATAAATGCACTTAAAATTTCAAGCAAGTTCATGCAGTGTGGCCGACCATCTAATAAGGCCACCATATTGATACCGAACACCGTTTGGAATTGAGTTTGTTTATAGAGATTATTTAACACCACCTCAGGAACTTCGCCACGACGTAATTCAATAACCATACGCATGCCGTCTTTATCAGACTCATCACGCAAACCTGAAATACCTTCAAGCTTACCTTCTTTTATCAACTCGGCGATTTTCTCTAGCAAACGCGCTTTGTTGACTTGATAAGGCAACTCTGTAGTAATGATTGCTTGACGACTGGAATCACCAATCGATTCAAAATGACAACGCGCACGTAGATAAATTTTGCCACGCCCTGTTGTGTAAGCACTATAGATACCTGCAGAACCATTGATGAATCCAGCAGTAGGGAAATCTGGACCAGGAATGTGTGACATTAAATCATAAATGGTCACATTAGGATTATCAATCATTGCCAAACAGGCGCTAACCACTTCACCCATGTTGTGAGGTGGAATATTAGTAGCCATTCCCACAGCAATACCTGAAGAGCCATTAACTAATAAATTGGGTACTCTAGTCGGCAGAACCTCAGGCTGAGTTTCCGAATCATCGTAGTTAGGAATAAAGTTAACTGTTTCTTTATCCAAATCAGCTAACAATTCATGTGCAATTTTCGCCATACGTACTTCTGTATAACGCATAGCAGCTGGGGGATCACCATCGACTGAGCCAAAGTTACCTTGGCCATCAATCAACATATAACGCATAGAAAATGGTTGCGCCATACGCACCATAGTGTCATAAACTGCCGTATCACCATGCGGATGATATTTACCGATAACATCCCCGACAATACGCGCTGATTTTTTATAAGGCTTGTTCCAATCATTACCCAACTCACTCATCGCATATAAAACACGTCGATGAACTGGTTTTAGACCATCTCTAACGTCTGGCAGGGCTCGACCTACGATAACGCTCATTGCGTAATCGAGATAGGATTGCTTCATCTCGTCTTCGAGATTAACAGGAATTATTTCTTTTGCGAAGTTTGACATTGATCCCTATATAAACTGTTTACCAACAAAAATACATCGGCGTAATGATTTAACTAAATATAAGTTATGGAGGTATCCATTCAACAATTGCGACTCTATAACTTTAAAAACCCTGCAATTATAGCAAATTATAGATGACGAGTCGAAAGTCTTGATAGTTTATGACGGGGTGAATATCTCACTTAAAAAACCAACCATTAATTTCCAAGAACGCTGGTCCGCATCAATTTGATAAACAGTACCAAAGTTAGGATCATTAGCCATTGGATTAGTAAAAGCATGCATCGTGTTTCCGAATGTATGAAACTGCCAATCAGCACCGGCCTGGGTCATTTCTTCTTGAAAAGCATTAACTTGTGAAACGGGCACCATCGGATCATCATGCCCATGTAAAGCGAGGATTTTAGCTTTTATTTCAGGAGGGTTATCACATTGAGGCGCACCTAACAATCCATGGAAACTAATAACACCTTTGATATCAATGCCGGTTCTTGCAAAGTCTAGTGCGCATAAACCACCAAAACAAAAACCCATAACAGCTATTTGTTTATCATTTACCCAAGGCATTAGTTTAACTACATTATAAGCAGCTTTCATTCTTTGACTAATCAGCTGGCGGTTTTCCATAAAAGGTTGCATTAGCTTTGAGTTTTGATCTGCACTCGCACCTAAAACACCTTTGCCATACATATCAACAGCAAACCCCAAATAACCAAGCTCAGCTAATTTCTTAGCCTTTTCTCCTACAAACTCGTCTCTACCCGCCCAAGCATGATTGATTAATACCGCTGGCCTTTGTCCTTGTATAGCATCATCAAAGGCAAAAAATCCTTCTAATAAAACATCACCCTCTAAATAACTGACTGTATTAGAAATTATCGCCACAATGAAAACTTATTATTTAACTACTTTATCAATAACTAATGCTTCTAAGAATCCTTCCGAAGCAACCTCTATCAAATCTAAAACCTTTTCAAACCCAAACCTACCTCCATAATAAGGATCGGGCACCTCCCTAACCGACAAATGCGGTGCGTAATCCAAAAAGTATTTAATTTTGTATAGATGCGTTTCTGGACAGGCATTGATCAAAGTTTGATAGTTATCATCATCCATGGCTAATAAATAATCAAAATCTTCAAAATCACCCATAATCACTTTTCTAGCGCGTAAATGAGCTAGATGAACATCTCTTTCTAGCGCGGCTTCTTGTGATCGAAGATCCGGCTGCTCACCCACATGATAAGCATGGGTGCCCGCCGAATCGATTATAAAGCGCTCTTCTAACTTGCGATCTTTGAGCAATTTTACAAAAACACCTTCTGCAGTCGGTGACCGACAAATATTACCCATGCAAACAAAGAGCACTTTTATTTTTGACATAAGCCTAATCTTCAATCAATAAATTCGGCCTTAAGCAAAAGGGTGCTCAAGAACTATTGTCTCATCACGATCTGGACCAGTAGAAATAATTGTAATTTTTACATCAACCAATTCTTCCAAGCGCTTAATGTAAGCCTTAGCATTTGAAGGTAAATCTGCATAGTCAGTTATACCAAATGTATTTTCTGACCAACCGGGCATTTCTTCAATAATTGCCTCACATTGCTCATACTGATCGGCACCTAAAGGCGCTGTATAGGTCAACTCACCGTTTAACTTATAAGCCGTACAAATACCAATTTTTTCTAACCCGTCTAAAACGTCAAGCTTAGTTAAGCATATCCCACTTAAGCTGTTTAATTTTGCAGACTTTCTCATGGCTACCGCATCAAACCAACCTGTGCGACGTTTACGACCTGTCGTAGCACCAAATTCATGTCCCTTAGTACCTAAATGATCACCGTTATCATCATGTAACTCTGAAGGGAAAGGACCGTTACCTACGCGCGTTGAATAAGCCTTAGTAATACCCAAAACATAGTTAAAATCCAGCGGGCCTAAACCACTGCCTGTTGCAGCACCACCCGCAGTAGTGCTTGAAGAGGTCACATACGGAAATGTACCATGGTCTATATCAAGTAACGCACCTTGCGCTCCTTCAAATAATAAGTTTTTACCTTCCGCCTGGAATTTATAAAGCACTTCACTCACGTCAGTTAACATAGGTTTAATCAACTCAGCCAATCTGAGTGCTTCATCTAACGTCTCTTGATAGTCAACGGCATCGGTATGATAATAATTAGTCAACATGAAGTTATGATAATCGACTAACTCTTTTAATTTTTCTGCGAAAGTCTCAGCATTCAATAAATCTCCCGCTCGCAATCCTCTACGACCCGCCTTATCTTCGTAAGCAGGACCGATTCCGCGGCCTGTTGTGCCAATAGCCTTACCACCGCGCGCTTTTTCACGAGCTTGATCAATAGCCACATGAACAGGCAAAATCAAAGTACAAGCTTCACTGATTAATAAACGATTTCTAACTGAAATTCCAGCCTTCTCAAGAATATCAATCTCTTCAATTAAAGCCTGAGGAGATAAAACAACCCCATTACCAATCATGCACAAAACATCATCCCTAAGAATGCCAGAGGGAATTAAGTGCAATACGGTTTTCTCTCCATGAATAACCAAAGTATGGCCCGCATTATGCCCGCCCTGAAAACGGACAACAGCTTCTACTTGCTCAGTTAATAAATCAACCAGCTTACCTTTTCCCTCGTCACCCCATTGAGTACCGATAATAACAACATTTTTTCCCATAATTATTCCAGACTTAAGCTAAAGGTCTTACGACCCAATTTTGTTGATCTTTTTCTAAAATAGAAGTGCAGCCCATTTCCTGTGCACCTCCGGTTTGGCCAGGCAATTGTTGGACAACCGCTTGCTTTTGTGCGCGTAGATCTCTAATTTTTTGAGTTAAAGCCTCATCTACGACAAAAGGTGCAAAAATTAATGTCTTTGATGGCACTGAATTTGATTGTTTAGCAAGTGCAGAAACCAATTTCAAATCGGTACTAAACCCTGTAGCAGGACGCGCCCTGCCAAATACCGCACCGATATTATCATAACGTCCACCCCTCGCGATTTCTCTGCCTAAAGAAGGCACAAAAGCGGCAAACACCACGCCTGTATGATAATGGTAACCACGCAATTCTGCTAAATCGAAACTAATGGGTAATGAAGGTAAAAATCTAGTTAACTCTTCAGCGATTGCCTCTAAATCAGCCAAAGCACTCTTAACGTCTGCATTCGCTTTTGACAAAATAGTCTTAGCCTCCTGCATCACTTCCTTACCGCCATTCAATTCAGGCAATTTTAACAACATTGCCTTTAATTCGTTATCAATACAATAACTCTCCAATAGAACTTTAAGTTCTGGACGTGCTTTACGCTGCAGCACATCAAATAATTCGCTTTCTTGAATTTCTGTAAGACCCGCTTGCTTGGATAAGGCTCTGTAAATCCCTACGTGGCCTAAGTCTAAATGAATATTTAACAATCCAGCTACAACGAGTGTTTCCAACATTAAACGAATAACTTCGACATCGCTTTCCTTGCCTGCATGACCATATATCTCCGCACCCAACTGCATCGGACTACGGGTTTTATGTAAAGGATCACCTCTTGTATGCAGCACTGTTCCTACATAACAGAGTCTTGTAGGCCAAGCATGCTTAAGATTATGCGCGTCTATTCTGGCTACTTGTGGCGTCATGTCAGCTCTAACACCCAACATTTCCCCCGTTAACTGATCAGTCAACTTGAATGTTTGTAAATCTAAATCATGCCCTGAACCCGTCAATAGAGAATCTAAAAAATCTATGAAAGGCGGAATAACTAAATCATATCCCCAAGAACTAAACAAATCTAACAACTGACTGCGTAACACCTCGAGATGCTCAGCTTGTTCCGGTAATATTTCCTCTATTCCATCAGGCAAGAGCCAGGAATCTTTTGCTTGCATTTGTATATCCACTCAAACAAAACGCCCCGCCTAGGCGGAGCGTTTTGATATTTCATTAAAAAATAGAACTGACTATAAATACTATTTAAATCACTAACACTCTCTTAATTTACCAAAGAATCTTACTTCTGTGACTTAAAATATTTAAAGAAATCAGAGTTTGGATCTAATACCATCATACTTGAACTGGAAAAACTCTTTTTATACGCATTCAAGCTACGGTAAAAGGTAAAGAATTCAGTATCTGCACCAAAAGCATTTGCGTAAATTTCAGCTGAAGCCGCATCACCTTCCCCTCGTAACTTTTCAGCGTCACGGAAAGAATTGGCTAAAGTCACTACACGTTGTCTATCGGCATCCGCTCTAATTCTTTCTGCTGCTTCCGCACCTTGAGAACGAAACTCTCTCGCCACTCTTTCTCTTTCAGCTTCCATTCTACGAAATACCGAACTACTCACTTCGGGAGGTAAATCAATACGCATGACTTGCACATCAACAATTTCCATACCCAATTCAGCTGCAACCGCTTTTGAGTTATTAGTGAGTATTTCACGAATGGCACTTCGATCAGTAGATATGAGTTGTTTAATATTACGTTTACTAAACTCACTACGGAAAGCGTCTTTAATAATCTGATCCAACCGCAAATTGGCTTGGTCAATATCACCGGCTACAGTAGTATAAAAAGCACTTACATTTCCAATGCGCCATTTTACAAAAGAATCAACAATAACATTCTTTTTTTCCGCCGTTAAAAAGCGCTCTGGCTTAGCATCCATTGTTTGAATACGACCGTCAAATTTTTTGACATTATTGATAAATGGGATTTTAAAGTGCAATCCAGGTTCATAGTCATTCTTAACAATCTCGCCTAAACGGAATTTAATGACTTTTTCAGTTTGACTCACTGAAAAAACACTCATAAAACTGACTAATACGATACCCGCAAGCCCTACTAAAATTTTGTTTTGGTTCATCATTAGCGACCTCTTCCATCACGGCTACGCGTTGTATTTCGTTCAACAATGGGCTCTGGAATAACAACGGGCTGTTGCTGAACTTGAGGTTGATCAACAGTTGCTGTAGAACCGCTAGTTGTGGGTGCAGATGACGCAGCTGCTGGTGATTGCGACAATTTATCTAATGGTAAATAAAAATTACTGCCTGTTTTAGCATCCACTAACACTTTGTTAGATTCTGATAACACGGCTTCCATTGACTCAATATAAAGACGCTTACGCGTCACATCGGGTGCTTTAGTATACTGCCCGAGCAATTGCGTAAATCGACTGGTTTCACCTTGAGCTTGCGCAATCACTTGCTCTTTGTAACCTTCAGCTTCTTGAATTTTACGAGCTGCTGCACCACGTGCTTTGGGCACCACATCATTAGAATAGGCTTCTGCTTCGTTAATTAAACGTTGCTCATCTTCACGCGCTTTAATAGCATCTTCAAATGAATTTTGAACCTGTTCGGGTGGCTGAGCATCCTGAAGATTCACGCTAGTAATTTGAATGCCTGATTCGTAGCTATCCATTACATCTTGGATTTCTTTTTTAATCAGCGTCACAATCTCGCTACGACCTTGCGTCAAAACAAAGTCCATAGCACTACTACCGACGACACCTCTTAAAGCACTTTCTGTCACTTGTTTTAATGTTAAAGCGGGATTAACGACATTGAATAAAAATTGCTTAGCATCTTTAACTTGATACTGCACAGCTAAACGCACATCTACATAATTTTCATCTTTAGTTAACATTAACGCTTCTTTAGGGACAGATGCTACTTGCTCCCCACCAGCAGTACGATAACCCACTTCAATAAAACGTTGTTGTTTCACATTAACTATGTCAACGTGTTCTATTGGCGCCGGTAAATGCCAATTTAGACCTGATTGAGTAGTACCAATGTATTGGCCAAAGCGAGTTTCAACACCATGATTACCTTCATCTACGATATAAAAACCGCTTAAACCCCATAGAAATACAACCCCACCAGCAACAAAACCAATGCCTGTGGATGAAGTTTTAAATGAAAAATTGCTAGGCGAGCCCTGATTATTATCGCCATTACCACCGCCAAAAAATTTACCGATCTTTTCTTGTAGAGAGCGAACGACTTCATCTAAATCAGGAGGCCCTTTTTGGTCTCCTCGACCACTCCATGGGTCTTTATTATCACCACCAGGCTCATTCCACGACATACTTATGCTCCATATTGGATTACTTAATTAATTTTATCCCTTGGGACATCAATACCGCTTATTCTATCGTATATCGCTATAAAAGTGAAAAGCAGGCCTTTAACCTAATTATCATCTCTAGTTGTATTAACGACAGTTATGCAGTTATTTCTTCATTTTTTACATCTTTCAACAATCCCAAATACCTAACATCGATTTCTATAATTAAATCATTGGCACCGGATTCATCAATATGCTCTTCAATTATATTTGCGCAAGTAAATAGTTTTGCTCTAATCTGAGTTTGATCCGGTCTTAAATAACAACGCCTCTTAACTTTGGTATTGGCAAAAATCTCCGCCAACACCTCATTTAATAAATCAATACCCGCACCTGACTCCGCTGAAACCCATACACGAATAGGATTACCTAACTCATCTCTATCAACATGTGGCTGTATATTTTCTAATAAGTCTATCTTATTAAAAACTTCTAGTTGCCTGACTTTATCAGCCTGAATATCTTTTAAAACATTATTAACTTGAAGCATAATTTCATCGCGCTCTTCGCTAAAAGAGTCAACGACATGCAACAATAGATCTGCTTCACTGGCTTCTTGCAATGTAGATTTAAAAGCCGCCACTAGTTCGTGTGGTAAATGTCTAATGAAACCAACGGTATCGGCTAAAACTATCTCTGTACTATTGGGTAACTGACAACTGCGTAATGTGGGATCTAAAGTTGCAAACAACTGATCCGCCGCATAGATGTTTGCCCCTGTTAAGGCATTAAATAGAGTGGACTTACCCGCATTGGTATATCCCACCAATGATACAGAAGGAATCTCAGCTTTTTTACGTTTACTACGTCCTTGGTGTCGTTGCTTATCAACCTTATCTAAGCGTTGTTGAATCTGCTTGATACGCAAACCCAGTAAACGTCTATCTGTTTCTAACTGAGTCTCACCAGGGCCACGTAACCCTATACCGCCTTTTTGACGCTCCAAATGCGTCCATCCACGCACTAAACGAGTCGATAAATGCTTTAATTGCGCCAACTCGACTTGCAACTTACCTTCAAAAGATTGAGCACGCTGAGCAAATATATCAAGGATTAATCCATTTCTATCAACCACTCGAACACCCAGAAATCCTTCAAGATTTCTCTCCTGACTTGGGGCTAAGGGATGATTAAATAAGACGACATCGGCACTGTATTCTTCTACAGCCGCTTTAAGCTCATCAAGCTTACCTGTGCCAACAAAATATTTTGAATCTGGACGTTTCCGCGTCCCAGTGACAACATAAACAGGATCTGTTCCGGCAGATTTAGCGAGTTCTTTAAGCTCTAATAGATCTTCCTGTCCGGAACGCATGGTTAGATGAACAAGAACAGCTCGCTCACCAGAATCTGGACGATCAAACAATAAAATACTCCAAGGATAAATCTAAAGGATTAGGGACAACATCTAATGAAGCGCCTATTCCTCGACAACCTCATCCTCACGCGTCATTTTAACTGCTTTACTCGGTACAATAGTAGATATAGCATGTTTATAAACCATCTGACTGATGGTGTTTTTAAGCATAATGACATATTGATCAAACGAATCTACTTTTCCTTGTAGTTTAATGCCATTAACTAGAAAAATTGATACAGGAGTATGGTCTTTTCTAAGTGAATTTAAAAAATTATCCTGTAAATTTTGGCCTTTTGACATCCGCTTTCTCCTTATTATTTTAATTAATTGGAACTTATGATACCCGCAATGACAAGTCAAAAACTATTAAACTTTCATTACTATAATTTTATTTTATCAGACACTTGTTGTTTTATACTTATTTTATTCCTGTCATACGCAATTTAACAAGCAAGTACCGATAATCTTGGTCTGAAAGCATATCACACACCACTAAAAAAACTCTTTTTCGCCATCGATTTAAAATTAAAACGTTCGATTTAATCTTAAAATGTAAAAACAATGCCTGAGTGGTTATAACGGTTGATTTTAATACGTCAATAGGCATAAAACCATTTCCTGTCGAAATCTCCCAACCCATCGCCTCAGTATACTTGATAGCCGTCATGGATTTTTGGCGGCGATACAGAAAAAATCCTGCATGAAGAATGACACTTGTAGCGAGTGCTAGTTTAATCAACAAAGCTAAGTCATTTGCAATAACAGCTACAAATACTAAAGCATGTAAACATAAGAAATACTGTTTTAATAACTTTGATCTTTTAAATGTCAGCAACAAATTGCCGCTTTCACTTCTGTTCATTTCTTTAATAACATGCGTGTACCCTGCTACTACAGTTGCTATATAATTTGGCTCTCTTTAATCCCATCTTTAATGAGCTATGAATCCCGATTGGAAAAACTTTCTGCTTAGCGCGAAGGCAACTTTTAAAAGTGAGACAACCATTACTTTTACAGACACTACAATACAGCCTGATAAAGCGCTTTGCCCTGTCACTTACTTAGGTATTATAAAAATTAGTGGTAACGACGCCGCTAAATTATTACAAGGCCAAATAACCTGCAACATTAACGATATAAGTCACGCGAAAAGTAGTATAGGCGCCCTATGTAATCCCAAAGGCAGGGTGCTCAGTACTTTTTTACTGGTTAAATCAGCTGATGATTTTCTAATGATACTACCTAAGGATTTATTAGACAGCATCCAAAAAAGACTGCAAATGTATATCTTAAGATCGGCTGTTACCATAGAGAACTATTCAGAAAAGCTTAGCTTATTCGGTTTAAATGTAGCAAAAAACCCTTATGATGTAGAGCGTTTTAGCACCAGTCAGACCGATTACATTAGCGTCAATCTATGCCCTTCTCAACAACAGCAACTCATTATTGCTAAACCCGAGTCAGCTATTAAGCTATGGACGCATTACAACACAGAAACAGGTTTTAAACCGACTAATTCTAACTACTGGCGATATTTAGACCTATTAGCAGGAATACCCTGGATAACCAGCGAAACTTCTGAAGAATTTATCCCTCAAATGCTTAATCTGGATGAACTTGGCGGCATTAGCTATACAAAAGGCTGTTACACCGGCCAAGAAATCGTAGCGCGCACCCATTATCTAGGTAAAGCTAAAAGAGCCCTCTTTTTAGCCGAATGTCAGTCAGCTGACACGCCACCGCCCAATTCAAGTATTTACTCTCTTGATACCGATACAGACCAAGCCATTGCTAAAGTCTTATTTGCCATGCCGACATCAGCACTAACAAATAATGAGCCTATCAAACAAACAATGCTCATCGTATTGCAAGTGGCAGAAAATGCTAATTACAATCTTATAATAAAATCAGAACCACTTATCCCAGTTACTTTATTGGCAGAATCCCTATGAACTCACCCGCTATTTTAAAATTTCGTCGCCTTGGCATCATCACCATTTTTGCCGTTTATGTCGTCATTTTAATGGGCGGTATAGTGAGAGCATCAGGCGCTGGAATGGGCTGTCCCGACTGGCCAACTTGCTTTGGGCAATGGATTCCACCAACTGAAGAAGCGCAATTACCGCCTAACTACCATGAAACTTATGCGCAACGGGGTTATGAAAACACACAGTTTAATCCAATAAAAACCTGGACTGAATACACCAATCGATTGGTCGGCGTGACTATTGGATTTTTAATTTTTCTAACCGCATGGTCATCACGCATTTTTCTTAAAACAGATAAAACTATATTTTACTTGGCGTTAAGTAGTTTCTTTCTGGTTGGATTTCAAGGCTGGCTAGGGTCCCACGTGGTTGCGAGCAATCTAAAACCCTTTATGATTACCTTACACATGCTCTTAGCTTTGGTTATCGTCGGATTACTAATTTACACCATAGCTCGATCACAACGTGATTTCCTGAGCCAAATTGACACGCATTTATTACCTAATAAATTTAAAAAGATACTTGCCGTTGCAATGATCATGACTTTATTACAGATAGCCATGGGCACACAAGTCAGAGAGGCAGTTGATTTTATTGCTAAAACCAACATAGGTCGTGAATATTGGCGCGAGGATTTCCCTATCATCTTTTATATCCATCGCTCTTTTTCGTCGATTATTTTATTCACCAATCTATGGTTAGTTTGGAAAATAAAGCAATCAGTCGCGCCATCAACACTCTTATTTAAAACTGGATTCGTCCAAATTATATTAGTTGTTGTAGCGATAATTGCCGGCATCAGCCTAGACAGACTTGGCGTACCTGCCATTGTGCAACCCATACATCTATTGATGGCTAATCTTATCTTTGGCGCACAATTCTTTCTCTTTAGTTGTTTGAGATACGCAGAAAAAAAACCAAATCTTTCAACTAACGGATAGAAACTTGCTCGGTAGACATCAACTCCCAACCGCCCCCTAAGGCTTTATAAACAGCGGCCAAAGCGGTCGCTGTTGCAGTTTGGCTCTGGGCCAACTTTTCCTGATCATCTAACAATCGTAACTCGGTATCTAATACCGTTAAAAAATCACTCACACCCTCATCAAAACGTAAATGAACCAATTCTTCGGCTCTAACACTCGCTTGCGCAGCTGATTCCAAATAAGCCTGACGCGCACGGGCACGATTATAATTAATTAAGGCATTTTCCGTTTCTTCTAAAGCAGTCAACACCGTTTGTTGATACTGCGCCAAACTCGCTTCCGCATTAGCATTCGCCGCTTTAATTCGTGCATAAACATGACCTAAATCTAATGCAGGCCAAGTAATTCTAGGGCCAAAAGAATAACTATCAGACCCCGACGCACCCACTGCTGATAGCTTACTAGCCTCTAATGAAAGTGAGCCGACAAAAGTAACACGTGGAAACAGATCAGCCGTTGCAATACCTATATTTGCCGTAGCCGATGCTAAGTTACGCTCGGCAATCCTTATATCAGGACGTCGACGCAATAATTCAGCCGGATGTCCAATCTGAATCGTTTCTGGAACCTTAGGTAACGGTGCAACTTGAGATAGCGATTGCGTCAATGTATCTGGCATTTGCCCCGTCAGTACACTTAAGCGATGTATAGCTCGATAAATACCGGCTTCTAAAGACGGAATCAGAGCCCGAGTGGAATCTAATTGCGCAGAAGCTCTAGATGTATCTAGTTCTGTGCCTCTACCTCCCGCTAATCTGATTTTAGTAATATCTAAGGTTTTAACTTGGTTTTCAGTATTCTTTTTGGCGACCTCTAACTGATTTTGTAAACCACGTAATTCAAAGTAATTTCGAGCAACTTCTGCAGCCAAACTGACGCTTAAATCGCGTAAAGTAGCTTCTTGCATTTCAACTTGATCATTACTAGCTTCAACACTTCTCCTGACACGACCAAAAATATCCAATTCCCACTGCGCATCAAACCCCACATTGTAGAGCTGTATACCACGGGGCACATAAGATCGATTATTTAGAGCCCCCATACTGCGTTCTTGATCAGTGTAATTAGCATGCGAACTGACAATAGGCGCTAAATTAAGTGCTGTTTGCAAATACAAAGCACGCGCTTGGGTAATATTAGCTCGTGCCACTTTTAAATCAAGATTATGCTGGACTGTCTGATTTATTAACTCATTTAATGGTTTATCTTGAAATAAAGTCCACCAACTCACTTCTATGGTCTGCGCAGAGAACTCTTCGGTATAGGATCTGGCAAATGATTGGGGTATTTCAGTAGTTGGTACTTTATAGTCAGGCCCTACCGCACAAGCACTCAAAAGAACTATGCCAAACACAGTAAAGGCCATAGCAGGTTTAAAGACTAAATACCTCATAGTTCTGTCCCTGTATGATTATCTGGCTTCTTAGACGGCTGAGGCTTGATAAGATTTGCTAAAGATAAAACCCACACATAAAAAACTGGCGTTAACAACAAGCCAAATAAGGTCACACCCAACATACCGCTAAACACGGCCGTACCCAATATTTGTCGAGACTCAGCACCCGCCCCCGTTGCGATTACCAAAGGAAATACCCCCATAATAAAAGCAAAGGAAGTCATTAAAATAGGTCTTAAACGGGTACTGGCCGCTTCTTTAGCTGCATCAAAAGCAGTCAAACCTTCCATTTGACGCCGCTTAGCAAATTCAACAATCAGAATGGCATTTTTACTCGCCAAACCGACCAAAACGATAAACCCGATTTGCGTAAAGATATTGTTATCCATATGACTCATCCACACACCGATCATAGAAGACAAAATACACATCGGTACAATTAAGATAACCGCAAAGGGTAATGACCAACTCTCATATTGAGCCGCCAAGGCTAAAAATACAAAGATAACACTTAACGGAAACACTAAAAACGCCACATTACCCGCTAACACTTGCTGTAAGCTGAGTTCAGTCCATTCATAATCAAACCCTGGCGGCAACTCTTTAGCCATCAATTTATCCATCGTATCGATCGCTTGGCTAGAACTAACACCCGGCAACGTACTGCCATTAATTTCAGCTGCCGGATACATGTTATAGCGGGTGATTTTATCAGGCCCATTAAGCTCCTTAATATCGATCAAAGATCCTAAGGGCACCATACCCCCATCAGAATTCCGGGTCTTTAACTTAACAATATCCTCTGGATTCATTCTAAACTCGGCATCCGCTTGCGCCGTTACCTGATACGTTCTGCCAAAACGATTAAAATCATTTACATACAAAGAGCCTAAATAAATCTGTAAGGTATCAAATACATCTTTTAAAGCGACCCCCATCGATTTAACGCGTGTTCTATCCACATCTAAAAATAACTGCGGAACACTCGATCTAAACGTTGTAAATAGACCCACTAGGCCCGATTCTTTATTACCTGAAGCGACTAAATCACCGTTCACCTTTTTTAGAGCATCTATACCGGCATTACCGCGATCTTGAATTTGTAATTTAAACCCACCTACCGAACTCATTCCCCTAATCGGCGGTGGTGCAAATACAGCAATATAAGCATCATCCACCACAGAAAGACGTGCTTTAAGATCCTCAATCACCTTATTGGCATGTAAATTAGGCTGATCCGCACGTTCATCAAAACTTTCCAGTGTTGCAAACAAGGTCGCAACGTTAGATTGACTTGCGCCACTTAATATTGAAAACCCCGAATAAGCATTAACGTGATTAACACCGTCTGTTTTTAAAATAATATCGGTGGCTTCTTTTACAACCGCTTGTGTTCTTGCTAAAGAGGCCGCGTCCGGTAATTGTGCATACAGAATCAAATAGCCTTGATCTTGTTGCGGAATAAATCCCGTTGGTACTTTTTCAAATACCCAAAAGTTTAAGCCACATAGGCCTGCATAAATCAGCAAGACGATACTCGTCATACGAATGAGTCGTCCGACTAATCGTGAATAAGAGTGTCCAAACCGCTCAAAGAACGTGTTAAACGCCCTAAAAAACCAACCCAGGCAATAATCAATCACGCGCGTAAATTTATCTTTATCACCGTGCGCACGATCTAATAACAACGCACATAAAGCGGGACTTAAAGTTAAAGAGTTAAAAGCCGAAATAACCGTTGAAACAGCAATAGTCAAAGCAAACTGTTTGTAAAATGCACCAGATACGCCCGTAATAAAGGCTGTCGGCACAAACACCGCTACCAAAACTAAGGCCGTTGCAATAATAGGCCCCACTACTTCACTCATCGCTTTTCGGGTCGCGTCTCTCGCAGACAGCCCTAAACCGATATGACGTTCAACATTCTCAACCACCACAATCGCATCATCCACCACAATACCAATCGCTAAAACCAAACCAAATAATGACAAGGTATTTAAAGAAATACCCATCGCAGACATCACCGCAAAGGTGCCAATTAAAGACACAGGCACGGCTAACAAAGGAATGATAGTGGCTCGCCAATTTTGCAAGAAAATAACAACCACTAAGACCACTAACAACAAGGCCTCAAATAAAGTGATGACTACCGCCTTAATAGATTGCTGAATGAAAACGACGGTGTCGTAAATCATTTTATAATCCAACCCTTCTGGAAAACGGGTTTTTAACTTCAACATCGCTTCCACTACGGCTTTCTTAGTATCTAAGGCATTAGACCCCGGCAACTGAAAAATAGCTAAACCGACCGTAGGCTCACCATCTAATAGCAACCCTGAGTTGTAATCCTTTGCTCCCAATTCAATGCGCGCCACATCTTTAAGTAAAGTGACCTGACCATTGGACCCTTTTTTAATAACAATATCCGCAAATTGTTCGGCATCCATTAAGCGACCTAAAGTCGTAATGGTGTATTGGAAATCTGCATTTTTATGACTAGGTTGCTGCCCCACGACACCCGCCGCCACTTGTATATTTTGATCCCGAATAGCATTAATAACATCGCTGGCTGTTAAACCACGGGCGGCAATTTGTTCTGGATTTAACCAAAGTCGCATACTGTAATCACGCGCACCAAAAACGGTAATATCACCGACGCCAGGCAATCGCGCCAAGGTATCTTTAATTTGTAACAAGGCATAATTACTCAAATAAACACTGTCATAGCGTTTATCAGGTGACACCAAATTAACCACCATACTTAAATCTGGACTTCGCTTCTTAACACTCACCCCTTGCCGTCTAACTTCTTCTGGCAACCTAGGTTCGGCCAAAGCCACACGGTTTTGTACTAAAACTTGGGCCTTATCCAAATTAGTACCAGGTTTAAAGGCCACGGTTAAAGCCATACTGCCACTATTAGTGGACTGTGAAGACATATACAACATGTCTTCCACACCATTCACTTCTTGCTCTATCGGCGTTGCGACTGTTTCCGCAACCACCTGAGAGTTTGCACCCGCATAATTCGTACTAATCAGCACGGTGGGAGGGGCTATCTCAGGGTATTGGGTAATGGGTAAAGTGATGAGCGCTAAACTCCCCACCAATACGATTAATATAGATAAAACGGCCGCAAAGATAGGCCGATCAATAAAGAAGTGCGTGAATCTATTCATGCTTAGTTCTCACCTTGAGATTCAGACAGCACCACCTTTTCTGGATTAACCTGACGGCCCGGCATCAATTTAGGTAAGCCATCCACAACCACCCATTCGTCCGGATTTAAACCACTCACAATCACTTTGGACTGTCCGATATGAGCGCCTAATGCTATCGAACGATACTCCACTTTTTGTTCAGGATTAACCACCCACACAAAGTGCTGGCCTTGGTCTGTCGCAATAGCCCGATCAGGAATTAATAGTGCAGAATAAGGAGCACTAGCCCGCACACGTAAGCGCGCAAAAAAACCAGAGCTTAATAAATCATATGTATTTGCAAATACACCCCGCAGTGATACGGTACCCGTTTTAATATCCGCACGCGGAGAACTGTAATCAATGACACCTTTATGAGGAAAACCCACATCATCAGACAATGCTAATTGCGCAGGTATCGGTTCAGCAATAGTCGATTTATGCTGCGCTTGTAACGCTTGACGACGATATTTAAGGGCCAAATGCTCGTCCACGTCGACATACACATAAACAGGGTCGGTAGATACAATAAAGCTTAATAGGGTAGCTTCTGCCCCGCCGCCACTCACTAAGTTACCTGCCGTGATCAACTCACGCCCGATACGGCCGTCTATCGGTGCGCGAATTTTGGTATATTCCAAATTCAATTTAGCCGTTTCTAAATTAGCGTGTGCCGACTGAACTGCCGCAGAGGCTTCACGTGCACCTTTACTGCGCGCATCATGCTCTTCTTCAGAAATCGCTTTACCTTTGAATAAGCGCTCTGAACGCTCTAAATCATTTTTAGCTAACTCTAATTTTACATTAGCGCGCTCTAACTCAGCTTGGGCATACTGTAATTGAGCATTAAAGGGTTTAGGATCGATCTCAAATAATAAATCACCCTTTTTTACTTTGGCACCGGCTTTAAAATTTACTTTGTCTAAATAACCGCTCACCCTAGCGCGCACATCAACGCTACTCATTGATTCTATACGGCCGGTGTATTCATCCCATTCCGTTACATTTTGCACCACAGGCTGGGCCATTTTTACATTAGCAGGTGGCATAACGGGCAGTTGTGCATTAGAAGCCGTATTAGAATCACAGGCCGCCATAACGAGTGAAATAAACATGACAAAACTCAATGGTAATACGTTGATAAACGATCTTTTATGCATGCCTTCAGCCTGTACTTCAAAATAAAATTAAATGGTAATAACTCTTACCGTTATAATCTACGGTATGATCTTATCCTATGTCAACTTATGTTTTAATACGCCATGATTAAATGTGGACGACCACGAAAAGGCGAAGAAGATTCTAGCCGTCAGCGATTACTGGATGGCGCTCTGAGCCTTTTTTTAGAGAATGGTTACGGCAGTGTTAGCTTAGAAAGCATCGCCAAAACGGCCCATGTATCGATGCGCACGCTTTATAATGAATTTGATGGCAAAGCCGGTTTATTTGGTGCGGTCATCAAACGCTACAGCGATCCCTTTGTAAGCACCTTAGCTGAAGAAAGCGCTCTAACCGGTCATCCTGAAGAGGCACTCATCACTTTTGGTAAGCAATTTATAGCCGGCATTACCCAACCCGAAGTTCTTCGCATGCGCAGCATCATGATGGGGGAATCGCTCCGTTTTCCTGACCTTGCCGTACAATTTTATGAACAAGGCCCTCAACGCACTTTAAATCACCTAAAAGAATTTTTTATAAAACAACAAAAAGCCGGGTATTTTGAAGATCATGACCCGCATGCACTTGCAGATCATTACTTAAGCAGTCTTCGTAATGAGCGCTTACAAAAACTCCAATTAGGGATTGAGCCTCCCCCTACGATTAATGAGATTGATACCTGGGTGCGCCAACGGACGGCACTTTTTTTAAAGGGCTGTCTGAATCAACAGATCCACTAACGCGTGTTTTAATTAAACTACTGGGACATTTTACGACGATACTCAGACCTCATTACACTGTCCCACCCTCTAACGACATGTCTCGAGTACCTGTTGACAGAGTTTGAGCACTTGTCGACACATGTCGAGTAGTCTGAGACACGCCTAGCACTCCTTGCTACACGTCTGGCCAACATTAAATATATGCCCACTACATTTTGCGGCGTGTCGTGATATGTTTGAGACATCCTTCAAGCATAGCTAGACGTGTCAACAGAGGATGGAACCCTGTTAACTAATCCGCGAGACGCCTCTCCAGTTCCACTAGGCGACTTAGTAAGTCCCCAAACAGCTTGAACAAAATGCTGTGACGCCTGTTTACATCTTGAGACTTTGATTTAAAGAAGCCACGTTAATTTATATTTAACACTCACTCATAAATAACGTGTTAGAGTGCGCTCGTTAGTCAGTTTTTACGATTTATGTTCAGCTGGATGCTTCGTAAAACCTTAGAAAAACGAGCACCCCATTGCAGTTTATATCTTTTAAACTACCCATCACTGTGAATCAACAGCAAAAGACTTTTAAGCAACTGATTGCCCGTCATAAATTCTAAATATAATTGGGCTACTATAGCGAACAGTTAAATAAAAATACGCTGTAAGCACTGTTTAAAAATAACTGGCTATTTTTCCGAACTTACTTACATACTAATGGGCTTAACCCGTAAATAAGACATGATCACCCCTCTGACTGAAAATCAAACAGAATACGAATATCGTCACCAATGGATTTCCGAAGCGGCTTTTTATAAAGCGATGAGTAGAGACTTTAAGTCAGGATTTGAATTAGATGACTGGCTTTGTGCCGAACGGGAGTTTATAAAAACACTAACTTCAAATTACCATATTGTTTCTACAGAAGATGGTGGCTTAACGCGGGTTGCAATAATGCGCTTCGCAAAGTTACTAGGAATTGAAAATGCCGACACCTTTGACCAAAAAGAAGAATTGATTCATGCGATTCAAATCATTATGAAAAATCAACCTTGCTACGATAATCACTCGTTCCATCATTGCGATCAAGACGAACCTTGTTTATGGCGAAATGATTGTAAGAAATTAATTGCTCAACATCTCTAAAACTGACTAACCTATTAGAGCATTTGTAGGCTTATATACTACTTAAAATACTGCAATAACTCTGATATTGAGCACAAAAAAAACCCGCAAAGCCATACGGCTTGCGGGTTTCTACTATTTGGTACCGGCGGCCGGACTTGAACCGGCACGACTTGCGTCACCACCCCCTCAAGATGGCGTGTCTACCAATTCCACCACGTCGGCATATATTGATCTGACTATTTTACTGTTTTAATTTCGTCAGCTTTAGGTACTTCTGTTGCTTTTATTTCTGGAACTTCTGGCTGAACCTCAGCTTTTTTCTCAACCACTGCAGGTGCTTCAGTTGTACTAGCGTCTCCACTCATCAAGTCATATGCAGCGCCTTTATGGCCGTTTATAACTGCAAGCCCTAAGCTTGTAATAAAGAAAGACGTTGCTAAGATAGCTGTAGCTCTTGATAAGAATGAAGCCGCACCTTGAGCACCAAAAACCGATCCCGCTGATCCTGTGCCAAACGATGCGCCCGCATCTGCCCCTTTACCTTGTTGCATCATGACTAGACCAATAACGCCTAAACCTAGCAACACATGAATAACTATTATGACTTGATACATGATTGTTTTATCTACTTAACCGATTGAAAAATATTTAAAAAGGATTCTGCTTCTAATGAAGCGCCGCCTATTAAACCACCATCTATATCCGGTTGAGCAAATAAACCTTTTGCATTGTCAGGCTTAGCACTACCACCGTATAAAATTTGAACTTTGTCAGCAATCGCTTGATCTTTTGCAGCAATGTATTGACGAATATATTGATGAACTTCTTGCGCTTGTTCATCAGTTGCCGTTTTTCCTGTACCAATCGCCCAGACAGGTTCGTATGCAATAACCGCTTTGCTTAAAGATGCAATACCCGCTAAATTGATAACGGCATCTAATTGCTCGTTAATCACTGCGAATGTTTGATCTTGTTCACGTTGTTCTAATGTTTCACCTACACATAAAACAGGAATAATTCCTTGTTCTTGTGCTTGTACATAACGTGCAGCTACTGAAGCATTTGTGTCGCCGTAGTAAGAGCGTCTTTCTGAGTGACCTACCAATGCATATTGTGTATTAAACTCTTTAAGCATTGAAGCAGAGATTTCACCGGTGTATGCACCTGAGGCTTTATCTGCAATATTTTGTGAGCCTAAGCCTAAGGCTGTGTCTTTTACTAATTCGTTAATAGCAGGTAGATAGATATAAGGTACACAAACTGCAATATCTGCATCTGCTGAACCTAAGCCTGCGATAATTCCTTTTGCAAGTAATTGAGCACTCGCAAGAGTTCCATTCATTTTCCAATTTCCAATAACCAGAGACCGACGCATCAAAATTACTCCCCTATATAATCAAACCGCCTATGATATAGTCTAATAGACTGTAATTCAAGCACCTATTGCTTTCTTAACATCTTCTGACAACTGCTGAGCATATTTATTCACTAAATCAGCATCATCACCCTCTACCATGACGCGAATTAATGGCTCAGTTCCTGAGGCTCTTAACAATACACGACCTCTATCGCCTAATTTTTCTTCAATATCTTGAACGGCTTTTTGAAGTGGTTCGTTAGTCGCTAAATCCACCTTTTCTGCCGTTCTAATATTAATTAATATTTGTGGATACTTTTTCATACCTGACTTGAGGTCATGTAAGCTCTTTCCGGAATCTTGCATCTCTGCCATGACTTGCAATGCGGCAATAATACCGTCACCTGTTGTTGTTTTATCTAAACAGATAATATGGCCTGAGTTTTCGCCGCCTAAGATACTGTTATGCTCACTCATCATTTCTAAGACATAACGATCACCTACGTTCGCTCTTATTAATTCAATACCCAGTTTCTTAAGGGCATGTTCCATCCCTAGATTGCTCATCAAGGTACCCACAACGGGCCCCGTCATCAAGCCCGCTTCTAATCTGGCTTTTGCAATGATATAGATAATCTCATCACCATCAACGATTTCACCTTTATGATCCACCATGATTAATCGATCACCATCACCATCTAAAGCAATACCAAAATCAGCTTGATTATCTAAGACCATAGCCGCTAATTTTGCAGGACTGGTTGCCCCACAGTCCGCATTAATATTAATACCATCTGGCTCTGCACCCATGACGATAACGTCGGCTCCTACCTCTGTAAATACATGAGGAGCAATGTGATATGTGGCGCCGTTTGCACAATCAACAACGACTTTTAAGCCACTAAAATCATAGCGCGTTGCAATACTGGCTTTACAAAATTCTATATATCGCCCTGCTGCATCCACTATTCTTTTTGCCTTACCGAGGGCGGAAGACTCTACTGTAGTCATCGGAGAATCCAAATAGAACTCTATCTTTTCTTCAATATCGTCAGGTAGTTTTGTACCTTCAACAGAAAAGAATTTAACCCCATTATCGTAATACGGATTGTGAGAAGCACTAATGACAATACCCGCTTGCGCTCTCAGTGTTCTCGTTAAATAAGCAACGCCTGGTGTTGGCATGGGGCCTAATAAACGCGTATTTACACCTGCAGCCGTTAAACCCGCCTCTAATGCGGACTCAAACATATAGCCTGATATACGCGTATCTTTACCCACTAAGACAAAGTCATGCCCTTCTGTTGCAAACACACGGCCCGCAGCCCAACCTAATCTTAATAAAAAATCTGCTGTGATAGGTGCTTGTCCTACTTTGCCTCGAATACCATCGGTACCAAAATATTTTTTTGCCATTGCGCAAATACTCTCTAATTTTTACCCATAAAAAAAGGAGAGGGATTAGCCTCTCCTTTAAAAATCACTTGGTTTCTAGATTTGCTCAGCAGGCTTAGTTAATTCCACTTTTTTTTCATCATCATTGGTTTTAACTTCGTCTACAGTCGCATTACCATGGGGTGGCTTATCATCGCCCCATCCTTGCGGGTCTCTGACTGGCTTACGCGCCATCAGATCTTCAATTTGATCTTTATCAATTGTTTCATATTTCATTAATGCATCTGCCATCGCATGCAAAATATCAATATTTTCTTTGATCAATTTTTCAGCACGTTCATAGTTTCTGTCAATAAATGAGCGAATTTCTTCATCTATAGTATGAGAAGTTTCTTCAGCAACTGTTTTATGTTGCGTAACAGAGCGACCTAAAAATACCTCACCCTCTTCTTCACTATATGACAAAGGACCTAAACGTTGTGATAAACCCCATTTAGTCACCATATTTCTAGCCAATTCGGTAGCTCGCTCAATATCGTTTGATGCGCCAGTACTCACTTGTTCCCATCCAAAAACGACTTCTTCTGCAATACGTCCGCCATATAAACTAGAGATCATGCTGTCTAATTTTTGTTTGCTCGCACTGTATTGATCACGCTCTGGTAAGAACATCGTGACACCTAAAGCACGACCTCTAGGCATAATACTTACCTTGTATACAGGATCATGTTCAGGTACTAATTTACCCACGATAGCATGACCGGCTTCATGGTAAGCCGTCATTTTCTTTTCTTTTTGGTCCATTACCATAGAGTGTCTTTCTGCACCCATGATTAGTTTATCTTTCGCTTTTTCTAAATCAGCCATGTTAACAACACGCTTGTTCATTCTAGCAGCGAATAATGCGGCTTCATTAATTAAGTTGGCTAAATCAGCGCCAGAAAAACCTGGAGTACCTTGTGCAATGTATTTAACTTGTACGTCATCATCGGAAGGTACTTTCTTCATATGCACATTTAAAATTTGTTCTCGCCCACGGACATCTGGTAAACCTACAGTTACTTGACGATCAAAACGACCTGGACGCAACAATGCTTTATCTAAAACATCAGGACGATTTGTTGCAGCTATAACGATGATTCCTTCGTTACCCTCAAAGCCATCCATTTCAACTAATAATTGGTTAAGCGTTTGTTCCCGCTCATCATTACCGCCACCTAAGCCGGCACCGCGTTGACGGCCAACCGCATCAATTTCGTCTATAAATATGATACAAGGTGCGTGTCTTTTAGCCTGTTCAAACATGTCACGCACACGAGATGCACCCACACCCACAAACATTTCAACGAAATCAGATCCTGAAATAGTAAAGAAAGGTACTTTTGCTTCACCGGCTATAGCACGCGCCAATAAAGTTTTACCTGTACCCGGAGGTCCAATCATTAACGCGCCACGAGGTATTTTTCCACCTAGCTTTTGATATTTAGCAGGATCTCTTAAGAAGTCCACCATCTCAACGACTTCTTCTTTCGCTTCATCACAACCTGCCACATCAGCAAAAGTAACTTTGATTTGATCTTGTTCAAGCATCCGCGCTTTACTTTTACCAAAGCCCATTGCGCCTTTACCGCCAGCACCACCTTGCATTTGTCTCATGAAAAACACCCAGACAGCAATCAACAACAACATAGGGCCAAATGACACCAAAAGTTGCATTAGCATTGAAGGTTGTTCAGGGGGAACGGCTTTAATATCGACATTATTGGCTAGAAGGTCATCTACCATGTGAGGATCATTAGGCGCATAAGTCCTAAAGACTTGACCACTTTGCGTTTTACCTTTAATGATATGCTCATCAATCATGACCTGTTGCACTTGACCAGATTTTACTGATTCAATAAATTGCGAATAAGATAAAGATGAGTCTGTTCTTTCTCCTTGCGGTCCAAAATTATTAAACAGGGTCATTAATACCACTGCGACAACTACCCACAAGATTACATTTTTTAACATATCATTCACATAAACACCCTAGCCAAAATAGGCTCTCGGATTAAAAACACATAAATTATATCAGGACTTAACTTTCCTGATATTTGTTATTTATATTATATATACCATCAATCTAGATTTTTACTAGTCTGCCCAATATATGGGAGCCCAAAGATTATTTAAACCCTTTGGCTAAAATATATACCTCATTACTGCGTGGCCTTGATGCTTTTGGTTTTCTTATAATTACTTTAGAGAATGATGTTTGTACATCACTATAAAAAGCTTCAAACCCTTCACCATGAAACAGCTTCACCAAAAAAGACCCGTCTTTTGTCAATACAGTTCGCGCTGTATCCAACGCTAGCTCACCCAAATATATGGATCTCGGCATATCAACGGCTTTGTTGCCACTCATGTTGGGCGCCATATCTGACATAACTAAATCGACTGTCATGCCCGCTAATACGTCTTTAAGCTGATCAAGTACTGCATCTTCTCGAAAGTCACCCAAAATAAAATCCACGCCTTCAATTGGATCAATTGGTAATATATCTAAAGCAATCAGCTTATCTTTCTTACCTAATAATTGTCTTGCATATTGAGACCATCCACCCGGTGCTGCGCCTAGATCAACAATATTCATCCCAGGTCTTATGAGATGATCTTTTTCTTGTATTTCTTTTAGCTTAAACACAGCGCGTGATCGATACCCTTGCGCCTGAGCCATTTTGACATATTCATCTTCAAAATGTTCCGACATCCAGCGACCACTGCTCTTACTTCGTGCCATAAATTGTTGTATAGTGTTGGTGTAATTTTTATTTAGGAAAAATGAATGAACTCTGCGGACAAAAAAAAACTTAGAGCTGATGCTCATTCTCTAAAACCCGTCGTAATGATTGGTCAATCTGGACTTACCGCTGGGGTATTAGCCGAACTCGATCAAGCACTCAACACACATGAATTACTTAAAGTAAAAATTCGTGCTGAAAGGGATGATAGAAAGTTAATTAATGCACAACTCTGTGCAGAAACCGGTGCAGAGCTAATTCAATCTATTGGGCAAATCGCTGTTTTATACCGACTTAACCCCAACAAATAACTTAAATTAATAAGGCGAAGCAACTTCGCATCGCTTCGCCTTTGATCATTAACAACCTCAAATATACTGTATTGAGATTATTTCATAATCCACATTACCACCAGGTGCTTTAACAGTAACTACGTCCTCTACTTCTTTACCAATTAATGCCCTTGCGATGGGTGATCCTATAGAGATTCTTCCATCTTTGATACTTGCTTCATCTTCACCGACGATTTGGTAAGTTGACCTTTTTTCTGTCTCAACATCTTCTATTTCAACGGTAGTACCAAATACAATTTTGCCGTTTGCATCCACTTTTGTGACATCAATAATTTGCGCATTTGATAATTTCCCTTCAATCTCAGAAATCCGTCCTTCCGCAAAGCTTTGTTGTTCTTTTGCTGCGTGATATTCAGCATTTTCCTTTAAATCACCGTGTGCACGTGCTGTTGCAATAGATTCAATAATGCGCGGACGCACCACTGACTTTAATTCATCTAATTCTGCACGTAACTTTTCTGCTCCTCTAACGGTGAGCGGTACTTTGTTCATCTTCTTTAAACTCCATTAATTTTTCTGTGATGCTTATAGCTAATAGTTAATGTGTAACTATTGAACTCATCCTAAGCATTTAAATTAAACTTTTGTGTAAGTCTTGCAAGCAATTAACATCACCCGCATCTAATTCCCCCAAAGCGTAGCAAGCAGCTCTTGCGCCTGCCATAGTGGTATAGTAAGCAACGCGATGTTGTAAGGCTTCTCTACGCATAGTAAAAGAATCTGAAATCGCTTTTTTGCCTTCTGTTGTATTGATAATCAACTGAATTTGATCATTTTTAATCATGTCAACCGTATTAGGTCGACCTTCGTTAACTTTGTATACAACTTCACAAGGAATACCGGCTTCTTTTAAGAACTTAGCAGTACCCCCAGTTGCAACAATCTCATAGTGCTTGGCCACCAACATTTTAGCAATGTCAGGTGCTTTAGCTTTATCTTGATCACGAATACTAATTAAGACTTTGCCGCTTTCATTTAAACTTACACCCGCCGCGCGTTGTGCTTTAGCAAAAGCTTCACCAAATGTTTTTCCAACGCCCATTACTTCACCTGTAGACTTCATTTCAGGGCCTAGTAAAGGATCGACACCCGGGAATTTAACAAAAGGGAATACAGCTTCTTTAACAGAATAATAACTAGGTATACGTTCTTCAGTAATACCCTGCTGAGCTAAAGTTTGCCCGGCCATAACTCGAGCCGCGATTTTTGCTAAAGGATAACCAGTCGCTTTAGAAACAAACGGCGCAGTACGTGATGCTCTAGGATTAACTTCTAATACATAGATTTCATCACCTTGAATCGCAAACTGGGTATTCATTAAGCCTCTAACACCCAAAGCTTCAGCCATTTTAGCAACTTGTTCACGCAACTTGTCTTGCAACGCGGGCGCCAAATCATACGGCGGTAATGAACAAGCAGAATCACCTGAATGCACACCAGCTTGCTCAATATGTTCCATCAAGCCACCGATTAAGACGCGCTCACCATCATAAATAGCATCGACATCCATTTCTACCGCATCATCTAAGAAACGATCTAATAGCACTGGAGCATCATTAGACACGCTTACAGCTTCCTTCATGTAGCGCTGCAATCCTTCTTCATTAAAGACGATTTCCATCCCACGTCCACCTAATACGTAAGACGGTCTAACCACCAAAGGATAGCCCAATTCTTTCGCTGCATTAACGGCTTGTTCAACAGAACGCGCTGTACCATTTGGCGGTTGTTTTAAACCTAATCTTTCTAGTAACTTCTGGAATCGTTCTCTGTCTTCGGCAAGGTCTATTGAATCTGGTGAGGTACCAATAATAGGCACACCCGCTGCTTCTAAAGCTCTAGCTAATTTTAAAGGTGTTTGACCACCGTATTGGACAATAACGCCTTTTGGTTTTTCAAGATGCACAACTTCTAATACATCTTCTAGCGTTAATGATTCAAAATATAATCGATCAGAAGTATCAAAATCAGTCGAAACTGTTTCAGGATTACAGTTGATCATAATGGTTTCGTAACCATCTTCACGCAGTGCTAGGGCTGCATGCACACAACAATAATCAAATTCAATCCCTTGACCGATTCTATTAGGGCCACCGCCTAAAATAATGATTTTTTCTTTATCAGAAACGCGTGCTTCACATTCTTCGTCGTAGGTTGAATATAAATACGCTGTGTCAGAAGAAAATTCCGCTGCACAAGAATCAATTCGCTTATAGACTGGACGTATATTTTGCTTATGTCTTACATTACGCACTTCAATTTCTGAAGCATCTAATAATTTAGCGATACGGCTATCAGAGAAGCCTTTACGCTTTAATTTATAAAGCTCACCTTCTTTTAAAGTCGATAAAGTTTTAGTTGCTAGAGATTGCTCAGTTTCAATTAAGTCTTGTAATTGTGCTAAGAACCATGGATCAATCTTACAAACCTCATGAATCTCTTCTAAAGTCATGCCGCTCCGAAATGCATCCGCCACATACAACAAACGATCTGGACCCGGATGACGCATTTCTCTTTGCATCTTTTCTTTAGCATCTTCAGCCGTTAAATCAACTATTTCATCTAAACCACTGATGCCAATTTCTAAACCGCGTAAAGCTTTTTGTAAAGACTCTTGGAAGTTTCTTCCAATCGCCATCACCTCACCTACAGATTTCATCTGAGTCGTTAAACGATCATCGGCTTGAGGAAACTTCTCAAAAGTAAAACGAGGAACTTTTGTAACGACGTAATCGATAGTGGGCTCAAATGAAGCCGGCGTTGCACCACCGGTAATTTCATTTTTTAGTTCGTCTAAAGTGAAACCAACCGCTAATTTTGCAGCCACTTTAGCAATAGGGAATCCTGTCGCTTTAGAGGCCAATGCAGATGAGCGCGATACACGAGGATTCATTTCAATAACAATCATACGGCCATCAACAGGGTTGATAGCTACCTGTACATTTGAGCCACCCGTATCAACACCAATTTCACGTAATACCGCTAACGATACATTACGCAAAATTTGATACTCTTTGTCTGTTAAGGTTTGCGCAGGCGCTACAGTGATTGAATCTCCTGTATGCACACCCATGGGGTCAAAGTTTTCGATTGAGCAAACGATAATGCAGTTATCTTTAGAATCACGCACCACTTCCATTTCATATTCTTTCCAACCTAAAACTGATTCTTCAATCAATAACTCATTAGTTGGCGATAGATATAAACCACGCTCACAGATTTCAATAAATTCTTCTTTGTTGTAAGCAATACCGCCACCACTACCACCCATCGTAAAAGAGGGACGAATAACAGTTGGATATCCTACTTCTTTTTGAGCCGCTAAAGCCTCTTCCATAGAATGCGCTGTTTTTGATTTTGCTACTTCATAACCAATACGCGCCATCGCGTCATTAAATAACTGGCGATCTTCGGCCATATTAATGGCTTTTTTAGTTGCGCCAATCATTTCAACGTTATATTTAGCCAAAACACCTTGCGCATCAAGGTCTAATGCACAATTTAAAGCTGTTTGCCCGCCCATCGTTGGCAAAATAGCATCAGGACGCTCTTTAGCGATAATCTTTTCAACTGTTTTCCAATCAATAGGCTCAATGTAAATTGCATCCGCCATATCAGGGTCAGTCATGATAGTTGCAGGGTTAGAGTTAACTAAGATTACTCTATAACCTTCTTCTCTAAGTGCTTTACAAGCTTGTGTTCCTGAATAATCAAACTCGCAGGCCTGACCGATAACAATAGGACCAGCACCTAATAATAAAATCGATTTTATGTCGGTTCTTTTTGGCATTTTATGACTTTTTAAATATAATTATTGTTAGACAGCTTGATTCATCATAGTAATGAAATCATCAAATAAAGATTCCACATCATGCGGGCCAGGGCTTGCTTCTGGATGTCCCTGAAAACTCATAGCAGGACAATCTGTACGTTTAATACCCTGTAAACTACCATCAAATAAAGACCGATAAGTTGCCACCAAATTGGCAGGCAAACTCGCTTCATTTACAGCAAAACCATGGTTTTGACTACTGATCATAACGCGACCTGTTGCAATTTCTTGTACAGGATGATTGGCGCCGTGATGACCAAATTTCATTTTCTCAGTTTTAGCGCCACTGGCTAAAGCCAATAACTGATGACCTAAACAAATACCAAACACTGGGGTTTTTGTATCCAATATTGTTTTAATTGCTTCAATCGCATAAGTACAAGGCTCAGGATCACCTGGTCCATTTGATAAAAACACGCCATCTGGATTCATCGCTAATACGGTTTCTGCTGGTGTAGTCGCCGGCACAACCGTTACACGGCAACCACGATTGACAAACAAACGCAAAATATTGCGTTTAACCCCAAAATCATAAGCCACTATATGTTTAGCCAAGTTTTGACCTTCAGTATGACCCGTAGTCAAGCCCCATATATTCTCAGTCCATTCGTAAGACTCAGACACAGTGACTTCTTTAGCCAAGTCCAGCCCTTTTAATCCGGGGAAACCTGCAATCGCTTTTATCCCCACCTCAACTGTTATATCGTCGCCCGCTAAAATACAACCGCGTTGCGCACCTTTATCTCGTAATAAACGGGTTAATTTACGTGTATCAATGTCTGCAATTGCAACCACATTGTGATCAAGCAAATACTGCTGCAGTGTTTTTTGATTTCGCCAATTACTGGCAAGAATGGGTAAATCTCTAATAACTAAACCGCTAACAAAAACACCCGCAGATTCATTATCTTCAGAGTTGGTGCCAACATTACCAATGTGCGGATAAGTTAAAGTTACAATTTGCTGGGAATAGGAAGGGTCACTAAGAATTTCTTGGTATCCTGTCATTGCAGTATTGAATACTACTTCTCCTACAGAACAACCATCGGCGCCTATCGACACCCCGTTAAATACTGTGCCATCTTCTAGCACTAATAATGCAGACTTAGCCAAACACCTTACCTCATATAGACAAAACGGGATGACTGATTAACGCCTATCCCGTTATAAAAATTCAAACCTTGTAACTATACAAAATTATACCACTTTGGTCATCATTATTTTCTAAAAAGTGCGTAGATATAGTGTTATTGTGACTTGTGTTTAATACCCATATGAATTACAGAAATGCTTAAAATAAGCCTAATTGAACCTGAGCCACTTCTGACATCATTTCTCTAGACCAAGGCGGATCAAGAACCACTTCGACATTGACACTAACCACACCCGGCAAGCCTCGCACATTCTTTTCGACATCACCCTGTATAACAGGCCCCATGCCACACCCCGGAGCTGTTAAGGTCATCTTAATATGCACTTCATTTTCAGCTGGGCCGACAGAGGTTACTTCGCAGACATACACCAGACCAAGATCAACAATATTTACGGGAATCTCTGGATCGTAAACAGTTTTCATTACTTCCCAGCAATTTTTCTCAACGGCTTCTGCATTGGTTTCTAGTACCAAGGTATGTAACTCATGGGGCTCTTTACCTAAAGCGTCTGCATCCACACCTGCAATGCGAACCATATGGCCATATTCAGTTACCACCGTATAATTGCTACCTAATGATTGATGAATAGTCACTTCATCGCCCTTACTTAAAGTGCTGGCACTTCCTTCAGGAATAGTGACGACATTAACATCTCGAGTTAAAAATATAATTTCACGTTCTGCCATAGTGTGTTCTATAGATGAAAAGTTGAAGCATTGATTATTTGGCCAGTGACTCCGACACTTTGCACACTGAATAAATACTGGTAAACCGGATCTAGTGAGTTCATTAACGGCAATTTACTTTTATCTTCCGCGGGATAAGCGCGTTTTCTTAAGGGTGAATCGACTGGACCAGGCACTAAAGTATTCACCCTGATTCTATTTCCTGATTCTAATTCATCCGCTAAAACACTCACTAAACCTTCAAGTGCAACCTTAGATACCCCATAAGCACCAGAGTATGCTCGCGCCTCTCTAGCAGAAGAGTCTGATGTAAAGACAACAGAAGCATGTTCACTTTTCACTAAGACCGGCAGCAGCACGCGTGTTAATAAAAAGGGGGCGTTTAAATTTACATTCATCGTATGCCCCCAGTCTTTAGTTGTAATCTGAGAGTAGGGCCTAAATCCACTATGCTCTACCGCTGAATGGAGCAAACCCTGTAAAGCACCATATTCCTCGCCAACTCTTTGTGCCAATTCTTCATATTCATTTTCATTGGCTCCGGCAAGATCAAAAGGATAAATGATAGGCTCTGGCGCATTAGCTTCCAGTATTTGATCGTAAATGATTTCTAATCTGGGGATATTCTTATCTAAAAGAATAATATGCGCGCCTAATTTTGCCAAAGCCAGCGCTGCAGTACTGCCTAAACCGCCGCCCGCACCTGTAATTAAAATGACCTGATTTCTTAATGACATAATGTTGATGTTATCCAAGTGGATAATTGTTGTGGAGAACTAATCAAGCCATCAGCACCCCATTCCTCTGGCTTATCGCTAGGGCTAAGATAACCATAAAGCGCTACTAATGTTTTCATTTTTGCATTTCTGCCCGCTTTAATATCATGCTTAGCATCACCAATATACACACATTCATTCACTGACACTTGGGCTCGCTTACAAGCCTCCAGCATAGGATCAGTATGGGGTTTTGGATTTGGAGTAGTATCACCACTCACTACACAAGCAGTACGGTTGGTTAAATTCAGAGCTGATATTAATGGATTGGTAAACCGCTGACGCTTATTCGTCACTATGCCCCATTTAAGCCCCTGCTCTTCAATCCTATCAAGCACATCTAACATGCCATCAAAAAATACTGAATATCGAACAATATTTTGTTCATAAATATTTAATAGCGTTTCGACTACCCCGGCCTTTTCCTCAGCAGAAGCCTTATCTTTAAGACATTCTTCAACTAAAACTACAGCACCATAGGAAATAAAGGGTTTAAGTTGGGCATCAGAAACGACAGGAAAGCCATGTGTTTTTAGGGATTCATTAAGACAGGCAAATAGGTCGGGGGCAGTGTCTACCATGGTCCCATCTAAATCAAATAAAACACACGATAGCTTAAAATTGTTCGGCATTAATGCTCAGTTAACTCTTTTAAATGCAGCAATGTAATTAACATCAATATCTTTACCTAAATTAAATTGTTTATTAAACGGATTGTATTCAATACCGATCATATCTTGTAACTCTAAACCGGCATTACGGGCATACTGGCAAAGCTCTGAAGGTTTAATAAAGGTTTTGTAATCATGTGTGCCTTTAGGCAGCATTTGCAAGACATGCTCTGCAGCCACAATGGCTAATAAATAAGCCTTAGCTTGACGATTAAGCGTAGAAAAAAACACCATACCTCCAGGCTTAACTAATTTCGCACACGCATTAATGATAGACCCTGGATCAGGCACATGCTCCAACATTTCCATGCAAGTCACATGATCAAAGCTTTCAGGTTGTTCATCAGCCAAGGTTTCAACACTAATCTTTTGATAATTAACTTTGATACCGGTTTCTAAGCCGTGCAAATCAGCGATATCGATTAAATCTTCACTTAAATCGATACCCAAAGCTTCTGCATTTTGTTTAGCAAGACCTTCCGTTAAAATTCCACCACCACACCCCACATCAACAATACGCATACCCTCTAAATTAACGAATTTTTGAATAAACGATAAACGCAATGGATTAACATCATGTAGCGTTTTAAACTCACCCTGAGGATCCCACCAGCGTTCCGCCATAGAACCAAATTTATTAATCTCGTGTAGGTGAACGTTGTCTTTTTGTGTCATCGTGCTTAACCGTGTGTTGTATTGATATAGTTTACTATATTAGTTGGTTATTCGTCATCACTGATAATTCGAATAATTTTATGATTTCTTAACAACTACTTTGAGCCTGCCTCTAGCGCTTCAATCTTTTCTTGTAACATCTTAACTGTCTTTAATAAATCAGGTAATTTGCTCAGGGCGATTTGCTCTTTATAAGCGACTTTTTTATCTTTAGCCGGACTACCAAACACTTGAGCACCCGGTTTTATATCGCCTGCAACACCAGATCGCGCCATAACCACTGCACCTTGACCTATCGTGACATGATCTGCAACCCCAGAACTGCCCGCCAGAATCGCGTAATCTTCAATATTACAAGACCCCGAAACGCCAGTTAAACCGCACATAATGACATGTTTGCCAACTTTGTTATTATGGCCAACTTGTACTAAGTTATCGATTTTAGTCCCTGCGCCAATCACTGTACTGCCTAAGGCTCCGCGATCAATACATGTATTAGCACCAACTTCAACATAATCATGAATCACCACATTGCCTACTTGCGGCACTTTAACATGGCGATTATTTCTAAATTTATACCCAAAACCATCTGCACCAATAATGGCGCCTGAATGAATAATGACATGATCACCTAAGTCCACATCATCATAAATCACCGCATAAGGATGCAACTGACAATGCTTACCAATTTTGACATTCTTGCCAATATATACACCCGCTAAAACAGTGCTTTGATCACCGATACTCGTATCTTCACCCACAACGGCATAAGGCCCAATATAAACACCCTCACCTAGAGTGACACTTTTATCGAGTACCGCTTGAGGGGCAATTTGAGGCTCGTAAATACGAGCAGGATGAAGTAAATCTAGGGCTTTAATAAAACTCATTTCTGGATCAGCGCACACCAATAATGCCATGCCTTCGGGTATAGCATCAACAGCGAAGCCCTCTGCAATAAAACAAGCAGATGCGGTGGAATTGGTGATGTGTTTTATATAACGACTACTCGTTAATTGCGTAACCTGACCGGACTCTGCTGATTTAATATCTGCCGCAGAAGAAATGAGTGTTGAATCCTTACCACCAACGATTTTTGCATCACAAAAATCAGCAAGCTCTTTTAAAGTAATGGTCATAATTATTTTGGCTATTTTTAAGGAGCTTCTAGTGTATCAAATCGTAAAGTTAATGGCTGGCAAAAATATCTCAACAGCACTTAACTAAACTTATTTTCGTAACCAATGTCCAGTTTTACCACCCGCTTTCTCTAACAATTGCACAGATTGAATCACCATGCCGCGATCAATACCTTTACACATATCATATATAGTTAACAAAGCTATCTGAGTCGCACACAGGGCCTCAATCTCTATACCCGTCTGCCCTGTGGTTTTGATGGTCGTTAGACAACGCACTCTATTAAGATCAAGGTCAGGCTCCAATTTAATATCCACATGCGTAATGGGTAATGGATGACAAAGGGGGATTAAATCTGCCGTTTTTTTACTGGCCATAATACCTGCAATTCTTGCTATCGCTAGCACATCACCTTTTTTATGCTCACCCGCCACAATTAATTGCAAGGTTTCTAGGCGCATTTCAATATAACCCTCAGCTACAGCAACACGTTGCGTGATCATTTTTTCACCCACATCAACCATGTGAGCTTCTCCTGCTGCATTAAAATGAGGTGTATATGTCATATCTATAGGATAATTAAGCTAAGGCTAGAAAACATTTATTATCTAACAATTTTTACTTTAGTGAATCATTATGTCTATAAAAATACGTTATTTTGCTAGTTTAAAAGACTATATAGGCCACTCAGAAGACGAAATTATTTATGAAAAGGCATTAACAGTCAGCGAAGTCTGGCAACAAGCCACTCAAAATAAAATAAAACCGCAAAACACGTTAGTCGCAGTCAACATGGATTACGTGAGCTGGGATGAACTCGTTAACGACAGTGATGAAGTGGCCTTTTTTCCTCCCGTCACCGGAGGCTAATTGTGACAGTCATCATTAAAGACACCCCCTTTAATCCTTACCAAGACCTGCAAGAATATGAAGAAACTAAGCTCACCAAGAACAACGCCATAGGTGCAAGTAACATCTTTATCGGCACAATGAGAGACTTTAACGAAGGTGATCACGTTAAATTAATGAGCTTAGAACATTACCCCGGCATGACCGAAAAACAACTAAATAAAATCATTGCTGCAGCTAATCAACAATGGGCTCTGATTGATATCTTAATTATCCATCGGGTCGGGGATATTTTACCGAATGAACCCATCGTTCTAGTAAGTGCATGGTCATCTCACCGTGGCGATGCTTTTGACGCCTGTCGATTTATCATGGAAAACTTAAAGTCAAAAGCTCCTTTCTGGAAAAAAGAACGCTTAATCAATGAGCAAGAGAGATGGGTTATTAGCAACACTAAAGGTTACCTTACTACTAAAAATTATTAAATTGCTGAGCACAATCACTATGCAATCGTTCACTAATATTCGTGGCCTCATCATAGATATGGATGGGGTTTTATGGCACGGCACAGAGGCTATTCCTGGCTTAATTGAATTCTTTGATACGCTAAATGACCTCAATATTCGCTTCATACTAGCCACCAACAACGCCAGTTTAACGCCCGCACAATATGTCACAAAACTGGCAAAAATGGGTGTGAGCATTACCGAAGACAAAATCTTAACTTCAGGTTTAGCTACGGCCCTGTTCTTAAGCCAAGAGTTTAATCCTAAAACCACGTCAGTATTCGTGATCGGAGTTGATGGCGCTACCCAGCCACTCCTAGAGTTGGGCTTCACTTTAACTGGATTATACGAAGTAAAAAATGCAGCGAACCCTAACAAAGGAGCTGACATCGTAGTTTGCGGTAAAGATGAAACATTAAGCTGGGATAAATTAGCTACCGCTACGCTTAATATTCGGGCCGGAGCCCGTTTTATTGGCACCAACGGCGACACCACCTTACCTACTGAACACGGTGTGACCCATGGTAATGGCGCTATTTTAGCGGGTTTGGAACTTGCTACTGGCATTAAGCCCACTATCATAGGAAAACCCGAACCCATCATGTACCAACAGGCGATGGCATTATTAGAGACCAAACCTGAGGAAACAGTGGCTATTGGAGATCGTTTGGAAACCGACATCTTGGGAGCAGTAAGAACAAATATTAACAGCATTATGGTGTTAACAGGCATATCCAGTGCAGAAGACCTTGAAACAAGTGATTACAAACCCACTTGGGTAATGCAAGATATTATTGAAATTACTGAAACACTCAAACAACAGCGCCTAAAATAACAATAAGAGCCGTAAGCTATGAAAAAGTTTTTAAATACTACTGAAAGTCTATTGAATGAAAGCTTACAAGGGTTTGCAAGAGCCCATGCAGATATCATTTCTTTAAACACCCAACCGAACTTCATTAAACGCCTTACTCCAACTAAAGCCGGAAAGGTCGCCATCATCTCGGGTGGTGGCACTGGTCACGAACCCTTACATAGTGGGTTTGTCGGCTTTGGTATGCTTGATGCGGCTTGTCCGGGTCAAATCTTTACCTCCCCTACCCCAGACCAAATGATGGCCGCCTCTGACGCTGTTGAAAGTGGTAGCGGAATATTATTTATAATTAAAAACTACGCAGGCGATGTGATGAATTTTGAGATGGCCTCTGAGTTTCTATCCTGTCCTAATGCCAGCGTTTTAGTCTGTGATGATGTGTCTTTACCCAAAGATCATAGCGCTGGACGCAGAGGTGTCGCGGGCACCTTAATCGTCGAGAAAATAGTCGGTGCAGCAGCAGAAGCCGGCGCAGATTTAGCCGTTTGTAAAGCATTGGGTGAACGCGTTATTAATCAGACGGCCTCCATGGGAGTGGCTTTAAATAGCTGTACAGTACCTGCGCTAGGCAAACCGACTTTTGACCTTAAAGACACAGAAATGGAAATGGGCGTAGGGATTCATGGTGAACGCGGTCATAAAACCTTGCCCTTAGCTAGCGCCACAGAAATCGTTGCCCAACTAGCTCAGTTTATTGATGACGAACTTAAACCCCAAAAAAATCAGTCCGTTTTATTGCATGTAAATGGACTAGGTTCCACACCCTTAATGGAACTGTATTTGATTTATGACTTGGCAGCACAATACTGGGAAAGCCGTGGCGTAAAAATAGTGCGCTCCCTAGTAGGTAACTATACGACTTCTCTGGATATGGCTGGCTGTTCTATTACCTTAACGCTAATGGACGATGAACTTATAAAACTTTGGGATGCCCCAGTTCATACCGCTTCTTTACGCTGGGGTTGCTAAACTTTTACTTAAAACATCAGCAATAGTACAAATCATTAATTGTGCTGTTTTGGCACCAGCATCAATATGCCCTAATGAACGTGCTTCTAGAAATGAAGCACGTCCTTTAGTCGCGAGCATAGTTCGAGTTGACTCCATGCCTTTAATAGCCACATCAGAAACCTCTGTTAACACAACATTAAACACAGGCTTTGTAAGCGCTACAGACAACAAATAATTTGCAACAGGGATATAAACATCCAATAAAGTTTTTTCACCTGCCTCAGATTTACCGCGTTTTTTTACCGCTTCAATAGCTTCAGCAAAAGCTGTTGCGAAACTAGGCAAGCTTATCGCCTTCTCAGTACTGGCTTTACTTAAGGCCATAAATAAAGTGGCATATAAAGAACCCGAAGCGCCACCCACGGATGACATTAAAGTCATACCAATTTTCTGCCACGCTTTAGGCCAATCTAATAAACTCAATTCATCCTGTTGCAACACTAACGCTTGTAAGCCCCGCTGCAAATTGGTGACATGATCACCATCACCAATAACTTGATCTAACTGGGTCACTTCTTCAGCATTATTTTCCATCACAACAACGATAGCCGTAATAATTTGCGGTAATAAATGAGGTGTAATCATATTAAAGGTTGCTCAATAATCTCAACGGTATTAGCATCGTAATCACGACAGAATAACGCTCTTCTGCCAGAGATACTCATCGTATAAAAAACCCCACCTTTCTCTAAGGCCTCTTGAATCGGCGCTAAAGCCAGCGCATTTAAAGCAATATGACGATCACGCCCCCCATGAACGGGCCTACCTTCTTTTGGATCCGGATTATCTAGTTCTAATAAATGAATTTGCTGTGTACCCAACTGCAACCATGCACCTGGAAAGCCTAAGTCGGGGCGCTCTATTTGTTTAAGCCCCAAAATATCTCGATAAAAGCCAAGAGATTTTTCTGTATCCGCCACAATAAAGCTGGCGTGATTTAAAGATAATATGTTTATTGTCATTTAGTTACTCAATACCTCACAGTTCATTCAATAATTTACTATCGCAACACCTTAAAATAAAAGTCACTTGCATTATCCACAATCGATTGAATTAATACTAGGACTTATCCTGTTAATGGCTCGCAAATTATTGAGTTATGATCAAATATTATTTTTATAATATCCCATTATAAGCACCCCCAAACTCTGAGTTTTTAGTATAGAATCAACCAATTTTTATATTATACAAATCATGCAACAAATCGCCATCTATCCAGGTACGTTTGATCCCATCACTAATGGTCATCTGGATCTCATATCAAGAGCATCAAAACTCTATAGTAAAGTCATTGTCGCTATAGCCGTAAATAGAGGTAAAACACCTTTATTTTCTTTAGAAGAGCGTGTTGAGCTCGTCAGTTCTGTCGTTACGGAATACGCCAATATAAGTGTTATAGGCTTCGATAATTTACTCGTTGATTGTGCAAAACAACAAGGCGCCACTGTTATATTAAGAGGATTAAGAGCGGTTTCCGACTTTGAATATGAATTTCAGTTAGCGGGTATGAATCGTAGATTAGCGCCCGAACTTGAAACCATGTTTTTAACCCCAGCAGAACAATATGAATTTATTTCTTCGACCATGATAAGAGAAATTGCGCAATTACAGGGAGATGTATCTTGTTTTGTCCCCCCGGCTGTTCAACAATCTTTAATCAAGAAATTTATCAGGAATTAAGATGGCATTAATAATCTACGACGAATGTATTAATTGTGACGTATGTGAACCAGAATGTCCGAACGGGGCTATTTCACAAGGGGAAGATATCTATGAGATCGACCCAAATTTATGTACAGAATGCGTTGGGCATCATGGCACACCGCAATGCATGGAAGTGTGTCCTGTTGATTGTATTGAAAAGGATCCTGCCCACGTTGAAGATCAAGACTCATTGTACAAAAAATATATAAAATTAACCCAAGATTAACGACTTAGATCGACTCTAAAGTTTAATCTACAACAGACGAATGAGTTGAATATCGATCATTCAACTCACTTAATCGTTCTGGCGTGCCAATATCCATCCAGAAGCCGCGGAATAACTGCCCCGTCACTTGTCCATCATCAATCGCCTGACGTAGTAACTGCCCCAACTTACAATGCCCGACCTCAATCTCACTAAAAAACTGGGGATCATAAACACCAATGCCGCAAAAAGTAAAAAGCTCGGCATCCGATTTATTAACGAGCTGAGCATTATCTAATAAGCCAAAGTCACCTTGAGTATGATGGACTGGATTTTGAACCAGCACTAAATGTGCTAGTTTTTTGGGCTGATTTTTTAACTGCTCAAAAGGAAAGTCAGTGGCGATATCACCATTAACGACCATAAAAGGCTGCTCGCCTAACAAAGGCAATGCGTTAATAATGCCTCCAGCCGTTTCCAAACCTCTATCCCCTTCAGGAGAATATTGAATGTTAGCGCCATAACGCTCACCGTCACCCAAATAATCTTCTATTTGTTGACCTAAATAAGCATGATTAATAACAAGATCTTTAAATCCTGAAGCGACTAATCCGTCAATCGTATATTCAATAATAGTTTTATCCGCGACCGGCAACAAAGGTTTCGGTTTAAAATCAGTTAAAGGCCGCATTCTTTCACCTTTACCCGCCGCCAAAATCATCACTTTCATAATAATAAATAACCTTCGAATTTGGGAAGCACTTGATACTCTAAATAGGCGCCCCACTCTGCAAGCTCTGGATACTTACTACACACGTTAATAATATAATTTAGAGTACGTGGAATATCCTGGAGATAATTGGACTTACCGTCTCTTAGATGTAATCTAGCAAAAATCCCCACCGCTTTAAGATGTCGTTGCATCCCCATCAAATCAAACCAGCGTTTAAATTGGACCAAGGAACAACTGATTAACTCTGCCTTCAACAACTTATCATAATAATCATTCATCCATTGCTCTACTTCAGACTCCGGCCATGCCACATAGCAATCCCTTAATAAGGAAACTAAATCATACGTAATAGGCCCCACTACCGCATCCTGAAAATCAATAATGCCCGGCGTATCCTCATTAAGGACCATCAAGTTTCTCGAATGATAATCACGATGAACACAGACTGTTGGTTGCTCCAACGCAGAAGAGATTAATGAATCCTTAACTCTATCCCATAAACTATGGGGCGCTTCCATATCAAGCAATTCACGTAAAAACCACTCCTCGAAAATTGATAATTCTCTTTGTAAAAGGGCTTCATCATAATGCGGTAAAGCACACTCTGTAACAAGCACTGAAGTTTGCAAGTTTAAAAGTGCATCACATGCAGACTGATACAAAGCACCCGCCGTTTCGATATTTATTTGATCTAACAGACATACTGAGCCAAAATCTTCAAGCAACAAAAAACCATCTTCCAAATTTTGCTGATAAATCATAGGTACATTTACGTCGGCTTGTGCCAAAATGCCTGCCACCCTAATGAAAGGTTCAATATTTTCCTTATCCGGCGGAGCGTCCATAACGATGTAATTATTTTTATCCGATATCACTCTAAAATAACGCCGAAAACTTGCATCGCTAGAAGCCGTTTCGCAAGAACTTATCTCCATTAATAAGTCATTTTCAAGCCAATCAGCCATCGCGATTGTTCTTAAGTCTCCATTTATCATAATGTTTAGGTAGATTATTTAAATTGCTAAGATAAATTAAGGTAAAATAGTATCTAAGCATTTTATTCGATTTAAGATCCATTACGCTACTAAACTTCATATCTGCCATGCTTCGCCGTTTATTTATAGCTTTTCTACCCTCACTCGCTGCAACGACTAGCTTTGCAAATGACGCCTCATGGAATTGCGAGCAAAATAAAGAATCTAAAGAATGGGTCTGTGTAGGTGATAAATCACCCAAAACCCCAAACAAAGAGCCCATCGTAAAAAACAGTGCTCCTCAAGCAACAGTTGCGACGCCTATTGAAATAACACCGCCTGTAGAAACAAAACAGATTCAAGAGCCGCTCCCCAAAAAATTAATTACAGCTGAGCCGAATAAAATCAAACCCATTGAAGACGTACCCACCCATACAACAGCGAACACTAAACAAACTCAAAACCTATCAAAAACTGTCCTCGCAGAAAAGAAAACGAGCAATACACCATTACCCTCCCCCGTTAGAATAAAACACAGTTCCGATAACGCTAAAAAACAATGGAATTGTGGTAGTAAGAAGGGCTCATCAGAATGGAATTGTCAGCCAATAGAAGGTGACGGCAATCAAGATAATGAAATTATAACGAGCAACAATACGGCCGAAATCGCTCAAAATGACACCTCAAATTGGGGCATTCTCTCGCCTGCATTTAATGCGGATCAAGAACAAATCTTTAACAATTTGACATCCAAGTTAGCATACGATCCATGGGAAAAGTGTGTGGATGGTAAACTTGAAAAACCCAAATTTACGCCAGCAACTCAGCAACGCGAGTCATCACCTACGGATATTAAGTCAAATTTTGCTGAAGTCTTCGAAAAACAAGTAGGTAACTATTCAGGTAATGTTGTCATGTCTAGAGGCGATCAAAAATCTACCTCAGCAAAGGCGAACTATAACAGCGCATCTCAAGTACTTGACCTACATGAGGATGTTTATTACCGAGAAGACGAGCTTGCTTTACACAGTGACACCGCGATGCTTAATTTTTCTAATAACCAAGCAAAAATTAGAGACGCCCAATTTATTGACGCCGCCACTCCACTAAGAGGGCGAGCAAAACTTATTCATAGAAAAAGTGAAACCTTATCAGACTATAAAGAAGGGGTTTATACGAGCTGTAAACCAGGTAATCAAGACTGGGTTATTCACTCAGAAAACTTAACCATTGATAAAATAGAAAATAAAGGCACAGCAAAAAATGCCTGGATGGAGTTCAAAGGGAACCCTGTTTTTTATACCCCTTACATGTCCTTTCCACTCGAACAAAAACGTGCTTCGGGCTTTTTAATGCCTAATTTTGGCAGTAACAAATACAGTGGATTTCGTATAGCCGCACCTTATTATTGGAATATTGCGCCTAACTACGATGCAACAATTACACCAAGGGAACTCTTACACAGAGGCCCATTACTCGCCGGTAGTTTTCGTTATCTGACTGAACAATCAAACGGTAAAATTGGCTTAGAGTATATGCCTTCAGATGCTTTACTCAATAATCAATCAAGATATCTAGCAGGGCTTAAAAACACCTCAACGCTTACGCCTAATATTCGATCTAACATCGACTTAAATTATGTTTCAGATCCAACTTATTTTGCCCAATTGGGTAACGCTTTATCATTTTCAAACTATAACTATTTAAAAAGCTCTGCAGACATCGGTTATGTGAGAGAAGGCGTCAATTTTAATACCTCATTCGTCAGTTATGAATCTATTAACACCACATTGACTAATGCGGCGTTACCCTATCGTGTATTACCGCGCGTAAATTTAAATTTAGACCATAGCTTTAAGTCTATGCCTTTAAGAACCAGCATGGAAAACGAGTACGCTCTATTTGAACATAGTACACTCGTGGGTGGACAACGTTTTAATACAAAACCGTCTTTTAGTATTCCATTAGAAACGGTTAACTCATATTCCTACTTAACACCCAAAGTATCACTACAACAAACCAACTATGACCTGACCAGTCACCTTCCTGTTGGAATGAACAGCACATACTCACGAACGGTTCCTATTTTCTCTACCAACTCAGGATTAAGTTTTGAGAAGAATGTATCCATGGGCGACTCGAGTTACTTACATACCTTAGAACCCAAATTATTCTATTTGTATGTACCCTATGTCAATCAAGACCCTTTGCCTGTATTTGATACCGCACTCTATGATTTCCAGTTCAGTTCCTTATTTAGAGAAAACAACTTTAGTGGAAATGACCGAATCCAAAATGCGAATCAAATTTCCACCGCTATTACCTCACGATTGATTGATGATAATTCCGGACTGGAAAAATTAAAATTAGATATCGGACAAATCACTTACTTTGAAAGCCGAAAAGTCGCAGGAGCAACTCTATTAGCAAATGGCACATACGCCACTCTAGGGCAAGACACCTCGCACCATTCAAACTTAGTCACTGAATTATCCAGCCAGTTTACTCGACAATTATCGGGTAGTTCAGGCATGCAATGGAGCCCACAATATAACCAGGTGCAAAGAATTAATGCGGCCATTCATTATAGATCCCCAGCCAATGAAATCATAAATGTTGGCTATATCTATAGAAAAAACCCTCTTTATCCAAATCAAATGAACGACATTACCCAAACGGACAACTCATTCCGTTATCCCCTTTATGATAATTGGACCGTACTAGGACGTTGGCAATACTCGCTCTTATATCATGAAACACAAGATGCCTTGTTTGGCCTTGAAAAGGAAAACTGTTGCTGGAAAGCGCGTATTGCCTTTAGACATTACACAAATAACATTTCAAGCTCTGGGTTACTTTATGGACCAAACCCTAACACAGTTAACTCAACGGCCGGTACCGGACTGAATGGCGTCTTTTTTGAATTTGAACTAAAAGGATTAGGTGCTTTGGGTGACGATATGGACACTTTCTTACAAAAAGAAATTTATGGATTTCAAGGATCACAAAAATAATGATTAACCGCACATTAAAAACGATGTTCTTTCTTTTACTTTACAGCTATTTTTTAATTAATAGCCCCTCTATCCATGCAGAGGTACTCGGTAAAATTGCAGCCGTTGTTGAAGAAGACGTTGTTCTTGAACAAGAACTCGATAAAGAAGTTGCCGTTATTGCCCAGAGAATTCAAGCCAGTAATACGGCAATGCCCCCTGAATCTGTAATACGTAAACAAGTTTTAGAAAAGTTGATTATTGATAAGCTTCAACGTCAATTAGCAGAAAAAGCGGGCATCAACGTAACTGAAGACATGTTAAATAATTCAGCTGCTGACATTGCTCAAAGAAACAATATGTCATTAGAAAGCTTTAGAAAAGAGTTACAAAAACAAGGTCTTTCTTACAAACAGTTTCTCGATAACATGCGAAACGAGATTATTATTAACCAATTACGTGGCAGAGAAATTGGTTCGCGTATTAAAGTAACAGAAAGAGAAGTTGATCACTACCTAGAAACACAAGATAACATTAGCACTGAATCTATCCAGTATCATCTAGGACATATTCTTATCGCCGTAAAAGAAGCCGCTTCAGCGAGTGAAATACAAAAAGCTGAACACAAAGCTGAATCATTAGTAAACGATTTAAGAGCAGGACAAGATTTCAGCCAAGTTGCCATGAGTGAATCAGAAGACGGCAACGCACTAAAAGGTGGAGACTTGGGCTGGCGAACAGCTAATACCCTCCCTACCCTATTTACTGATAAAGTTAGCAAAATGACCAAAGGTGAAATTGCTGATCCCATTCGTAGCCCCAGCGGATTTCACATCATTAAAATGTTAGATCTTAAAGGTGGAATTGATGACCACACCATCACTAAAACCAAGGTTCGACATATTCTTATTAAAACAAATGAATTAGTGGATGACGAAGAAGCTAAAAAGCGCTTATTAGACATTAAAGAACGCGTTTTACACGGTGAAGACTTTGCCGCATTAGCCCGATCACATTCAGATGATAAAGGCTCAGCGATAAAAGGGGGCTCACTAGACTGGGTAAATCCAGGTGATTTAGTAAGACCTTTTGAAGAAGCCATGGGTAAACTAGATATTAATCAATTAAGTGACCCCGTACAGTCTCAGTTTGGTTGGCATTTAATACAAGTATTAGACAGACAAAATAAAGACAACACGACAGAACATAAAAGAAACCAAGTAAAAGAAGCGATTCGTAAGCGCAAGATTGAAGAAGAAACAGAACTATGGATGCGTAAACTTCGTGATGAGTCTTATGTAGAGATTTTTCCTTAGACGTGGGACAACCAGACGCTATAATCTAAACCATTAATAATGAAAATTAATAACGCTGCTAATTAAAGCCCACTATTTATACTAAATCATGAGCCAGATAGACGATAAAGAAGCGCATTTAAAAGCCAGATTACAAGAGATTCTAAAGACTCACTCTTTAGAATCTGAGCTCAGATTTATAGCGAATATGAGCTCAGATCTGTTCATTGACGCGAGTACCTGTGCGGCTGCTTTGATGAAGTTGATGAACGATCTTGAACAACCCACACAGATTCAAAGCAAAGACCCAAAATCACCCGCTTCAGCAAACAAAAACACCTCATCATTAACCATTAAAATGGTACGTTACCGTCTTAATGTGGGCTCTGAGCATGCCATCAATATTGAACAAATAAAAGAAACGCTGATTGAAGAATCAGGCGTTGATAAAAACAACATCAACAACATCAATATTCAAAAAAACTATACGCTGATTGAATTACCTGATGAAATGCCACCCGATATTTTTCTACATCTAAAATCTGTAGAGATTAATCAATGCAAACTTGATATTAAACGCCTTAAACCGCGCAATAATAAAAGAAGAGGCAATAATCATTTCAGAAGAAACCGCAAACCCGATACAAACCAAAATCAAACTCAAACAGTTAATTAACAAACCCTAGCTAACTGACATGACAAACACACCCTTACTCGGCTGGAGAGAATGGGTCGGCTTACCCGATCTTAATATCGCTAGAATAAAAGCAAAAGTAGACACGGGCGCTCGATCATCAGCCTTACATGCTTTTATGCTTGATCCTTATAAAAAAGGCAGTGAAGATTGGATCATGTTTGCTATACATCCAGAACAAGGCAATACCAACCTCATTATTGAATGCCACGCACCGATTAAAGACAGACGTATAGTCTCTGATTCAGGCGGCCACAAACAGCGACGTTATGTAATAGAAACCCAACTCAGATTGGGTCAATCTTCCCTAAAAGCAGAAGTTACCTTAACTAACAGGGACAGCATGTTGTTTAGAATGCTGCTAGGTCGAACAGCACTCAGTCATCACTATTTAATAGCCCCCAATGAATCCTTCTTACAAGGGGAGCCTAACTATACTGATTTATTGTAAGGCCTGTACTACAACAACACGCGCTCAATGCCGCCCTTAGAGGCGTGCTTAATATAGTTCTTTAGCCAATCTTTACCCAGCACATGTCTGGCAATTTCTACCACAATGTAATCGACTTCTAATTGCTCAACGTCATTATCAAAACGCTTTAAACCTTGCACGCAAGATGGGCAGGAAGTGAGTATTTTTACAGGCCCTTCATGACCTTCCGCTTTCATTTTACTGGTATTCTTTTGCAATTCTGCGGCTTTGCTATAACGCACTTGTGTTGATATATCAGGTCTTGCCACAGCTAAAGTACCTGACTCTCCACAACAACGCTCAGATTTAACCACCGTAGAACCGATCAAACCATTAACAGTCTTCATAGCATCTTGTTGCTTTAAAGGACTATGACAAGGATCATGATACAAATACTGCGCACCGTTTACGCCTTCTAATTTAACGCCCTTCTCTAATAGATATTCATGGATATCGATCATCCGACAACCCGGAAAGATCTTTTCAAACTCATAATCAAGTAATTGGTCTAGACAAGTTCCACAACTAACGACAACCGTTTTAATATCCAAATAATTAAGTGTATTTGCTACCCGATGAAATAAGACGCGATTATCAGTCGTGATTTTTTGAGCCTTATCAAACTGACCGGCCGCACGTTGCGGATAACCACAACATAAATAACCCGGCGGTAATACAGTTTGTACGCCTATCTCATACAACATAGCTTGCGTCGCTAAACCCACTTGCGAGAACAAACGCTCAGAACCACACCCGGGGAAATAAAATACCGCTTCAGAATCTGCCCGCGTTTTAGAGGCATCACGAATGATAGGCACAATCTCATCACTTTCGACGCCTAATAAAGCCCTGGCTGTTTTAGACGGCACATTATCTGGCATTTTACGATTAGTAAAATGTAGAACAAACTCCTGCATCGCTGGCTTACCCGTTGACGAAGGTGGTTGAGCCAACTGCGCCCTACCCCAAGGTCTTAAGAAAAAGTTACCGATACGCTGTGCTTTATAAGCCCACTCAATCAAGAACTTTCGCATTATCTTAATGCTATTAGGACGGCTCGTTGACAAGAAAGCAATCGCTGCCGTTTTAACAGGGTTAAAACTTTGCTTACCCATTTTGCGCAATAAATTACGCATATTCATAGAGACATCACCAAAATCAATATCAACAGGACAGGGATTAAAACACTTATGACACACCGTACAGTGATCACCTACATCTTCAAACTCTTCCCAATGATTAATTGAGATACCGCGACGCGTTTGTTCTTCATATAGAAAGGCTTCTATTAATAAAGAGGTCGCCAGAATTTTATTTCGGGGTGAATATAATAAATTAGCTCTAGGTACATGCGTTGCACAAACCGGCTTACATTTACCGCAACGTAAACAATCTTTAATAGAATCCGAAATAGCTCCAATGTCACTTTGCTGCATAATGAGAGACTCATAGCCCATTAAGCTAAACGACGTGGTATAAGCCGCCCGCATATCCGCACCGGGCATTAATTTTCCGCGATTAAAATGTCCCTGGGGATCAACTTGCGCTTTATACGCATGAAAACTAGCTAACTCTTGCTCAGACAAAAACTCATACTTGGTAATGCCAATACCATGTTCACCCGATATAACACCGTCTAATGATCTGGCTAACTCCATAATACGTGCAACGGCCTCATTGGCTTCTTGCAACATTTCATAATTATCAGAGTTGACCGGTAAGTTAGTATGCACATTGCCATCGCCGGCATGCATGTGTAAAGCAACAAACACACGACTACGGAGCACTTCTTTATGAATAGCATTCACCCGCTTAATAACGGGGCGGAAATTATCCCCAACAAAAATAGCCTTAATACGCGGCAATAATTCTTGCTTCCAAGACACCCGTAAAGAATGATCTTGTAAACGATGGAATAAAGTGGGCTGATGAGTACGATTAGTTAACTCAGTCACACTAATACCGTAATCATTAAATAGCGCTTCTGCCTCGAGTAATGATAAATCCAGATTATCGTATAACCACTGCCAGCGTTGACGCACTTGAGCTATAAACGCTAAAGCCTGCTCACGTCTATCACCAATTAACTCATTGGCATCGACACTATTCTCATAAAATCGTAACGGTAACTCACCTTTAACAAAGTCTGTTAAGGCATCACACATACGTAATTTATTACGCAGTGATAATTCAATATTAATGCGCTCAATACCGTCACAATAATCCCCCATGCGAGGCAAAGGAATCACGACATCTTCATTAATCTTAAAGGCATTGGTGTGTTTAGCAATAGCCGCTGTACGCGCTCTATCTAACCAAAAGTTTTTACGAGTTTCGGGACTAACAGCAATAAAGCCTTCTGCATCTCTTGCATTACAAAGACGCACCACTTCTGAAGCCGCTAAAGCGACTTGTTTTTCATCATCGCCCACAATATCGCCAATAAGCACCATCTTTGGCAGACCATGATTTTTAGCCTTACTGGCATAACCGACAGCCTTAACGTAACGCTCATCTAAGTGTTCAAGTCCCGCTAACATAACCCTTGCTTCACCTGTTTTAGGTAAAGCCGCTAAATAATCTCTGATCTCTACAATAGCGGGAACCGCCTCACGCACTTGTCCATAAAACTCTAAACAAAACGTGCGCACAGCCGGCGGCATTTGATGCAAAATCCATTTTGCCGAAGTGATAATACCGTCACAGCCTTCTTTTTGTATTCCCGGCAAACCCCCTAAGAATTTATCAGTGACATCCTTACCCAGCTCACCTTTACGGAAATTAGCTCCCGGTATGACTAGCTCTTCTTCACTTAATAATTTTGTGCCGTTAAGGTCGTAACGTTTTAATAAAAAGCGCACCTGTTCTTGGTCATGAATCTTACCCAAATTATGGTTAATCCTAACCACTTCTAACCAATAACCATCTGGCATAACCATACGCCAAGACACTAAATTATCTAAAGCAGTGCCCCACAATACCGCCTTTTTACCACCGGCATTCATAGCAATATTACCGCCGATACACGAAGCATCCGCCGATGTTGGATCACAAGCAAACACTAATCCTGCGGCATCCGCCACATCCATCACTCGACGTGTCACCACACCGGCACCGGTATAAATAGTTGCGTAAGTTTGATCTACTTCAGGCAAAACGGTAGTAGGCTCGATACGTCCAATATCAATCAACTTTTCAGTGTTAATCACCGCAGAATTAAGGGTTAAAGGCACCGCACCACCGGTATAACCCGTTCCGCCACCCCTAGGGATTATTGTCAGCCCCAATTTAATACAATCTCTAACTAAATGCCCAATTTCGTCTTCTGTAGCCGGATACAACACCACAAACGGGTATTCAACCCGCCAATCAGTAGCATCAGTAACATGCGATACGCGCGCAAAACCATCAAAACAAATATTATCTTTACGCGTGTGCTTAGATAATAAAGCTAAGGTTTTTTTTCTTAAATCATAAGTATGTTTAAAATGCGCTTCAAAATCATTCACTGCTTTTTGAGCAGATTTAATTAAATGCTCTACGCGTTGCGCACGCTCAGGATGATTAGAATCATCAGCCGCATCTTTTTTATGCAATTGTTTAATACGATGACGCAAAGCATCTAGTAATGATTTACGCCGTTTTGGATTATCTAATAAATCATCTTCAAGATACGGGTTGCGTTGAACGGCCCAAATATCACCCAGCACCTCAAACAACATTCTAGCGGAACGCCCTGTTACCCTTTGTTCACGCAGTGCTTCTAAAGTTTGCCAGCTTTCTTCGCCTAACAGACGAATGACAATTTCTCGATCAGAAAATGAAGTGTAGTTATAAGGAATTTCGCGTAACCGAACAGGCGACGCATCAGGGAAATGAAGGGGATCAGTTGAATGCACGGATAATCTGCTTAGCTTATAAATTATGTTACCTTTATTGTAACACCCAGCAAGACCCTCGAAAATATTAAAACCTCTAGGGTTTTAGCTTATTCAGCTCCATTACAATAAGCATTAAAAGCTTCTGGTGTATTAGCAAAGCCTTTCTCAGACGCTAAAATCCAAGACCGCTCACATTGATTTTGGCGTTTACACCATTGATAACCCGCTGATCCAATACAACCATGACTATCTCTATCATTACCAACCATCTTAGGTTCAACAGACTTTATTGAGGCACAAGCCGTTATACATAATAAAATAAACGTCCCAAGCAGCGCCTCAATTAAAATAATTTTTTTCATGGCATAGCCCTCACAAATCCTCAATAGCGGCTTTGGCATTACATTGCGCAATAATCGCTGTTAACTGAGCTTGATTTAATTGATGTTTAAGACCTTTAACGCCATCAAACACAAATTCTTGATAATCTTTTTTAGCAAAAGTAATAATCTGGCATTTTTTAAAAGGCTGATTCTCAAAAGGCATGTTTGCAACACTTAAATCTACCACCGGTGTTCCTTCTAAAGACGGTGCATAAATCATAAAATCACCTTTCATAGCCAGCACAGCTCTGTATTGATTAGCCGTGGTTAAATATAAATAGTTGACCTCTACGTCTTTTGCTTTTATTTTCATGGTCAATCAACTCAAAAAACTTTTAAAAAATAATTATACACGTCACAACCTGTCGTTTCCTATTTCTAAAATAACAACCGTCGTAAATGACAACAACTATTTTTAAAGAGGAAACAAAAATGGAAAACATTACCTTACCCAAACCTACCGCCGTTGAATATAAAAAACGCGATGACTATTATGCTTTATTCGACAAAAGCTTACCTAGCCAAGCAGAAGACCACGAATATCTTGAATTATTAAACAATTTTGATTGGTCTGATGAAGACTAAGAAAACTAAGATGGCTATATTGTTTATATAATGCAATAAAACCCCATTAACGACCTCACACGCTACCCCCATGAAATTTTTACACACTTCTGACTGGCATATCGGGCGCCAATTTCACAATGTTACATTACTTGATGATCAGCGCCATGTGCTTGCACAGATTGTGGCATACATAAGAAACGAGGCCGTTGATGCGGTCATAATAGCTGGCGATATTTACGACAGATCAGTGCCACCTGCAGCCGCAGTTAGTTTATTAGATGAAGTATTAAATACCATTTGTACCGATTTAGCCGTACCCGTGCTATTAATCCCAGGCAACCATGATGGTGCAGAACGTTTACGCTTTGGCTCAAAGCAACTTAAGCAAGCCGGCCTACATATTATTGGCGACTTAAACCAAATTACCCAACCCGTTATTCTTAACAAAAACGGCCATGCAATAGCCTTTTACGGTATTCCTTATAACGACCCTGAATCGGTGCGTAATCATTTTGAGGTTGATGTAACGAGTCATGACGAAGCCCACCAATACCTAGTTGAAAAAATCAATGCCGTAAAAAATGCGAATGCCATTAATGTACTTATCAGCCATTGCTTTATAGATGGTGCAGAAGCCTCAGAATCAGAAAGACCTTTGTCTATTGGCGGGGCCGATAGAGTGAGTGTAGAACCCTTTAAAGCCTTTGATTACGTAGCACTAGGGCATTTACACAATCCACAACACAAAGGTGAAGCGCATATTCGCTATTCGGGGTCCATATTAAAGTATAGCTTTTCAGAACAACGCCAACAAAAGGGCGTCACGCTTGTTGAGATGGATGAGACAGGACTTAAATCAACAGAGCATTTACCTTTAAAACCCTTACACGACATGCGAACCTTAGAAGGTGACTTAGAAAGTTTATTAAAACAGGGCGCAACAGATCCCAACAATCAAGATTATTTATTAATCCGCTTAACCGACCAAAATGCCATTCTTGACCCCATGAGCAAGTTACGCCAAGTCTACGAAAATGTGCTGCACATAGAAAAAACTTGGCTACAAGACTCCGGAAACCTGCAAGTAAACCGTGACAAACTTAAACGGGGTGAACTGGACATGTTTCAGGATTTCTTTAAACAAGTATCAGGTCAAGATTTAACCCCAGAGCAACACACGGCCATTACAAACATTATCACCTCAACCGTTAACTCTACAGAAGGTGGTTTAGCATGAAACCATTACAACTTACATTGCAAGCTTTTGGCCCCTTTGCAAAAACAGAACACATTGATTTTAGTACCTTGGGCGATAATCCCTTATTTTTAATTAATGGTCCTACTGGCGCTGGTAAAAGCTCAATTTTAGATGCCATATGCTTTGCTTTATTTGGCCAAACGACGGGCGCAGAACGCGATGGTGCCCAAATGCGCTGTGATCATGCCGCCGCAAATTTACTAACAGAAGTCATTTTAGATTTTAGCTTAAACATAAAAACCTACCGTATTAGACGCATTCCTGCCCAAGAACGCCCAAGAACCCGAGGCGAAGGTACAACCCTACAAACGCCAGAAGCACAACTCTGGTTATTGGATGGCTCTGCAGAAGGCGAACTACTAGTCGCAAAAAAAGTAAATGACGCTAGCGCTTACATATCAGACTTATTAGGGCTTAATGTTGAACAATTTAGACAAGTCATCGTATTACCCCAAGGTAAGTTCCGTGACTTATTAATGGCTAATTCTGCGAATAGAGAAGAAATCTTTAGCCAGTTATTTCAAACCCATATATACAAACGCATCGAAAGGCAATTAAAAGACCAATCTGCAGAAATAAGACGCGCTGTAGCTGATAATAATCAACAGATCATAGGCATTCTACAAACTGCAAACGTAAATTCAGAAGCCGACATGGATGCAGAAGCCTTACAACTAGCCCCCCAGTTACACCATGCTGCCGAACTTAAAAACCAAGCGCAAGCTGCACAAACTCAAGCGACCTTAGCCAAACAACACGCGGAAACATTACAAAAAAGCTTTGAAACTTTAAATCAAAAAGAAATAGAACTGGCTAAGCAACTTGAGTTACAGCCCGATATATTAAACCAACAACAAAACTTAAATAACGCGATTCAAGCAGAAAGAATACAACCGCTGTATAAAAATCATCTAGAAAAAACCACGGCCTTAGCTGAGGTAACGCAACAAATTGAACTAGCAACAGAGGCAATTACAACCGCGACAACTGCCAAAACAACCGCCGAAAACTTATTAAATACAGCAAAAACAGCAGCCCTAAAAATTAATGACCTAAATGCCCAGCACTTTTCTTTAACTCAATTTAAAGATCACGTTATACACCTTAACCAGGCCCGAACTAGCTTAACCCATCAACAAGCAAAAACCCTAAGCAGTCAGGCCAAGCTAGATGCTGAATTAAGTCAGCAAACGCAAATTAACACATCGATTTTAGAGACAGAACAACAAATTGCCTCGCTTTCTGCCGCCTTATTAGCCCTAGCCCCACAACAAATAGCCTTAGCAGAGCAACGTATAAAACTTGAACAGCGTACAACTTTACAAGCCTTACGCGAAACACAACTGACTTTAAATAATGCGCTGGGGTTGTCTAACACCCGTTTTAACAATTTACAAAATGACTTTATTGAGCATCAATTACATAGCAAAAAAACCGAATTAGCATGGCATGCTGGGCAGGCTGCTTCATTAGCAGCAAAACTTAAAACCGGCGAACCTTGTTTAGTGTGTGGCAGTATCGCTCACCCTAACCCAGCGCATAAAACAGATGGCGTCGCCTTGGTTACCAAAGAAGACCTTGATTTAAGCCGCGCGGCTGAAGAAAAATCGCGTATAGCCATGCAAAAAGCTGAAGCAGATGTACAAGCACTGAATATAGAGTTGGCCACTAACCAAAGACAAATACAAGAACTAGAAACTACCTTACAAGCATTAGCCCAAGAAAGCTTAGAAAACATAGCACAGACCGTAAAATCCACAGAAACAGCCGTTGAGCGATTATTACAATTACAACAAGACCACGCCAAGCTATTAATTAAATCCGCAGCGCTAAAGAATAGCTTAATACAGTTAAACAACACCCTTAATAGTCTACAAAGTGTAACCGATACCGATAAAGCCGCTTTAATTCAAGCCACCACTGTCGTTTCGCAATTAGAAAACCAAGTTCCAGAAACGTATCGAGATGCGGATAAATTAATCAATGAGCTGACAACTATTGAAGCTAACATTAAAAAATTAAATCAGAATGTTACACATACTCAAGAACAATTTGACCTGCACAGCTTAGGTTTAGAAGCCAAAACGGCCACTCTTAGCCAATTACAGATCCAAGCAGTGGCTTTGCAAAAAACACAGGCAGAAACAACAGATAGCTGGCATAACGCCTTAGCGGGAAGTTGCTTTATAGATATCAATGCCTTTAAAGTCGCCTTAATATCAGCGTTTGAACAGCAAACGCTTAAAGACAGAATAGACACATTTAATGCCACATTAACAGGCTTACAAAGCATAGTAACCCAACTTAAAGCCGATTTGGCAGAACAAACATTACCCGATTTACAGCAGATTGAAGCAGACTTAACCGCCAAAACCACTGCGTTTAATTTAACAGACCAAACATGGCGCCAGCTTGAAGAAAGAAACAATCTGCTGCTAAACGTAAAAACGCAATTAAGCCAAATTAGAACTAAAACCGCCGAACTGGATGCCCAATATGCCATTATTGGCACACTAAGTGACGTTGCCAACGGTACGTCGGGCAAACGAATTAGTCTGCAACGCTTTGTGTTAAGCGTGTTACTAGATGATGTATTGATTCAAGCCTCGCAACGGCTAAATTTAATGAGCAAAGGTAGATACCGATTACTCCGCAGACTTGACGCCATTGGCGGTAATGCGGCGGCAGGTTTAGACCTAGAAGTTGAAGACAGTTACACCGACAAAACCAGACCTGTTGCCACACTGTCGGGTGGGGAATCTTTTATGGCGGCTTTATCTTTAGCCTTAGGGTTATCTGATGTCGTGCAATCCTATGCGGGCGGCATAAAATTAGACACCTTATTTATAGACGAAGGTTTTGGTAGCTTAGACCCAGAATCTTTAGACTTAGCCATAAAAACCTTAATTGACCTACAATCCAGCGGTCGCATGATAGGCATCATTTCTCATGTCAGTGAATTAAAAGAACAAATGGCTCTAAGAATTGATGTAAAAAGCTCAAGAGATGGAAGTTCTATAACTACAATTAATGCAAAACATAAATCATGGACAAACTAACCATCGACACTTATAACCTTGAGGCAGAACAAGTCGCAAAGTTACATGCTGGTTTAACGCCGACTCGTCTTTACGCACTTATAACCGAGTACTTTACAAAAAATAGTCTAACACTTGATGTGGGTTGTGGTATTGGTCGAGATACAAACTGGTTAAATCAACAGGGTTATCCCGCAATGGGAATTGATGCTTCTGAGGGCATGTTAAACCAAGCAAAACAACTTTATCCAGAAGTAAACTTTATAAAAGATACCCTACCCGATCTTAAAACGCTTAACGGACAATGCTTTAAGAATATATTGTGTTCTGCTGTGTTAATGCATTTAAACCATGAAACACTCTACGCAGCCTGCCTAAGATTAATAACACTATTAGAACCTGCAGGGCATTTAATCATCTCAATTCGTAACACCAAAGCAGACAATCATCGAGAAAATGGCAAATTGTACGAAGACATTGATAGTGCAGAATTTAAAGATTTCTTTATGCAACAGCACTGCCAAATACTCATCGCCGAACAAGAAACCGAATCCGCCCGGCAACTGACTTGGTATAACTTTGTTATTAAAAAATAGTAGACAAACAATCTGGAGAACACACTGATATTGGTGCAGTTAACTACACTTTAGGTAATGATAGTGTGTTAAGGTGGTTACGCCATATCACTCTTAATTGATGTTTTAATCATGAAAACGGATACCCTGTTTTACCGCTTATTTCTGCGACAGCCGAAACTAGCGCTGGAGTTATTAGGGCTAGATTATCCTAATGATAGTTATCAATTTAGTTCAGAAGAAATAAAACAAACAGCGTTTAGAATCGACGGTTTATTTAAACCTGTTACCGATAATCCAAATCAGCCACTCATCTTTGTTGAAGTACAATACCAAGCTGACAATGATTTTTATGGTCGCTTATTCAGTGAGATGACCTTATATCTTTATCAAAATAAGCCAAAACGAGATTGGTTAGTATTAGTCATTTATCCGCACCGGACAATTGAAAAAAAGCCCAGCATAGAGTTCTTACCTTTCTTAAACTTACCCCAAATCCATCGCATTTACTTAGAAGATTATCAAAATCGGTCTGACTTATCACCCTCACTAGAATTTATTCGCTTGATTGCCAGTGATAAACAACAGACAATAAGCCAAGCTAAAGCTTTAGCAGAACGACTTGATAAAATAGACTTAGATGGTTTGGATCTTATTGAAACAATATTGGTTTATAAGTTACCGCACTTAAACCGCGAGGAGATTAAAAAGATGTTATCAGTATACGAAATCAAATTACAAGATACCCGTTTTTATCAAGAAGTATCTGCAGAAGGCGAGTTAATTGGTGAACAAAAAGGTTTGCAAAAAGGTTTGCAAGAAGGTTCGCAAAAAGAATGCATTAAATTACTAGGACGTTTATTAAGACGCAAATTCGGCGTACAACCAGAACTTGAAACCATATTACAAAGCTTACCGACCCACCCTTTAGAAAAACTAGAAGACTTAGCCGATGCCTTACTAGACTTTAAGGCAATGAGCGATTTGGAAACCTGGTTAGCCGAAAACACTTAAACCTAACCCACTCCACACCTGACTTGGTATAATTTTGTTATTAATAAATAACCCGTACCAGGAATTAATCTGTGACAGAGCGGCCACTCATTTACAACAAACTCGTTAGAGATTTAATCCCCGATCAAATCAAACAATCTGGTAAATACGCAAAGACAGATACGCTTAATCAAGCAGAATTTAACCACGCCTTAAAACTCAAACTACTAGAAGAAGCGCATGAGCTATTCCATGCCGATAATAGAGACGCGGTTATCAATGAATCGGCAGACTTACTAGAACTGATAGAAACCCTACTCAAGCAACACAACATTAGCCTTACCGAAGTACAGGATAAACAAAAGCAAAAACGCGACAAAGTGGGTAGTTTTGATAAACGCCTGATGCTATATGCCACAGCGACCAACCCTGACCTGCTTAATAACCCAATTAATAACCAAATTAAAGAGCCCCGCTTACCGCAATTACTGACCTTTAACTCAGTTACTGGCTTAGTGGATGTTATCAAACGCGAACTAGAAGATGCTGATGCCCTTTATATCGCCTCGGCATTTTATTCAAGAAGCATGCTTAACCTGCTCTTAGATCCGTTCTTAAAATTTATGGCTCTATGTGAAATAGAGTGGGTAATCGAATTTTAATTTACCGCAAAGAAAATAAGGCTCTATGTGAAATAGAGTGGGTAATCGAATTTTAATTTACCGCAAAGAAAATAAATCATATTGATGAAATTATTAATATTGCGATAGCCTCTGGCACGACGTTTAGCCAGTTGAATCTTGCAATT